>Ga0187861_10003285_pt1 | contig 14433 bp, 12 predicted proteins | sample June2016WEW_10_1_3_FD_132986 | JGI IMG/M metagenome (GOLD analysis project Ga0187861, IMG submission 132986) | Peatland microbial communities from SPRUCE experiment site at the Marcell Experimental Forest, Minnesota, USA - June2016WEW_10_100 | ecosystem: Environmental > Terrestrial > Soil >...
ACGCATGTCCGCGAGTATATTTATAACAATTATGGCAAGGAGTACTTGCCGAAAGAACCGCGCCTCTTTAAAAAAGGCAAAGCGTCACAGGACGCACACGAAGCTATCCGGCCAACCTCTATTAAGCTGACGCCTAAGGTTGTGAAGAAATATCTGGATAAAGATATGTTTGCGCTGTACGAACTTATTTGGAATCGCTTCATAGCATGCCAGATGGCGGTCGCAGAGTTCGAGCAGATTACAGTCGAGGTGACAGGCGGAGATTACATGTTTAGAGCGAGCGATCAAATTCCAACATTTCGTGGTTTTCTACAAGTATATGATGACATCGAAGAAGAAAACGCGGGGGAACAAGGAGATATCGATCCTACGTCTAAGCTTCCAGTTAATCTGACAAAAGGTCAAGCTGTGCAACTTACGGATCTTCTTCCGATGCAACATTTTACTAAACCGCTCGGTAGATACTCAGAAGCCACTTTGGTAAAAGAATTAGAGTCGTTGGGCATTGGCCGTCCGAGCACATATGCTATGATCGTGACCACAGTTATTGATAGAAAATATGTCGAACAAAAAGAACGAAAGCTCTATGCATCAGATCTTGGCATGCAAGTGAACAAATTGTTGATTAGTCATTTTCCTGAAATCTTTAATGTGAAGTTCACTGCAAAGATGGAAGAGGAATTAGACACAATCGCTTCTGGCAAGCAAGAATATCTTGATGTTATGAAAGATTTTTATGGACCATTTCACCAAGCTGTGGAAAAAGCTTCAGGGTTGGCAACAACAATCAAGAAATCTTTGCAGGAAAAAACTGAAGACGTATGTGAGTTGTGCGGAAAACCAATGGTGATAAAGTGGGGACGTAATGGAAGATTTATGGCTTGCATGGGTTACCCCGGCTGTAAAAATACCAAACCTCTTCCGGGAGACGCAGAAAAAACACAGCATATTGTTGGAGGTAAGTGTGAATTGTGTGGCGGAGATATGCTGGTTAAGGGTGGACGATTTGGAACATTTTTAGGATGCTCAAACTATCCAACATGTAAAAATACAAAACCGATTTCGATGGGCATAAAATGTCCGAAGTGCAAAGAGGGTGAACTCATTGAACGAAAAACAAAAAAAGGAAAACGAACTTTTTATGGATGTTCAAAATATCCGAATTGTGATTTTGCATCATGGGATAAACCGGTAGCACAAGCGTGCACTTATTGTGGAAATGAATATGTTGTTGCAAAATATTCACAAGCAAAAGGTGAATATATCATTTGTCCATCATGCAAGCAGGAAGTCAATCAAGCAGAAGTCGTCGCGTCTGCTTAAAGAAAGCAATGGCAAGGGAACGAAAAGGGCAATGGAAAAAATAGTCAGGAGTTACCTTGAATATTTGGAAATCGAAAGGAATTACTCTGCCCATACAATTCTCTCGTACGAAACAGATTTGCTGAGTCTGGTTCAATTCCTTAGTCGAGAAGGAATTGATTCATTTAATAAGGTGCACAAGGAATCACTCAGGGCGTTTATTGGCTCGTTGCTTGATAAAGGATTCAGCCAACGGAGCATTGCACGGAAAATTGCATCGATGCGTTCGTTTTTTAAATATCTCCGGCGGCAAAAAATAATAGATGGAAATCCCGCATTGGTTTTGATTACACCGAAAGTTGGAAAGCGTCTTCCGTCCTTTTTAGATGAAGAGTCAGTTCGGCAACTTCTTTTATTACCCGATAGATCCACTACGAATGGAAAAAGAGACACAGCGATTTTGGAATTGTTCTATAGCACTGGCATCAGATTGAGCGAATTGATAGGTTTGAATGTTAGCGATCTGAAGAAAGAAGAAGGTCTTATCAAAGTAAGAGGGAAAGGACGTAAAGAGCGCATTGTTCCCATAGGTAGAAAAGCATTGGAGGCGATTGAGGATTATCTAATAGGGGGAAAAGAATTATCAACGAAAGCCAATGCCAAATTGGACGAACGCCCATTATTTATGATTAAAACAGGACATCGTATGTACCCTCAGGCAATTGGAAGAATGGTGCGGAAATATATCGGAGTGGTTTCAGAGATTGAAAAAAAAAGTCCTCACGTTTTACGTCATTCATTTGCTACGCATTTGTTGAATCATGGTGCCGATTTGCGTGCTGTCAAGGAATTGCTTGGTCATGAAAGCTTATCTACAACACAAGTCTACACGCATGTGTCATCAGCACGAATGAAAAAAGTTTATGAGGATGCTCATCCCAAGGCATAGATTCAAGATCAACAGTTTGCATCGAATCATACTAAAATTGAAGGAGGATGTACTATGAATATTAAAATCACATCACGTCACTTCAAACCACACACGACACTAACTGAATATGCGGAGAACGCGATTGAAGATCTTTCACATTTCTATGACGGTATAATCAAAGCCGAGGTGATCTTTTCTTATGAAAAATCGCATGACAGTGTGAAGAACGCGGAAATATCATTGACGGTGTATGGTGCTGTATTGACAGGTATTGGTTCGAGTGAAGCGTATGAAAAGTCTATTGATATAGCAATTGCCAAAATAAAAACTCGCCTGAAAAAGTACAAAGAGAAACTTCACGAAAAGGATCGCAAGGGTGTAAGAAAAATACGAGAGAAAGAATAAATAACCCGGGAGACGGGCAATGGCACTCAAAGATATTAAAGAAACAAAGAAAAATAGTATGACAGTGGGTTTCTTGTTCGATGTCAATAAGCAACTCTTAAAGCTAGAGAGCGTCAATGGCGATGTTGGATTTGAGCGAGAAATAACAGACAAGAACATCCACAGGCCCGGCTTGGCACTTGCAGGTTATGTCGAGTTGTTCACATACGACCGTGTTCAGATTTTTGGTAATACAGAAATTCGATATCTCAACCACTTAACATTTGATGAACGTATAAATGCAGTCAAAACAATTTTCAAATTCGATTTACCTTGTATTTTTGTTACAGGCGAGAATAAACTCGATGATGAATTGGTAGCAATTGCCACAGAACACCATGTATCGGTGATTCTTACACCTTTAGAGACAACGAAATTTGTTTATTTTATTAGCGATTTTCTCGACGATCATTTTGCTCCTCAAACCGTTTTACATGGCTCTTTTGTGGACGTCGATGGCATCGGGGTTTTAATCACAGGACGTTCAGGTATAGGTAAAAGTGAAATTGCGTTGGATCTTGTTGAGCGCGGGCATCGCCTTGTTGCTGATGATGTTGTAATGGTCACACGCAAAGGCGAAGGAATTTTGATGGGCGCTGGTTCGGATGTTGTAAAACATTATATGGAAATTCGAGGTCTTGGTTTGATCGATGTTCGTTCTATATTTGGTATTAGATCTATTCGTTTTCAGAAGAGAGTTGAAATTATTGTTGAACTACAAGAATGGCGAGACGACATCGAGTATACGCGAACAGGATTAGACCATGAAAACATTTCCATCTTGGGCGTTAGTCTACCTCATATCAAACTGCCCATAGTTCCCGGAAAAAATATTACTGTTATTGTTGAGGTAATTGCTATGGATTATCAACTCAAACACTATGGCTACGACTCAGCTAAAGAATTTGCAAAACGACTTGATGCCGCGATTGCCGAAAAAACAAAGGGAAAACGGGTCATTAATTATTTTGATCATGATTTTGAATAAGATGAAAACGATTCTTGACAAAGAATCGATAATTTCCTATTTTCAGCCAGCAGTTTCTTTGCTGTAAGATATGTGATAGTTAACGAATTGATTGAGGATATGAAAAAAACAAAACTCTATCGCTTTTCACTTGAATCGCTTAATTTTTATGAGGCGCGTTGGACACGAACTCGTCTTATGATATCTGGATTTTTTCTAGGAATAGTCATTTTCTGTTCTCTCTTTATCATCAATCAATATTATAATGATGTTTTTGGACTAGGATTCATTCAGAATAATTCATTGATGAATGAAAATAGAGTGATGCAAAATCAATTGCAATATCTTACACAGCGGCTAGAGGCTATTCAAAAGCAATTAAATTTACTGGGTAATAAAGGCAATGAGTTACGCCTGCTCGCTGATTTACCAAAACTTGATGAAGATCTGCAAAAGGCAGGCGCCGGCGGAACAGATGAACGCGTTGATTTTACCTCATCATCCAACATAAACACATTACTGAATAATTTACGTGAAACTGCCAATCAAGCAGAACGAGAATTGCATCTTCAAACGACAAGCTATGAAGCTATTGGAAGTGCGTACGACCAGAATAAAGTTCGCTTTGCCCATCTTCCCGCCATCAAGCCGATGGATGGATTTTACAACACGCATGGTTTTGGTATGCGTCTCCATCCAATTTTGAATATCGTTCGCAAACATGAAGGTATCGATATCGAAAATGAAATTGGCACTCCAATTTATGCATCAGCAGAAGGTACTATAGAGTTTACCGGCCACCAAGGTGGATATGGACAAACCATTGAGATTAATCATGGTTTTTCATTAATGACGCGTTACGGACATCTCTCGCGGATTCTCGTACATGAAGGCCAACGAGTGAAGCGCGGTGAACTGATTGGTCGTTGCGGAAATTCTGGACTTTCGAATGCACCGCATCTTCACTATGAAGTACGAGTGAACGGTGTGGCGCAGAATCCGATAGATTATTTTTTTGACGATGTAAGTGCAAAAGAATTTCAAAATTAGTTAAATGACTGATAATATTTCTTTGAAGAAATGGAACGACAATGATTTGGACCATCGAGCTGGCGACATATTTAGATGATGCTCCATGGCCTGCGACAAAAGAAGAATTGATCGATTACGCTGTCCGAACAGGTGCCCCGACACAAGCTATCCAAAATTTGGAAGAACTTGATGATTCCGACGAACCGTATGAAAGTATTGAGGAAATCTGGCCGGATTATCCCACCGATGAAGACTTCTTCTTCGAGGACGAGAAAGAGTACTAGAGACTTAGAATTTGAATAAAACGTTAGGGTACTTCGGGATTATGAGATTAAATGGAGCCCAGCACTTACCTGCTGGGTTTTTTATTTTTTAATTTTCTATGCACAAATTATTTCCAATCATATTGCTTATTATTTTTTGCATTTCTTCATCGTCCGCGCAGATTGCAGAACATGGATATGAGGTAGGTGCAATCCGCTTTGAAGGAAACAAAGAACTCAATTATGACCAACTTCTAAATGTGATTCGTACACGTGAAACTCCATGGGCAGTGCAGAAATGGATATATAACAGATTTGATAAAGAAATTCTTTTTGGACAGAAACCGGAATACTTCGATCCTATTACCTTTGCTTCAGATTGTCAGCAACTAAAAAATTATTACAAGGATAATGGATTTTTTCATGTGCAAGTTGACACGAGCATTATTGTCCAGCCGGACAAAAACAAGGTTTTTCTTACATTTTCTATTGTAGAAGGGCACCGCTCACTGATTGACACCGTCCTGTATAATGGTCTAGAGAATCTTTCGCCGGATATGCAAGAAGAACTTTCATCGAACAAACAGATAACATCAAAAACGCCTTTTATTCAAGGCAAGATAGAGGCAGAATATACACGCATTGTTCATCTGTGTGCAAATAACGGGTACATCAATGTGAAATTAATTACACTTGACGCTCGGCATTACGCATCTACAGATAATATCTCGCTTATTTTCGTTTTTAATTTAGGTAAACGCTATACTTTTGGGACTATTTCTGTCGAACAAGATACTGCATCCAAGTATCCCATTGATTCAATGATTGTGCTTGAGCATTTGGATTTTTCTGTGAGTGAATTCTATAGCGAAGAAAAGAAAATGGAGAGCGAAAGAAATCTCAACAGGTTGGGTATTTTTGACGCGACAAAGATTGAAAATGCCATTCCGGGCTTTTCTTCGGAGATTACCCAAATTCCTGTTCGGGTTCTTGTCCGGACAAGGCCGTTTCAAGAGTTGACCCCCGAAGTCGGTATTAACGATGAAAACAATGCCATGAATGTTCTTTTAGGTGTCGGCTATAACCATCGCAACTTTTTTGGCGGTGCAAGGGATTTTTCTGCAAATCTCCGGCTGAATATCCAATCGCTTAATATCGGAACAGTCTTCGAACGGAACGCCTTAAGAGATAGTTCTCTAATATCAAAAATAGAAGGAACAGTACAGGTTGTTCAGCCATATTTTATAAACAACAAAACGAGTATTAGTTTCGCATTTTCAGCCATGCTGGATAAACAATCAACGTACTATATTCCAAGTTTAAGTTTTCGTTCCGGAACGATATCACAAACGGCAACCTATACTAAATTATTTGTTGATTGGAATCTCCAATTGAGCAATCCAAAGACAGTTGCGACACAGCAGGACAGTTCCGCCTTTTTTGAGTCATTAGGATTTGAAAAACAATTCAATTCCTTTATTACATTTACGCTCCAACGCGATAAACGAAATGATATCTTTTATCCTTCCGGAGGTATCTTTCAATCTATTTCAATTGAAGAAGGTGGATTATTCCCGAGGATGTTTGATAAACCGCTTGGTTTGAATCTTCCATATTCTCAATATGTTAAATTGATTTTGAACGGACAATGGTACCTGGATCCAAATAACACACGAGATTTTATCTGGGCTACACGTTTGCGAGCCGGTGGTGCGCTCCTCTACCGCAATTCACCATTGAAGGATATCCCTTTGACTCAGCGGTTTTATTCAGGTGGAAGCGAAAGCGTTCGCGGCTGGCAGGCGCGAGCTCTTGGTGCAATGCCTGATTCATTGAGGAATCTCGGGGCAGATGCAATGTTCGAAGGAACTCTCGAGGCTCGATGGAATCCTTTTAAAAATGCAGGCTTCCTGGGATTTCTTGATTTAGAAAAGTTTTCTTTTGTTTTCTTTTATGACTGCGGAAATATATGGACAACGCCTGAAAGAATGCGTCTGAGTGAAATTGCCATGGCATTTGGATTTGGATTGAGATATAATACCATTGCAGGACCCATCCGCATCGATTTCGGCATGAAATTGTACGATCCAGATGCCCCACCGTCGAGACAATGGGTAGCACAAAAAAAATTCTTTCCGGAGACTTTTAGCCAGGGCATCATCCATTTTGGAGTCGGTCATACATTTTAAAGCATATCTTACATGAGCTGGTCATCAATCGTCGGACAAGAACGTGTTAAATCACTGTTAAGACACACACTACAAAGTGGTCAGATTGCCCATGCTTATCTTTTCTATGGACCGGAGGGGATCGGAAAAGATGCATTAGCAGTTGAATTCGCAAAAACATTAAACTGCACGAAAGGCGGTATAGAAGCTTGCAGCGTATGTTCTAATTGCCAACGGATGGATTCGTTTCAACATCCCAACATAAATTTTGTTTTCGCTCTTCCTGTAGGCAAGAATGAAAAAAATGGAGACGATCCAATCAACGTGCTGACAGAAGCACAGGTTGCTGAAGTGCGGGAACAAATCCAGATGAAAGCAAAAGATCGATACAAGCGTATAGAAATCGCAAAGGCTAACTTCATAAAGATTAACAGCGTGCGGGATATCAAGCGTGAAGCAGCTATGAGTCGGATAGAGGACGGAAAGAAAGTCTTTATCATCTTCAATGCCGATATGATGAATGCCGAAGCAAGTAATTCTCTTTTAAAAACATTGGAGGAACCGCTGCCAGGCACGATTCTTCTTTTGACGACATCTGCAAAAGATCAGCTATTGCCTACAATCGTCTCTCGCTGTCAATTAGTAAAATGCGACTTATTATCTGATGCTGAAATTGAAACTGCACTTGTTGTTCGCGATAACGTCGATAAGAGTATCGCACGACTTGTAGCACAGCTCGCTAATGGAAGTTACAGTAATGCACGACGGTTCAATTTACAGGATATGGCAGAGGAACGGAAGGATGTAGTTGAATTCATGCGCTTGGTTCTCGGCAAACGTAAAACAGCTCTTATCGATGCGATTGATGAACTTGCTTCATCTACCGATCGGCCTGGCATCGAAAGATGGCTTAAACTCCTGCAGTCGTGGTTACGTGATGTCTTACTCATTCAACAAAAAGCTCAAGCTCCTATATTGGAAGATGAAAAACAGAACATGGAAAGCTTCGTTAAGAATTTTCAGCAAGCGAATCTTATTGCAGCGATTCAGTCTGTCGATAAGGCGATTGCTCATCTAGACAAAAATGTCTACCTTCATCTTATTCTCACAACATTAGCAATAGATTTACGAAAGAATATTATGGAAGTGCTATTAGTATGAAGCAACCATTTGAACGAATTCTCATTACGGCAGCACTGCCGTATGCCAATGGCTACCTGCATCTTGGCCATCTTGCTGGTGCATATTTACCTGCAGATATCTATGCACGGTACCAACGCCTGAAGAAACGCAATGTTCTTTTTATTTGTGGCTCAGATGAGCACGGCGTTGCAATTATTGTTTCAGCAGAAAAAGAGAAGATAACACCGAAAGCTATTATCGACCGTTATCATCCTGCAAACAAATCGGTATTTGAAGCATTCGAGATGAGTTTTGATAATTACTCACGAACTTCACTTCAATTACACCATGAAACCACAAAGGAATTCTTCAGGGAATTTCATAATCGCGATATTGTTATCGCAAAAAAAGAATTACAGCTTTATTGCGCGAAAGATAAAATGTTCCTTGCCGACCGATACGTGGAAGGCACTTGTCCAAAATGTAAGTCAACGCAAGCACGCGGTGATCAATGTGAAAACTGCGGAACGTGGCTGAACCAGGCAGAACTCATCGATCCAAAGTGCAAACTTTGCGGAACAATTCCAGCAGTACGTGAAACAACTCATTGGTATTTTCCGCTTGGCAAATATCAGCAACGATTGGTGGCATACATCGATGAACGCAATAAGCGTGATGGATGGAAGGATAACGTTCTTCGCTACTGCGAGAGCTGGTTTAAAGATGGTTTACAGGATCGTGCAGTGACGCGTGACCTTAATTGGGGTGTCCAAGTTCCGGTTGCAGGATACGAAGATAAAGTAATTTACGTTTGGTTCGATGCAGTGCTTGGTTACATCTCATCTGCAAAAGAATGGGCGGCTGCGAACAACAAACCTGATGCATGGAAAGAGTTTTGGCAGAAAGAAGATACAAAATATGTCGCATTCATCGGCAAAGACAATGTTGTTTTCCATTGCATAGTATTCCCGGCAATGCTAATGGCATGGAATGACGCACACATCGATCACTATGTTCTGCCGGAGAATGTTCCTGCAAATGAATTTCTAAACTTCGAAGGGCAAAAATTTTCCAAGAGCCGCGGTTGGGGAATCGATGTTCAAGATTTTCTAAATTTCTTTCCGGCAGATATGTTGCGCTATGCTCTGGCTGTTAATTTACCGGAAACACGAGACAGTGACTTCTATCTCAAAGATTTTCAAGCGCGTATTAACAACGAACTTGCCAATATCGTGGGAAACTTTGTCAACCGTACGCTGGCTTTCACAGATAAAAATTATGATGGCAAGGTTCCGTTGCTTGGCAAATTAAATGCGCTTGATGAAGAAATGATTGCCACTTTAAAACAAACTCCAATGACAACAGGAGCGTTGTTCGAGCAATATCGCTTCCGTGAGGGACTGATGGAAGTGATGAACCTTGCACGTGCTGCAAACAAATATTTCAACGACAATGAACCTTGGAAAACACTTAAGTCGAATCCGGGAAGATGTGCCACAACATTGCACATCGCAGTTCAAATTGTCCGTTCGCTTGCAATTCTGCTGGAACCGGTTACGCCTGCTACTTCTGCAAGAATATGGAAGCTTTTGAATCTTGATGCAACGTCGAAAGAAGATGGTTGGGATTCTGCTTCTGATTTTAAATTGAAGGATGGGCATCAACTTAATAAACCGGAAATTCTTATCAATAAAATAGAAGATAAACAGATTGATGAAATAATGAAATTTCTCGAAGGTGAGGAAAAACCAGGAGCATCTCTTCCTATCACTCCACCGAAACCGACCATTACTATCGATGATTTCAAAAAGATTGATCTTCGTGTAGCACGTGTTATCGAAGCTATAAAAGTGCCAAAATCAGATAAACTATTGAAACTGCAAGTGGAGATTGGAAACGAACGCCGGCAAGTTATTGCAGGAATCGCAAAGCATTATAAACCGGAAGATTTGATCGGTAAGCTCATAGTCGTTGTTGCTAACCTCCAGCCTGCAAAATTAATAGGCCAGGAATCGCAAGGAATGATTCTCGCTGCTAGCGATGAATCCGGCATTCTCACATTGGTTGGTGTGCAGTCGGAAATTTCTACAGGAGCAACTGTAAAGTAAAGAGATATACCGAAACAATATGTTTCGGTATTATGAAAGAATGACAAAACAAATTATTTTATAGGAGTATTGCATGAGCAAAATGAAATCACTGCTTGGCCCTATGCGAGTACCGTTTTTGATCTTGCCACCCGCATGTGTTGCAGTAGGCGCGGGAACGGCCTTCTGGGAAATCCATGCAATAAGCTGGATACAGGTTTTCGTAATTCTTATAGGCGCGCTCGCAAGCCATATTTCCGTAAATTCATTTAACGAATATTTTGATTTCACAAGCGGACTTGATGCTAATACTCGGCGCACACCCTTCAGCGGCGGAAGCGGCACATTGCAGGCACATCCGGAAATGAAGCAAAGCACTCTTTATATTGCTTTAATATCCTTCGTTATTACTGCAGTAGTGGGGTTTTATTTCGTATGGTTGAGAGGTTACCTCTTATTGCCGCTTGGTATTATGGGATTGATCTTATTGGTAACTTATACTATTTGGTGGGCATATAATCCAATCCTCTGTTTGATAGCACCTGGATTGGGTTTCGGTGTTTTCATGGTTATGGGGACACACTTCTGTTTGACCGGTTCATACAGTTGGATATCCTTCGTTGCTTCTCTTGTTCCCACATTTCTTGTGAGCGACTTACTGCTGCTCAATCAATTTCCTGATGTAGATGCCGATAAAAGTGTCGGACGTAGACATTTCCCGATTACAATAGGGCGGCAAGCCAGCGCTGTAATATATGGCGTCTTCTTGCTGTTAGCGTATGTTTCGGTAGTGATTGGTGTGTTTTTTGTTTTATTACCTCGCTACAGCCTGCTTGTTTTCTTGACAGCCATCCCTGCTTGGAAAGCCTATCAGGGTGCATACAAAAATGCTGAAAATATCCCTGCTCTGATTCCCTCGATGGGCCTAAACGTAGTTATCAATTTGACAACGCCGATTTTACTCGCTGTGGGACTTTTTATCGGATAATAGATCAAACAATTCAAAGGTATGGCGCATATAGATGCAATACAGATCTGAAAGTGTCGAATACTCGTAGAATATAGATACCAGGGAATTGGTTATAGGCGGAATATGTCAGAACTGATTGTTAAACAATTTAAAGAATTAATCGAGACAGGCATGAAGTTGGCGCCAATCGGTGGTTTTGATTATTCTGGATACAATGCGCGCTTGCAAAACAAATATCTTGAATGGCGAAAGACGTGTTTAGAAGTTCTCGAATTGTCAGGACCAATTGGGTTTCCATACAAGCAAAAAATTCTTGGAGATACACACGGCGGATTATTTTATCAATCATCCGTGTATTTAATTCTTACTTGTATGAATGAGTTGTACGAAAAACTGAAAGCATCGCCAGATCTTGTATCTGCACCTGCTCCCGTTGCCGCTGCTGAATCTGCAACAGTGACATCATCGGAAACCGGTGGAAAGCGCATCTTAAAACCGCCTCCTAAAAAACCTGCCGAATCACCGGTACAGACAAATACACAAATACCACCTATTGCAGAGAATAAGAAAGTGTACGTGATTGGGGAATTAGATGAACCATTGCGCGTTCAGCTGCTGCAATTCCTTAATGAAATTGGGTTAGAAGAAGTTACTATAGAACGTCAACACGGACAAATGCTTCCGCTGGATTCACTTCAAATAGATGCGGGGATAAAATTTGCATTTTTTATTATCAACACTGCTGATATCGGATATGCAATGTTTGAGATCGGGCATTTTGTCGGTAAGCTTGGTAAAAATAGGGTCTGTGTGCTTTACGGCTCAGACGTCAACTTTCCAAAAAATATGATGCCGGGTGTATTAGTAAAATTAATTACGGTAAAGTTGGAAGAGGCGAGTTTTGGATTACTGAAAGATCTCAAAGCAGCCGGATATCAAATAAATTTTTAGAATGCGAAAAATAGGGAATGTAATAGAACAAAGAGCACTATCCCCGCCTGCCGGCAGTGCACTACTTCAGAGATTCGGTAACAAGGCGAAGGCGTTCTAAGGAGTTGTATAGTTAAGTTCACCATGCCTGCGTTTATAGTTATAGCAATATAAGAAATTATTAAGTTCTTCAGATATCATTTTTGATAGTAAGCACAATAAACTTGTGCTGCAGAGTGCCAAGGCGTAAAAGGCGCCATTCGTTTTCAACAATTTGAGAGTTATCGTTGCGGCATGGTCATTAGCGAGAAAAAGTATTATAAACCATCGATACTAACTCGTTTCAATCACTCAAGGAGATTGCAATGAATATGAAACCTATTGTAAGGAATGTCGCTTTGATGGTGTGCTTCGGTGCGATAGGATTAGGAATGTTCACAGAAAATGTGAGGACGGTCCAAGTGCTCGGCTTGTTCGTAACTGGAGTAGGTTTTGGTGCTGCACTAGCCACGCTCATTTCTATTATCAGAGTAAAACAGACAAAGTCATAGATTTAAAACCACGTAGCGTACTGTTAGCAACGGTTCAGTACAGATTTAAGCCATAGGTCACTTACGCTTCATGGCTTCAGCGATGGAGCGCTTATGAGCCTTGGGCTCAAAAGTAAAGCGAATGAACTTGTATCATTTTGTGTATATTGAAAATATTCATCACCGCAGATTGCTTGTCTGCCAGCATTTCGGCGGATCACCCATCCGTTATGCGGCAGATCGCAATCCTTTTGCTACAAAAGAAAAAACATGAATGACATACTTTCATACTGTGGTTTGGTTTGCAATACATGTCCAATCTATCTTGTTACCCGGGAAGCGAATAAAGAAGAGCAAGTTAGAAAGAGAATTGAAATCGCCCGTATATGTCGGGAACAATATGGATTAAAATATGAGGTGGCAAATATTACCGACTGTGACGGGTGCCAAACAACGAACGGAAGATTATTTTCAGGTTGTTTTGGTTGTGTTATTAGAAAATGTGCAAAGCAAAAGGCAGTAGAAAATTGTGCTCACTGTAATGAATACATTTGCGAACAACTTGGGGCTTTTTTTATTAAAGATCCATCGGCAAAAGAACGGTTGGAGGAGATTAGAAGTAGAATATCTTAAAAGTTATAGCGCTGCCGCCTAATTAGTAACTCCCCACAAAAAAAACCGCGGGATTTCGCAAACAGCGATCAACAAACTAATCAAGTGAGAGACCGCCTGATTAAACAATTGTTCGGGAGCGAAAGCGCAGCGGGTTAGTTGACGAAAGGCGAGATAATTCTGTCTAGAAAGCTGATACTATAGACGGATAAACCGTCTGTTAGGGCGCAATTCTTCAATTATAAAAAAATGGAGAATATATGATATGTCCATCATGTAATCAAATAGCCTCATCGTGGCAACGGAACGCCTTCTCTTTACAGGGAGTAACCTTCTTGCAATCAATCAAAGGACAACTGAAGTGTCAATATTGTGGTGTATTACTACGCCCTGTAAAATATGGAAGACAACTATGGTTCGTTTTCTTCGCATTCGTTGTTTTTATGGCTCTTATCATGCTTTTTTCTGATCGTTTTTACAGGGCATTCGGCCTTGTAGCAGTGGGTATTTATTGGGTCATACTCGTTGTTATGGTTTGCTTTGTCTTTGTCTATGCTATGTGGAAATATACAGTTCTTGAAAAGGTTGATGATGAAGCACCAAAGACACCATAATCGAATGTGAAATTATTAGTTGCATTCTAAACAACTTTGGCGTTCAGGCGGGTGCGTAGTGAGATGAGTGGCTGAGCTCTTGTACTTTAGGTTTTGTTTTGAACATAAGAGGATTCTATTTATGTCCACAGAAGAAGAACTAAAATATCCAATTGGGAGATTTAAGTTTGTCCAACCGACACTAAAACTTCGAGCTGAACAGATTCATCAGTTCAGAACCGCTCCACGTTTTCTAAACGAAGCTGTTAAAAATCTAACTAAGGATCAACTCCTCAGCACATATCGTCCGGGTGGTTGGACTATTGCTCAGGTCGTACATCATTTGGTTGAATCAGATGTTAATGCATATCCACGACTTAAGTATGCTCTTACCATGAATATACCGGATGTGATGGTGGCAGAACAAGCGTTGTGGGCAGAATTACCCGACGCAAAATCTCCATCAATTGGCCTATCGTTGG
>Ga0187861_10003289_pt1 | contig 14419 bp, 7 predicted proteins | sample June2016WEW_10_1_3_FD_132986 | JGI IMG/M metagenome (GOLD analysis project Ga0187861, IMG submission 132986) | Peatland microbial communities from SPRUCE experiment site at the Marcell Experimental Forest, Minnesota, USA - June2016WEW_10_100 | ecosystem: Environmental > Terrestrial > Soil >...
CCAGGGCACCTTTGAAAGCTACCTCGCCACCTCCAGGAATTTGCAGCGCTACTCCACCGGCCAGCCCAACGCCGGGCAGTTGGCGATTACGCATTTCCTGCTGCAGCGCGTGGTCCACGGGTCCTCATGGCTCCGCGTCTGGCTTGAAACCGGCCGCCGCAACCAGATCCGTGTGCAATTCGCTGACGCCGGCCACCCGGTGCTGGGGGACCCGCGCTACCGTCCGGATCTCTCCAGTCACCCGCAGTGGCGTGTCAAACGCCTGGCGCTGCATGCTGCCGTGCTGGGCTTTCGCCATCCGATCACGGGAAGAGCGTTGCGCTTCGAAGCTGCCGCGCCAGCGGCGATGCGGGCGTTCGTGGGTGAAAAGAGCCGTTCGTAAGCTCCATAGCCAAACGGGGCCAAACGGGACAGAGCCGCAATTGCTTTACGGCGTTGATCCCACTGGCGTTACTTCGCGTCGCTTGATAAGGCGCTGGCAAGTGACGGAATGATAAAGAAGGCAATTTTGGAAAGATGCGGCTCCGTCACGAGGATTCCGAGCCGCGCGCGTAAGCAAGCGGCAGGGCCCGCTCCCTCACGGTCTCGGCTCGGACTGAACGGTTACGATAAACGTTAGACGCCGGCCATTCATGTTCCTTGCGAATTGCGTGGTCCGCCTGTAAAGATATAGAGCAACGGAGAGAATAACATGGCAGCGATTTGCAGAGTTCAGCTTCCCGATTTCGGCCGCCCTTCGGAGTTGCCCGAAATCCCGGTGGCGGAGTACTTATCGCGGCTCGCCCAAGTGACGGAGCGCATGGCGCGGCGCCAGTTGGACGTGCTGGCGGTGTACGCCGACCGCGAGCATTTCGCCACGCTGGCCTATCTCACGGGCCTGGATCCGCGTTTCGAAGAGGCCCTGCTGCTGCTGGACCGCAGCGGCGCACGCCGTTTGTTGGTCGGCAATGAGGGCCTGGGCTACCTCCCGGACCCGGCCGTCGTCAAGGATGTTGTCCTTTTCCAGGAATTCAGCCTGATGGGCCAGCCGCGCGATCGCAGCCGGGACTTGCGCTCCCTGCTGGCCGGCTTTGGCATTGGCCAGGGGACGCGTGTGGGCTGCGTGGACTGGAAGTACTATACCGCAGCGTTGGTGGGCGAAGCCCTGACGGCCTTGAATCTGCCGGCCTATCTGGCCGACCTCTTGCGGGACCTGTGCGGCAGCCGGCAAGCGGTCCAGAACGCCACCGATATTTTCATGCACCCGCAGGACGGCTTGCGGGTCGTGAACAGCACCGCCCAACTGGCGCAGTTCGAGTTTGCCGGCTGCGTGGCCTCCGAGGGTGTCCGGACGCTGCTCCAGCACCTGCAGCCAGGCGTTTCCGAGCGCGAACTGGAGAAGTACCTCGACGGTCGCGGGCTGCCGCGGTCGTGCCATGCTATGGTCGGCTTTGGCGAGAAGGCGGCCCGCGGCCTGGCCAGCCCCGGCAATCAGCGCCTGAAAGCCGGGCAACCGTACACGACAGCGTTTGGCGTCTGGGGCGCACTGACGGCCCGCGCCGGCATGCTGGCTGGCCGGGCTGAGGACCTTCCGAGCGGCCTGCGGGAGTACTACCTGGATTTCAGCGGCAATTACTACGACGTGGTGGCCGCCTGGTACGAGGCGCTCCGCGTGGGCGCCCGCTGCCGCGACGTCTTTGCCGCCGTCTCCGCCAGGCGGAATCCGGCGCTCCTCGATTTCGCCTTGAACCCCGGGCACTATCTCCATCTTGACGAATGGGTGCATTCGCCTTTTGACAAAGACAGCTCCGCGGTCCTGGTCTCGGGCATGGCCCTCCAGTCCGACATCATCCCCGTGGGCCGCGGACCGGGTCTGGTCTGCGCCAATGCTGAAGACGGAGTGGTGTTGGCGGACGCCGCAGAGCGCCGCGCCCTGGCGGAGCAGTTTCCGGAATGCTGGCAGCGCATGCAGGCGCGGCGCCGCTTCATGGCCCAGACACTCGGCATCGTTCTCGATGACAGCGTCCTGCCGACGGGGAACATTCCCGGCTGGCTGCCGCCTTTGGCGTTGAATCCCGAACTGGCGTTCACGGCCGGCTCTGGGGACAGGCGGCCCCTGTGACGGACGGCTGACCTTATAATGCGCGCGATTTCAACCGCGCGCCGTATATAATGCCGCCATGTACCGGACCCTGGCCTGTCTCTTTCTGGCCTGCGCCCTGGCCTGTGGCGCAGACGCGCAACCGCAGGCCGCGTTCTCTCTCTGGGACGGCCACGAATCCGTCGCCCAGTACGCCGAGCGCACGAACCTGTCGCCAACAAAGACACTCGACTTGGGCAACGGCGTGAACCTGGAACTCGTGCTGATCCCGGCGGGGAAGTTCATCATGGGGACGCCGGAACCACAGGCTGTGAATGAAGGTGCGTTTCGCGCGAAGATCATCATAGGCCAGGCGGTCCTGGCCGCGGGCGGCGGGATTCTGGTGGTGCTCGTTGGCTTCGCTATCGTGCGGGCCATTCGGAAGAAGCGCAGGTTCCAGTATTCATTGCGGCGGTTCATGGCGATGGCCTTCGCGGCCGGCCTTTGCGTGCTGGGAGGGATGCACTGGTGGCACTCGCAGCGCAGTCTTGCGGTGGCGCGCGCCGAATACAATGCGGCCCTTGTCCGGTATGAGGAGGCCGGTTATTGGGAGAAACCCGCCCATGAAGTCACGATCACGAAGCCCTTCTACATGGGCAAGTACGAAGTGACTCAAGAACAGTATAAGGCAGTTACAGGCAGTAATCCGAGTTCCTTCAAAGGCGCAAAGAACCCGGTGGAAACAGTCTCGTGGAATGGCGCGCAAGAGTTTTGTAAGAAGTTGGGTGAGCCCACGACAGGCGTCTCGCCTGTACGAATGGGGACGGGCGGGACGCCCGCAGTACGGTTGCCGACAGCAGCGCAGTGGGAGTATGCGTGCCGCGCGGGGACGAGGACGCGGTTCTGCTCCGGAGATAGGGATAGCGACCTTGATGGCGTGGGCTGGTACGGCGGCAACTCGGGGAAAACAACCCATCCGGTGGGCCTGAAGACGGCCAACAACTGGGGTTTATACGACATGCACGGCAATGTGTGGGAGTGGTGTCAGGACTGGGCAGAAGACTACCGGGGTGCCGCGGCTACTGATCCTCTGGGGGCGGGAAACGGTACGTACTGCGTTACGCGCGGTGGCTCCTGGCGCGACAGCCCTAGAATCTGCCGGTCAGCCATCTGGTACAAATGCATCCCGGATCCCCATAACTTCGACACCGGTTTCCGCGTGATTGTGGAAGTTCTAGCTCGGACTCCCTAGCCCATTGCGCTTTTGCACTCTTGCCTTTTGCCCTTGCGCGCGAAAGGAGCCTGAGGTGGAGTGGCTATGCGGCGGGTAACGTGCTATAGTAATGAATGTGAATGGAGAGAGAGGCATGGATTGGCGTGAGCGGATTATCGTAAACCCGAAAGTGCTGGTGGGCAAGCCCGTCATCAAGGGCACTCGCATGGCGGTCGAGTTCGTCGTTGACCTCCTCGCGCGTGGCTGGACCGTGGCGCAGGTTCTCGAGGAGTACGACCATCTGACCCCCGAGGATGTGCAGGCGTGCCTGGCTTACGCCAGCGAGATGCTCAAACTGGAGCGTGTGTACTTGGTGCCTGCGTGAAGGAATGCATCCCGTGCGCCTCTTGCTCAACGAGAACATGCCTTTGCTGGTTACGCCCGACTCCATTCCCAAAGTCCGCTTGGGTCAGACGATCAGAAGGAAGGACTGAACATGCGTGTGAATTATGACAAGATGGATATTATGGAGCATTGCCGGCACGCCCGAGAAGCAATCCAACGGCGCTACAAGACACTGGATGGGCTCTATCAGCACTATCTCCGGTTAGAGAAGAAGTACGCCAAGAATATCGCCTGGGGCCGGCGCCTGTTGGCCGAACGCGACGCGGCCCGCTCCGGGGTGGCGCGCGCACCAAAGAGAAGCAAAGACACAGTTAAGAAAAACGCCCCAAAGTCAGTTTCCTGCCCCTCTGCGTCTCTGCGGTAGGACAGGCTTTCCAGCCTGTCCGGACAGCCTGGAAAGGCTGTCCCACCTGATTTTCCAAGATTTTTTGGCTTTTGTCCTTGACTTCGCCGCGCCACACTCGTATGTATTATAGGGGGATGTTGTTTGAACAAGGGGTGGTCTGGCACGGCTTTGGTTTTTGGGATTCAAGGGCCACCCCAGGGACACAGGGACAAACAGAACTGAGGCATTTATGCTTTCACAAAATCCAATCCCGACAGGTCGGGATAGAATCCAAAATCATCCTCTATGCCTCAGTGATGGATCGTGCTTCCACTTGTCATCCATTGCCATTACAACGTTGACCAGAAAGGCACAGTTCCGGCCAGTCTGGTTCCTGTTCCGGCCAGTCTGGTTCGTGTTCCAGCCAGTCTGGTTCGTGTTCCGGCCAGTCTGGCGCCAGTTCGCGCCAGTTCTGAACAGTTTGCCCAGACTTTTAAGGAGTTACATGAACGCCAGAGAAAAAAATTTCGCCACGAAGGCCGCCAGCGCCGTGTTCATCCTCTTGGCGCTGGCCGGTCTTTCGCTGTCTTCGGCCGCGGCAACGCCGCTGCGCCTTTCTGATGGCGCGGCAGCCGGGCTGGAACTGAAGAAGACCATGCCGAAGACCCCCTTGCGGGGCTATGGCACTGTCTCAGGCAAATACTGGGCGGCAGCGGACGGCGGGTCGGTTCTGGAAATCGTCTGCGACTCTGAAGAACACGCCAGGCTGACACTCTCCAAGTACATCTCCGATTTGAAGTGCCTGCCCGGCGTGAAGACCACCGAGACCACCCTCGGGAAAACCAAAGTCTCGGTTCACGAAGTTCAAGACCAGGGCGTCATCGCCGCTCTGCGCTCCGGGACCAGACTATTCATCCTGGCCGCAAAGAGCGCCGCGGCTCTGGAGAAGCTGGCGGCGGCGCTGCAAGGGGATTGGTCCGCCGCCGTCTCGGCGCCCGAGGTCCCTGTGCCGATGTGGCTGGACCGTTGGGACAAGTACGGATTCCGCTTCTACTATGCGCCCTTCACCTATCCGCCGGCGGAGCGGATGCCCAAGGGGCAGGCCGTGGAAACGTACGATTTCACGCAGGACTTTGAGTTCGCCAGGAAGCACAACGCCGGACTCGTGCTCTGGATGGGGGCCAGCAAAGAAGCGTTCGCCGAAGGCATCAACAACGACAGTTGGTTCGACTGGGTCCAGCGCTGGGCCAAGGCCTGGGACCTGCCGCTGGGCGGGAATCTCGAAACCCTGAATTACAATGTGCCCAACTGGGTGGTCAATCGTTACCGCCATCAACTGCAGGAGCCGATGCCGCAGTATCTGGGCGACAGCATGTCCGTTGCGGGCGGGCGCGGCACGCAGGGCAAAGTCGGCGAGTTGGCTTGGGGCGCCACGGAGGCACGCGACGCGATCTTAGGCTCGTTGCAGCAGACCGTGCGCCGGCTGGCTCCCGATCCCAACGTAACGACCTGGCTGGAACCGCACGGCGAGTTCTACCAGGGCGGTGACGCATTGATGGGCTACGGCCCGGCCGTGGATGCCACGTTCCGCGAGTACCTGAAAGGCAAGTACAAAGAACGGGACGCTCTCAAGGAGGCCTGGGGCGTCAAGGTTTCCAGTTGGAAGGACATAAAGGCGCCCGAATTGGCCGAGTTCGCCGGCTGGGGACCGCAGGCGCTGGACCTGTCCGGTGCCTGGCGCGTCGCCTATCCCCAGGAGAAACAGCCGGACCTGGAAAAGTGGTTCGCGGAGACATTCGACGACGCGGCCTGGGGCACAATTGTCTCCCCCGGCGACGATCACGCGTTCTTCACTCCGAGAAAACAAGCGGTGTTCCGCAAGTCGTTCGATGCGCCGGCAAGCCAGTTCAAGAAAGGCGAGCGCGCCTGGATTTACCTGTGGGACTTGAACGTGGCCTGGGACAAGCCGGTGCGGATCTGGCTCAACGGCCAGAAGATCGGTGAGAGCCTCTGCCGTCATCCCCATCCGCATTGGATGACCTGCGAAGCGACTTCGGCGTTGCGGGAAAAGGACAACAAGCTGGCTCTCGAACTGCCACAGGGATACATCGCTTACCGCATCTATCTTTCAACGACGGAGCCGAAGCAGTACCCGAATCTGGGAGCGGGGCTGAATGCCAAGTGGTGCGACTTCGTGGATTGGCGCGAAACGATGCGCCTCGCGTCGGCGCGGCGAGGCATGGAGATGATCCGCGAGGTGGATCCGAACCGGCAGATTGACCTGATGCAGCCCGGCATTTCCGCCGACGGGCTGAAAGGCCTGGCGGAAAACTTCGGGGCGAACTTCAAAGACACCGGCTTCATGTGCGGAGTCTGGGCCGAACTTCTGCCGCACCTGATGCGGGGTTCCGGCCTGCCTTTCTCGTTGGAGCCCGGCGGGCCGGCCGCGAATTCCCGCGACTTCCGGCGCGCTCTGGGCCTCTGGTCCACGGAAGGCATACACGGCATTGACTATTTCATCCATCTCGGCTGCGTCTCGTGGAACCCGGACGTGCTGAAGACTTATGAAGAGACCTTGCCGCTGTGGCAATTGTTCGGGAAGTACCACTGCGCCACAGCCGATCTGGCAATTCTCTGGGATAAGCGGATCGAGACGCTGACCGGCTTCCCCTGGGGCTTCGATCTCAACACGAATAACCTCGGCGGCTGGTCGTGCCGCGGCATCCCGGAAGGCCTGACGTCGTGGTGTCCCCGCGACGGTGTCACGGAGGGCGATTTTGCCCGAGGCAATGCCGCCAAGTACAAGGTAATCATTGACACGAACACTTCGATTCTCGACGAGGACCTCCTGGCGCAAATCGAAAAGTACGTCAGGGACGGCGGAATCTTCGTAACGCTGGGCACGACGGGGCGCCACACGCCCACGCAGTTCAACTCCTGGCCGATTGCCAGGCTGACGGGTTATGAAGTGCTCACGCTCGAGAAGTTCCGCCCCGGTGAAGGCGCCAGCTTCGACAGGTTCAAGCCCGACGATCCGAATCCGGGATCCCCCTGGCAACAGTTGGCCGGACCGGCGCAAGACGGGCAGCAGGTCTACACCAAGACCGAAGAATGGATGAAGTCCGGCTATCTAACCGGGCTGCGCATGAAGAAGGTCGCCGCCGACGCTCAGGACCTGCTGCTCTGGAAAGATGGCACGGTCGCGGCCGGCATGCGCAAGATCGGCAAGGGTTGCATCATCGAACTGGGTTGCAAGTCCAACGGCGCCGGCGTCGGACTGGCGCTCGAAGCCTTCGGCCCCATCCTGGATATGGCGGGCGTGCGGCGCAATCTGGGAACGCTGCGCGTAACCAGCGCCAAGCCGCGCTTCTTCCAGCGCGAGTACGTCAGCAACAACGGACTCTATGACCTATGGGCCGTCTATAATGAAGGCGGCGAGGAACTGCAACTCGATCTGGCGATCCAGGGCAAGAAACCCGCGCGCGCTCTGGATTTGCAGACCGGCACGGAGCTCCCCGTCAATGACGGCTGCATTGCAGGACTGAAGATTCCGGCGAACCAGACCCGCGTCTTGCTCACCCCCCGTTTGGAGCTTGGCCACGCGGCCCTGGAATGGTTTGAGCTGCAACGGAATTGGTGGCGCGGCACGGCGCCGATTGCCAAAGGCTTCGCTCCGCCGCCCCAGCGCTACACGCGGGTTTGCGATGAAGACTGGGCCTGGCATCCTATCGCGGAAGGGGAATCCGGCGAGAAGCTCGCGGACCCGACTTTTGACGACTCCAAGTGGGAACGCATGCGGCTAGGGATCTGGTCCGCGCCGGAACGAATGGGAGTCCAGCACGCCATATTCCGCAAGACCATCAGCGTGCCCAAAGAGTGGGAAAAGGGCTGCTGCCGGCTCTGGATGCGCGGCACAGGCTACCCTGACTTCTTCAAGCAAGGCCGCGTGTTTCTTGACGGCAAGTTGTACATGAACTGCAATTTCGGCGGGGAATGCCCGCCCCCCGGCGGCGCAGACGTGCTGCAAGCCGGCACCAAGCACACGGTTGCCGTGGAAGTTGTCTCGACGGGCGTCATCGCGGGGGCTGCCGCCGACTGCTGGCTGTCCTTCGTGCCGGACCCTGTGCAGAAGATCGCCCTCAACGGCACCTGGGCTACGGCCAAAGATATGTTCGCAGCAAGCGGAGAGGTAGCCCTGCCCGGCCGCTACGAAGCCAAGATGTTGCGGCGCTCGGTGGCCGTGCCCAAGGAATATGAAGGCAAGGACCTGGTGCTGAGCATCCGGTCGGAGCGCATGTTCCACGTCTTCGTCAACGCCACGTATCTCCCCTTCTCCGGCGGACCTTGCCGGGGCGGCAACGAGGTCAACATCACGCCGTACCTCCACTACGGGGAGAAGAATGACATCCAATTGATCAGTGTCTACGAACGCGGCTCCATTGAATACTTGAGCCTGCACGTCTATGAGAAGGAGCAGAACTATCCATGAAACGAAACGCCTCACTTCGCGGCGCGGAGCCTGGCCAGCCAGCGGTACGCGCGGCGGTCGAACTCCGCGGACCAATCGTGCGCCATCCCTGGCAGCGGCACCAGCGTCTTGTCCGCTGTGCCCAGCCGTTTGTAGATGGCGTACACACCTGGCGGCGTGGACACCGGATCAATCAGCCCCATGTTCATGAAGACTCCGCACTTCACATCCGGCGCGAAGTTCATCGCGTCGTAGTAGGGGAGGCAGCGATTCTCGGCCGTATCCGGAGGAACTGGCGCCCCGGCGCGGTCCATGCCGGCCGAACGTTTCTGCTCGCGCGGCGGCACCTTGCGCCAGCCACCGTCGGGCGTGCGCGCCCATTCGCCGTTGCATTCCTTGGCCCAGTCGCTGTAAGGGCAGTTGCTGTTGGCCGGGATAGCAGCCACGACCGCGGTCACGCGCGCATCCAACGCGGCGGTCGTGATGCCCATGCGTCCGCCTTGGCTGCCGCCCACAAGCACAACCTGTTTCGGGTCCGCGTCGGCGCGGGAGAGGAGGTAGTTGAGCGCCTGAACCGCGCGCAAATAGACATCGCGGTAGTAGTAGCTCTCAATCGGTTCGAACGTGAAGTTGTCGTAATACCCGGCTGGGACGGGATACTTCTCCTTCTCCAGATCCACGTCCTGGCCGTGAATCTGAATATCCAGGGCCAGGAAACCGTGGCGCGCATGGTCGAGCGGGCGTGGCCGTGGAGCGGCTCCACCGCCTGGCAGCACGAGCATTACGGGGAACGCGCCTGCGCCTGCGGGCTTCGCAACCCAGCCGTAGACGCGCTTGCCGCCGGGGCCGTTGAAGGAGACCTTGAACGACTCGACCTTTTCGGCGGCGCGCCCTTCCGGGTCGAACTCGCCGGGCAGGCAGGCGCTCTTGAGGTTGTACTCGGAGATCTCGTCGTGAGTGAAGACCTGGTGCTCGGACTCCTGCGGCTCCAGCCGAATCTCCTTCAGCGACGCCAGGCCTTTCTCCCAGAAGGCGCGGAAGTCCGCGGGACGCGTGTCAACACTGGGCATCTCGCCGGCGCGGTAACCGAACGCGCAGAGGCCCTGCAGCGGCTTGCCCATTCCCGTGTCAATCCCCACCCGCACATCGTAGAACCCCGGGTGCAGTCCGGCGGACGGGATCCGCAGCACAAAGGTGCCGTTCGGCAACTGCTCGCCCCGGCCGTTGCGAAACGGCTCCACAAACGCCGACCGCGCGACGGTCCACGTGAGGCCGACGCAGCGGCGTATCGCGCGCGCATGGATGACGATCTCCGTCGCGTCCGCACCGAAGAGGAATTCAGGGGCCGTTGGGCTGTAGAACTGAACGTCCGGCGTTGCGGGCCCGCTGGCGCCGTCGTTGTACGCCCAAGGAAGATTGTGATTCATGGCGCAGACCCTCGCAGCAAAGAAGATTACGGCCGCTCCGGCACACACGGCCAGCACACAACAAGGAATGACGCAATTGAAAGACGACAATCGCCGCATAGCTGTTTCATCTCCGGGGAAAGCTCCAAACCACCGCAGCGCGGTGTGCCCTTCACCATATTGACAATATCGGACATTCGCACTTCAACCTGCATGGAAATCAATGCGACAGTTGAAGCCACTTGCTTGGCAAAGCTCTTCGGACTTTACGCAAGAGGCCTGCAGGCCCTGCTCGGAAAGCGATCAATCATCCGACAAAACGTTTCAAAAGATGACTGCCTTGCGTGCTGGTGTGTCTCTCATAACATCATAGGCACAGAGCACTTGCTGCAATCTGAGATGCTCGATACCAAGGAAAATGGGGTAACTAGGGTCAGGCCATTGCATCCCTTATGGCGCCGGCGGGGGGCGGCAGAAAGCTTGACGGCGCGCCGGAAAGCGGGGATGATAGTTGAGCAGGAGGGACTTTGAGGTGCTGTACTTAGGGGAGTTGCCGGGGTCTGTCCCGTTGTTTTTCTTGCTTGGGGCTGCTGTGCTGCGACTGCTGTCCCCGTGGTCCGCCGCAGGCGCGGAATGGGACGTGCCCAAGGACGTGGAGTTCAAAGCCCAAGCCGACGGCTCTGCCCAACACTACGTCGAGATGCTGCCAAAGGACTTCAGAACGGGTGAGGAGCGCCACTTGGTGATAGCGCTGCACGGACATGGCTCCGACCGCTGGCAATATGTGAAGGAGACACGAGGCGAATGCCGGGGAGTGCGCGATGTGGCCTTGCGGCACGGCATGATTCTGGTCTCGCCGGATTACAGGGCCCCGGCCAGTTGGATGGGCCCGCAGGCGGAGGCGGATGTCGTCCAGATCATTGCGGAACTGCGCGGGAAATACAGGATCGGCAAGGTTGTTTTCGCCGGAGGCTCCATGGGCGGAACCGGCGTGCTGACGTTCGCCGCGCTCCATCCGGACCTGGTTGACGGCGTGTGCAGCCAAAACGGCATGGCGAATCTTGAGGAGTTCGCTGGATTTCAAGACGCCATCGCGGCGTCTTTTTTGGGGAGCAAGAAAGACAAGCCGGAGGAGTACAGAAAGCGGAGCGCGGAGTTCTTTCCTGAGAAGTTCACGATGCCGGTGGGCATCACGGTTGGGGGCAAAGACACCGTGGTGCCACCGCAAAGCGTGCTGCGGCTTGCCGAAGCGATTCGCAAGACCAACAAAAACCTTAAACTGATCTGCCGGGAGAATTGCGGGCACGCCACGGATTACAATGACACCGTCGAGGCGCTTGAGTTCGTCGTGCAGGCTGTGTTGGGAGGAGGTGGAACCGTCGCGCAACGCTCGGATTGTGAGGCCAGCATCGGGGCGGCGGAGGTCAAGGCCGGAGCCGCCGTTCTGCGCCACAAGTCTGTGCGGCCTGAGACGGCCACGGGCTTCTACGTGCGCCTGGCCAACTGCATCGGCCCTGCGCAGGAACCGGTTGTGGTGGCCTTGCGCGCCGGCGGTGCGCTGCGGCCCGAGCGGGTTGCCATCCCGGTCTACGGCACGCCGCTCAACCTGTACACCCGGCAGAACGGGCGCGTTTTCCCTGCGCTCGACGTGGCCCAGGAACACCGCGTGGCGTTGTCCGCGCCCCTCGCGCTCAACCCCGGCGACGAGCTGGTTCTGGAAATCGTCTCCGCTGGGCCTATGGCCGGCGGCGTGACGGCGGGCCTGCAGTTCGCAGGCCAGTGGCCGCTCACGGAGATGCGCGAGCCTTTTCGCCAGACCAAGGCTGCCGGACCTGTGAGCCGCGTCGCCTGGTCGGAGCGGGAAACGGTTTGCACCGGCAACCAGAAGAAGTTAGACCCGCAATGCGCTCCGCAGAACAACTCCGTCATCGTGGCCGATGCCGACGGGACGCTCTTTCAGTTCACCGCGTTCTACTCGGTTGACGAGCAGTATGGGGGTGGCCGCGGCGGCTCCTACGCGCGGACCTACGCCTACAGGAAGGCGCCCGGCGCCCAGGCCTGGGAGCCGCTCGGTCTGGTGCTCGACCTGCCCCAAGGCATAACTTACGCGGCGGACCCCTTTGCCTTCCGCGACCTGGACGGCACGCCTTGCCTGGCCCTGGGCGTGGCTGACGGCACCCACGGTTTCTCGGACTGGAAGTTCTCGTGGGGCTACCTGCTGCGTTCAACCACCGGGAGCTTCGCCGGTCCGTGGGGCGCACCGCACTTCCTCTGGGAGCGCTATCCTCGCGGCAATGCCGACAGTGAGCGCATGATCTGCATCCGTATTTTTCCGCGCGAGAAGACGAAGGACTATGTGCTGTGCTGGCAGCACGGCGGGACGGACATTACCGTCCGGGGCGCGATTTTGCCCGGCCTCGGAACCACGCTGACGCACGAGCAGATTCGGCTGGCGCCGGTCCTTGTCCGCAACCAGGACGAAGGCAGCGGCGGGTTCGTCCGCGGCGACAAGGGCTACATCTGCGGCTGGCAGATTCCCAATGTCAACGATGTCACCAGCATCCAGCGGCTTTACGAATTCGATCTCTACGAGCCGCTCAATCCTGAGAAATGGCGCGTGGTGCCCGGCTCCTGGGGCTTCAATGACGGGACCAATGCGGTCGAGGATGGCGGCGCCACAGCCGACTGCTGGTCCCTCTCCTTGGCCGGCGATCAGCTCTGGGCCACTTCGGTAGCCTGGAGCGTCTCCAACCGGAAGAACTCGGTGCTGGCCTGCCACGTGCCTTGGGACAAGCGGCTGGGCGGCGTCTTCCGCTACGGCGTGTCCAGGGTCGGCGGGTATAACGAAGTCGCCCCGGTGGTCGAGTACGCCGTGGGTAAGAAGTGCGGCCTGAGCGCGGAGATCACAGGTTGGGGCAAGGAGGCTTACGTTTTCCTCTTCCTGGCGCCCTCAGCGCGGCCGCTCTTCTGGGGCGGCGTGGCCATCGAGGTCTCCGACAAGGGCACGCGGCTCGTGGCCTACTCGGACAAGGGGCAACCCGCCGGCCTGACGCCCTACCAGGACCCGAAGTATGTGTCCGGCAAAGCCTTCAACGTGAAATTGCAGCGCGACGGCGATAAGATAACAGGCTGGGTGGACGGCCTGGCCATTGGTCCGGTCACGATCGCCGCTCCGGAGCAGAAGCGTCTCTTGGATGAGGCGCAGCGCTTCAAGTTTTACGGCTGGCAGGGCGGACTCTACGCCGTGAAGGACGCAGTGCTGGTGGACGGGCCGTAGACGGCATGTGGCCTGGTCCGGCAGTGTCAGGGCTGCAGGGGCTCGCCTCGTGCGATGGCTGTCACGCGGACGCGGGCGTTCGTGCCTTGAGGCGGCTCACAGGTGAAAGTCAGGCGGTTGTCGCCGGCCTCCAGATTCGGCTGCTCCCCCAGCGGCGCAAGGGTGGCCAGGAGGGCGCCGCGCTCGTCGTAGACTCTGCACGCCCCGGCGGACTCCATCTCCAGGTACTGTCCGCTTTCCAGCGTCACCGGGAAGACGATCCGGTTGCCGCCGAGGCTCAGCGCCGGGTCTTTCAGCTTTGCCTTGACGACAGGCAGGGCTTTCACCGTGCCGAGGAAGCACTTCGTGGTGTCGTTCTGCGGGAGGTGGTTGCAGTAAACGCTCAGGGCGCTGGTGTGGCTGCGTATCAGCGGCGAACGGAAGACGGCGCTGGTTCCGCCGTAGGGCCACGTGTAGTCCACAAAGCGGTCGGCGTCGCGTTCCCGTAGCAAGAGTTCCACGTAGCGCCAGCCCACGAAGTCAACGTCAATATAGTGCTCGTCCCACGTTGGCCAGAACTGCTCCGGGTTGGTGAGCTGCAGGTTCAGGAGTTCACCTTTCCCATCACCGTGGACCCAGACCCCCAGCGCGGTGCGCTTGCCGAGGTCCACAGGCGGGTTGAAGGCCTTGCGGATGCCCGCCCAGGCTCCGGCGCGTGCGGCCAGGCTGCTCTTGGCCGTGAGAGCACCGGCCGCGTTTCCTTCCCGCGCCACTTCGGTGGATGGCGCCCAGGAGGCGGTCACGCCCGGCGCGGCGCCCGCCAGTGCGAACTCCTCAGGCTTGTCGAACCGTGCCAGAACGAGGGCCTCGGGCGAGTCATAGGGTGCGGCCGCATAGAGGGCCTCAAGCCGCAGGCGCAGGGGTTGCCGGCCAAAACGATTTCTGACTGTCCACGTGCTGCTGCCATCGCCCAAGCCGGTAACCTTGTGAGAGAGGTAGTCGGTGGGCTCGAACTGCCAGGCCCCGCCTGGAGCCTGGACCAGATGAAATTCTTCGCGCGGCACACGCAGGCGGGCGCGCACTGCCTCGGGGACCTGCCGCCCCAGCCGGAGCCGCTCGTAGCGCCCCAGCAGCTCCAGGTATTCCTCCTGGCGGGCATTGGGCGGACGTCCGCCGGCCTCAATCCCCTGGAACGACATGGGCGCGTCAGTGGCCAGCGACTTGCAGCAGAGATATTCGATCTCGTCGGGGAACTCCGCGGGGTGATCCTCATCGGGGCCGAGGATC
>Ga0187861_10003291_pt1 | contig 14410 bp, 14 predicted proteins | sample June2016WEW_10_1_3_FD_132986 | JGI IMG/M metagenome (GOLD analysis project Ga0187861, IMG submission 132986) | Peatland microbial communities from SPRUCE experiment site at the Marcell Experimental Forest, Minnesota, USA - June2016WEW_10_100 | ecosystem: Environmental > Terrestrial > Soil >...
ACCGGGGTGGGCGGGGGCAATCGGAACCATGCGGAGACGCTCGCAAGAGCATCGATGACCCGAACGACCTGCTCCGGGAGGTGCCCGGACTCCTTCGGAGCGAGTTTTTCAGCAGCCTGTTAGAATTTCACCTTCTTGTAGAATATCGTCTTCGCCACTTCCGCCGTGACAATGTAAGCCATGATGATTATCCCTATGAGCAGAGAGAGGAGAATTGGCAGCTGGCTAAATCCAAACACCTGCCCAAGTGGAGTCGAGGGGAAGATCACCGTCACGATTACAACTAAAAGAGTTGCCACGAACAGGTATTTCGACGGTCTACTCTTGAAAAACGGCCTCCGGCTTCGAATAACAAGCACAATCAAAGCCGCTGACACAACGGACTCCAGAAACCAGCCGGTTCTGAATTGATCCGGAGTCGCATGCAGGATGAACAGCAGTACGCCAAAGGTGAGGTAGTCAAAGACCGAACTCACGAGGCCGAAGGTAATCATGAACCTCCGTATTGCCTTAATGTCCCAGCGCCGAGGATAGGCAACCATTTCGGTATCCACGCTGTCGGTCGCGATCGTCATCTCGGGGAAATCGGTCATCAAATTGGTGAGCAACACCTGCTTGGGCAGCAATGGGAGAAACGGCAGGAAGAGGGATGCCCCGGCCATGCTGAACATGTTGCCGAAATTGGCGCTTGTCGCCATGAACACATACTTCAGCGTGTTCGCAAAGGTCGTCCTCCCTTCCCGCACACCCTGCACCAGCACCGACAGATCCTTTTCAAGTAACACGATGTCAGCCGCCTCTTTGGCGACATCCACGGCGCTCTCAACGGAAATGCCGACATCGGCGGCATGAAGCGCCGAGGCATCATTGATACCGTCTCCCATATACCCCACGACATTGCCGGCCTTCCGGAGGGCGAGGATGATGCGCTCTTTTTGATTGGGTTCGATTTCAGCGAAGACGTCCACGTCAACCACATGTTTGACCAGCGCGCCATCACTTACCTGGCGGAGGTCCGGCCCGGTGAGGATTCTCCTATTCGATAATCCCAGCTGGTGACTGACGTTGGCTGCGACCAGGTGGTTGTCTCCCGTGATGATCTTCAGAGACACGCCGAGGCTCTTCAGGCTGCCGATGGTCTTGACGATGTCGGGCTTGGGCGGATCAAAGAGCACGAGGAATCCTAAGAACGTCATGCCGGCTTCGTCGGTCTTGCTGATGACCGATCCAGTGCCCATATTCCTGTAAGCAACCCCCAGCGTACGAAAGCCCTGAGTGCTGAACGCCTCAAAGTCCTGCTGGATCCGTTCCCGCACCGCAGCGATCTCGACGAGAGTTCCTCCTCCACTTTCCGCCGATGAACAGACGGCGAGCACGTTCGGCAGCGCGCCCTTGGTCACCATCAGATACGTATCCTCATGTGACACCAGGATACTCAAGCGCTTCCGAAGAAAATCGTACGGGATTTCGTCCTGCTTCCGGTAGCCGGACAGATCAAATTGGCGATGGGTGCGGATGGCTTCATCGATCGGGTTCGTAAAGCCTGCCTCGAACACCGCATTGAGATACGCGTAGAGAAGGACCTTCTCGCTAGGAGTGCCTTCTATATCCAGGGCGGATTGTAAGTGGACGATCCCTTCTGTCAGGGTGCCTGTTTTGTCGGAGCAGATCACGTTCATGCTCCCGAAGTTCTCAATCGAGGCGAGCCGTTTGACGATCACCTTCGCTTGCGCCATCCGTTTGGCGCCGTGGGCAAGGTTGATGCTGATAATCGCCGGCAGCAGTTGCGGGGTGAGCCCAACGGCAAGGGCCAAGGAAAAGAGAAAGGCGTCCAGGACCGGACGTGCCAAATAGACATTGATGGCGAAAATGGCTATCACCAGCACCAGCGTCACTTCCATGAGGAAATAGCCGAACCGCCGTATCCCGTGCTCGAAGTCCGTTTCCTGCGGCCTCAATTTCAGCCGCTCGGACACTTTGCCGAACTCGGTTTCCTTGCCCGTACGTACGACCAGTGCCTTCGCGCTGCCGCTTACCACATGGGTCCCCATCCAGAGCGCGCTTGTCCGCTGACCAAGCGGTGTCTCTGCCGCGAGCACCCCAACCGATTTCTCTACAGGGTAGGTTTCGCCCGTCAGGGTTGCTTCATCCACAAAGAGATCCTTGGATTCCTGGACCAGACAATCTCCGGGGATGATGCCTCCGGCGTTCAGGATGACCATATCTCCGGGGACAATCTCTTCGACTGGAATTTCTTGGGGGGTTCCATCGCGAAGCACCGCCGCCTTGATTTGCACGATGGCGAGCAACTTCTCCACGGCGTTCGTTGCACTGCGCTCCTGCCAAAACCCGAGCAGGCCGCTGACGAGGACAATTGTCACAATAATGAGCGCATCAACCGGATCGCGTAACGCAAATGACAATCCCGTTGCACAAAGAAGTAAGAGAATAATCGGACTCTTGAATTGAGCAAGCAGGAGCGTAAAGACATCCGACCGTTTTTTCGGTTTCAGGAGATTCGAGCCATAGCGGGCGAGTCGTTGCCTGGCTTCATCAGCAGTCAGTCCCTCCTCTGCCGTTTGAAGTTGCTGCAGCATCTCGGCAGCGGCGATGCTCCAAAAGGCCAGAGGCTGTTGGTTCATCCTATATTTCTCTCCTGGTATTGCGCCTAACGGTTCGAGTCCCGCGGCTTGCCCAGCCGAGTCCACTGCGCCGAGGGCTTGGGCGGTTCTGATGGAAGAGCTGGCTGGCCGAGGCCAAGGACGGCTTCCCCCCCGACGAGCGCCATTGAGTTCTCGCAGCTCGCCCCTTGTGTCCACATCCCCAGGCGGAGAGTATCCCCCGTCTCGGGTCGGGGCTCGATCTCAACCATCTCGCGCCGATTCAGTGCTGCCTGCTCTTCTCCTCGAGGTCCTTGCGCCCCTTCTCGGCGGTCCGGTACTCGCCGGTCATGGTGATAACGGACTTTTGGAGTGACCGCACCTTGAAGTACCAGACAGCCCCGCCTCCGACAACGAGGCCAATGAGCACTCCCAACCAGAAACTGACGTCCATGGCATCTTCCTTTCATCCGATCATCAGTGGGTGCACAGTGCTGAAGGACTGGCCGCGCTTCATCTTATGAATACTCCAGTCCCACAGGATTTGCGTTGGTACGATTCTCTACTTGCTGATCAGCATAAGCAGCCTGGCACACTCCTCGGCAACGTTACTATCAGATTTCTCCTCACCGGGCATTGTCGCCCAACCCTGTTTTTCTACGTAATCACCTCGCTGGTACGTACTGGTTTCTTTCAATTCTTTGAGCTTCTGGTCTTTCCCCGGATCCCGGTTAAACTGGACGACACAAATCGGCGCCAGGCGCTTGACGACAGCATCTCCAGCCATTTTCTCCGCCATGCTCCGGGCGGTCCCCCCCGTAACCCATCCCCCCCACGCGAAGCCGATAATCATTGTTAGAACAACAGAGCCCACCCACGACCAGAAGACAACCGTTTTCGTCGGTCGGGCCTCATCCCACCGCTGTCGAAAACTCACCTTTTGCTTTTTCTCCACGCCTCTATCTCCCTTATCCTGCTCCATTGCTCTCCTCCTCCGTACGTGACTTGTTTCGACCGGAAACACCATTGGGGTTTGTGGTTGATCCAGGTAGATTGTTCATTCCCTCCTCGCTGCACTATTGGGAGTTCGCTCTGGTGCTGCTACGAAGGCACTCCCATTCGGTGCTGTGTGTGGTCCCGCTACTCCGCATCCAATGGCCCGGCGTGTGGCGACGCCTGCCACGGCGATGGCACCCTCGGACGACCCACCCTCAGGCCCCATCCCCCTCTCCCGGTTCGCCTCCCATCCCGGCCTTCCGCCCCTAGCGCTTGCTCGCCCCCCGGAGCTGCTGCAACAGCTCACCCAGGCGGCGCAGTTCTTCGCTCGCGCGTGCGTAGGCGGCGGCCGCGGAATCCAGCAGGGCCTTCACCGAGGGCTCGGATCCCGCCGGGGCCCCCGGCGCCGCCGCAGCCGCTGCGGGGGGGGGCTGCCCGCCGAACACCCGCGCCATCGCGCCCTCCAGCGTCTCCTCCATGGCGATCCGCTCTCCGAAGCCGACGATCACCCGCTTGAGCTCCGGGAGCTGCCCCTTCTCGGCGGCGATGTAGAGCGGTTCCACATACACGAGGGAGCGCTCGATGGGAATGACGAGGAGATTCCCCCGGATCACCTGGGAGCCCCGCTGGTTCCAGAGGGAGAGTTGCTGGGAGATGGACGCGTCCTGGTCGATCCGGGCCTCGAGCTGCCGGGGGCCGTAGACCAGTTTCTGCTTGGGGAAGGTATAGACGACGAGTTTCCCGTAGTTGGGCGGGTCACTCCGCGCGGCCAGCCACGCGGCCAGATTGTCCTTCTTGCTGGGCGTGAAGGGCAGGAGGAGGACGAACTCCTCCTTCGGCTCGCCGGGCAGGCGCATGATGAGATAGTAGGGCTCCATGGCCTGATCCTGCCCTTCCACGGGGCGGACCGGCAGGCTCCAGAGGTCCTCCTTGTTGTAGAAGACCTGCGTATCGCGCATGTGGTAGACGGCGTACATGGCCGCCTGGATGCGGAACAGCCCCTCCGGGTAGCGGAGGTGGGCGCGGAGGTCAGCCGGCATGGCGTCGAGCGGCTGGAGCAGCCCGGGAAAGATCAGGGCGATCGTGCGGATCAAGGGATCCGTCGGTTCGGCAACATAGAAGCGCACCGTCCCATCGTACGCGTCCACCGTGACTTTGACCGCGTTGCGCACGTAGTTGCCCAGCCCGGGCGTCGGCGTCGCGTACGGGAACCCGTCGGTGACGGTGTAGCCATCCAGGAACCAGACCAGGCGCCCCGCGGCCGAGATCACGAGATAGGGGTCGGTGTCGTATCGGAAGAAGGGCGCGATGCGCTCGACCCGCTCCTTGATGGTTCGGTAGATCAGCACCCGGCTGTCCGAGGTCACGTCGTTCGAGAGGAGAAGCTTGATGTCTTCCAGATGCACCGCGAACAGCACCTTGCGCCAGAAAGACCCCACCGGGATGCCGCCCTGCCCCTCGTAGGTGGTGTAAACGTTCTGATCGCCTGCGGGATAGTCGAATTCCTTGGCCCGGGTCTTGGCGAAGACGTAGTCATTGGCCCCTTCGCTGAAGTACAGCTCCGGGCGGGCGATCCGGAGATCACGAGAGGCCGCGGGGGGAATGTCCTTGATCCAGAACTCCGGGAGCCCCTCGCTCGTCACCCGGTTCACCGGGCTCACGACGGCGCCGTATCCGTGCGTATAGGTCAGCCGCTCGTTGATCCAGATCCGGCTGGGCAGATCCCGCGCGGAGAGTTCCCGGGCCGAGATGGTCACCTGCCGGTACTCCCCGTTGAGGGTGTAACGATCGATATCGATGCTCCTGAATTTGTAGTAGGTCCGGATCTCTTGGAGCTGGCTGTAGGTCGCGAGGAGGGGGCGCCTGTCCCACAAGCGGATATTCTGGATGGTCGCGTCATTCTTGCGCAGATCCTGCAGGGTCAGCGCCTGGTCCGCCGGGAACTCCCGCTCCTCGATGTTGTCCAGGCCGTAGGCCAGGCGCGTGTAGCGGATGTTGAAGTCGATGTACGGCTTCTCCTTGACGATCTCGTTCGGGGACACCTGGTACCGCTGGATCACCCCAGGGTATACGACTCCACCCAGGATCCCCACACCTACCAATGCCACGATGCCTCCCAGGAGGGGGCGCCAAGTCCGGAGGCGGATCGTGACCAGGCACAGGAGGGCGACCAAGCCGGCCAGGACGATCAGAGCCTTCAGGATGGGGAGCTGGGCGTTGACATCGGCATACCCGGCGCCGAAGGCCACGCCCCGCTCAGAGAAGAGAAGGTCGAACATGGCTAGGCGGTACCCGGTCGCCTTCACGAGGAGCAGGAGCGCGGCCAGTACCAGGAGGTGACCCCGGGCCCGTCGGGTGACCACGAGGCCCCCCGGGGAGATTCCAATCCCTCGGGTGCAGAGGTAGACGGCGACGGCGGCCAAGCCCGAGAACACCAGGGCCCTCATCAGCCAGCCATAGAGGGAGTTCCAGAGCGGGAGCTGGAACACGTAGAAAGCCACATCCCGGCCGAAGAGCGGATCGCGGATGCCGAACGGCGTGGGATTCAAGGCCTGCAAGACCAGCTCCCATCGGCCCGTTCCCGCCCAGCCGACGAGGAGGGCTAGAACTACGCTCACGGGCAAGGCCAGACGGCGAACGTAGGGCTCCAGGACCTCTGGGCTGGGCAGCCCGAGGGCGTCGTCCGCCACCACGATGGCATCGCGCGGAGTGAGCCGCAATGCCAGGAGCACGTTGAGGTACAGGATCAAGAAGAACGCGGCGGCCGTGACCACCCCGAGGAGGGCCTGCGTTCGGAGCACGGTGAGGAAGATCGACGTGAACTGGACTTCGCGGAACCAGAGCCAATCGATATAGAGACCGAGGATCTGGCCGACCATGCTCAGGAGGGCGAAGGCGACGATGATGATCAGCAGCAGGAAACCACGGAGCCTCATGGGACGACTCTCCTTCCCTGGGTGTATTGTTGCGGTCTGGGGGCGGTCCGCACGGCCGAGTCCGGATGGGAGCCTCACGAGCCGACTCCAACCTCAGCCTTTGCATACTGACGCGGCATGCGGAGCTACCCCCTGGCTGACTCGATGACCTCCAAGCCCGCGCGTCTGATGACCGTGTCGAAGTGAATCTCCGGTTGTTCCCGCGACAGCTCAATCGCGGCCAGGACAGAGCGATAATCCTCAGAGCATAAGTGGACGCTCAGATCGGCCTGAGAATCCCACTCCTCAACCAGGGTGATGACTTCTGAATTCTCAACGTCCTCGTAGAGGTTACACTTGAGGCAGCCCGGCTGAACGCGCGTCGGCCCCAGTTGGGCGGCGAGGGCCCGGACGACCGCAGCCCGGGACTGGGGCGCCGTGACGATTCTCAGGGTGGAAATGACCATGGCCATTCTCGACCTCTTCTTTCATTCGGATTCTCAGATGAAATCGCGCGTCCTTCTGAATGGACGATGCAAGGCCAGATCCACCCTGCTCTCCGAGTGCCCAGACGAGTTCTCGGCCCTTTCAAATCAGGATGTTCCCCATGATGCTGTGGCGAGACTTGCGCGGATAGACGGGTGGGAACCGCACGATATATCGGAGCAGCCCCGACCGGTCGGAGGAGGGCGGTGCTTAGCGCGGGCGCCGCGGCCCGAGCTTCTTGATGGGGGACTCATGGGTGGGGGGGTTCGCAGAGGTTCGTTATCACCCGGCTGAGCGGTCACCCATGGTGACAGTCAGGACAGGAATCGGCCCGAGACTGCTTGAGTCGGGCGGCGCGTTCTCCGGGTTGGGAAACGAATGATTGGCGGCCTCACTCCGTTACCTCTCCAGCCAACGCTCTTGATGAAGGAGGACGTTGGGAACCACGGCCAAAACCCAGCGCACTCACCACAACGGAGATCGCGGCTCAGGGAAATCGGGCGAAGGAGGTTTTGGTTTCTGCATGCCCCAGCACATTCCTTGGCGACGTCAAACGCAACTGGTCTTCTGGGGGACACACTGCGCGGTTCTCACGGGTGGGGCGCATGCCCCTCAGTCCGCTCCACCTCAAATCGTTCCGTCCCGAGACGCCGTTTCCAGCGCCACACGCCGACGCCCAGCACCGCCGCAAGCATCACGAGGCCGGCGAGAGCAAGCCAGCGCTCCACCCGGTGCACATCGGCCGCGATGGCTGTGATCTCATCCGTGAAGAAGTAGGCCAAACCGAACCCAAGAGGGACGCCGAGCGCGGCGGCGCCCGCGTCGGCCACGACGAACTTCCAGAATGGCACGCGCGCAATGCCCGCCGTCAGAAACGCAGCCGCGCGGAGTCCCATGACATGCCGCGCCGTGACGACGGTCTTCAGGGCATGCCGTCGATACGCCGCGTTCAGCCACTGCTCACGCTTGAGCGTCAGTACCAGCCGCACCACTCGCCAGTTGAGGACGTTCTCACCCCAGTGCCGGCCGACCCAGTAGAGCACCATATCGCCGGAGAGCACGCCCAGGAGGCAGACGGGGAGCGCAAGCCACCACCGGACGATACCCGCGTGGCTCAGGACGGCGGCCGCGATGATGACCATCTCCTCTGGGATTGGCACCCCCAGGCTGCCGAGCAAGAGCACGGCGAAAATACCGAGGTACGAGTGCGCGACGAACCCTTGGAGTGCCCCCACGGCGCATCACCAGTCCCGGACCAGATGGTCCTGAAGGCGGACCTGAGCCTCGGTATCCCAGTACGTCGCAGCCGCCCGGCCTCTGGCGCAGAGCGATAGCGCAGTGGCGATCACCGCCAGCGGGCCCCGACCGCGAGGTGGCGACGGCATTTCTGCCTCGCCTGACACACAACGCGACACAGCGAACGGCTCGAAGACCAAACCCTGCTCCCACTTCACCGGCAGGGGGTGCAGGGAGCCCGTCGCCACGCCGGATGCTATCGATACCACAGAATGTGGTGCTCTTCCAACGGCACGCTCGCTGCGGGATGGGCGGGGATGACGCGCGGCGTGAAGTGAGCAGGAGGGCGGGAGGCGGGAACGGTCGCCCGGTAGACGTAGCCGTTGATGGCGCCAGGGATCTCCCCTCCCCGGTCCATCGCCTGGCGAATAGGTGCACCATCGTCCACGGGCTCCGCATATAATTCTACCTGGACCCACTGCGGGTCCACCTCCCCAAGGTATACCTGCACGCTGAAGGACATGCGGCTGCCCTCGTGCTGCACCTCCAGGTTCCCAAACCGGATGTCGCTCCAATGGCTCGCCACCCGTGCCAGCCAGACCTGAAGTTCCTGGGCCAGTTGGGCCCCCTCGGCGCTGCGACGCTGGAAGGCCGCGGCCGCCGGGAGATAGAGGTGCTCCACGTACTCGCGCATCATGCGGTTACTGCTGAACCACGGCGCGAGCTGCGCCATGCTCGCCCGCATGCGCGCCACCCAGGCCCGCGGAATCCCCTGCGCGTCGCGCGTGTAGAATTCGGGGATGATCTCGTGTTCCAGCCGGCGGTACAGCTCCTCCGCCTCCCGCGCGTCCCAGTCCGGCTCGAAATGTTCCTGGCCATCGCCCAGCGCCCAGCCCACTTCGGGCGTGTACGCCTCGGCCCACCAGCCGTCCAGCGCCGAGCAGTTCAGCCCGCCGTTGGCCAGCACTTTCATCCCGCTGGTGCCGCAGGCTTCCCAGGGCCGGCGGGGGGTGTTGAGCCACACGTCCACCCCCTGCACCAGCTCCTGGGCCAGGGCAATATCATAGTCCTCCAGGAACACCGCCCGGTAGCGCACGGCTGGTTGCCGGACAAACGCCGCCCAGGCCTCCACCAAGCGCTTCCCCTCGTCGTCCGCGGGATGAGGCTTGCCCGCCACGACGAGTTGCACCGGCTGCTCGGGCGCTGTGAGCAAACGCGCCAGCCGTGCCGGGTCGTGGAGCAGCAAGGTCGGGCGCTTGTAGGCCGCAAACCGCCGAGCGAAGCCCAGGGTGAGGACGTTGGGGTCCAGGACTTGCGCAGCCTGCGCCACGATCTCCGGCGTAGTGCCGCGCTGGCCAAGTTGTCGGGCCAGCCGCTCGCGCGCGTATTGAATCAGGGCCTGGCGCCCGGCGGCACGACAGGTCCACAGCTCCTCGTCGGGACAGGCTTGGATCGCCTCGGAAAGCGTCTCCAGAGTCCCTCGCCAGCGCTCCTTACCGCCGGCGCGTGTCCAGAGGCGGTCGGCCCAGGCCGAATCCCAGGAAGGCACGTGCACCCCGTTGGTGATATGTCCCACGGGCACTTCCTGCTCCGGCCAGCGAGGCTACAGCTCGCGGAAGAGGTGCCGGCTGACGGCCCCGTGCAGGCGGCTCACGCCGTTGACCGTGCCGCAGCCACGCAGGGCGAGGTAGGTCATGTTGAAGGGCTCGCTGGGATCGCGCGGGTCCTTGCGCCCGAGCGCCAGGAGTTCGGCCAGGGAAATCCCGAGCCGCGCCAGGTAATCGCGCGAGTAGAGGGAATACTTCTGGATCAGCCCGAGGTCAAAGGTGTCGAAACCGGCGGCGACCGGGGTATGCGTGGTGAACACGTTGCCCGCCCGTGTGGCCCACAGGGCCTCCCAGAACGGCAGGCTGCACCGTTCCCGGAAGGTCCGCGCCCGCTCCAACACCGCGAAGGCCGCATGGCCTTCATTGAGGTGGCACACCTCGACACCGAGCCCAAGGGTCTCGAGCAGCCGCCAGCCACCGACCCCCAGGACCATCTCCTGGAGCAAGCGCAGTTCCGGCCCGCCCCGTATAGTTTGCTGGTGATGCCCCGGTCGGTCGGACTGTTCAGCGGATCGTTGCTGTCCAAGAGATACAGGGGCACCCGACCTACGCGCGCCTGCCACACCCGGAGCAGGAGGGGCCGCCCCGGGAGGTCCAGGCGGACGCGCAGCCAGCCGCCCGTGACATCCAGCACGGGTACCAGCGGAAGGCTGGTGGGATCGTTATACGGGGTACAGGTCCTGCGGGCGACCTGCTGCATCCAGCACCTGGCGCGAGTAGCCCTCCTGGTAGAGGAGCCCTACCCCCACTACCGGCACGCCTAGGTCGCTCGCGGTCTTGAGGTAATCGCCAGCCAGGACCCCGAGCCCGCCCGCGTACAACGGGAGCGACTCGCCGAGCCCGAACTCCATGCTGAAGTACGCAATCCTGCGGGGGCCTGCCCCGGCATGGACTTGCCCGTACCAGGCGGGATCCTCGAGGTATTGCTGATGCGCGGCCTGCAGGCACTGCAGCTCGTCCTGGAAGGCGGGGTCCTGTGCCACTTGGTCGAGGCGCAGTTGGGAGCTCTCTTGCAGGGTCACCCAGGGGTTGTGCGTGCGGTCCCAGATGTCCGGGTTCACCTGCCGCCACACCGCATCCCCCGCATGGCTCCACGTCCAGCGGAGGTCCAGCGCCAGCGTCGCCAAGGGCTCCAACCCGACCGGGAGCGGGCGCAACAAGAAGGTGGGCATCCTCCCCATCACTTCACCCCTCGGCCACGGCCTGCCGCCCCCCGGTCCGATTGCTCAATCGCCATGCATCGGAATGCCTCGAGCCGATGCCCTTGCTTATCCAGGCTCGCGTGAGGATAAGGAAAGGACCGCAGCGTTCCGCGAACGGACTGATTCATCAGGTGTTCCCCGAGGACCGACTTCCCATTCGATCTGCAAGAGTCAATAGAACCCACAGATCGAGTGTACAGGGATAAGGCGAGGCGGGATAGAGTTCTTGCGGACCAGGCTTGCGGGCGAATCTGGGATTCGCCAGTCGGTCTCGTGCGCTGCGGCACAAACTGTGTGCGCTCGGGGTCGGCGACGCACACCCGGCGGATCAGCATCCGCAAGTTGTTCGGCACACTCGCCTCACGAGATTGCTCGGGCGATCACGAAGGCCGCTCCCGCGGCCACCCCGCCGATGAGCACCGTTTGAATGGAACTCCGCAGCGGGGGCGCTCCCGTGAAGTGCTCTTTCACAATCTCACCTTCCTGTAAAATATCATCTTCGCCACTTCCGCCGTGACAATGTAAGCGCCGGGTTGGCCCCGGCGGTCACGGTCTTCCTTTCTTCGTGGACGATGGACTCGGCCAATGCCGCGGTGCTCCCGTCGGCCTCTTTCGCACCGTCCTGCCGCCCTTTGGGACGCTGAGCGCGTCGAACTCCTTGTCCCGCGCGACGTCCCCCTTCGTGGGGTCCAGGGCGGCCTTTTCGGCGTTGGCCAACCTACTCACGCCGCGCTGGATGCCCCGGCGGGCCTCTTCAGTGGAGCGCATCTGTTTGGACGCCATTGTGCGTACCTCCTTCTCGGGGTGTCGCATGACTGGTGAACTTGCCCGCGCCCGCCTGGGGGTCGTCCCTACCCGGCGTGGCGTTACTGCTCTCCGCTATGGATTCACGGGGGACATTCGGGGAATTACGACATGGTGGTCCGCTGCACCATGCTGGTGAAACAAACGAGCGCGCTGCCCAGGGCCGCGCTGTGGTTCTATCGCCCGGCATCAGTTGCGGCGCGCAACGCCGCCAACTGCATGCCGTTGTTAGCTGGCCTCGAGACCCTCCGCCGCGCAGTGCCCCACGTATCCCCTCAATCAATGGCGTTGCCGAGCATCCAGATAACTGCCCGTGCTTTACAACTTCCATAGCCCCTTTCTATGAGGAAACGATCCCCCGAAAGGCCTGCAGCGCCATCAGGATCAGAAACGCGGCGAGAAAGTACCAGGCGGTCGCGATGTGCTTCTTGTCCATAGTGTGCGCGCTCTATGGGTCCAGGACGGGTTCTCCGGGCCGGCGCGCCATCCGGTGGCGGCAGAGGACGGTCTCTGGGTCCACCACGCGGACGCCGCCGCCTTCGGCGCAGTGGCGGCAGGACAAATTCAGCGGGTGGAAGTACCAATAGCGCACGTCCACCTGGCCCTCGTGGCCGTCGGGGCAGCGATGGAAGAGGGGATCGGCCGCCAGGGCGGCGTCGACGTCGCGCATCGCCCGGTCGGTGATCGCCAGCGTGGGCCACCGGCAAGGAGAAGGTGTGGGCTCCCGCAGGCCCTCGAAGGGGCGCGCCTCACTCGGAATGACGGCGGTGCCGAGTCCGCCGCTGCGGTCGGTCTCACCTATCCTGTCCACGTCCTGCCTCCATCTTCTGGCCGGCGCCATCTCTCGAGGGGGTATTCCCCGCGAGGGGCGCCTTGCCGCTCCCCTCCAGGTCTTTCTTCGCCGCCTCCTGGTAGGGTTTGGAGCGATAGTCGGTGGTGTAGAAGCCTGAACCCTTAAAGAGGAACCCGGCGCCCGCGCTGATCAAGCGGTCTACCTTCTTCCCGCAGTGCGGGCACCGCGTGCGCGCAGACGCCATGATGCTCTGACGGGCTTCGAACCGATGCGCACAGGAGCGGCATTGGTATTCGTAGGTGGGCATTGCCACGTCCCCCTGTAACTCACACCCCCGACCGGTCCGGCCGCCGCGCCGCTCTCCGCCGCGAAACGACCCGCTGAGGTGTGAGGGTTACGTCCCTAGGCGTACCCGTACCAGAGCTTGCGCTGGGCGACGATTGCGATGGCCGCCCCGATGACCGCGACGACGCCCAACACGACCAGCCCCGCGTCCGGCGAGACCCCCAGGGCCCAGAAGAGCCAGCTCCCCACGATGCTCCCGACCAGACCGAGGATGAGGTCCCCTTTCAGTCCGTACCCGCCACTCTTCATGACGAACCCGGCCAGCCAGCCGACCCCCAGCCCTACGACAACCCACATCACGAACAGCCCGAGCGTCATGACGCTTCCTCCTTCGGTCCGGACCCCGCAACGCCCACCGATGGGGAGGCGCCGCGCCCGGGCCGTCTGTGCCGATGGAGGCTGGGAACCCCCGTCGAGGGCCCTCAGCCACCCCACGTACCCCGACGGCTCCGCTTTATCAACCGACTGGCCCCGGCCGCTACTTCTCCTTCGCGCTCCGGAACGGCTCCTTCAGCACCACCTTCACGCCGGCGATCGTGCCCGTCACGGCGTTGCGCACCTGCGCCGCGGCCGCCGAGCCGATCTCGCCCGCGGCTTTGAGCGCACCCGTCGCCGCGGCCGAGGCGGCCTCCTCCGTGCTCAAGCCGAGGGCTTTCGCGCCGGCGATCGCGCCCTCGATGGCGCCCTTTGCCGCCGAGCCCAGGTCGCCGCCGACCTCGGCCGTGCTCTTGACCACGGCGGCGGCGGTTGCGCTCACGGCGTGGAGGGCCGCGCCGCCGACCTCCTTGGTGCCGCGCAGCACGCCGATCACTGCCCCCTTGGCCGCACTACCGACGTCCGCGCCGATCTCGGCCACGCCCAGGACCGCTCCCCGCACCACCTCCGAGATCGCCACGGTGAGCGCCGTGCCCGCCTCTCCGGTGTGCTTGATCGCGTTGACCAGACTGGCGCTCACGGTGTCGACGACGGCGTCCGTGATCTCGCCGACGCCCTTCACTGTGGAGACGATACTGTTCTTTACCGACGCCACCAGGCTCTTGCTCTCTTCCGACATGGGAAGCCCTCCTTTCTCAGACCATCACATGACTTGTGATTCGCGAAATCGACTGCTGTCGTTTCGCACCACCAGCGTACCCCCCGTGTCATGGTGCGGGGGATCGAGCACTGCTCCATCTGGCGGGAGGGTCGCGACCGGGCCGAGTTCGTCAGGACCGGGGCGGTCCAGCCTTTGCTCCCGAGCCCCCGCCTAACCGCACCCACCGCCCCGGAAGCAGAGCCTTCTAGGCTTACTGGCCGCCGATCACCACGGTGAAGTTGACGCTCTCCTCCTTGTACGGGGACGGGATGTACGCGAGCTCGAGGCGGATCTCCTTCAGCTTCTTCGCCTTCAGGGCCTCGGCGGGGAAGTCCGCGTCCATTGACTGGG
>Ga0187861_10003298_pt1 | contig 14365 bp, 9 predicted proteins | sample June2016WEW_10_1_3_FD_132986 | JGI IMG/M metagenome (GOLD analysis project Ga0187861, IMG submission 132986) | Peatland microbial communities from SPRUCE experiment site at the Marcell Experimental Forest, Minnesota, USA - June2016WEW_10_100 | ecosystem: Environmental > Terrestrial > Soil >...
GTGGAGCAATTGGTAGCTCGTCGGGCTCATAACCCGAAGGTTGCAGGTTCAAGTCCTGCCCCCGCTACTTAGTCCAAAGAAGAATCCTCATCAATGAAAATTGGTGAGGATTTTTTTGTTTATGGGCAAAACTTTGATCTCTCATCATTTGGGTGCAGGTTAGCACAGCTTCAAGTTAATAGATGAAAAGCACTCTTGATCTGTATTCTCATCGCCGGTTTTTCTGTGGGAGAGGATGGTATGGGTTGTGGAGATGGTCATTCTTCCGCAAACTTTTTATTGCATCGAATTATTCCCGATAATCATATCCTTTTAATAATTGATTGATCAATCCTCAAAATATTTTCAATAAAATTTTGTAACACCGTTTAAATAGATCCTTAAAAAATATTTTTATTGAAGTGGAAGTTTTTAACAATCGTAATTTTATTCTTCTTGGAAGACGAGCTATATCCTCTCGTTGGACGATATTTTCATAACTTGAATTGACGGTTTTCTTTGATTCAATTAGAATTAATTGATTTGCTTCTAAATGTGGCGAAGGTTCTCGTTCAACCACTGATTCTGTTTCCGGTATAATGGTAGTACCATACATTGAGGTAGGAAAATCTTCTTTTTTCGGCTCCACTTCAAATTTAAGATCTTCCTGAAATACGTCGATAGTATCTTGTTTGTCAGTGTTTGTGCTAACATTTTCTTCGACTTTATTCAGATCATCTTCTTGCTTAGGTTTCAATACTTCTGGTAATATCCTCTCTATTCGTGGATCAGGATCGAACGCCCAATAACCAGTACCAAGTTTCTTAAAACATGGATTCTTCCTCAATTCTCCAAAAACTGATCCCAGTTGCGGATGGAGCCTCTTATCGATAACCATATTGTGAAGGTCTCGATAGTGAATCATTTCAATACCGGATTGAACAAGATCTCTCATTCCCAGATAAAGGACGTCAAACACTGAGCCATAGAGCCGTGCCATAAAATTCAATACCCGAAGATCGTCTAAATTCACAGAACTGCGAAAGAGATGTTCGGAACATTCAGCCATCACCTCGACATCTTCATACTTCAATATGACTCTTTGTTCATTTTGATTCCATGTGGCTTTTAGGCATCTCTTAATACTTGTTGAGATTGGAGAATATGCAATTTCAATTCCTCCTTTTTCGTCAGGATATAAATACAAATAGCAACCCGCAAATAATCCATTTGCCTCAAACCAATCGGATAACTTTGGGCCAATGAGGATAAGTTTTTGATCTCGATGAATATCTCCTATAAATAGTTTGCCGTCTTCTGTGCACAACTCAACCTGTTCTAAAGAATCATCTAATAATGATTTAACCTCTTTTGTGAGGTGGATATGTCCGTAAAGAATGTTTGTGTATTTTAATTCCTTTTTTACAAAGCGAATTGGTGGAATTGGTATGCCTTGGTCTATTTTTTCTGATTTTAGGAGACCACTTAATTCATCGTCATTTTCTGGTTCGTCGTCATCCCATTTCGAAGATGATAATTCTGAATCATCTATGCCTGCAAGTTGCTTTAATATCGACCTTTTATGTGGGACAATAATGGTTCTAATATTATGAGGAATAATTTGAGGTAGGTGATATGGAATCCTTTCAGTAATGGCCGGTGGAGTATCATTTAGTTCCTCGATAGCTGCATTTAATTGTTCTGTCAGCCGATTCTGTTTTTGTTCTTCGAGAAGTAAGCCCTTGCTGGGTTTAGAAAGATGTTTTGCTATGTAGTGGTCAACGAGATCATCCATCCTGTGAAAGCCTTCATCCTTTTCCGGACAGAAAAGAATATCCACCTTTTTTTCAATAGGATAGTTATCTATAATTTCTTTTATAACTTCTTTGTTGTGAATTACTCTAAAAGTTATCGTAGCGTGTCTATGGGGATTTGCAGGACAATCTCCTTGTTCTATGTGATGTTCGATTTCAGTTATCGGATTACTAACCAGAGTTGCTGGAGGGATACAATCACAATAACTGCAGACATATAAAGCGTTTGGATGAGAAAGGAAAAGATTTTTATCAAATGGAATATGGACTGATTTTTTTATGGGTTCTTTATCGAGGTGAAGCCGCACATGCTCATAGCATTGATTGAGGGTTATTATTCTCTTACATAATGGGCACAATCTTGTATTATCAAGAATGTTTGAGAACGATTTCATTACTTAGGTTATTCAATAGATAAATTTTGTTTTCAATACTTCTAAGCAAATCGAACTGGTGTTCAGATTGCTCTAATATCAATCCACCATTTCCCGCACAGCAGCGTTGAGTAAATCCTCCAACTTCTTTTCAATGTGCTTTACTATTCACTCACTTTTCGCCGACATCCAATAAAGCACGGTATTGATAATCACCCCATTCTCCGAACCTGTTAATGCAACTAATCGATAGATTTTTCGTTTCGGGATCCTCTGATCTCATACCTGCTGCCAGAATTGGGCGTAATATTTCATTCTCATAAAAACATACATTCGATCCAATTGGAATCATTAACTGATCCAAAATACTGAGAGCTTCGTAAGTATATTTATCAACATTATTTAATAAATATTTAAATACGCCCGTTAATTCATAATGAGGTTTGCAATGTTCAAGAGTGCCTTTAATGATTCCACTCATTTCTCCCAAATCTTCAGGTATAATTTCCATCCAACGCATAAACGAAGCAAATTCTTCACTTACATCTATACTGGGTTTTTCACTCTTAACCAATTCAACGCGTAATTTCCATAAAGCTTTTGCTTTAGACCATATTTGTGGATTAGTTTCAAATAACTTTTCTTTCCATGCAACACGACCAATAAATCTAACTGCGCTTGACCGTTGATGGTCATTCGCTTTTTCAAAAAACTGATAGATCAGATCTTCTTTATTTAAATTAGATATGTTGTTTATGTAAGCAATCGACAGGTGTTCAGCAAGAGCTTCTTCTGGTGAATGTCCCATACTTCCATCAAATATTTTAACATCTGGCAAAAGGCTTATCGCTTTCTGATATTCGGTTCTTAACATAGCATAAACATCAGAATATACTCTTGTGAATGATACATAACTGCCCCAGGCTGCTTTCCAATACTTCATATCTTCAGGGAATATTTTGGAAAGGTTATTCCTAACCCACTTTAAATTCAAATAGCACAAATTCGGAAGATATGTTCCATATATAGAATGAACTGCAGGACTGATCTCCTTCGTCTTATCCAATTTTGTATTGAGTAACTCTTGCACTTCTGGATCAAGAAGATTATCGTCTTTTGAGTATGCTTTCTCGCTGACTTTTAATTCCGCGACCCAGAGCGCATAGTCAACAAGAGCAATCATTGCTTTACCACGAATTGTATTAAGTGCCAAAGTGGGTGGATTCATATTGCTTCCACCATACTTATCTTCATATTCTTGCGTAGGCTCATCATCCTCACAAAGGACTGCAATTATTCGCCACACATCTTTCTTAAATTGATAAGGGATGCGCTTTCTCTTATCACCCTTAATAGATTCTCCGATAAAATCAATTACCTGTCGCCTAACGCTACCATAGTTATAATCATCATCTTCATCCGGTAAAACTTTTAATTGCTTATTTGGTTTTTGTACAAGCTGAGATAATAATGCGAGCAAGTTGCCCCAATCGAATTTTTTGTCATTATTCTTTAATTCATTCAATGCATTTAAGAAAATAATAACATAATTAGGCTTTACACTCTCAAGGAATATCCCTGCAAATTTAATATATTCATTTGGTCTGGATATAACGTCTTCTTGGAATGTTCTCGCCAAGCCGCTTGGTGTTGGTCCTCGAAATGTTCCTTGAGGTTTGAAATCCCTAAGAAATGAAATCACTTCTTCTGGAGACATCTCGCTTAGTTCTTGTTTGGTTTTTGGACTTTCTTCACCTACAAATGATTCATGATAGAATGTATAAGTCGGATGCTCAGCTATTCCTATTTCTTTTACATATTCTTCATAAATACGTTTTGTTTTTTCATCCAATTCTTTTTCTATGACACTCATTTTTGAAACAATCCAGTATTTCTTCTGGTTTTCTTGTATATCAACCTGAGCACCTTCATCATAATATGGCTTGGCAAAAATATATTCGATTATCTGTGTTTTTTGTGGTTCCAAGAGCTTGCCAAATATCACTTGGAGTAATAACAAATATTCATGATTTATCTCTGTGTCATGTAGATTATCTTCCTTAAGTACAATATCTTTGCCCGTTCCAAAGAAGGTATTTAAATTTGTTCTTATTGTATGTAAAGCAAGCCGACGGAAAATAGAATACTCTTTTACTAAAAAAGAATTTAATAATTCAGATGTCTTTACAGAATCTTTTAACACGCAAGTTTGAAGAGTATCGCGTAACGCTTCTGTAAGTAGATCCTTAAAATCATCAAATCGCCAATTTTGATTGCTATCCTCAATTGCTGGTCGCCAGAGTGATGATAAATCACGTTTTGAGGATTCCATCCTTTCAATAACGATTGCTTCTGATAATGAATCCTGAAGTATAGCAGAAACCTCAAATGGTTTGATGCTGGTGAGATATGGTAAAGCCTTTTCTATTAACTCCTTGAAGCTATATTGATCAAGTACAGATACCGCCTCTGGTCGGGTTTTATCGATAAATTGTCCTTGCCCTAAATAAGCTTTTTCTAATTTTTTGGGTTTAGATAATACACTAAATAACTCCAAAGCGGACTGAGATTGTTCACCTTCAACAAGATATTGTATCCATTGAATAATTTCGATCCCAAAGTTTGTTCCATAAAGAAATTGAACACCCAACCATTTCTCTACAAGTGGAACAAGTTGTGCAGTATATTCTGGTGGTAATTCTTTTCCCAGCAGTGCGAATTTCCAAATAACTCTTGTATTATCTGTTTTAACAGACTTAACCACATCAATCACTTCTTGAGGAATTTCTTTTGCTATAGCTATTAGATATTCAAGTACAGCCCAGTCTGGATACCAAGAGTTGCCTTCTGCTGTTGTTTGCAGCAATGGTATTTTAGAAAACTCTCCCATTGTCTTAAGAGGTTCGAACCATTTAACATCTTTCAAATTGCGATAGAAATAGTTACGGACAGAATTATCTTCAAGAAGTGACGACAATTCTTTAATGTCATTTTGATGTATTATCGACAAGTCTTTCAACCTGTCCACATTCTTAGCTTTATCGTAGAATTTCATAATCTCAACTATCTGATACCGATGCTGTGGAACTATCTGTAACCTCGAACGTGGGTTCTTTTTGCTTTGGCAGCGCAGCATATCTTATCTTTTGCTCAATCTGCTGCAATGCTCTTTTTAGACCCAAAAAGCTTGTATCTAATCGTTTAAATGAAACAACGCGGAATCCTTCCCCTTGAAGATCAGATACTTTTTTATTGTAGTCCACCATTACAAGCATAAAATCAGGGTCGGATTGATGGGGAGCTTTTTCGGGGACATCCAAAAACACAAAGTTGGGCAATTCAGAAGGTGCTACTCCCATTATCCCTGCTTTTCTTTTATTCTTTCGAGTACGAGCACCAATAATTGCATTGAACGTTCTACGAAAATTTTCATCGTTCATACTGAATCCAAGGAACACAAGGCTATGCTTTCTTGTTATTTCATATAGAAATGTTTCAATCTCTTTCTCATCCTCATACGCTGCCTTATAGCCATCTTTTGTATAAACAAGATTCCTTAAATGATATTTCTCAACAATTGGATCTTCACCATCTAAGAGAAATGCCCTCCCATGAATGTGACATAATGTTCTATCACCCTTCAACATTATTTCTGGATAAGTAATAACATCTTTGCATTCAGGATCAGAAGTAGCATTATGTAAACACTTATCGAAATTTGTTGTTAAGACATGTCGAAAATTGGATTTCCAGATAATGGAATGTTCTAATAAATATGGCTCATGATATTCCGGACCAAATTCTTTTCTAAGAAATTCCAAGTAATCATCCTCAGCAGTAAAAGCTTTTTTACATCTAAATGCGATTTCTGAAAGATCTCCGATACAATCCTTTATGTCGTCTTCTGATAGCGCCGACAGTTTTAATAATCCTGGCACACCTGACTTGTAACCCAAACTTGACTCATCAAAAATCCCTCTTTCCCATGATCTATATCCAGCTCCTACAGAAAGTCCTGCTCCGATGAAAGCTACACATTTATGTGCTTTCATTAGCTCAATCATTTCTTCGAAATTCTTTTCCGATTCTATATTTGCTAAAAATGAATACATTTTATTAGAATTCGAGTTTCACATTACTCCTCCATCATCTCCTTCATTGCTTTGTGAAAATAATTATATCACTGCCAAACCTATATAGATCGCAAACTATTTTTAATCCTTCGTAACTGTGATGTAGATTTCTGAGTCTTCTTATTTATCGCTTCTCTAAGCTGGCGTTTAGTTTTTTTCAGGTTATCTGATTGTTTCTCTATCTTTTTCTCTAATCTCAATAAATCTCTTTTGATTGGGAATTCTTTTACTTTCGCAACTATTCGACTATGTCTTTTTTCTGCGCGTTCGAGATCAGTTTTCTTTGATAGTAACTTATTCTTATCGGTAAGGCGTTCCAATCGTCTATCTGTCCTCGCCAATTTCCAGTCTTCGGCATAGTTATCCTTTAATTCTCTATTCATCATACTAAGGAGTTTTTCAGAACATTTCTCGCAAATAAATTTAACGAATTTTGTTTGGTTCCTTTTTGAGAACAGATGAATTGGTCTATAACCAAAAACATCTATAAGATTCTTGTTCCAATAACAATTGCAGATACCACACTTGAAATACTCTAATCTTCGCATTAGTTCAATAATTTTACTTTCTGATGGCTCAAAAGTTGTAGAAGGTACAATGAGTTTTAGTCTATTTTTTTGAGAGTTCAATTCGAACAATCCTATACCATGCTCGACAGCCAATTCCACTTCTTCACTTTTGAATTCTCTTGGTACGGCGAGGAATACTTTATGAGCAAATTCTGATGCTCTTCTCACTTGATCCATGTGGCGTTCACGATAATTAGGTAGATTCTCTTTGACTTCAACGGCAATGATTTCTATATGCGGTTCATATTGATTCCCAACTTCCTTGATGCCAATTACATCGGGAATTATTCCACCTAATCCGATGTTTATAAATCCTTTTCTCAACTTATTTCTTTTTGAATCAGGATTTGCGCAAATGTACCCATAGTGTTTTTCGAGTGAATACTTCGCTTTTATCCAGAGTTTATTTTCTTGACGTCCCATTTAGTCCTCCAATTATTCTCTGTCAATCTTCATTCCCAATATTGTCAAAGAAACTCGATTGTATTTCTTTATTTTCCGCTCCACCATCTCCCGCACCCAGCTCATTCGGCCAGCTTGAGCACCTGGTTAACCAGCGTGCATTATTATTAATAGACAAATTCATTTTTCGGTGTAAGATCAAAGAATTTATATAAATATTCAATGTCAACTTCATCCCTGCAAAGAATATATGCGTTACCTTCCCAACGACTCATAATTGCGAAGTGGAGACGTTGAGGATCAAGGTTATTGAAGCAAGATTGAAGTTTGGCTTTTTCTTGTTTTATGTGCGAATGAATCCATACACCCTGTAAATAAATCTTCGTAGAACGAGGAATAAACTTCTCAATGGTATCTTTAAAAAGTGATTCAGGATCGATTTCTGGAGTTGACAATGCAGACTTACCATCGTCTATTTCAGGAATCATTTGATTCATGTGTTGTAAGAGATCAACAATTCTGTATTTTACATCCATTAGAATAGGAACGCCTTCTTTGGGTTCAAATAGCCAATCAATAGAACGATTTCCATTACCATATCCTTCCACCTCATAGGTTGGAGTCACAGTTTTCGAAATGCGAACTAATGGAGTAAGTTCACCAAGCGCAATAAGATGTTTGGCTGGGTGAGCCAATCTCTGTAGAAAACTAAGTAATTGAACACGAGACAAGTATTTATCTGCGGCACGGAGCCCTAAATAAAGATATTCAATTTGTGGAAACTGCTCTGAACCAAGAAGAATATGATTCCGAGGCATCCTGTCGAAAACTTCTCCAAACTCATAGCACCATTTATTTATAAGTACAAGAAAAAAGGCGGGCGCTATTTTAAGCTCTCTGGGCAAAATACTGAAAAGGTCTTCCGCCTTCTCCTTTGTATCGCCAAGCGGGATACCAACTTTACAAAATGCTTCACGAATGGTAATTGGTTCTCGATAAAAACCATCCGGAAGACTTTTAAAGAGTGCCATCATTCATTCCCTAATTAAGTTCATTTTCACGCTGGCCAACGGATGGCAACTAAGCTGCGGCGTGACCAAGTTTCGTAATGCATCCAAGGAAACAGGTTTATGCTTCCAACTGGATTATTAAGCACAATACCTCTTTTCGCCATGTTGATTGCTCCCACGCTCAATCCATCAGCTTGAGTTGCTGGTTAGCTGGCAGGCGTTGCAATTTTATACCAACCACCAATTCCTATATTCGTTCGCTTCTGATTTAAAACGAATAAACTGCTTATAAGCAATTCTCTTAGTAGCATCCTTTGATAGAGGGTTCTTCGCAAACTCATTATGATATACAAATAGGCAAGGTTTGTTATTTTCAATTAATAGTCTGCAAAAGCAGCTGATCGATGTGTTTAGATTTTCACGAACCTTTCTATTGTTACCAAAAGTATGAAACGCGCCAACTATCTTTGGGCGGTTTCCAACTTTAGCTGAATATATTTCAACTATCTCATTTCCATGCATTGCTTGGAGAAATGTTTCATTGTCCATTCCAGAAAGACCACCAGTATTATCGTATAATACGAATAAAGTTGGCAATCGGCCTGCAGATAGATTTTTCAATTGTTTTCTTGCCTTCTGGAATTTCTTTTGAATACGAATATGAATATCAGAAGGAATTGCTGGAGTATTATCATCTTCTGCTGTGGCCAGCAAATCTCGCTCATATTTCCCTTTCTCAATCTGCTTAACTTCTGCAATTGCTTCAATTTCGTCAAGCCATATTCTATAATCCGCTGTTCTTACCTTATTCATAGTTGATATAGGTTCAACATGGATTTTAGAATTATTGCATAGCTCTTCAAATAATTTTTCGGATATTGTCATAGATAAAAATCTTCTAAGCCTACCAGCTAACGGATGGCGCGTAAGCTGCCCCCACGCTTTAGCCGTCAGCTTGATGCGCTGGTTAGGCAGCCATTAAAGATTTTTCAATGTAAAAACAGTTAAAGATAATATACCAACCATAAACGCAATCCAGGTTAAAAGAAGTGCAATGATAAAAACATTTACCACCTTTCTGCTTGATAATTCAGGATCAGGATGTGATAACATAAAAACCAACATTGTTTGTGCAATAACCGATGTAACGACAGAAATCATAAGGCTTGACAACGAGACAGAAACTAAAAACTTCCAGACTGGTTGGGTAAATATTTTTTCTAAAAAGGCTGTTAACAAAACGACTGTGCCTGTCGATAAACCAGTTAAATACTTTAGATAATCCGACATTGATTTAAAAGATTCAATTACAAAAGCACGTCTATCGAACATTTTAATGTCCTATCATAAATAATTGTTTGCCGCCTAACGGATCGGCGCTAAGCTGCCACGCTGATAATTTTCGAAATACCTTATACGAAACTAGTTCATCAAATACTCACATCCTAATCTTTCGGGACGCTTCGAGAGAATATTATTTTCTTGACTCACTACTTTATCTCCGCCAAGCTTTCCTTGATGTCTTTCAATTCCTCTTTAGTCAATCCCCATATTTCTGCTGACAGCTCATCGATCTGTTCTTCGATATCGCTTACTGCAATCCCCAGTGCTACTTTCTCATGACAACTTTTTGAAAGGCGAGCCAAGTCGAGATGAATTCCATTATTAGGATCGAATTTTTGAACTTTGATATTCTCAAGAATATGCGTGCTTTGTTGTGTTGCAATAGTGTAGGATTGGACAATAAACCCTGAGATAGACGAATTGAGAATTGCACAGACATAATGAGCTTCCGTTTCATTTTCAAATGGGACAAGCATAAGTTTATGATCAGGAACGACCACCTTATCGTTTGAAGTAGAAATTACAGCGCATTCAAATTCGCTTGATTGTTCTTTCCAAACAACTTTATAGGGTGCAAATGTACTGTCTGACACCGCAAACATAGAATAAAATGTTCCATTTTCCATCAATTTACGAACAGAGCTGCTTTGACGGGTCCATAATTCGTCCTCGAATTGTTTGAAATACAAATATGTTCTAGGCAGTGTTTCTTTCATCCAGCTTTCTTCAAATCCAGAACGTGTCTTTGGATTTTGAGTCACAATTATATAAGCAAGGGTTTTAGCTGACCATTGGCTAACATCACGTCCACGTAATAATGGATAAACAAGATCTGGTTCAATTTCCATTTGGATAGATTTTACTTCCTTTTTGCCAATCTTAAATAAATTCTCAATTAATATCAAATTATGGTCATTCTTTAGAATACGGATCCAATACACACTATTCATTCCTCCAGAATTTGCTCCCTCGTACGCTTGATAATCTGATTTACCAATGGCTTTCAAGATAGCCGCTAATGCTTTTGGTCTTGCTGAAAACCAAGGTGATGTTTCAGATATTCCAATAGGTTGTGCTTTAAAATGTAGACGATTTGTTGCTTGTGTTATTTCTTCAAGTGTGAAATCAAGATCAATTTTCCTCTTCTCCACCTTTTTCCACATAGTGTATGGAAGAGGATATTTCGTTGTTTCTCCTTTCGTGCAAAGAACAACAGAAGTTCTGTTCGTGGCTCCTTCGAATGGCTGGAGGTCTACCATATCATCGAGATGGTCAATACGGAAACATGATCCTTTTTCACCGAGTTGAAATTTTCTAAAACCATCTCCAGCACCTTGAGTCTTAAATACCGTCTGAGTAATTACAAAACACAATTTTCCCCTTGGTTTCAGATATTTATCTATTGAAACATATGTCATTAACATCGAAATATCCTTCTTGCCACCACCTAATCGTGCTTCATGTCCTGAAAGTGAAAACAACCCATATTTCTCCCAAAGAGGTTTCGTTTCATTTCTATACTCTTCAGGCAACGATTCCCAATTTACCCACGGAGGATTGCCTATTACACAATCAAAATTGCCAACGAATAATGGTGCAAAACCGTTTTTGATGATTCTGCTCCAAATACCATTGATTCCTTTCTCGTCAAGCTCCATTAGTTTATCAAATGTTTCAAGCAGAAATAACTCCGAATCTTTAAACTCTTCATCTGTTAAGTCTAACTGCGTTTTTACATCATCGACAAAGTCTATAGGTTTCTTGCGTTGTTTAACACCATCTTCTAAAAGATTTGTCAATTGTTGTATGCGCTGTTTGTCGATGATTGAATGAGAAAAGTAAAATTTACCTACGGTGGTTTTAATCTCATATGGTTCCTTCTTTGGAAACAAAGTCATTTCACCAGCAATTCTTGCTTCGGGGGGTTTAATACTATCACAAAGATACACTGGTATAGTGATTGATCCTGGATGGTCACGTAGAAGATCTGCTACAGCGAGCAGATAGTTTGTCCTTGCTGAGATAACAGCCAATGGATTAAGATCAAATCCAACGATGTTCTTTGTTATTGCTTCGAGTGTTTCCTCTGCCTCTTTACCTCGCCTTAGAGCATTTTCTTTCGCTCTCTTTATGGCAAGGATTAAAAATGTCCCCGATCCACAACCTGGATCCAAGACACGTTTTTTTAGTAATTCCTTATCATTCACCCCATAACCAATTTGATCCAAACAACGTTCAGCAAGCCAATCAGGAGTATAATACTCTCCAAGGTCATGGCGGATTTTCTTTGGGACGAGAAATTGATAAAGCTTTTTAAGAATATCCCTCGTTTCGTCTGGTAATAATTCCATCGTTTGAGGATCATAACCATTGAGGCGCTTTATAATTTCCTTAATTGCTTCTTCAATATCCGAGTTCCAATCATTGAGGTACCACGAAAGCAAATCACCCTCAAGAAAATTTCTAATGCGTAATAAATCTTGGAATACTCCACCTTCTTCTACTTGTGCAAGTTTTGCTTTCAATTCGTTTGTATTGAGTAACTCCCATTCAATAAGTGGCAATCTTCCGAATCCAATCCGCACATAATATCCAACCACTTGATATGCGAGTAGTTTCATAAGAAGAGCATAGTAGGTGTCCAATGCAAAGAAAAATGCAAGATGCTTGAATCCTTCTTGTTCTTCCTCATTAAAGCCATATGATTGAAAAAGGACCTTGTCATCAAATTTCTTTTCTTCAATTGATCCGTGTACTTCTGCAAACTGTACCGCCCATTGGTCGAAGAATACTTTTACCTTAGGATGCACGTTATTTGTAAGGGCAAAATAGAAAGCTTTTATCGCACGTGTAGCAATTCCAGTTGAACTTGTGCCAACTGCAAAATCACGAATCAAGAACTCTGGAATAAGTGCAGTCTTACCAGTGAGTGATTTGAGCGTAAGGAAAAATCGCTCGACGCTTCTTTCGTTGACTGGAATGGGCTCTTCAATGATCCATCTGCGAATCTTACGTATGAAGAGGAAATAAACACCATCAAACGCCACACCAAGAAGACGTTCCTGTTTCCAACCTTCTTTCGCAGCAAGGTCTTCGATATACCCTTGTACTTTTGTTATTACGACTCTATTCTTAGCATTGCTCGGTTTAATAATACCGGGTTTTTTGTACTCTAAAATCAATCTATTGAATACTGTGTCGGGTGTTCCGTTAGCAAGAATAAGTTCATCTCGAGCAACAAAGTTGAAATCTATTTGTTGTGATTTAAGGTATTCTTGCCAGAGTGGAGTTACTAATTCGCGTAGTCTTGCTTCAGAATTGTGCGCGGTGTTCCCTGCATCTTTTGCGGCCTTGTTTATTTTCTTAGCTATCTCTTTAAAATCGAGTTCCATTTAAGGCCGTTAATTTGAGTAACTCTTTGGTTGGATTCCGACGGTGCATCTCAAAGCTGCGTGTCGGCATTTACAAGAAATGTATATAAACCTCGCTTGGATTGCAATATTTTGGTACAATTGCCAATATAAAAAACAAAAATCCTCGACGGACTACCAGACGCCGAGGATTAGGGAGGCTAACTATACGCCGTCGGGGAGACAACGCAAAGCAATATTACAGATTTGAAATTATATAGTCAAATTATTACTTTAAAAACAGGATATTAGTTATAAGTGAAACTCCAAAAATCATTACGACTATTCCTTTCCATTTATACTCATCTGCAACAAACAAAAATGCAATTACTACTATTATTATTACGATAATTACCATGTCTTTGTTGTTGGGGTGAGTGCGATAGTAGTTGTAAATCAGCCATGGCGTTCTGCAAATTATTGCAATTAGAAATATAATCATGGCGATCAATAACAGGCCATACAACAAGTAAACCGTTAGCATTAACACCTCCTCCATTAAAATATGTTGAGAATAACTTTACAAAATACAACTTTGGGGTTTTACATTGATAGGCTACCAAAAAGAAACCCCTGCAGCAATGCTTCGGCAACCTAAGTGGTCGACAGACACACAAAGGATAACCTATACACATGCCACAGGGGCAACTGTATCTAGCAGTTGCCGATTCAATTGTGTATAGGTTTTGGGTATACCTAACCCTTTTATCTTGCCTTTGCGTGTCTGTCAAGAAAATCCTACAAATTTTTCGTTCCAAAGTCAAACACCTTCCATCTCAGCTTTAAAACACTCTCCACAGACCTTTATCTTAATCTCTGTCCCTTTCTTACTGTACATCGGAAGCCAGTCACCATCACGGACTTCATAATCCTGTTTGCAGATTGCACATGTGCAAAGGAAAATAACACGGCGTTCATTTGGTCTAACCTCTTTCCCTGCTTCTTCATCGGTTGGTATGTGACAAATATTTGTCATAGAATGTCCTTTTTCCATACTGTTTGGTTCTAATGAGTCTACCACTCCAGTCGTAACGCACCAAGATTTCCCAAATGATCAATCTTTCTGAGCGATCCATTTTATCATTAAGCCATTTCATTGGATGGATGGCTTCCGATAATGGTTCTTGATAATCATTCCAAGCAAACAACAAAATATTGAAACACAGGGATAACGCTTTTTTGAGATTGTTATCAACCATTAAACTGCTCTCCTGATTGAATGGATGAGTGAACATCCCATTAACCCACATCCGTCCATCCGGCCCAGCGCTGTCCATTACCTTCAATATTTCAGGGAACAATGGTTCGTCAAGTCTTGAAATGATATGCA
>Ga0187861_10003306_pt1 | contig 14340 bp, 14 predicted proteins | sample June2016WEW_10_1_3_FD_132986 | JGI IMG/M metagenome (GOLD analysis project Ga0187861, IMG submission 132986) | Peatland microbial communities from SPRUCE experiment site at the Marcell Experimental Forest, Minnesota, USA - June2016WEW_10_100 | ecosystem: Environmental > Terrestrial > Soil >...
CTGGTTGTTGTGCGGCATGAGGATGTTGCGCTCCCCGATATACCTTCAATTTTTTAAACATCTGACGTCCTAAGCGGTTATGCGGTAGCATTCCTTTTACGGCATGCTCCATTACCTTCTCTGGATTCGTTTTTATCAATTCTTTAAAAGATTCAAAACGTGCACCGCCCGGATAACCGGTATTGTGAAAAAGTTCTTTCAACTCAGGCCGTTTTCCTGTGAGTTTCACTTTTTCTATATTAACAATCACGACAAAATCTCCTAAATCGCGATTCGGTGTAAATTCCGGTTTATGTTTGCCGCGCAGAATATGTGCAACATGCGATGCAATGCGGCCCAATGTCTGTCCGTCCGCATCAACAAGGAACCATTTCTGATTTATTTCCTCTGGTTTAAAAAACCGTGTTTTCGGTAACGTGTTCAATCGAATTCTCCTACTCTAAATCTCGTTCAATAATATTCTTTACATCCAGAAGGTCTCTACACTTATTTCACAATAACGAGTCCACTGCTCCTTCGTGCACCCACCAGGACTCGAACCTGGAACCCACTGATTAAGAGTCAGTTGCTCTACCAATTGAGCCATGGGTGCAAATGATTACTTGCTACCCGGGATTGGTGTTGCTGGTGCTTGCTGTGTTGGTGGTAACGCTGCCGGAGGAGGACCAGATTGAATGACACTCTCTTTTTTCACCTCACCACGCGGCAATAACCATAAGTTGATAACCAGAGCAAGAACCATGAAAATGCCCGCTAACCATTGTGTTAAATTGGTGAGAAAATCTGAAGTGCGCCGGACTCCGAAGACAGTACCAATGTTAGTACCGCCAAAACCTCCAGCCAATCCGCCACCTTTGCTCGACTGCATTAGAATAGCGAGCATCAATAAAATTCCAATTATTACTTCAATAATGATTGCAAATGTATACATTGGCGTCGTTCCTCAAGCTAAAAAAATCCCCACCAACTGTGGGGGTTTGCAAGTTTTATTATAGGAAAAAATGGCTCAAAATGCAAGAACGAAAGTTCGATCACTATTATTTCTTTATTGAAATCCTTTTTACTTCAAATAGGCGTTCTACATACTTACCAAGAACGTCAAATTCAAGATTGACTGCTGTTCCCGGTTGAAGCAATTTGAATGTTGTCACTTCCATAGTATGGGGAATGATCGAAACAGCGAAAGAATTACTTTTCACTTCTGCCATCGTCAAACTTACGCCGTTGATAGCAATGGAACCGACAGGCACTAGATGATGTGCAAATTTCTTCGGTACTCGAATACAGAATATCCAACTACTTTCGCGGTATTCCAACGCCATCACCTTACCAAGTCCATCTACATGCCCAAGAACAAAATGCCCACCAAGCCGGTCCGAAGGCAACAATGGACGCTCAAGATTAACGAGGCTGCCTGTCTTCAGATTTCCAAGTGTTGTTTTCTTTAGCGTCTCTTCTACCGCTTGCACATCGAATTTCTTCGATGTTCTTTTAATGACAGTCAAACAAACACCTTCCACCGCAATACTGTGATCGATGCGCAAAGTCTTGATAGTTTTTTTACCCTGAATAGTGAAGATGACACTTCCACCTTTATGTTTGATTGATTTGATAGTTCCAGTCTCTTCGACTAATCCAGTGAACATACTTTTTTTCTTTCATTCGTGAATAAACTTTGCTTCAATAAGCATATCTTCTCCGACAGGCGAAACTTTTGTCATCGTCAGGTCAATTGGTTTGCGGAGAAGTCTTGGAGATTTAAAACAGAAACCATTCAAACCTTTTCCTAAAATTTTTGGCGCGATAAACAGATAAAGTTTATCGGCAAGCGATCGATTGACGAACTGATCCACAGTCTTAGCACCACCTTCTATAAGCACAGAAGAAACACTTTCAGCTGCAAGTGTGCGGAGTATTGATTCTGCATTGATACTACATGCAGACGAAACTGGAAGTACCCGCACGCCCTGCGAAACAAGCTTCTGCACTTTTCGAAAATTTGCTTTCACAGCTTTTGTGGATGTCAGCAGCCACGTTGGCGCGGCAGATGTATTGAAGATTGCGCGAGATACAGGAAGCAAAAGACATCCATCAATTACAAGACGCACGGGATTCCTTCCCTTCATAAACCGGACTATCAACTCTGGGTTATCCTGTAGAACGGTATTTGCTCCAACCAACACCGCATCATAATCATTGCGCAGGCAATGCACCTCTTTTCGTGCAGTTTTAGATGTTATCCATTTTGATTTTCCTGTGGCATCGGCAATTTTTCCATCGAGCGTCTGCGCAAGTTTAATGCCAACAAAAGGGAAACCAGTTTTCATAAACTTAAAAAATTTTTCATTTAGCTCTTCCGTTTCTTTCTGAAGTAAACCAACCTTCACCTGAATGCCTGCCTCGCGCAAATGTCGTATTCCTTTTCCGCTTACCAAAGGATTGGGATCCTTCGATGCAATCACCACACGAGAAATTCCAGATTGAATGATTGCATCAGTACAAGGCGGTGTCTTGCCAAAATGTACACATGGCTCTAAACTGACATACAATGTTGCACCTTTAGTTTTCTTACCAGCGCGTTTCAACGCAAAGATTTCAGCATGCGGCCCGCCAAATTTCCTATGGAATCCTTCTCCTACAATTTTGCCGTTTCGCACGATTACACATCCTACCATCGGATTGGGACTTACCGTTCCTGCGCCCTTCCGTGCAAGTTCAAGACAGCGCTGCATAATTACATTTTCGTCGAATGTCTTCATCGCCAATAAACTCTCAATTTCGAATCGAGCGTAGCTCTCAGGAGATGTGCAGCACTATTTTTTTTTGCTGATATTTCTACCAGCCCGTTGCTGCCCACAATAAGACATGGAGTATTTTCCGGAGCCTCATCATAGAACCGAATCCATTTGCTTACCATATTACTGCCTATTGATACGGTTTGTATTTGCTTCATGCTTTTTTCTACTTCAAAAGACCGAAGGTTTGTGATGATATTTCCATAGTTGTCAATATGCAGGATACACATCGATACTACATCCGTCCGAGAACTCACAAAAGGTGAAAGAATTTCAGGCAGTTTATACGACATACCAAAATGTTTGATTGGTACATTTTTGGAAATATATGCGGCAAGCGGCGCAATTAAATCACGCCCATGGAATGTCGACGATATATCACCTACGGCGTTTTTTTTGAGAGATGATTGTGTTACCTCAATTGCTGTTATAGCTTTTTCTTGATATAAAACGAAGTCCAATAATCCGTTATCAGGCGCAATAAATGTATATTTCTTTGTTTTCATCACAATGATACGTCTTCCACTGCCAACACCAGGATCAACAACATTTACAAAAATTGTGCCTTTTGGAAAATAATTGTATACCGACCAAAGCACATACGCAGCTTGACGAATTATATACGGTTGAATTTCGTGAGTGATATCTATTATATTCAGCGCTGAATTAATAGATAACATCACTCCTTTCATCGATGCCACATATTGATCCCGTAATCCGAAGTCAGTGAGAAGTGCAATTATTTGCGGAGTTTGATTTGTCGAATGAGCCACTGAAATTCTTATTAAAGGTTACTTTATTGCCACCGCTTTGCCGCGTTTGGCAGATTTGTAAATTAAATCTAAAATCCTCATTCGTTGCACAGCTTCATCGCCGTTAGAAATAATCGAATGTAATCCACGCAATGAACCAACCCAATGCTTGAGTTCGTTCTCGTATGATTTACGATAAAGACTCTGCGGCGTTTCAATCGAAGCAGGCGCGACATTAACAAGATTATCGTGCATACGTTTGACGATACGGAATGGATTGAGTGAACCGCTTCCATCCGTACCAAAACAATCACAGTAGAAAAAGTCTGAGGTCGATTCAAATGACCAGCTTGCTTCAATAGTCAAGGTGGAGCCGTTCTTCATTTTCAGGAACGCTACCGACGAATCCTATACATCCTTTGTATGATGCGAATAATTTGTTGCTGAAACTTCTCGCACCTCCGGAAATCCCATCATCCAGAAAGCAAGATCGAGCATGACGATGCCAAGGTCGAGCACTACGCCACCGCCGGATTGTGTTTTTTTGGTTAACCATGCGCTCTCTGCGTTCAATTTCTTGAACCATCCCGCCTTTGCATAAAAGAGTTTACCAAGCGCTTTATCTTCTACAAAACTTTTAAGAATCATTGCATCCGGACGGAAGCGATTGTTCATACCAACCATCAATGTCTGATGGTATTTCTTTGCTGAAGCGGCAATTTCTTCTGCTTCTATTGCGGTTCGTGCTAACGGCTTTTCTATGAGAACGTTATTCTTTTCCGCTAATGCCGCAATCGCCATGTCTTTATGCAATATCGTCGGAGTGCAGATATCAATTCCATCGAGATCTTGTTCAATCGCCAGCATTTTCTCGAAGTTGTTGTAGTAACGCCGTATTTTGAATTTATCAGCTACAAATTGCGCCTTTGCCCGATCGAGATCGCAAACTGCTACAATTTCAACATCCGGAAATTTACTGAGGATTGGGAGATGAATTGTCTGAGCAATTGACCCAAGTCCAACTATACCAATGCGTGCTTTTTCCATACAATATCCGATTTGATATTCACGTAGTATGCAACGATGAATTTTCGCGTGTGATTTTTAAATATTCTTTAGCAACCCTTGTAATCCCGTCAGCATCAAGCTTGACTATTCGATGTAACTCGGCGGGAGAACCTTGTTCGATGAATTCATCCGGCAATCCGTGCACTTTGATAAAAACATTGGAAATGCCGCAATGGCTGAACGCTTCCAATACTCCAGCCCCGAATCCGCCGTGAATAACATTGTCTTCGACAGTAATAAATGTATTGATTCGTTGGGCTAACGATTTTAATAATTCTTCATCAATTGGTTTCGCAAACCTCATATTCACAACTTCCGCCTCAATACTTTCACTGCTCAGCAAATCTGCCGCCTTGAGAGCATTCGGCACCATATTTCCAATGGCAAGAATAGCAATATCCTTACCCGTGCGTACTGTTTCGGCTTTGCCGATTTCCAGCTTCTGAAATCCATTACGCACAGGAACTCCAAGTGCATGATCACGCGGATACCGAAGAGCAATAGGTCCCTGTTTATACTCAATAGCAGTAAAGAGCATATCGCGCAATTCTTGTTCATCCTTCGGCGCCATTATAACCATACCGGGAATGCAGCGCAAAAAAGAAAAATCTAATGCACCATGATGCGTAGCGCCATCAGCGCCGACTAATCCGCTGCGATCCATCGCCAAAACGACATGTAGTTTCTGAATCCCACAATCATGCACCACCTGATCAAAAGCACGCTGCAAAAAAGTAGAATAAATTGCAATGACCGGAATATACCCTTCTGTTGCCATACCTGCCGCAAAAGTCACAGCATGCTGTTCGGCAATTCCAACATCAAAAAAACGTTCAGGCATTTCTTCGTGGAGTTGAATTAAGCCAGTTCCATCCGACATCGCAGCGGTAATACCAATAACTTTTGTATTCTGTTTGCATATTTCCACCAGAGCTTTACCGAAGATATCCGTATAAGCCGGCGGTTGGTCATTTTTCTTTGGAGAGATACCAGTAATTTTATCGAATGGTGTCACTCCGTGCAAACGCGTTACCTCGCACTCCGCAGGTGCATATCCTTTTCCTTTTTCAGTAATCACGTGAATTAGAATGGGACCGTTTAAATCTTTAACTTGCCTAAATATCTCTACCAGTTTTACAACATTATGCCCGTTGATCGGACCGAAGTACCGAAAGCCGAGCGCTTCAAAAAGCATGCCCGGTGTTACTACCGCCTTAATTCCTTTCTCCATCTGTTGCGCAACCATACGAAGTCGATCGCCAAACGAGTCCAATTTACCTGTCAAATCCCATACATTCGCTTTGAACTTGTTGTATGTAGGATGTGTGAGCATCTTTGTAAAATAATTGTGGAATGACCAGACACTCGGTTCTAACGATGAAAGCGAACCCATTTGATTGTCGTTGAGTACAACAATAAGATTTTTTTTCAGCACACCAGCGTTGTTCATTGCCTCATACACCATGCCGCCCGTCATGGAACCATCACCGACAATTGCTGCAACTTTGAAATTCTTCTTTTCTAAATCACGAGCTGCCGCAATACCGAGCGCTGCCGAGATTGCCGTGCTTGCATGCCCAGCACCAAATGTATCGTATTCGCTTTCTGTACGTTTCAGAAAACCGCTCAATCCACCTAACTTGCGGATTGTTTCCATTCTGTCTTTTCGCCCGGTGAGAATTTTATGCGGATATGCTTGATGCCCGACATCCCATACAAGTTTATCTTCCGGTGTATTAAAAACATAATGAAGCGCTACTGTAAGCTCCACCGCGCCAAGTCCTGCGCCAAGATGGCCGCCTGTTTTCGAAACACAATCGATCAGGTACTCTCGTACTTCAGCACAGACTGTCCGGAGATCTTGAACATTCAGCTTTCGCAAATCTTCCGGAAGACTAATAGAATCAAGAAATTGAAAATTAAAATCACTCATGCTTCATCAGACTCATTCAATGTAAATTGCCCGTCAATCTCTTTTGATAATTTTTTTATTTTCAGTTCGGCGGTTTTCAGTTTCTCGGCGCATTGTTTTGAAATCTGAACGCCTTCTTCATACAAATTCACAGCATCATCTAACGACGCATCACCGCGCTCTAATGTCTCCACAATTTCCTCAAGCCGCTTGAGAGAACTTTCTAACGAATTCTTCACTACTTTTTTTGCTGTCATGATTAATGTCCTTTTTATACTTTCACACCGACAGTGCCCTCGTGGAATTGAATATCAGCTTCGTCACCAAAACCAAGCAAATCTGCACTCGAAACAATTCGCCCTTTCTTCCTCACAATTGCATAGCCGCGCTTGAGTACGCCGCCCGGATTCAATGCCTGCAATTGGAGCTGAAGCGAATTATATTTTTGATACATTGTCCGAGCTGCATGAGCAAAAGAAATTCCAATACTGCGTTCAAGTTCATCCACACGCTGGGAGAATTCCCGTACTAAATCTTTTGGACGATTAAAAGAATAACTTGTGACCAAACTTGCTGTTTGCTTACGAAGTCCTGATAATTGAATGTCAAGTGCGCCGCGCATAGTATAGCATAAGTTACCAATATCTTCAAGAAGTTCTGAACGATTGCGAACGACTAGTTCTGCCGCTGCCGAGGGTGTTGGTGCGCGCAGATCAGATACAAAATCCGCAATACAGAAATCAATTTCGTGTCCAACTGCACTAATAATTGGAATTTTTGATGCATAAATGGCACGAGCTACAATTTCTTCATTGAACGCCCACAAATCTTCCAGCGAACCGCCGCCGCGTCCGACAATCAGCACATCTATTCCGTCATATTGATTCATGTATTTTATCGCATCGGCAATTTCTTCCGCCGCACCTGCACCTTGCACGCGCACTGGCGCAAGAATTACTTCAACGGATGGATGGCGGCGCGAAAGCACACTTCGAATATCCTGCAGTGCCGCTCCTGTTTCCGATGTGACAAGACCTATGCATTCGGGAAATTCTGGAATTGGCTTTTTATGTTCGGCATCGAACAATCCTTCTCTATCTAACTTTTGCTTTAGACGCTCAAACGCAAGCTGAAGTTCTCCAAGCCCAAGCGGTTGAATTTGATCTACATCAAGTTGATAATTTCCACGCGGCGGATACACGGTGATTGAACCGCGAGCGATTACCTTCATTCCATCTTCCGGTTGAAATGTGAGATTCGCAACGCGACTCCGCCACATAAGCGCAGAAAGCTGAGCGCCTTCATCTTTTAATGTAAAGTACAAATGTCCAGATGTATGTTGCTTGAAGTTAGAAATTTCGCCTTCAACCCATACTCTCGGAAAATTCGTTTCCAGAGAGAATTTAATTTGCCGCGTTAGTTCGGTAATGGTAATTACATTTTTTTCGATTGCCATGCAGTAACTCCAATCCCAAAGTACCGAATGTTGGCACGACATTCAACCCCGGAAAACGAGAATATCTTAATACTCCCAGCCGTTTACCATTTTTCATCTACCTTTACCTGTTTCTTTTATTTTCCCCTCCTCCATTTTTCATTTTTCTTGTTTATATTAACAGCGACAATTCGAGGAAAGACAATGCACATCGACGTATTAGCTATTGGCGCACATCCTGACGATATCGAACTTGCCTGCGGCGGAACTGTCGCTAAATTAGTTCTGCAAGGATATAAAGTTGCTCTCTGCGATCTGACACAGGGCGAGCTTGGAACACGAGGCACAAAAGAGATTAGAAGAGAAGAAGCACAGCAAGCGGCAAAAATTCTTGGCGCAGTAACACGGCGGAATCTGCAAATCCCTGACGGAAATGTTGAAGTAAATAAGAATAATCTTTTAAAAATCGTTACACTCATTCGTGAGCTTCGTCCCGCTCTCCTTATCATTCCTTATGGTGTCGAACGGCATCCGGATCACGTGCACACAAGCGAACTTTGCCGTGAAGCATGGTACTACAGCGGCTTGGAAAAAATGAAAACAAAACTCAACGGCAAATCACAGGAACGCCATCGCCCGCACCACTACTTCGAGTTCATGCAATGGATGGAATTCGAACCGGCATTTATTGTTGACATAAGCAATTCATTTGACTTGAAGATGAAATCCGTGCGCGCGCACGCTTCGCAATTTTTCAATCCGGAAAGCAAAGAGAGCGAGACAAAGTTGAGCCGGCCTGACTTTTTAGAAGTGATCGAAACTCGATGCCGATATTTCGGTTCCAAGATCGGAGTAAAATACGGCGAGCCGTTTATATCCAAGTGGTCGCTCGGGATTGATAATCCATTCAACTTTATTGTGAATAGAGGGTGAGATTTATTCAGACTTTATGTTCCAGCTTACTCCGGAGGAATATAAAATTTTGATGTTCCAAATTGGAACATCAAGATTGGGTGGCACATGGAAGTTTCTAAATATATTAACACGGGTGGGGTAACTATATGTCAACTAAAAATGTAACTAAAACACTGATACCTATAGAACGCCAGATTTTATTCATTCGCAGTGTTCGTGTAATAACCGACGATAGTCTTGCAGCAATATATGGAGTCTCAACGAAACGGCTAAATGAGCAGGTCAAACGCAACCGAGATCGCTTTCCAGAGGATTTCTGTTTTCAACTTACAAGTCGCGAGGTCAGTTCCATGCGGTCGCAAAATGCGACCGCATCAAAAAGGAATGTGCGATATCACCCGTACGTATTTACTGAACATGGAGCAATTATGGCTGCTAATGTTCTAAGAAGTAAAAAGGCAGTTCATATGAGTGTATTCGTAGTCCGAGCATTTGTCCGCTTCCGTGAAACGATGATAATGCATAGAGACCTTTCTGATAAGTTAAAAGAACTGGAACAAAAAGTTGGACAACATGATGAACAGATTCAATCTATTATTGAAGCCATTCGTCAACTTATGGTTACACCTTACAAGTCTGAGCACCAGATTGGTTTTAAGGTTGAAGATCAGAAGGCAGTCTATGCACCACGGAAAAAGCCCGAACGAAAAAAATTGGTGATTGGTTAGATTATAGATTAATTTCATACTATGAGCTATGAAAAACATTTTTGAAAAATATATTCAATCTATCTCTAAGAAATTCTCCTATAAAGAAACCAGTGAAATGGGATATCGCACTGACTTCGAGATTTTACTCAAGGGAATCTTCGAGTCGATAAATGTAACGCGATTTGACCACGATGCAAGAGCTAAAGAAGGGAACAAACCGGATTTTGTTGTAGTTAATCACGACGTACCGATTCTATATATCGAAACCAAAGATATTGGCGTGGATTTGGATAAAGTCGAGAAGTCAGAGCAGATGGCAAGATATTACGGATATGCAAATTTAGTTCTGACGGATTATGTTGAATTTCGTTTTTATAGAGACGGTTTACGATACGAAAGTCCAATAAAAATAGCGAATTACAATCTCAAGAATAGAACCATTGCACCTATTCCCGAAAGCTATGACCACGTCGCTAAAACATTGATTGATTTCACGCAATCACATAAAGAGCCAATTCGATCCGGAGAACATCTCTCAAAAATAATGGGAGGAAAAGCGCAAAGAATTCGAGATAACATCAAACAGTTTCTTTCTATTCAGTCAGAAAGAAATGTTGAGATAACTCGTATATATGACACTTTTAAGAAACTTCTTGTACACGATCTTTCAAAGGACTCCTTCGCGGATATGTATGCACAAACTCTCGTGTATGGCCTCTTCGTCGCCCGCTATCACGATACTACCCCCGACAACTTCACTCGCCAGGAAGCCCGCGAGCTTGTGCCAGCTTCAAATCCTCTTTTGAGACATTTCTTTGATCACATTGTTGGCCCCGATTTTGATAAGCGGCTTGAGTATATCGTAAATGAATTGTGTTTGGTTTTTTCTCATGCCAACGTTCAGGAATTAATGAAAGAGTACTATGAAAAAGATTTATGGGGAAAAACTCATGAAGGTCCCGATCCCGTTATTCATTTTTATGAAGACTTTTTGAAAGAATACGATCCGGAGCTTCGGAAGAAACTTGGCGCTTTTTACACTCCATTGCCTGTAGTGCGTTTCATTGTGCGTTCCGTTGACTATCTCCTTGAAAAAGATTTTAATCTTGCATCTGGTTTAGCCGACACTTCCAAGACAAGCACAGGCGTTCACCGTGTCCAGGTTCTTGATCCGGCTGTTGGTACGGGCACATTCATCAGCGCGGTTATTCGAATCATTTATGAGCGGTTGCTCAAGGGCGGACAGAAAGGTCGCTGGCCAACATACGTGCATCACGATTTGCTTCCGCGCCTGCACGGTTTTGAGCTTATGATGGCGCCTTATACGATAGCTCACCTGAAATTGAGCATGGCTTTTAAAGAAACCGGTTTTTGGAATTTCCATCGCCGTCTTGGTATTTATCTTACCAACTCGCTCGAAGAAAGTGTTAACCGTGAAGACTTATTCCCTGGTTTTGGCTTTGCAGAAAGTATAGCTGAAGAATCGAAAGAAGCAGCTGTCATAAAGAACGAAACGCCGATTATGGTTGTTATTGGCAATCCACCGTATTCGGGTGAATCAAGCAATGCATCATATACTGGCAATGATGTATATAAAATAGAACCTTCAGGAGGAAAATTACAAGAACGAAATTCCAAATGGCTCAACGACGACTATGTGAAATTTATCCGATTTGCCGAAAGTATGATTGAAAAAACGGGAGACGGTATTGTCGCAATGATTACTGCTCACGGATATATCGACAATCCGACATTTCGTGGAATGCGCTATCATCTTATGAAGACGTTTGATGAGATTTACGTACTTGATCTGCATGGTAACGCCAATAAAAAGGAGAAAGCTCCAGACGGAAGTGAGGATAAAAATGTTTTTGATATCAAGCAAGGTGTTGCCATCTTGTTGGGAATCAAGAAAAAAGAAAAGAAGAGTGATATAGCTAAAATATTTCGTTCAGATTGTTTTGGATCCCGCCCATCTAAATTTGAATTTCTTGATGCAAACTCCCTTGACTCTATAAAGTGGAATGAGATTGTTCCATCAGCCCGAAATTATGAATGGGTTTCTCGAAATGAAATAATAAGAGAGGAATATAAAAGAGGGTTTTCTGTTAATGAGTTATTCCCGCTTTCTGGTGTAGGTATCGTTACCGCAAGGGATTCATTTGTTATTAGCGATAATCCGCGTGATTTAATTAAAAATGCAGAGCGATTTATACAATCAAGAGCAACAACCGCCTCGCAGTTATGCCAGGAAATTGGAATATCAAATAAAAAAGGTTGGGATGCTCTCAAGGCACGCAATGCTCTTCAAGTAGAATCCGATCTCGAACAATTTATTAAAAAAATAAGCTACAGGCCTTTCGATAGTAAATATATCTTCTATAACTCTGGACTTGTTTGGAGAACTGTTGACAAGATTATGAAGCATTTTCTGTCGGGAGATAATATTGGACTAATTACAGTTAATCGTTCTCCGGCGGAAACTCCAGCATCTTATTATTTTCTTTCAAAATATCCACATTCCAATGGCTATATCCGTTCTGATAGTGTAAGTATAGACACGGTTTTTCCTCTTTATCTCTATACCGAAGACAAATCAAAAATTCCAAATCTCAAAAAAGAAATAATTGTTCAGATAGAAAATATTGTTGGCAAAGTTTCTCCTGAAAATATTCTCGACTATATTTACGCAACTCTTTATTCGCCAAGCTACCGCGAAAAATATAAAGAATTTCTCAAGATTGATTTCCCCCGCGTGCCGTATCCCAAAGATAAAGAAAGCTTCAAAAAGCTTGTCAAACTTGGCACTGAGTTACGCTCGCTCCATCTTCTTGAGTCGCCGAGAGTAAATAAATTCATTACTACTTACCCTATTGCAGGCTCAGATATCATCGAGAAATTGGCTTACAGTAAAAACAAAGTTTTCATTAACAAAGACCAATACTTTGGCAATGTTCCCGAAACGGCCTGGAGCTTTTATATTGGCGGTTATCAACCCGCACAAAAGTAGTTAAAAGATCGTAAAGATCGAACTCTGAGTAACACCGATATCGAACATTATCAGAAAATAATTGTGGCGCTAACAGAGACAGATAGGCTTATGAAGGAGATTGATAAAATCAAATAGAAAGAATACAATCATAATTTTAGGAACACATATGAAAAATGTATTCGCGATTTTTCTCCTTGCAGGTGTGTTGATGGGATGCAAGAAAGAGGAAACTACCCAACCGATCTCGGAACCACTTATTTCAACATCGTTCTCAACAACCGATACGCTCGGAAATCTTAGCACCGTCTTCCGCACAGGCAAGTCGTTCTACTTGATTTTCAAGATGGCCAATAAGACCGGTATAGATCAGAACTACACATGGACTGGCCCCGTTTCAGAAATCTATATCACACGGAACGATACAATCATTTCCAGACAATATTATGGTTACGCGTGGCCGCAAATAGTTCTTCCTGGTGTACTCAAAACAGATTCCACTTTAACAAACCGATGGCTAGGACCATTCAATCCTCTTAGTTCTGTGGCAGCTCTAAGTCCAGGTAATTATTTAGCAGATGTATTCATTAACGCTCGTTTTGCCGATGCAGAAATTGAACATCCTCAGCGTATTCAAATAACTATTATCGATACTCATCAGGTCGTCGTTTATAAACCTAATATTTATCTCTATCCACAGACTACACGCAATCTGTCCGTCGCATTGGAGTTTCCGATGGGAGGATCCATCCTTCAATCAGTGCCATTGTATTCCAGTGGTTGGAATGTGAGCGTGGAACCATCCGGCAAGATCAACCAACAGTATGATTATCTTTTTTATGAGAGCAAGAATCCGGATGCATATCAATATGATTCAGGTTGGATAGTCGGCAGAGATACACTCTCATCATTTTTTTCAAACAATCTTCTTCTCGCCGGTTTTAGTGAGCGCGAGAAAAACGATTTTATCGAATACTGGATTCCCCGGCTGGTTGAGTACCCGTACTATACCATCTATCCCCAGTTTGCCAATGAAATTGGAAAAACAATTCAGCTAAAAATCTCGGAGTCGCCCGACAATATGCTTCGCCTGTTCTATGTTATACAAGGAAGAAGCGATTTTGGCAAAACGCTTCCTGTTCCATTAATCTCTGCGTTCAAACGAATAGGTTTTATCGTTGCAGAATGGGGAGTAATACTTAAGTAGGTTTATATAAAGCCGTTCCCCGTCACAAAGAAGGCGGGCAAGAATTGAACGTCTCTACAAGGGATAATCAAGATTGTTTCTTCATCACACCGCTTTTCCCTTCATACTTCGAAGGGCATTTGGTCAACACTTCCGTTGCGTGGAAGTAACCGTTTATATACTTTCCTTTTACAACTACGTTTGTCGCAATGTCAAAGTTATTTGGTTTGGCGCCATCTAAGACAACTTTGGAAATCTCCCCGCTATCGTCTTTCAGATAAAAAGTGTATTGGATTTTCTCATCATCGAAAGAACTCTCGCGATCTTTCACCCATTCACCCTTTACCTGAATTTTTTTCTGTGTTTTCCTTCCCTGAGCAAAATCGCCGTAATCGACATTTGAATCGAAGAAATTTACCACCCCTAGGACAATGCCAAAAATAATAATCAAGCCACCAACCACTACTTTTATATTCATCTCACTCATCCTTTTTCATTCGCTTTTCGATCTGGCTAACCTTTTTATCTAGACGCACTAGATACAAAATGATGCCAGACCAAATGAGCAATGTGATAAC
>Ga0187861_10003309_pt1 | contig 14335 bp, 6 predicted proteins | sample June2016WEW_10_1_3_FD_132986 | JGI IMG/M metagenome (GOLD analysis project Ga0187861, IMG submission 132986) | Peatland microbial communities from SPRUCE experiment site at the Marcell Experimental Forest, Minnesota, USA - June2016WEW_10_100 | ecosystem: Environmental > Terrestrial > Soil >...
CCTCCCAGGATCGGCAGGATGAAGGTGATCGCATACACGATCCCCTGCAGGAAGCCCACGGACTGAGTTGCGAATCCGAGTCCTCCTGCCGCCTTGCTCAGAGTCAGATATCCCCCCAAAACTGAATTGAGCCCGTAGTACGCCGCGCGCTCGAACAGCTCCATGAGGTTGGCGGTCCAGAAAGTGCGCGAATAGTCTTTGAAGATACTGATTCTGGTCATTGGCTCGAACTCTTCCGGCAGCGGCGGTCGAAGCCATAATGAGCCTTGCATGCAAGGCTGGACACGAGTCATTCGCGCACAGTCTGCTCCGCCGAATTCACGGGTAGAAACCGCTCGACATTCTGCCACACCTTTTTTGATCGTGGGGGATATTCTCGGATTTACGCATCAACGGAGATCGTGCATTTGCGATCAAGACACTGCGGCCAGCGGCGCACATTTCTGGACAGGCGCCGTTACACGGTCACTCTCTAGCGATGAGGGGAGATAGGTCTCAGGCGCAATCGTTCGCGCGGCGCAGTGAGATTGCCGCTCGCGTCCGCCCTGCGGATGGCTGAGCAAGCGCGCGTCGATGAGCAGAGTGCGCAGAAACCCCAACGAATGTGGTCAAGAGAGGACTGCTGTCAGGAGCGCTGTCAGGACGCGCTCTCCGCTGAATCCCCCTTCCAAGTTTGGGATTTAACAAACTCACCCGGCCACAACGCCGCATTGGGGCTCGCTAATTTCCCCGGATGCCGTTTCTTGTGCGCATGGTAGTTTCCGGATAACCCACTATACAACAATTGACGTCTTTACCCACCAAGATGGACGTAGACTAATTCCTCCCTCCTCCGGTAGCCAGTGCCTCGTGGCAAAGAGAAACTCTTTCTTGGATGTTTGATCCTCAGGCGCTGTGCAGTCCAACTTGTCGTTACCTATTTGCTTGGGAGTGCAGCGCGATATCCGCTGCGAGCATGGATACGAACACCGGACCTGTCTACCGATACCCGGATGCGGCGAAAAGAGCCGTCGTTTGCGGAATCGGTTGGGTAATAGCAGATGGTGTATTGGTGACGCAGTTCTTCTGCGATCTTGGAGAGAGCTTGCCGTAGGCTGGGAACGGTCGCTGCGTTTAGCAGACGCCCTCCGCTGTTTTCGCAGAGGGTAAGCAAGTACTGATACCCCTGTAAATCTGTGTTTGCATCGTAATAATCGGTGTTGTAGCGTATCGCGTACACGAGCACGTTGGACTCCTCGATTAGAGCCTGCGTGCTAGCTGCGTTTGCCAGACGACTTAACGAATCGATACCATCTGTCAAAAGTACGATCGCCTTGCGCCCTTGAACGTGATCGAGTCGCTCGGTTACGACCAGATCCAAAGCATCGTATAACCGGGTCCCTCCATAAACTCTGGTTTCGAGAATGGCGTCGCGGATCTTAGCAGGATCGGCTGTGAATTCACTGTCGACATATATGAAATTGCCGAATGAGAGAACCATCAGGCGATCGTCCGCACGGAGTGCCTCTCCGAACGCGAGAGCCGCCGTTTCGATGTCCGGATGCCGGAAGACGGTGCTATTGGAGGTGTCGAGGAGCAAAGCCACATGAAAAGGACTTGTTTCGGGAATGACGTTGTCGATCAGTTGTTCCCGGCCATTCTCGAATATGTGGAATTCGTTCGGTTGAATGTCGGGGACAAATTTCCCATCTATGTCGCTCGCTATAACAGGCACCGTGACAAGAGCAACATTAACTTTGATGATTCCACGATCCGCAGGGTTGTCTTCAAAAACTTGAGGCACGATGGTCGTTCCCGTTTCCTGGCCTTTGAGCGAACGTTGAGCCTGATGGACTTCCAATCCGGATGACGACGGCGGAGACATCGACCACGCTGAGCAGATTCTTGGGATAGTGTCGGCCACCTTCTTCTTGCCGACAAACTGCGCCACCAATTCCTCAGCCGACGCAGGCTTCTGGTCCGACTGCCACGTTGACATTCCTTGCCAGACAGAGCCTTTGAGCAACGCGTCGCTCTCGGCAGGGCTCTGTCGATATATCGAAGACGGGACTACGACTGCCATCGCTGCAAACACTGTGCGTGTGATTCCCTGCTTCAGTAGCCGGATTAATCCCGGCTGCATTGAGAGCCCTTCGATAACCATTACAAGATCGGCGCCTTCGGCAGAATCGACAACCGTGTACTCGGTCTGTGAGGTATGAAATGCCGTCTCTGCCCTTTCCTTTAGATCCGGATCCTCCCACCCAGAAGGACATATGCCGGGAGTCGTTTTCCCTAAATGAAACCAGTCGGGGCGAGCTCGGTCGAGGATGGCAAAATCTTGCGGAAATACGTGGGGCGGAACGCTGACGGAAAGATAATCATTCGGATGTTTAATGACCAACCTGCCGTCCAGGACCTCGACGCCGTAATCGGTTGATCTCTGCAACTGCGAGCCATTGGGCGAAGGCGCTGGGCAGAGCGTAAATAGAGATGAATCATGGACAGCCACCACAAAGACCTTGCGGCTGGCCTTGGGTGCTTGGGCACTTATGAATAATGTGAGTACGGCAATTGCCCCGAACCTGGATAGGATTCTTGCCATAGAGGAGCCGTTTCGAATAGCTCAAATATACGTCCCATTGATCGAGCAATCCAAGAGATTAACAACGGAGGCCGCCGATCGCTTAACAGCTGCGTTCAGGATCCTGATCCATGCCGGACTCAAAAGCTGAAGGCCGAGTGCATGCTGTGAGTGTGCAAAAGCGCAGCAATCAAGAGATCTTTGCCCCTTACACGGCTGCCTAATTCCTGCTGATATCGATGTTCGGGACGTAAAACAGATTTACTCGTACACTGGCACAGAAGGTGAAAATTATGTGCGAATCAGACCGGCACGTTTGCAAGGCTCGAAGGCAATTTAGGGGACACGCACCATAACCTCGAAATCCCTCGGAAACCAAATCCCGACAATGCCGAATAGACTCGAGGTTATGGCGACGTCTCCGAAATCAAACACTACCGCATCAGGTGCTTCTCGATATCCGGCAGCGCGGCAAGAATCACTTCCCCCACGATTTGCAGGCTGCGCGCAGAGACATGATTGAGGTCGTCCTGCGCGGTGTGCCACTGCGGGTAGTCGTTGAGGTCGATAAGATCGATGGACGGGACGCCGGCCTCGACAAAAGCGAGGTGATCGTCTTCAATGCGGCCGGCATCGACGTCGAGGAATGCGGTGTCGTCGCCGAGTTTTTTGGCTGCTGCCCACGTGAGCTCGTTGAGCCATCGAGCGGAATACGCGTCGCGTTTCACTTTCAATTCATGCGCGCCAATCATGTCAAAGAGGATCATCGTCTTGATAGTGGCAAGAGTTCCCGCCTTCCGTGCTGCATCGACATAGTACCGGCTACCGTAGGTATTGTCGGGCGCGCCCGGCTTGCTGCACTCATCCCAGTCCCAGCATGTGGCCTCCTCGCCGTCGAACCACACGAACTCGTAGGTGAATTCGCGCGGCTTGTCTTTGAGTACGCGCGCAAGCTCGATGAGAATCGCTGCGCTCGAGGCTGCGTCGCTCGCTCCTACGAAGGGGAAATCGCGTGAGAGCTTGGTGTCGTAGTGACCAGTTAGCAGGATCCGATCTGTCCGGCGTCCCGGCAGCGCCACCGTGAGATTCACCATCACGATCGGGCCGATCGGCGTCTGGGCCGTGAAACGCTGCTCATGCACGGTAAGGCCGATGCTCGCAAGCGCGTTCGTGATGTAGGTGCGCGTCTGGCGCAGCGCGGGCGATCCAGCCGGCCGAGGTCCAATCGCGACCATCTGGCGCAAGTGCTCGAAGGCTTTGGCACTGTCGAAGACCGGCGACTCTTGTTTACCTGCCTTGCTCTGAGACGCCGGCTTTCCGGGCTCTGCGCCAATCATGGCTGGCGGGTTGGGCAGCGGCAATCCAAACGCAGGATCCTGAAAACCGGAATTCGATCGGCTAGGCCCCAAAACCGCGAAAGAAACAGCGATCAATCCGGTCACAAACAGGCATCTCATCGTCTTTCCTCCAATAATCGAGCACTCTCGACGGACACTGCGGATCTCACGAACCACCACTGCCACCACTGAATGGATAGTTCGAGTTAGATGCGTGTCAAATTCTAGCACTGTCGCGATCCCAAGCCGGCTTCTGAGTTTCAGGCGTGTCGGCAATTCCCCTGTCAATTGATCCTCCCGCTTGATGTCGATCCCCATCTTCGCCTAGAATCCTGGCTGTTCCGTCACTCTCAAATGGAATTGTGTTCAGGAGGCAACCGTATGTCCAAGACTCTTTTCGCCCGCATCCTTTTGTTCGTTGCGGTCTCGGCAGCGATGCTGCCCGCACAGACAGCGCGGCGCCCGCTCAAGCTCGACGACCTGTCCCGCCTGCATGAAGTGAGGGACCCGCAGTGCTCTCCCGACGGCAAATCGGTGGCGTACGTCGTCTCCACGATTGACGCAAAGGAAGACAGGAGCAATTCCCACATCTGGATGATCGGTTTCGATGGCAAGGAAGATCGCCAGATTACTTACAGTCAGGAGAGTGAATCCTCTCCTCGCTGGAGCCCGGATGGGAAATACCTTTCGTTCACTTCCTCGCGGCCTGGAAAGGCAAGCGGCAATCAGGTGTGGCTGTTGGACCGAAGCGGCGGCGAGGCTGTTCAGCTTACCGATGTGAAGGGAAGGCTGCAGGGATATGAGTGGTCTCCGGATTCGAAACGGCTCGCGCTGGTTGTCGGTGACCCCAACCCGGATGCCGAGGCCGCGGCGCCCGCAGCCGCGGCAGGAGCCGGAGACAGAGGAGGAGGCGGCGGCGCGCAGAAGGCGCCCAAGCCGATCGTCATCGACCGCTACAAGTTCAAGCAAGACGGACAGGGCTATCTTTTATCGGATCGCCACACCTACATTTACCTGTTCGACATTGCTGCGAAAAAAACGGACCGGCTCACGGGCGGCAAGTGGGACGAATCATCGCCTTCGTGGTCGCCAGACGGTTCCAGGATCGCTTTCATGAGCAACCATGCCGAAGATCCGGATCGCGATCCTGCCAGCCAGATTTATTTGGCCGAGTCGAAGCCGGGCGCCGCAATCAAGCCGGTGACGCCACCGACAAGCCGGGGTGGCCGGGCGCGCCCGCAATGGAGTCCCGACGGAAAGTGGATCACCTTCCTTGAAGGAGAGGAGAAGAAGTACGATGCCTACAGCATGGAGCATTTGACACTCGTTCCCTCGGATGGCAGTGCCGCGCCGACGAGGGTCAAGGCTGTGGAAGATCTCGACCGCGGAGTTTCGGCGCCCGAGTTTAGCCCCGACGGGAAGTTTATCGCTTTCAGCGTAAGCGACGACCGGTCGGTTTATCCTGCACGGGTGAGTCTTATGGGTGGTCCTGTCGAACGGCTGCTGAATCCGCCGGTGGTTGTATCCAGCTGGGTGACCGGAGGCGGCTGCTCGGCGGTGATCTCGGGTGGCGACGCCAGATATAACGAGGTCTATACGATGGAAGGACGCGCTTTGCGCCAGCTCACGCATCAGAATGATGAGCTGTTTGCGGAGCTGCAGGTGGCGCCATCGGAAGAGGTCAATTTCAAGAGCAAGGATGGCACCGAGGTGCATGGTCTCCTTACAAGGCCGATCGGGTATGTGGCAGGAACTAAGGTCCCTTTGTTGTTGCGGATCCATGGCGGCCCGAATGGCCAGGACCAGCATTCGTTCAGCATGGAGCGCCAGTTTTTTGCGGCTAACGGGTACGCCGTGCTGGCAGTGAACTATCGAGGCAGTTCCGGCCGCGGCACGAAATACTCGCGTGCCATATTCGCGGACTGGGGCCATTACGAAGTCGAGGATCTCCAGGCAGGAGTCGATTACGTCATCAAGATGGGAGTCGCCGCTCCCGACAAGCTGGGTGTCGGCGGATGGAGTTACGGGGCTATCCTGACCGACTACATGATTGCCAGCGACACGCGGTTCAAGGCGGCCACCAGCGGCGCCGGTACTGCATTCACGGTCGCCTTCTATGGCACGGACCAGTACATCATTCAATACGACTACGAAATCGGTCCTCCCTGGAATCCCAAATCATGGGAAACTTACCAGAAAATCGCCTATCCGTTCTTGCATGCCGATCGCATCAGAACGCCGACGTTATTCCTGGGAGGTGAACGCGATTTCAACGTGCCGGTTCAGGGCGGGCAGCAGATGTATGAGGCGCTAAGGAGCCTGGGGATTGCTACACAGCTCGTGATTTATCCCAACGAGACTCACGGCATCAGCCGGCCGAGTTACGTCCGTGATCGCTACGAGCGGTATCTTGCCTGGTACGACAAGTACGTCAAGAATGCGGCAGCCGCGCCGGGCGCCGCGCCGCCCAAGTGATGCATGATTTGGTTTCTTTCTTATAAAGACGGGCTAACCGCCAAGACTCAAAGTGCTCGAAGAATCTCGAAAGAAGCCTATTGGATCGGAAGCCGACGCCTCTTGGAGGTTCTTTGAGTCTCTGAGGCAGACCTCTTCACGCCGGCGTTGCACCCACGGAGGTCTGCGGCTTGGTGCGAAACAGGTACCAGGCGGCGGTCAGGCCGCAGAGTGCTGCGAACGACATCCATAGTCCAGGCGAAGCCTTGTTGCCGGTGACTTGGATCAGGAAGGTCGAAATTGCCGGCGTGAACCCGCCGAGCGCGGTCGCCAGGCTGTAGGCGAGAGAAAACCCCACCGTTCGAACATCACGCGGCATGACCTCTGTCAACGTCACCACCATGGCGCCGTTGTAGCCGCCGTACAGGAACGATAGCCACAGGTCGGCACTCAGCATTCTGCCGAATGACGGCTCTGCGACCAGCCACGACAGTGCTGGATAGGAGGTCAGGATCGTCAGAATTGTGAAGGTGAGCAGCACCGGCAGGCGGCCGATCCGGTCCGACACCGCGCCCATTACGGGGAGCCAGAATAAATTCGAAAGGCCGACACAGAAGGCGACCGTAAGGGTGCTTCGATCGTCGAGGTTCAAGACGCTTCTGCCGAAGGTAGGCGTATAAACCGTGATGAGATAGAACGACACGGTCGTCATCGTCACCAGCAACACCCCTGCGACCACGATCTGCCAGTTCTCCATCATGGACCGGAAGATCTCCGACGCGCTCGGCCGGTGAATCTTTGCAAGGAATTCTTCGGTTTCCTGCAAGGACCGCCGGATGACTAAAACGAACGGCACGATCAGGCAGCCAATGAGGAACGGAATGCGCCAGCCCCAGTCGCTGATCTCGGCGGGCGACAGGGATCTGTTTAAGGCGTAACCCATGAGAGCAGCGAACATGATTGCGATTTGTTGACTGCCCGATTGCCAACTCACGTACAAGCCCTTGTGTCCCGGGGTGGCCATTTCCGACAGATAGACTGAAACGCCGCCAAGCTCCACGCCGGCCGAGAAGCCCTGCAACAGTCTTCCGAGCAACACGAGGGACGGCGCAATGAGCCCGATCGACGCATAGCCAGGCACGAAGGCGATCAGGATGGTGCCCGATGCCATGATCGCCAGCGTGACAATGAGACCTTTGCGGCGCCCTTGCCGGTCCAGGTAGGCGCCAAGAATGACGGCGCCCAGCGGACGCATGAGAAACGCTGCCCCGAAAGCCATAAAAGTCGCGAGCAGCGAGGCGAATTCGCTGCTCAACGGAAAGAATGTTTTCGAGATATAAGGAGCAAAGAACCCGAACAGGAAGAAGTCGAACATCTCCAGGAAATTGCCGCTGATGACGCGCAACACCGTTGAAAGTTTCGATTGTGACGGGACTCTCTGGGCCATGGCGTTCGGATCAACGACGGAATCTACCGCAAAGACTCGAAGACTCTAAGAGTCTTCAAGAAACCCTGTCTAGTGGGAAGACATCGGCTTCTGCGCCGCAGAAGCCGGTGCCTCTTCGAGATTCTTGGAGTCTTTGAGTCCTCGAGGTTTGTCTTGCCTTTCGATCATGCAATCCGAATCTCAGAAAAATGCCAGACAGTTACGATCTTTGATGTCTATGGAATACGGGATGGCAGCACGAGCACCTTGACCTGAGATGGCATCGGGGCGGTGTGATAGATGCGCTCGGTTGCCTTCTGGAAGTCGGACGCCTTTGCCTGATTAATATTTTCGAAGCGCTGCGGGTTCAGGTCGGAGAGCGGAAACCAGGTACTCTGGATCTGCACCATGATGCGATGACCCGGCAGAAAGGTGTGATAAATGTCGCTGGTTGTGAAGTTCACCTGGGTCGGCTGATTGGGCGTGAAGGGCTCGGGTTTCTCGAGACTGTTTCGAAACTTGCCGCGGATCATGTCGCCGCGAACCATCATCTGGTAGCCACCCAGGGCATTGACAAGATTGCCGGCGGTGTCCCGATAGCGGCCAGGAAATACGTCGATCAACTTGACTGCGAAGTCGGAGTCGGTGCCCGAAGTCGCCACCCACAGGCTCGGTGAAATCGGCCCCACCACGGTAACCGGCTGCTGTAGCACATCGGTCTGGTAGACGAGTACATCCGTACGGCGGGCGGCGAAACGCTGGTCGGCGATCATGTACTGTTCGGGCATGCTGAGGGTGATGACGTCCATGAACGGCACCGGCTTGGCGGGATCGCTGACGTACTCATCGTAGGCAGCGCCCTCGTTGGCGACGGGCGGATCCATCGAAAGCTTGCCGTCGGCGTGCAGATAGAACGCAGCCGGCGCACCATCTGCCGGAGGCCACTGCTGGAGCTGGTGCCACTGGTTGGCACCGGTTTCAAAAACGGTCGCCAACGCGGTCGCCGGTTCCGATGCGCCCTTGAGATAGTGATCAAAAAAGGGTTGCTCGACATTCTTGACGAAATATTCAGCCGTGGGCTGGCCGAACGGGATGGCGCCGTCGTTCTCGCCGGTGGTGCCTCCCCAGCCGCCGTGATACCAGGGACCCATCACAATGTGATTGTCGGTCTGCGGGCTGTCCTTTTTGACGTGATAGAAAACCTGAATCGCGCCGTAGAGGTTCTGCGCGTCGAACCAACCGCCGACGGTGAGGACGGCAGGTTTGATGTCTTTGATATGCGGCAAGAGGTTTTGGGCCTGCCACCACGCGTCCTTGATGTCGTGCGCCATCATTTCGTTCCAGTAGAGCACGTCGCCATGGAAATAGTTCTTATCGGCGTTGGGGAGCGGTCCCATGTTGAGATAGAACTGGTAGCCGTCGTTGGTGCCGTAGTCGAGAGGCGCAGCGGCCCGTCCGCCGGTCTGATTTGGCTGGGGGCGAGGATGGCCGAACCCGGCAAAAAAGCTGAAGCAGTGAGGCAGCCAGAGCGCGCCGTTGTGATGGAAGTCGTCCTGTCCGAACCAGTCGGTGACAGGAGCCTGCGGCGAAACGGCGACAAGCGCGGGGTGGGCGTGCACCATTCCCACAGCGGAATAGAAGCCTGGATAGGAGATGCCGTACTGGCCGACCTTGCCGTTGTTGTTGGCCACATTCTTGACGAGCCAGTCCACGGTGTCGTAGGTGTCGGTGGTTTCATCGATGTCCGTGGGGCTGCGGTAGGTCTCCTTCACAGGGCGCATATTGATGTAGTTGCCTTCGGACATGAAGCAGCCGCGCACGTCCTGATATACAAAGATAAATCCTTCTTCGGCGAACTCGGGCGCGGGACCGAGCGAGCCGGGATACTGATCTTGGCCATAGGGGGACACGCTGTAAGGCGTGCGGGTCATAAGCATGGGATAACTGTGGGAAGTGTCCCTGGGCGAATAAATGGCGGTAAACAGTTTTACGCCATCGCGCAAGGGGATCATCACCTCCTGCTTGCCGTAATGCTCCTTGATCCACTCGGCGCCCAGGGCTGGGCGACGCATGGGTGTGGCCGGCCAGGGGTTCTGCGCTCCACCGCGCCCGCCCTGAGGCGCGGCGGCCCCTTGTCCGCGGCCTTGCGCTGGATTCTGTGTCGGGGTCTGTATTGGGTTTTGCGCGGCGAGCGCAAACAGCGATACCAGAGAAAACAACATCAAAACGGTCAAGCCTGTCTTTCGCATACTCTCCCCCTGAGCTGTGGACGACGCCGAAACGGCAGGGTCCGCGGCAGTGTAAGAACCTTTTATATACAATGCGGGCGCAGAATAGCAAGGCGCACGGACTATGGAGCTGTGGTTCAGACAGTCGCATGGCAGCACAAACCTCGAAGAGTCTCTAAGTAGTGTAGGCTTCTGCGGCCCGGAAGGGCCGGCGCTCCGCGCCACCGCATTCCGGCTCATTTGCATTATTAGAGGATCTTTGAGTCTTCGAGTCTTGGCGGTTCGTTTCGTCATTCATCCGAATGCACGGAATCATTGTTGGACTAAGGATGGTATTGCCGTTCAAGATTGGCTTTTATGTCGGCTTCGGCGAACCAGACTGGCCGCAACGCGTGGTCGGCAAATAAACGGATCTGATCCGAACTGTGCACGGAATCGGAACGCGTGGTCTCGCCATAGGCCACCAGAGAGTAGGCCTTGACCGGTCTGGAGAACTGCACCGTGATGATCCAGCCGTCGCCGAAGCCCACAGGCGGCTCGTTCGGCTGTATTTGGCCCGCGACGCTTTTCCCATCCTGCATTTCGTTGAATTGGACCACTCGGAATAATCCGTAGCTGCCGCTGTCGCCATCGGCGGGGAGGTCGAGGGCTCCAAACCGGAAGCGGTGGACATCTCCCCAGGCCACGTCCTCGCCGCCATAATGCTGTCGAGTCCAGCGCACCGCATCTTCGAAGTTTCTCACTGCCTGTGCGGGATCCGACAGTCCGGACGGAGTGGCCGCGGGGTTTGCAGCATCCCAGGGAACCGCGAAAGGCTGGGGGCGTGCCTGGCTATAGGTGTCCCAAAAACGCTGGAACAACACTGCACCTTTGCTCGTCGCCGAAACTCGGTTATCCCATGCCTCCAGGACCTTCATGCCTGATTGAAGGTCCGCCGACGGTTGCGCAGCGTTCTGGAGTGCCTGCAGGAGAGCAGGCTTGACGCGGTCGGCAAGCAGCATCCTGGTGTTGAATTTGAGCCGGATCACGTCTTCGAGCGAGAACTTTTCCTGACTCTCGAGCATTGCCAATGCCATCTGAGGACGGAGAGCGAGGCCTCGCGCCTCCTCCAGATAGCTGGGATATTTCCGTGGATCCAACCGGTCGCGCAGCGAGGCGTACCACGGGGGATTGTTGCAGTTTTGCGTATATCCGCCGCTCGGGTTTACCAGCTTTGGGAAAGCGGACGGCTTGATCAATCTTTTCCAGACATACTTGCTCGTGCCGGCAGGGACATCGAGCCCGTAATCGGTGCCATCGTCCCGGCGTTCCGGAATGCGCGCGTTCCACATGTACATGATATTTCCCGCCGCGTCGGCATACGTGAAGTTGGAGGTCGGCACCATGTTACGGTCCATGACAGCGAGGAACTGTTTGAGGTTGCGGGTCTTGCTGAGCAGGTAAAAGCCCTCGTAGTAATGAATCGCGTCAAGCTGAGTCGAAGCGATGGCGAAGGCTTTGTCCGCGGTGCGATAGAGGATCTTGCCGAGGCGCGAGTCCCAATAGGTCCTCTTTTCCGAGCGGACCGTGCCGTCCATCGCCTGGATCTCAACCGTAATCTCCTTTTTGACCAGAGGTTTTGATTTCCCGTCGAACAAATAGTGATCGGGAAGCTTGGGATCCATCGTCAAGGCAAAAACGTCACTCACATCGGGCGAGTTGTTGGTGGTGACCCAACCGAGATCTTCATTGAATCCGGCGCGCAGTACCGGGATTCCGGCCAAGGTCGATCCGAAGAAGTTGATCTTGCCGGGGACCGTTACCTGTGCCTCCCAGTAGAGAGAGGACCAGTTGAGATGTGGATTGCCGAGAAGGATGGGGACGCCGGAAGTAGTGCGCGATCCGGCCAGGACGAATGCATTCGACCCTGGAGGCTCGGCCGCGACCGCAGATTCCGCTGCGTCATCGACCGTAATCGCCGACCATGGCCTTTCGCCGTCCTGGCCACCGGCCGGAGATCCCGGATACTTACGTTGAAGCGCCCTGATAGTTGCCTGGGAGAACATGGAACGGATGGCGCCGGCCCTGCGCGAGGCCATGACATCGGTGCCCGTGAATGCGGGGATCCAGGCCGGAAGCTCGCTGCGATGTTGCTGCACGTAATGGTTCACGCCCTCTGCGTAGGCGTTCACAATTTTGCGGTACAGGGGACTCACCTGGCGCAGGTCCTGCGCGGCCGCTTCCATGTTGCCGTAGAGGTGGATCAGGAAATCGGATTCGATCCCGGTGCCGAAGTACTTTGCTTCCAAGCCCCGGGCGCTGATCAGCGATTTTGCAATCGGCACGCAATGATCTTCCGCCTGTGCATACCCGAAGCCGAATGCGGCCGCCTCTTCAGTGTCGGCAAGAATGTGCGGGATGCCGAACCGATCCCTGCGAATGGTCACTTTTGTGGCCAGTGCCGTGGAAGCAGGAGCGGAAAAAGAGAGCAGATCCGAACCTGTCATGAGAACAATTGCCGTCAATAACATTGCTTGCGTGATATGTCGATGTCTGTTCATGAGACTCCTCGGGTGAGCGAAACGAAGGCCGAAAGCGATTATATTGCAGGGATGCCTCCAATCCGTAACTGTTTAGCTCTCTTCAGCGCACGAGCGAAAGAGGGACGACCTTGCGCCGTCTCAAAAAAGCCACAGATTTCACAGATTCCACTGATTTTTCTGTGGAATCTGTGAAATCTGTGGCTGCTTTTGAATGTGCCTTAACAGTGACGCCAATCTGGTGGTGTATAATGCGAGCGGATTTCGTGGAAATGGCCCTATCCTATGGGTTTGGCTGGTAAGAGGGTTGCGCTGTTTCTGCGAAGATGATGCCACCAACTCGGCGGGAGACGATGGCGACGCTTTTCCGCGCGGTCTGCCTTACATCACTGCTACTGTCGTTATGCTTCGACGCCTTGCCCCGAGAGGTTCTGCGGCCTGTTGCCCCCGCCCTGGGGCCGGCACGCACGGCCGCCGGGGAAACCCGGGCGCAAGACTCCTCTCATCAGGATTTCAGACTCAAAGTAAATGTCGACCTCGTTACCGTGGATGTCAGTGTCTACGGATCACCTGTCCGAGAGTTACGGAAAGAAGATTTTCTGATCTATGACAACGGGGTTGCCCAACAGGCAATTTTCCTTTCCCGCGACCAGCTTCCCCTTTCCGTCGCGCTGGTGGTCGATCGCAGCCCCAGCATCGCTCCCTATTTGAGACAGCTTCAGAGCGCAGCCCTGTCCGCGCTCAAGTCCCTGAAAACTGGAGATCAGGCCGTCTTGTTCGCCTTTGACCGGGATCCTGCCAGGTTGAGCGATCTCACACAGGATTTTTCTGTGATCGCCGAGAAGATAGGCAGGATTGACATCGGACAAGCCACGAACATCAGCGATTCCATCTACGACGCCGCATATTATCTTCGTGAGCAAGCAGTCAACCGGCGTCGCGCAATCATCCTGGTTTCTGACAACTACCAGACCGTCATCAGCGCGCACACCTGGAGCGGCGCGCTTCAGGAGGCACTGGAGGCCGGCGCCACCTTGTACAGCGTCGAAACCCCGGGGGATCAAAGGGGACAGTTCGGCGAGTCCCCGGACCAGGTCCACACCATTGCCCGCCAAACCGGCGGACAGGTTCTGGAGGCAGGCGGCTCGGCAGCCCTTGCGAAGGCTCTGGATCAGACCATGTCGAATCTCAGGCTGCAGTACACGATCGGTTTTACTCCTTCCGACCGCGGGATCGAGGGGACCTTTCATCCTCTCTTTGTAAACCTCAAGACTGAGGATCTTTGCAGTGATTGTAAGGTACAGGCTCGCAGAGGATATTACGCGGGAGTGCGTTCGGCTTTCAGTTTCTCGGGCCCTGATCACGCTTCGGGATCGGGTGCCGGTCTTGTGGAACCCTTTGCAAACAAGCGCCTCAGGGCGGCTGCCGCCGATCCAGCTGAGTTCAAGGGAGTCCCATTCAAGGTGCAGACAGCGCCGGCTTCGGATCCAGGGATCACCCCGCAGATCAAGGTTGACCTGGAAATCGATGCAAGCAGAGTTGGATTTCCGACGGTCGATGGCCGGCACACCGCTCGAGTGCACGTCGCCGTGTTTTACGCAGATCCCGATGGGATCTATCTGGGTTGTGATTGGAAGGTCATGGACCTGCGCCTGGATGAGACGCAATATCGGGAAATCCTCAAGACGGGAATCTTCTTTTCCACGAAGATCTCGCTCATCGTTCCGAAGCAGATTCTCAAGGTGATTGTCTATGATCCAACGACCAACCGGATTGGCAGCCATCTCGTCAAGCTGCGCCAGCCGGCA
>Ga0187861_10003316_pt1 | contig 14313 bp, 7 predicted proteins | sample June2016WEW_10_1_3_FD_132986 | JGI IMG/M metagenome (GOLD analysis project Ga0187861, IMG submission 132986) | Peatland microbial communities from SPRUCE experiment site at the Marcell Experimental Forest, Minnesota, USA - June2016WEW_10_100 | ecosystem: Environmental > Terrestrial > Soil >...
CTTCTCGAACTCGCCCTTGAGGAAAGCAATGGCCGAGTCGTCGGCATTCCAGCACGGCTCGCGCGCGTTGTCTGCGATCTTGGTGCGGTTCGTGCCGTCAACGTTCATCAGGTACAGATTGCGGGACTTGGCGCCGTTGACGATGTCATCGCTGCAAAAACAGATTTTGGTGCCGTCGTTCGAGGCCTTGGGATAGAACTCGTCCACGTCCGGGGTCTTGGTGAGGTTGACGGGGTTCGAACCGTCGGCATTCATCAGGTATATTTCCCAATTGCCGTCGCGGTTCGTCTCGATGGCGATCTTGTGCTTGTAGTTCTTGAGTTCCTCCAGCAGGTCCTTGGACTCCTCACCGGGCGCCGGCGCCTCGCCTCCGGGCTTGGCCGCGGGAGCTTCCTCGGTTTGGGCAGCCAGCGGCAAAAACAAAGTCACAGCCAGAGTGAGAATGGAGCGGATGGACATGAGACGCCCTCCTTTTATGCAACAATGCCGCGCTTGAACATGCTGTGCAATTTAGAAGACGATTTCTGTTTTGCAAGAGCGATAGCGGTTTCCCTTGCACTTGAGAGCCGCGACCGAAAGAGTGCGGTTCCCTCACTCCATATCGTCCATAACGTCCATATCGTCCATTTAGTCCATAGTGGCTCTCACGCCGGCCGGCACAATCCTGGTAACGCGGTGGCTTCAAGCTCGAAGAGCAACTCGTCGCGGCAGACGTCTGCGAGCACCGTGATAACGGGCCAAGCCCACTTCCCCTGTTTGGCCCGCCACACCTGTTCCACTTCAGGCGTCTTGCAATAGGCGATGGCTTGCACCACCTGCTCCGGCTGGCACTGCATGTCGCGCAGCACCGCGCAGACATTGCCCAGGGTATTTTCAATCTGGGCGGCGGCATCGCCGCGATGGACGGTTTCGCCCTGGGCGTTGATGGCCGCTGTGCCGGAAACAAAAACCGTCTCGCCTCCCGGCGTGCGGGCCATGGCGGCGCGCGAGAACGCGGAGCCATAATCGTAGGCCGAGCGCTGGTTGCCGGCCCCGTCGAAACAACGGCTCCGCGCCGTGGGCGAGACCAGCGCCACGACATCCAGAGCGCAACTGGCGCCGCCCAGGGGCCGCATGCCAATGCCCGTGCTGGCGGGCATGCGCTGCTGGCCCGCTTTGGCGCCCAGCAGGCCGCGCTGCGTGAAAAACTCGCGCCGCGCCTGGTTGAACTCCCCATACCAGGCACAGATGTCCTTCAGCCACCACCAGGTCCGCGCGACAGAGCGGAAATCGCCGCCCGCCTTTTTCAGCAGCGTTTCAGCTTTCTCGAAGGACCGGAAGGCCTGGGCTGCGCAGGCGCCGGCTTCCGGTGAGGTGATTGCGGAGAGGGTCAGGAAAGTGCAATCCTTGCTGCGGATGATCCTGCCTGCGGGAACTTCGTCCAGGCAAAGTTCCTCCGGCTGCGGCATTTTGCAGAGGGCATGGATCTGGATGCCTCCAACTTCTCCGGCCGTGGTCGCGTCGGTCTCGATGCGGAGCGGCAGCACCCCTCCCGCCCGCGGGGCGTAGGTCCTGGAGCGGGCCGCGCAGATCAACTCCAGCGCATTGGAACTGGCAAAGACGCGCTCCTGCATCACCCAAGCATCCTGGGCCTCCAGGACCCTGGCAATGCCAGTGCAAACCTCGGTGGCCTGGCCCTTGGCGCCCGCGCGCGGGGAGGGCACAGCCGTGATGAACAGCTCTGCCGCAGACGGCGATTCCATGCAAAAAGTAGAAATTTGGGCCTGAGCGATGTCCTGCGTCGGAGTGGGTGTCATGATCTCGCAATCTGCACGGCCAGCCGAGTCTGGACTGACACCAGCCTCCGGTTGGGAATTGGCTGTCTGTCCCTGCTTGGTCTGGCGCACCTGGAAACGCCGCCACAATTCCTATTACACCGCTCTTGTATTTCAGGTCAACAAGATTAAAGAAATAATTATGCAGGTTGCCCTCTCCCCCGTGGGGAGAGGGTGGCGCTTTAGCGCCGGGTGAGGGGGCAATGGGGACGTCCCAGTCACCCTCACCCCGCGTTCGCTACGCTCACGTCGGCCCTCTCGCCACAGGGGAGAGGGAACGAAAGGACCTTCCATGCGCGTTTTCATTGCCGACAAGTTTGAGCAGTCAGGGCGCGAACAGTTGTCCGCCTGCGGCTGCGAGGTCTTGTACCAGCCGGGAACCAAGGACGAAGCCTTGGTCAAGGCCCTGGCACAACACCAACCCGAGATCCTGGTGGTGCGCTCGACTCGGGTGACCCAACCCATGCTTTCTTCCGGCACGCTCAAGCTCGTGGTGCGGGCGGGCGCGGGCTACAACACCATTGACGTGGCGACGGCGTCGAAGCATGGCATCTATGTCTCGAATTGCCCCGGCAAGAACTCGATCGCGGTGGCGGAACTTGCCTTCGCCTTGATCCTGGCGCTCGACCGCCGCGTGGCGGACAACGTCGTCAGCCTGCGCAAAGGCGAGTGGAACAAGGAACAGTTCTCGAAGTCCCGCGGGCTTTACGGCCGCGTGCTGGGCCTGATAGGCGTGGGACAGATCGGCGCGGAGATGATCCCCCGGGCGCGCGGCTTCGGCATGCCGGTCGTGGCCTGGAGCCGCAGTCTGACGCCGGAGCGCGCGGCGGAACTGGGGATCAAGCACCGTTCCAGTCCGGAGGAGGTGGCCCGCGAGGCGGAGATTGTCAGCGTCCACCTGGCGTTAAACAATCAGACCCGGGGCCTGCTGGGCGCGCAGTTCTTCAAGGCCCTGCGCGAGGGCGCGTACTTCATCAACACCGCGCGCGGCGAACTGGTGGACCAGGGCGCGCTGGCCGAGGCGCTCAAGGCACGCAAGCTGCGCGTGGGACTGGACGTTTTCGCCAACGAACCGGCCGGCGGGACGGGGCCGTTCAGCGATCCCCTGGGCCAGGACCCGAACGTCTACGGCACGCACCACATCGGCGCGTCCACCGAGCAGGCCCAGGAAGCCATCGCCGCGGAAACGGTGCGCATCATCCGCACCTTCCAGGAAACCGGCAAAGTGCCCAACGTGGTCAATCTGGCGCGGCGCACTCCGGCCACGCATACGCTCATCGTCCGGCACTTGGACCGCCCCGGCGTGCTGGCGGGGATTCTGGACGGGCTGCGCGCCGCCGAGATCAACGTCCAGGAGATGGAGAACACCGTCTTCGAGGGCGCCGAAGCAGCCGTGGCGCACATCAACCTCGAAAGAGCCCCGGCGCCCGAACTGCTCGCAAGCTGGAGCAGCGCCAACAAAAACATCCTCGAGTTGAGCCTGCTGGCCATAGTGCAGTAGGAGTAACCGTTCAGTCCGAGCCGCGACCGTAAGGGAGCGGACGTTGCCGCTTGCTTACGCGCGCGGCTCTGAGACTGAACGGTTGCCAATAGGAGAAAGGACCGCATGGGACAATCCTGGACGAGCAGACGCCGCATGTTGGCGGCGCTGGCCTGTGAAGTGCCGGATCGAGTGCCGGTCTGCACGTATGAACTTGTGGGCTACAACAGCCACGCTTGGGAAAACCGGGAGCCGAGTTACGCGCAGCTTATGGAGCGCATCCGCGCCGCCACCGACTGCGCCGCCATGTGGGGGCCGGGCAGCAACCAGCGCTTCCTGGGCTCGGCCTTTCAGTCGCCGCTCGAAACCAAGGAGGAACGCCGCGGCCGGTTCGCGCACACGACCACCATTCTCCACACGCCCAAGGGTGCTCTGCGGCACGTCTCGGAGCACGACCCGGATGTGCACACTTCCTGGGAGGTCGAGCATTGGTGCAAGAACACCGCGGACGTGGACAAGGCGCTCAGCGTGCCGTACGTGCCCCCCACGTATGAGGCCGGCGATTACCCGCGCATCTCGAACGAGGTGGGCGAACACGGTATCCTCATGCCTTCGCTCAGCGATCCGGCCTACATGGCCGCGGCCCTGATGAAATTCGAGGACTATGTGCTGTGGGTGTTCGAGGAGACCGAGCATTTCGCGCGCACGGTGGAAGTGCTGGCTGAGCGGGTCATGGAGAACCTGCGCCGCGAATTGTCCGTCTGCGTGGCCGACCTGTACCGCATCTGCGGGCCGGAGTACATGACCCCGCCGTTCACGCCGCCGCGGATGTTCGAGCGCTTCATGGTGCCGCATGTGTCCGCCATGACGCAGCTTATCCACCAACGCGGCAGCAAAGTGCGGCTGCATTGCCACGGCAAGATCGGGCGGGTGCTGGACATGATCCTCGCCACGGGCTGCGACGGCACGGACCCCTGTGAGCCGCCGCCGGACGGAGACATCGAACTGGATGAGATCAAACGCCGCTGCGCCGCGCGGAAGGTCTCCGTTTTCGGCAATATCGAGCTGAAAGTCCTGGAGAACTGCACACCGCAGGAGGTGCGCGAGACCGTGCGGCGCGCCATGGCCCAGGCCAAGGCCGGCGGCGGATTCGTCCTGATGCCCACGGCCGCGCCCATCAACGTGCCCTTGTCGCCCGCCACGGAAGCGAACTACATGGCGTTCATTGACGCGGGGCTGGAGTTCGGGAAGTACTGATTCAATCCAGCAGCTTCAATTTCTTGCACCACTCCACGGCGCGCCGGTAGCCTTCAAAGATGTCCCCTGTGGGCTTGAAGCCGAGCACCTCCGTGGCTTTGCGGCTGGAACAACCGACGTTCCAGTTGGCTTCGCTCAGCAGGTGCAAGGGCATCGCATACAGGCCCAGCCCCGAGAGAAACCAATCCATGCCGTAGGCCACGGTGGCGGAGAAACCCGGCAGCGGGATGAAGCGTGCAGGCACGCCCAGGGCCGCGGCCATAGCTTCGCAAACCTCGCGGGTGGTGTAGGCGCGGGCGTCGCAGAGGTTGAAGATCTCGCCTGAGGCGTCCGGGTGGACCAGGCACAGCTTGAGGCCGGCCACCAGGTCGTCTATGTAGCTCAGGCTGCGCGCGTACTTGCCGCCGCCGACCAGCGGCAAGCGGCCGTTGCGGATGCGCCGGAAAATATCCACGTGGCGCGCGGGGACAGGCGGGCCGTAAAACATGCACGGCCGCGCAATCACCACGTCGAACGTGCAGGGCTCGTGCAGCAGCACCAGGCCGCGTTCCGCCCGGTGCTTGCTCCGCCCATAGTGTGAAAGCGGCCGGCAGGGCATGTCTTCAGTCAACAGCACCTCCGGCGACTTTGCCCGTCCCTGTGCAGCGTTGGAACTGACGTAAACAAAGCGCTGCGCCCCCGCCTTCTTGGCAGCGCGGGCCAGGGCCAGCGTGCCGTCCCGGTTGACCGCATACCATTCGGCCGTGTTGCGGGGATGAATGACCCCGGCCGCGTGGAGCACCACGGCGCCGTCCATCTTGCGGCACGCAACCTTGAGCGACTCGGCATCCAACATGTCCCCGCTTACCACCTCGGCGACCTCGGGATGCCTGTTTCGCCAGGCCACCAGGCTTTCCGGACGAAACGTGTTCTGCACCAGGCAGCGAATGCGGCAGTTGGAAAGCTTGGGGAGCAGAGCGTCGCAGAGCCAGCCCGGTGCGCCCGTCACAAGCAGCTTCTGAGCGCTGAGTGCTGAATTCCCTTCGGCTTGTGGCACAGCTTCCTTTCTCCTCTTAGCCTTTCATTTCTCGCTCTTCTTCCGCCCCACCCAGTAGAAGAAGAATAGCCCTCTATTGTCAAGTTCGACAGGCGCAAAACCGAGGGCGTCAATAGCGGCGCGCACTTGCGGCCAGTTGTCGAGGTAGCCGGTAAGATACGGCCATTCCTCGTGGAGTTGCCGCCTGAAGCTGCGCAGCCCTGCCGCAGGCCACGTCAGCCAGGCCCGCCGGCAAGCCCAGAAGGCCAGGCGCAACTGCGGCGAGTCATAGTGGTCAATCAGGGCCAGACGCCCGCCGGGCTTCAGCACGCGCGCGGCTTCCCGCAGCGCGGCGGCAATGCCGAGGATACCGCCCAAGTGGTGCAGCGCGTGCATGCAGATGACGGCCTCGAAGCTGCCGTCCGGGAACGGCAGTGCCCGGCTGTCGGCGGCCTTCAGTTCGAGCCAACTCTCGCGCTGGAGTTGGGGATCAAGGGTTACATCAATCCCGGACAGTTGGCCAAAACCTTCCGCGTGCAGAATACGCAGGACTTCTCCGGTGCCGCAGCACAGATCCAGCACGCGCCTTTCGCGCGGCCAGGCCAGCACGCCGAGCCGCATCAGTTTGGCGCGGTGCTTCCGCTGGCGCCGCGCAACCAGTTGCGGGTCGCGGTAGGCGTCCTTCCAGGCCTGCGACTCTTCCGACAGAACTGTGTTCATCTGTGGTTCCTAAGTGACCCGTTCGTAATCCACAATGATCACCACGCTGGAACATTGCCAGCGCAGGAACGGCACATATTCAATCACCCGGTTGAACCACACCAGCAGCGGCAGCAGCGCCGGAGGACACTTGAAGGGAAACAGGAACGGATAAAGCACAAAGCGCGTCACCCTGTAACCCGCCTGGTCCTCGAAGAAAGAACGGTAGCGCCACGGTGTGTAGGACCGTTCGCCCGCGGCGCGGCGCGCGGGCAGGAGCTCCAGGAGTTTGCGCGGCAGGCTGAGGCCGTTGGACTCAGTCAGCAAGGCCCGCCCCCGCCCCACGCGCAGCATCTCCCGCGCCATCGTGCGCGGATTGTCCACGTGGTGCATGACATCGAAGGAGATGGCGGCGCTGAAGCTCTGGTCCTCAAAGGGCAAAGCCTCAGCGCTGACCTGCTGCGCTTCCAGGCCCTGCTTCTGCAGCCATTCCACGCCTTCCTTGAAGACTTCAGTGGTAAGATAACGGCGAATCACCTTCCCCTCTCCCCTTTGGGGAGAGGGTAGGGTGAGGGGCTTGTTGGCCGCCAGGATGGCCTTCGAGTTTTCCCCGTTGCCTGAGCCTATCTCGACAAAGTCCTGGTCGCGCCCCTGGCCGAAGGTGTCATAGAACAAGCGCACGTAGCGCGGCAGGACGAAAGCATCCGAGATTTCGCCGATCAGTTTCTTGCGCCACGAGGCGTCCTGCTCGTGCAGGCCTTCCCAGGCCACGCCGCCGCCGGCGGACGGTTCGCTTGATGGTCTCGCTTCCTCGCTCATGCGCCCTTCCATGCCCACCGCAAAGACACGAAGACACTAAGGCATGAGGGGATATAGGAAAAGCGAAAACGGCCCGTTGCTGCTTCTCCCTCAATCCGTGATTTGCAGCTTGATCTCCTCCGCGTTGGCCCTCAGCTCCGGCGCGTACATGGCCGAAGCCTTGGTGGGCAGGGCGCTGAACTTCCCCGGTATTTCCGCCCTCATGCGGTACGAGACGCTGCTGTTCCCGCGGGGCAGCGCGCGCACGAAGAAGACCACGCGCTCGTCGCGCAACTCCATGTACGCGCCCAGGCTGGTGCGGCTATAGCCGCTGCGCACCTCGACAGGCTCAAACCCCGCGGCCTTCATGTCCTCAAAGACCAGGTACTCGTAGTCGTTCTTGCTGGCGATCTCCAACTCGATCTCGACAAGGTCCCCGCTCTTGAGCCTGGCCAGGTCCTGCAGTTCCTCGCGCTCGTACTTCTCGACCTTCTGGTCGAGCGCCTGGCCTTGCGCGCCCTCGACCTTATCGGTCTTGTCCACGCGCTTGAGCTTGTAGTACTTGCGCTCGACTTTGATCTCCAGCCCGGTCTTGGCGATGTGGTCTTCGAGCGTGAAGTTGGTCATGTAGGAGTTGAAGTACAGCGGCCCCTTGCCTTCCTTGCGGAACTCCACCTTGTGTTCGCCGGGCGTGAGCTGTTCGCCCGTCACGACCAGCTTGTTGTCGAACGTGAACAGGTTCGACGGGTTGATCGCCACCTCCTTGGCCTGCTTGCCGTCGAGCAGGATGGCCAGCTTCATGTCCGGCGCGTCCTCGCCGCTGGCGCCGAGGTAGTCGGCAAGGGCCTCGACGCACACCGCCGTGTCGCGCGTGCTGTTCCAGTAAGAGGCGTGCTTGCGGTTGTTGATGAGGTACTTGACCAGGCGCGAAGCCTTTTCGCTCTTCGGGTCGGCCGCGGCGAGAAGTTTCAGGTAGTACGCCTGCGCCTCATACTCGCTGCCGTACCAGTACCACCAACAGTTGTCTTCCGGCAGCTTCAGGTACGCCGTCTGGTTCTCCTCGTCCTGGACCAGGTACTGGTCAATGTTCCGCATAATCATGTCCAGTTTCTCGGCGTCGTTCTGTTTCTTGAGCGCCAGGCCGAACATGGCCTTGCTGTAGACCGCGAGGTTGTTGCGGTCGCGGTACAGCGCCTCGCGCATCTCCTGGTTGTCCTGCTTGGCGTCGCCGAGCACCAGGTAAACGAAAGCATCGAGGTTGTCGGCCTTCTCCTTCCAGGGCTGCGTTTTCGCAGGCGCGTTGCGCAGCATGGCCAACTGCTGGTCCTGGTAGCCCTTGAGCCACTGCACGCCGCGGTCAATCGTGCTCTGGTTCAGGTTGACGCCATTCAGGCGCGCGAGCTGCAAACCGTGGACGACATACGCGGTCGTGTGCGGATAGGAATGCTCGCCCCAGCCGCTGAACCAGCCCCAGCCGCCGTCCCCGCACTGCATTGCGGCCAGCCGCTCGATGCCGCTCTTGACCATGTTGGCGACTTCAGCCTCTTCGAAGACCGGGTTGCGGTCGTAGCGCTTCCATTGGGCCGCGCGCTTGGCGTCGTCGCCGATTTCCTGCGCGTTGAGGTTGGTGAGCTTCTGCTGCACGTCCTTGAGATTGATGTTCATCTTCATCAGCACGCGCTGCGTCAGGACCGTGGGCAGGAAGCGGCTGAGCGTCTGCTCGGTGCAGCCATAGGGGTACTCAACCAGATACGGCAGCGCATCCACCATCGCGCCGGCGAGCGTGGGCGAATAGCGGACTTCGAGGCGGCTGTCCGCGGCGCGCCGCGCTGCCGGCACGTTGACGGCAAACTGGGCGGAGTTCTTGTCCGGCCGCATAGCACCGGCCAGAGAATCAGTCTTCAACATGCCGTGCACGTAGGCGGGGAACTTCATCTCCATCGCGTCGGATTCTTCGTCCGTCAGCACCTTCACGCGAATCTTCGGTTCGCCCGCAGCCAGCACTTTCACGCGCCAGTCCACGCGCGCCTCGGCGCCGGCATCCACGGAGAGCGGAGGATTGAGCCACTTGCCGGTGTTGAGCATAACCGGATGGCCGGGCTTGCGGTCCACCTTGCTGCCTTCCTCGATTAGCTCCAGGCAGCCGCCCTCCAGTTGCAGCTCCACCTTGACGTCCTTCTTGGTCTTGAGGTAGTTGTGGACGTTGGCGGAGAGGACCACTTCGTCCTTCTCAGTGAAGAAACGCGGGGCCTGCAAGCGGACGATCAGATTCTTGGTGGTGGTGACGTCCACTTCGCCCTGGCCGACGCGCGTGCCCTGGCCCATCGCCCACACCTTCATCTTCCAGGTCGTCAGGTTCTCCGGCATGGGCACTTCGACTTCGGCCACGCCATTGGCGCCCGTTGTCAAGGACGCGACCCAAAACGCCGCGTCGGCGAAATTGCTGCGTACGGTCGGCTCAACGGCCTCCAGGCCGGCCCCAGCGCCCTGTTGCTTGCCCGCTCCCGCCTTGTCCTCTCCCAGGGACTTCCTCTCGGCTTTTGCAAACTCCATAGGGAATCCAAACGCCGCCCCAGCCGCCTGAGGCGCCGGCGGAGATCCAGGCGCTGCTGCGGCGTCCGACGCTTCGGATGCGCGGCGCAGGCTGTTCATCTGCAGGCCACGGCCACCGCCTTTGCCGGGGCCACCGAATCCTCCAGTCCTGCCCTCGGCCAATTCGTCCAGTGCCTGGTCCGCCACCAGGTAGCCGAAGACGCCCAGGAACTGCATGGCGATTTCGTTCTGTTTGAGGATATTGCCGCTGGCGGCCGAGAGGTTGGTGCTGCTGCGTGGGTAATGCGCGCGCCGCCACTTCCAGAAGTGGCTCTTGATCTCCGGCACGTTTGAGCCGCCTGAAATGTATTCGAGCGCTTTATCGTAGACCGTGAGCACCGTCGAACCGGCATAGGGCTCGCCGGTGGCATCGGTCAGCTTGACGAGCACCTTGCCTTTCTCGCCCGGCTTGTATTCGGTCTTGGACGGCGTGACGGACACGTCCAGCACGCGGCTTTCCGGCGGCACGATGATCTCGCGCGTCTCGCTGTAGAGCTTGCCGTCGCTGACCGTGAACGCTTCCAGGAAGAAGTTCGGCATGTCCTGCTTCAGCACTTCAATTGTCTCGATGGTGCTTTTGCCCTGCAAGCGGACCACCTTGGGCGGCAGGTACATGCCGTTGGAAGGCCGTGTGAAGAGCACGACCGTGCCAGCCTTGCGGTTGGTGTTGATCATGAGTTGCACTTTGTCGCCGGCCTTGTACTCGCGCTTGTCAGTGACCAGCTCCAGGTTGTTGAAACGGAAGCCTGAGCCATCGCCGCCTTCGCCCATGACGCAGAACAGGTACCCGCCTTCCATACTGTGGTTGCCGGCGTCGGTGACGGCGTAGCTAAGGCGGTACTGGCCCGGTTCGTTGGCCTTGATCTGTACGTGCGACTTGCCCTGCTCGTCGCAATCCAGGGCCCATTCCTGAACGGACGTTTCGGCGGGCTTGCCGTCCTTGTCATAGCTGATCTTCAAGAGCTTCAGTTGGCCTTTGCCCTTGACCGGCTTGTTGTCGAGAGTCTGAGCGGAGAAATCGCCTTGGACGACATCGCCCACACGGTAGTGGCCGCGGTCCACCCAGGCATAGACCTTGAAGGGCTGGCGGGCCACCATGACGTTGCCCGCGCCGGTGATGGTGCGGCGCGACTGGTCGGTCACCTCGGCGGTGATCTCGTACTTGTGGTCCGTGTCGCCGTGCAGGGCCTTGGCCAAGCCGGTGTCAATCTCGATTTTCAGCGTGCCGCCGGCCCCGATGGCGGTTTCGTTCTCCATAACCAGTTCAGGCTGGGCCTGCTGCCCGTGCCACCACCAGGGGTGCGGCCGCCTGCAGCCCCAGCGGTCCCAGCCGGGATACCACGGATAGTCGGAGGCGAACCACCAATAGCCTGGCGCGTAGAACCAGTCCCAGCGCGAAGCCGGATACCACGAGGCGCTGTAATCGTGGCGCAGGACCTTGTACTTGACCTTGGCCTCTGTGACCGGAGCGCCAAAATAATACTTGGCTGTGATGGTGGCGGTCACTTTCTCGCCGAGCATCACCGGCTCGGCAGGCGCGTCCACCTTGACCTCGAACTCGGGCTTCTTGTATTCCTCCACGCGGAAGCTGACCCCGCCGTACCACTGGTTGCCCTGGTGAACCTGCAGTTGATACGCGCCGAGCGTGGCGTCCTTGGCCAGTGCCAGCTCATCATTGAAACCCCCGTACTCGTCGGCGGTGAACTGCTTTTCCAGGATCTTCTCGCCCTTGGGGTTGTGGATCAACACGGTGAAGTTCTGGCCCGCAAACTGGGACTTGCCTTCAACGTCGTACTGCGCGCGGTTCACCCAGCATTTGAACTTCATCGGCTGCCCCGGCCGGTACGCGGGCCGGTCCGTAATGGCGAAGCCCCGGACCTGGTTGTACTGCTGGTCCTGGTACTGGCCGAAGTTCATGTAGCTGAAGCCGGTGTGGGCGAAGCGCCCCTCCGCGGTCTTGGCCGTGATCAGCCACTGGAAGCCATTGCGCGGGTCCGGCTTGGGCGCCGGTTGCCCGTCCGCGTCCGTCTGCCCAGAACTTTCGAGGACGTCAATCTGGAGCGCGTTGTTTTGCCAGCGCTGCTGGTAGCCGAAGAAGTCCACCGTCGCGCCGGCGATGGGCTGCCCCGTCACGGCGTCGGCCACGAAGTAATACGCGCCCTTCTCGCTCTGCTTCTCGACAATGGCCATGTCCGCCAGCCAAATCACGACGCGGCTGACGTTGCCTTCGGCCAGCGTGGCGGTCAGGAGATAAGCGCCGCTCTTCTCGAGTGGCGTCTTGATGGTGGCGCGGCGGTCAAAATGGTCGGGCCGCGGATTCAGGTCTGCGTCCCAGGCGGCCACCTGCGCGCCGACGTACTGCATGTCATTCTGCTGCACCAGGCGCCAGCCGATGTTCGAGACGTCCATCTTTTCCCACTGAAACTGTTTGGGCTTGCTCTTTATGTAGGCTTTCACGTCATCCAGGAGTTTGGGCAGGTTGATCGGCTGGGCCACGAAGCTGGCCTTCTTGCCGTTGCGGAAGCGATACTCGACGGTGGCGGGCGTGCCGGCGGGCTGCATCGAGACCGTTTCGAACTGGCCCCAGTTGCCGACGATCTGTTTCAGCCGTCCTGCCCGGTAGCCGTCGTGGTCACCGTTTTCGTCCAGGCAGCGTTTCCAGCACTCCGCGGCCTTGGGGTACTGCTGCCGGTCCTCGAATATCTGGCCCAGCGCCTCCAGGGCCTGCGTCCCCGGTGGCTGGCCCTTGAGCTCATTCGCAAGCTGCCGGTAAATCCCGACGAAATCGAACTCCTTGGGCAGCTTGAAGCGTTTGACTCCCGTGGCCAGGCGCGCGAGCGTCTCGTCTTCGCCCAGCGTGCGGAACGAATAGACGTTCTCCTCCTGCTTGCCCTCCTCGTCGCCTCTCCGGAAATAGCGTCCGTACTGGGCCAACGAGCAGACGTCGAATTGCTGCCGCAGGAAGCCGGCGAACTGCAGGCGTGCTTGAGGCACCAGGGCGGACGCGGTTTCCATAGCTTGCAGCAGGCACCAGCGCCAGCGTTCGCCGTCGCTCTTGGCTGCCTCGAAGCTCTTGGGCGTGGCATAGTAGAGCGGTTGGCCGTCGGCCGCCACGGGAGCGCCGCGGTCTTCCCCGCCACCGCGGCCCCAGCCCTGCTCGTAATCCGGCAGTTCCTTCAACTCGGTAAGGTATTGCAGGCGCCAGGACTCGCGGGAGCCGCTGCTGAGCAACATCGTGGCGAATTCGAGATAGCAGCCGCCTGCCGCGGCTTTGTCCTGTTCCTGGCGGACCGGCTCCAGCGCCTGCGCCAGCAGTTGCACGGCACGCACGCGGTCGCGCTCCTGGCAATACACCCACTGGCCGCCGCCGCGATGTTGGCCGCGATAGAACTTCCCGGCCACGACGAAGCCGTAATGCTGGTCGTTGATCAGGCTTTGAGCCGCCGCCAGGAGGAAGCGCCAGTTCCTGGCCTGGACAACAATCGCCTTTTCGCGCAAGTCGTCGTATTCGTTCGTGCGCCCCAGGTTGTTGAGGCAGGCTATGGCATTGGTCAGGTCCTTGCCCACTTTCTGCGAGTCGCTGTTCGCCTCCAGGACCAGCTTGCTGAAGGCCTCGCAGGCGTCCTTGAAGTTGCCGGCCTTCATGGCTTTTTCAGCCGCGGCGCGGCGCTCCTGCTCTGTGGCCTCGCCGGCTGAGACCCCAGCGGCCAACGCCAGAGCCAGAAAGAAGAGCGAACTCAGGTATTTCATCTTACACCTCGCAAGTTGTACCGCGGGCGTCCGGCCCGCGTGCCAGCCTTCCACCGCCAGGAAAGACTAAGCTTTAGACGCCGCAAGGCAAAGAAAGTTGCTCCGCGTTCAGCTCCCTGCACAAGTTCTTGAACCTGTTCACTTCCGCTTCGCCGAGCATTCTGATGACGAAGGCCGTCTTGTTATGGCACAGCGGCTCGTCCAAGTCCACCCACTGCCGGCACAGCTCGCCGTCCGGCGTGCCGGGCAGCGGCGAGAATTCCGCCAGCATCAGCCGCAGGCCCAAACCCGAGGCAAAACGCATCGAGGCCTCAAGCTCCTGCTCGCTTGCGCGCGGATGGCCCAGCATCAGGTAAGCATGCAGGTGTTTGGAATTGGCTCCGGCCGCAATGAGGTTCTCAACGGCGCGCTCAAGGTCCTGCGCCGAAACCTTCGCGCCCGTCTGCTCCTGCCAGCCCGCGGCACTGCTCTCGAATCCGAGGTAGATGATCTTGAATCCGGCCTGGATCATCAGGCGCGCCAAGTCCTTGGTCACAAACCGCGCGTTGAGCGCGTTCGGTGTATGGAAGTTCACGCGCGCGCCGCGCTTTATGGCCTCGCGCAAGAACGGTTCCAGGACGCGCTCCGGCTGGTGCAGCAACGCGTCGTCATAGAAGGCGATGTTCTCCGCGCCGCGGCGGCACAGGAAATCGTATTCCGCAAGGACCCGCGTGCGCGGACGGACGCTGAACCCCTGGTAAACTTGCGGCACCGAACAGTACGTGCATTTGAACGGGCAACCGTCAGTCAACTTCAGCACGCCGCAGGTCAAACGCGGATAGAGGTCCCACGGAGGCAGGCCCTCCTGGCGAGGGGTGAGTCTCAGAAAACTCCACAACGGCGCCAGGTCAGTGCCGGACACGACCAAG
>Ga0187861_10003322_pt1 | contig 14298 bp, 17 predicted proteins | sample June2016WEW_10_1_3_FD_132986 | JGI IMG/M metagenome (GOLD analysis project Ga0187861, IMG submission 132986) | Peatland microbial communities from SPRUCE experiment site at the Marcell Experimental Forest, Minnesota, USA - June2016WEW_10_100 | ecosystem: Environmental > Terrestrial > Soil >...
ACGAGCTCGACCGCGTGACGCGCAACCATCTCCTCCACCTGTACGGCTCGCTCGCGGTGGACGTGCTCGCACCCGCGGCCGCCGACCCGTCGCTGCTCGAACCGCTCGTGCCGGGCAGGCCCGACCTGCGCGCGCAGGACCTCTACGCGCGGACGCACGAGTGGGCCCTGACGGACGAGGACGTCATCCGCCGGCGCACGACGGCCTGGCTAGCTCCGGCCGAGGCGCGCGTCTGAGAGCGAGCCGCCGTCGAGACCTCGACGGCGTTTAGGCTCAACCATGTGCAGGAGCTGCTCCTGGCCTGGTTCCGCCAAGACGGTAGAGATCTTCCGTGGCGCAAGACGCGCGACCCGTACGCGATCCTCGTCTCCGAGGTCATGGCGCAGCAGAAACCACTCCACCATGTAGGAGTGTGGAACGTGCAGGGAGAAAGCGCCTTTTTAGGCTGATTCCAGGGGGTCCGTGACCCCCTGTTTGCGCACGCTTCGTCACGCATCTGTTCGCACGGTGTTCGCACGGGCTGTCTCATCGGCCGCGTGACCGTAGCGTCACCGAATCTTTCTGTCTACAGGCGCTTCCCCAGGTTCCGAGCCATCCGGCATTCTTGGCCGCGTGGGCAAGACACCAAGCGTTCAGGCGTACCTGACCTACGAGCAGGTCTTCGGCACGACCCCGACCCGTGACGAGCTCGAGGATCTACTCCGAGGGCTGTCGCTCGACGATTGCCTGCAGACGGTCGGGAAGCTCTCGAGCCTCCTAAGCACCCGGCGGATGAGCCAGGCCGAGCTCGACATGCGCGCGGTAAACGGCCTTGGCTCGGGCCGCGACGCCGCGCGCCGGCTGGTCGCGCAGGGCATACCGTTCGTCTTCCCCACGCGGCTGAGCACGCTCGCGCGGATCGCCCTCGACGTTGCGGAGCGCCGTCCCGCCGACGCCTTCGGAGGTGGCGCGGATCTCGAACCGTTCATTCGCGCGCTGCTTGCCGTCACGGATGTCTTCGACCTCCCTGGCCGATTCGCGTCCGGGAACCTCCAGGTGGTTGAGGACGAGTTCGCGCGGCTCATGTTGCGCCGTCTGGCGACCCGTGTAGATGTCCCCCTGGCGTCTCAGCTGATTCGCTACTGGCGGCTGTTCGTCGACTTGCCGCAGCGTCGCCCAGACCTTCTTGTGGCCGGCGAGGACTTCGATGCGCGGCTCAAGCAGCAGCTCGGACTTCCCGTCCGCCGCTACATCACGGTCTGTTTCGGCCTGAACGTCCGGTTCATGATGTGGGACGGGAAGACCAACGTCGACTGGACGATCGACTCCGGCTACTGGGCGAAGACGCGGGTAAGCTCCGCCGAGGCCGAATCCGCCATCGGTCTTCTCTCGGCCACACCGGAGGAGCTTGTTGAAATGTTCCGGAAGCAGGAGGCAGGGGGCTTCGATCAGATGGACGACCTGCGTCCGTTCGCGCTTCGGCCGCTCTGTGAGATCACGCCGGGCCACGTGTTGCCTATCGAGGTCGACATGCTCGGTCCTCGGCTGTTTGGCGACGGCCTGTACTGGCGCCTGCATCCCGGTTCAAATGCGAGCCGAACCGAAAAGAGTCGGTACGGAGCTAGCGTCGGCAACATGCTTGAAGAGCACCTTGCTCAGGTCGCCGAGTCGGTGTATCCGACCCCGACGGGCGGTGCGCGTCGGTTCTGGCGCCAGATCGCGTACTCGAGAGGTGACGGGCCGGATCTCGTGATCCGGGATGGCGACCGGACGGTGTTCATCGAGGTTGGCGGTGAGCGCGTCAATACGCTCAAGACGCTGTTCCAAGGCGACCTCTCGGCGTACGACAAAGACGTCGTCACGATGATCGTCAAGCACCGCGTCGAGCAGCTTGATCGGAAGATCACGCACGCTCGCGAGGACCTCCTCCACTACGACAACACAACGCCGGGCGATCTCGGGGTGATCCATCCAGTCGTGTGCCTGATCGACGGTTTCCCGATCGCGCCGGCGCTGCGCGAACGGATCGATCGGGCCGTCGCAGCCGCGGGATACCTAGAGCAGCCGAACCTCGGACGTCTCGAGATCATCAGCGCGGATGAGCTCGAGGCGCTTCTCGGAGAAGTCGAACGCTCAGCGGCATCGCTTTCGTCGATGCTGAACGACTTTGCCCTCGACGTAGAGCTTCGCCGGTGGTCCATGCGCGACTTCCTCATCGCGCGACGAGGTGGCCTCGCACGCACACGGTTCATCGAACAGGAGTGGAAGGAGATAACCGGGCAGCTCGCAGCAGAATTCTTTGGACGACACGAGCCGCCCGCGAAGACCTCTGACCTCGTCGGGTCGTAAGCAACGAGCCGGCGTGCCTATTCCCCGCAGGTTCGTGCGCTGACGCTCCTCGACCCGCGAGCATGGCCGCGGGAGATGAACGACTATCTCAGTCGACCAGCCGTCGCACCCGAATCCACCAGACGGCGTCGGGGCTGCCTGGGTCTCCCGGCTCTTGGAGCGCAACAGCTCGGCACGCCCGTCATTGCATCAGACATCTCAGTCCATCACGAGCTGCTTCGCAACGACGCCACCCTCGTACGTCCCGGCGATTTGGAAGTGATGAGGAGTGCGTCGTCGATCCAGCGTCGAGCTCGTCGCGAGAGCCGAGTAGATCAGCCAGAACGCCAACCGACCCGACCAACGTTCGGCCTCGCCTCTACCCGGCGGCGATGCAGCGGCGTATCGTCCGCGTGTGCGGAGCGAAACCCTCACTGAACTCCGGCGAGACTTCTTCAAGCGCGTTGGCCCCAGACGCTCAGGGCCTTTGGCGCCGCTGTTGCCCTCGGTCTAGCAACCTTCTTCCTGGGTCGGCAGGAAGCCGGCGTCGCTGTTGCAACCGGAGCGTTGGTCGCCGTGCTTGTCGCACTAGCGTCGTTCGTCGCTGCCCTCGTCGTGGTGGTACGGAGTCTTGAGACGCGCCTGGCCGATGCTCGGAGGACGATCGAGGTGCTGAACCAGAAAATCGGTACGCACCGGGCGGTCTACGCTTGGCTCGACGCCTGCGAGCAGCGTGAGCAACGAGTCGTCGGATCCGCGAGACGTGAGCTCCTGAGCGAGCTGCGCTGCAAGGAGCCGCACCTCCTTGACCAACGCTGACGGGTAGAAGCTGTAGGAACCCAACCGAATTGATCACGTTCGCTTCCAGCAGGCGACTCAGGGGAACCGGCCGCGGTGCGGCTCGACCGCTTGCGTTCCTACCTTCGCAAGCAGCTCGCTGCGGGTTCCTACCTCGTCTGAGTCGGATTCGGCTCCCCCAGCTCGACTCACTTGCCTCTCCGGTTCTGGCGAATCTAGCCCCTCTACGGGCTGTCCAGCCATGGGCATAGGCTCGCCTCGTGAGCGACGACGTACAAAGGCTCTTTGAGTCCGCAAAGCTGGTCGGAGGGCTCGACTTCATCTTCACGCTGACGCGCGTGGAGGGAATGTCGTTCGACCACCCGGATCCGTTGCGGAAGCCGGCAGGGTCTGAGTTGAAGCCCGAGGCTCGTGCCGAACTTCTCAGGATGCTCGGGAACCTGTTCAGATGTGCAGCGGGGGAGCGGTACTCCGGCTTCGTCCGCCCCGACGATCAGGAGGCTCACCGGCGCGAACTTGCAGCCGCCGCGCACGGAGGAGCTTACGTCGCCATCGCCGAGGCTCTCGAAGCCGGCGGCCATGCGCTCGACCGTCTGCTCGGTGATGTTCTCTCTGCCCACGAGCGCGCGAGCCTGGCCTTCCGGTCAGCGGCCCGCCTCCACAGGCTCTCCGACTTCACCGTTCTTGAGCTCCTGGTTGATGACGTGGCCGGGTTGAACGGCTTTCGCGCGCACTTCTCGAACGACGAGCATGCGGAGTTCCTGCGGACCGAGTCAACGACGATGCCGTTGAACCTTTCGTTCGACGAGGACGGGAGTGTCGTCTTCATGGTGGGCGACCTCGATGCCTTGGTGAGCGAATGGAGGATTGACGGCCGTCCTTTGTATGAGGTGGGTCTTCCGGGGCGGTACAACAAGCCCGGCGAATGGAAGCCGCTCGTGTTTCCGGGAGACTGGGACGAGTACTCCCGGCGAGCAACAGAAGCCAGTGAGCGGCCTGAAGTGCAGGGGGCGCTGCTGTACATGTTTCTCACCGGCCACCATGCCGTCGAGTTCGCTGTGCGAACATCGGTAGAGCTTTCGGACGAGGCGATGACCTTCGGCGGTGGGCGGCTCGAGCTGTTCAGGACTTCGTTGTCAGCCGGCGGCGACGTCGTGTACGACGGCACGGCTTACGTTGAAGCGCCGGAGCCCGTCCGAGTCGAAGAAGCGCTGGCTGATGTGCAGGCGCTCATCAACCGCGTTGCCTTCGCGTTCGACGCCGCCGTAACCTGGGCTCCGAAGTACACCACAGTCCAGCGTGGCGGTGGTCACGCCACACCAACGAACGACGACCTGCAACTGCTTGACCACTTGCTGACGGCTGGCGGCGAGGTCGGGCGCCGATTCATCGACGAGGCGCTCGACTGGTACAACCGCGGGCGCTCCGCTACGAACGTCTTCGTCGCGTTCCTCTGCTCCTACATTTCCTTCGAGAGCACAGCGCTCGCGGTTTGGAACGGCGACCTCAGCGTTGCGCTACTCGAACGGCCAGCAAAGTCAGAGTGGCGAGCCGAGACGCGGCGATGCATTGAAGCTCTCCACGAGCTGACGTACGCCGACGACCCAACTGCGTTTGTCACACAGGCGTATTTCGAATGCGTCGCCCCAGTGAAGCGCCGCGTCAGGCGCGTTGCCACCGCTGTCTTTGGCGCGGAGTCTGAGGCGGTCATGGCGCTATTTGAAGACGGCGACTCGCCCTCTCTCGCATCGTTGCGCGGTTCCCTGGCGCACGGCCGGATTTCACTCGCTGATCACCACGCTCAGGAGCTCGTGCGTCAGCGACTGCCCGAGCTTCAGAGCATTGCCCGTGAGTTCTTGCTTCGCGTCGGGCTGGAAACTGGGCCGGCAGACCCAGTCCCGCGGTGGTCTGGACTTCACAGCCTCCAGATCGCGATGACAGACCCGCGCGCGACACTCTGCACATCGTCGTTGCAACACCTTCCTCAATCCGACTGGACGATCCGGCCTGAGTGGATCGAGTAGGTGCGAGCGGCTCGAGACACGCCGCCGATCACGTCGGCCAGCGCTCATCACGGCGTCAACGATTCCAGCGCGAGTTGAACGCGCGAGCGGTCTCGGCTTCCGCGTGGACCGCGGCGCCCACATCCTCAAGATCAACCTTGCCGGCATGCAGCTCTGCGCGCACGACGGTCCATTCCTCCGCCGTCAACAACGTCGGCCGGAGCTCGAGCCGGATGTTCTTCCATTTGTTCAACCGAGACCAGGGCTCGATGACCTGCCGGTTGAACTCACTGAACACGTAGTCCCTGATCTGCGCGATCGCGACCCGCGAACGCAGGATCCGATCGGCGGCGAAGAAGTCCGTCAGCGAGTCAGCCCACGGATAGGCCTCTGCCTCGTCCGCACCGGGATAGAACAACATGTCCCTGTCGCGCGCCGACAGTGCCTTCTGGACATCGAGTGCGTTCGCATACGCTCCCGCCCGCGCACGCGCCACAGGCAAGTACGACTCGTTCGGCTCGGCCCCAGCTCTTGCATTCAGAACCCCCCTGTTCGCAGCACGCTCGATGCGCTTCCCGACGCGCAGGGCCGCTGCTGCCGGAGCGGGGCCGCCTGGCTCGCTTAACGGCCATCGCAGGTGAAGGACCTCATCCTCCGGAAAGACGCAGAAGTGGTCAATAGGGTCGCCTGCGACCGAGTAGCCGGGGCCGCCGCGGTAGGCGCGCCAACTGACGAACTGCTCGTACGTGAGCGGAGGCCCGTGGCGGACGATGATCGTCTCGTGGGGAAGCCATCGCGTCTTGAAGAGCGAATAGTCGCCGGATTTTGGCGACCGCTCGAACAGGAGATGGATGAAGATCTCTCCGTGCTCGACAAGCTGCGCGACGTATGACCGAAGCTCCATCGGGAGTGTCGGTTGGTTCCAGAGCTCGCGTCGCGACCCTCTACCGAGCAGAACGTCGCTGACGGCGGATACCTCGTCACGAACGTCGCCTACGACCGTTAGGAAATCTTCATCTATGTCTGGGATGACGGTTCCGGAAAGACCGCGCGCCGCCACCGTAATGTCGATGTCCGCGAGCGATCCACCCGGCTGGTAGTTGGTGCCGAGAGCGGTTGCTGCGTACCGATCCGGCATAAAGAAGGGCTTGTTTAGAACGCCGCGTTTCATGCTCACGCTTGGCCGCGTTTGTCGATCAAGGACACGAGTGTGTTGAGCAGTGCAGCTCGAATCGCCTCACGGTCTTCGATCACTGCGTCAAGCAGGTGTTCAAGGCAGTCTTGCGGCCCTGTACCGAGCAGATGCGAGCCTGAGAACAGGCTCGAAGGATGATCCTTCTCGAGGCTGTACCCGATTCCACCGTCGAAGACGGGGTGATCTTCGAGCTCATGTGCTGCGATCGTCAGAGGCTGTGCCCACTGGTGGTGGATCACGGTTGGGATCCCGAACGGTGTCAGCTGATGCTTCCCTGAAGCCTCGGCCAGGACGTCGAGGTCGGCGTACGCTCTCTGAACGTACTGCCCGACCACGCGAACATGATCAGTTCGGCGGTGATACTCGCCCCAACCGTGGACGATTGCAGCAGTAAAGAGGCCGTCGTAGAAGAGGCGCAGCTGCGTCCACTGGTCCGTGGTCTGCGAACGCAGCACGAGACCGATCGCCTCGTACGCTGCGAGCAGTTCGTATGCGGCGGGCCAGCGCTGATGTTCGGCCAGAACACGGGCGGCGCGCCCGGTCTCGGCGCGCAGATCTTCAACCTGCTGCTTACTCGAACCGGCGAGCGTTGCAACGAGCTCACGCCCAAGCCCGTTCACGTCCGGAAGGTCGAGTTCGTGGTGCACGATCCGAAGCAGCGTTCGCACGGTCATGAGCGCAGTCACAGGAGCGCCGACTGAGCTTTCGTCGGCGCCAAGGCTCAACTGTGAGCGCGCGAAGTTCATCGCGCGGACGACCAGTCGCTCTTGAAGCTCGACGAGCCGCGGCTCTCGATGCTTCGCGACCTCGCGGATCATCTCCGATTCAGGCGTGACGACAGCATCGGTGACCGCTAACTCGGTGCGGATTTGTTCTGCGAGCCGACGTGCGTCCTGTTGCGCCTTCCATGGCAGGCCGGAAAGGTCCTGACCGTCCCGCCATGGATGAGCCGCGACGATCTCTTCTGGCGAGACCGTGAAGCCGCTTCCTGCCATCTCCGCGATCACCCATGGGACGGTCAGGAGTTCCTCTGCCGTTGCAGGGTCTGACCTGAGCTCTGGATGCGCAGCGGCGGCTTCGATGCGCGCCATTATCAGTTCAACGGCGTCTGGATCCTCGCCGTACCAGGCGCGCTGCAGGGCCGTCACCAACAAGCGAATCAAGGCAGATGCGATTTCGGGTTCTGCGAGCAGCGGTCCAGTCGCCACCAGGTCTGCGATGTCGAGGAGTCTCCGCTCAAACCAGAGGTGGTCAGGCACGTCGGTTGTCGGCGCCATCAGCCCCTGTGTGCCGACTGCCTCCTCGATCGCGTACGCAGCGGGGCCGAGGCGCGCCTTCTCATGCGCGAAGAACAAGCTGTTCGGCTGGAATCGGTGCTTGACGTAGGTATAGAGAGACAACACCGCTCCCAGCTCGGTAAGACAAGCCGCCACATCTAAGACCTCATGGTCGTCACGCTGCCGCACGAGAAGGTCGTGGAAGATCTGCAGGTCTGATTCGACTACCTGTCGGCTGTAGTGCTCGACCGATCGGCCGGCGCTGCGCCGCTGAGCACGCTGTATCTCGCGCGCGATTTCCTGCCGCAGACTCCTGGCGATGCTCCGCGGCAAGTAGCCGAGAAGCGCAAGGTGGCGGTAGCTGATCAGCGACAGCACTGCCACAGTCGACAGTATGAGTGCGAGGGCCGCCGACCCATACGGACGAAAGTCGAACACCTCGAGAAGCGCTAGAACCCACAGCGAGTACGAAAACGCCAGTGCAAGCAGACGCACGACGGCGGCGCCCAAGCGCTCCCGGAGGAGAAAACCGACGATGGTCGAGCTTCGGTATCGGTCCGCCGTCGCCTGCCAGACAATCAGGCTGATCGAAAGAACGAGACCGAGGATGGTCGCTGTTCCTGCAGCCGCGCCACCGAGGAGATTCCGAAGCGTTTCTGGGCTCGGCTTCGAAAGGTGTAACCGCAACCAGTGATCGATCCCGAGGTGACCCGCTACCGGTCCCCATGCGAGACGAATCAGCTCATCCATCAAGAGCCCGCCGAGGATGAGCACGCCGAGCCCAAGGAACAGGGTCCGTTGCATCCCTACGAGCGCCAGTGTCGTCCGGGCCGGTTCGACCCGGTCCGGCATCCGGGCGCGGGAAATGCGTCCACGCTCCCTCATCTTCATCGCGAAGAGATACGAGCGGCCGGCGACCCGGCCAGCTCTCAGGACAGCCCTGTTCCGCGGCAGCGCGGCGAAGTCGCCAGCGGAGCGCGTCACTAGCCGACGGCGAAGACGCCAGCCAAGCGCCCGAAGCTGAAACCGCCACCACAGCCGCCAGCGCCGCGCCGCGACGCGAATCACGGGCCGTTCCTTGAGGACGCGGTTCCCGAGCTTCAGCATTGCGTCGTGCGGTCGTCCGCGATGGGCATCGGCGCTGCATGCCGCAGCGCTGCCCGGTAGGTGGACTGCTTTCGCGCGAGAGCCTCGGGCCGATGGGTCATTGCATCATTCTCCGCCCACCGCCGCTCCGCGCGACCCGAGGTGCGCGTGAATCCCGAGCAGCGTCAGAAGGTCGGCGCAGGCGTGGTTGACGATGTCTTCGAGAGTCGGCGGGAGAACCACGCCGGCGTCTGTCTGCCGTAGGAACACGCCGGCTGTCTCAGTGTGCTCTGCGATCCGCGGCACGAGTGCGGAGTATTCGACTCGGTTCTCAAGGTACGCGCGTTGCGCCCACAGAAACGCGGCGTCGTCGAATAGCTGCCCGCGCAGTCCTGCGAGAGCACTGATCCGTGTCTCGATCAGGAAGACGTAGCTCTCCGGTCTGAAGGTGAAGCCAGGGAAGCCGATCTCCGCACGGTCCCCTATCGGGTCGAAGACGCGGCGGAACGCAGCGAGAACCTCATGCCGATCGAACGGGCGGCCGTACGCGGTGCGAGCGATGAGATCGGCCAGATGCTCGCGCGACGCCCGCGACGCCCGTTGATCCGCAAACCTCGACACGAGCTCGCGCGCGCTCGAGCGTGCTTGCTTCCATGAGTCGGCTCGCTCGCCGGCGCCTGTCCAGGTTTCAAGCGCCCGCCGCGCCTGCCGCAATGGAACGAACTGCTCGCCGAACCAGAGCCATGTCCAAACCGGGATGTTGCACAGCGGAGCGATCCGTTTTACGTCCTTCCGTTTCCCAAGAAGGACGAGCAACAGGTTCATTTGCTCCTCAGCCCACACGACCTCCGTGCCCCGCCCTCGACCAAGCCCGCGGCGGCGTGGCTGGTCGAGAAGCCCGTGAGATACCCAGTCGGTCAGCAGGCGCTTCGTCGGAGCGAACCCGCGCGACCGCGCGGTCTCAAGAACCTCGGCTGTCGAGAGCTCGCGCACGTACCTCTCTTTACACGTTACACCGCAGTCGGCCGTTATTCGCCAACCGCTCGGCGTACGATGGGGATGACCAGCCCTCTGGTGGCTGTTTATGGCCCAATTGACCTCTTGTACAAATCACGGAATAGGAGGATCAGACATGGAAGATGCACTTGAAGGGCTCGTCTGGCTCGCGTTCGCGACCGCTCTTGCTTACCTCAGCGTCAAGGCCGCCCGCTCCGCCGCTGGGATGCTGGGCCTCCCGCCGGCTGTCGCGAGCGGCGTCGTCAGTGTCGCAGCGCACGCACTCGCCTAGAGCCGGCGGCACACGACGCGCTTGAGACCGGCGAGATCGAGGGAGCGCTCGATCCGATGAGACACAGGCGCCGGGACGGTCGAACCCTCGACGGCTGGTCAAGCGCTTCCGCCCCGCGCGGCGCCGGCTCACGCGGAACGTACTCCGCTCGTGTCCCGAGCAGAAGACGCTCTTCCGGTCATGCCCAGAAGGGCCGCGAGCGCCTGATCGTGGCGCCGTCCGCCCAGAGCAGCGAGAAGCGAGGCGACCGCGGCGGCATCCTCGATTGTCACGTCAGGCTCCTGCTGCAGGTAGCGCTCGAGAAAGCGGGCGGCAACGCGCCGGCCCCTTGCCGGCTGCTTCCGGCAGATGAGAGCCGTGAGAAGAAGGAGCTCCCCGAGTGACGGTCGGCCGAGCTCGCGCAGCGTCGCTTCGGCCGCGATCAGGTTCGATCGCTCGATCGCTCGGCGGAAAGCCACTCTCGGGTACCCCTGGGCGGTGATGTCCTCGGTTCCTCTCCTGGGGCCGGAGCGAGCTCGAGTCTAGCCCGACCGCGGCTCCAACGGAGGCGCGAGCGTTCGCCTATGTTCACCCCGTGCAGCCGTCCGTTCGTGTTCGCTTGCTCGCCGGCGGACTGACCCCACCGCTGTTCGTCGCCGTTCTTGTCGTCCTGACGGTGGCGGAGCGGCGATTTCTGCACCGCGTCGGCTGGTCGGCTGTACACCGCACGCGCGTCGAGTGGCCGAGCCTCCTGGCGCTCGGCCGCTACGGCTGGGTGATGGTCGCGACCTTCCTGATCGGCGGGATCTTCGGCCTGGCTCTCGCGAGTGCGATGTGGAGCGCCGCGGTCGGGGACGGAGAGCGGGTCGTGGCGGCGCTAGTCGCCCTGATGTCCGTCGCGATCGCCCTCGAGTCGTTCCGACCGGACTCCCCGCAGGCGACGGGCGCCGCCTCATGGCACGACACTGTCCACAACGACGTGTTTCCGGCGATCCCGATTGCGAGCCTTGCCGCCGCGACGGTCGCGGTCTACGTGGCGCGGCGAGTCGCGCGCCCCTACCTCGGGCTAGCAGCAGGCGCCGCTCTCCTCTGCTCGATGGTCATCGGCCTTGGCCTCACGAGCGTCGATTCGATCGCGCAACTCGCGCGCTATGTCTATTTCGGGGCGCTCCTCGTCTGGATCGAGCTCGTCGCTCTTGGCACGCTCGCTCGTTCGCGGGAAGCTTCAGCCGAACTGCGCCCGCCGACCCGCAGGAGGAGCTGATGGATCCAGAAGGCTTCGTTCGCTGGCAGTCCGCCTTTTGCGGCGCGATTCTCATTGCGGCAGCACTTCTCGGCCACCCACTGACAAGCCTCATCCTTGCCGGGTGCATCTTTGTCGGCGGACTCGTGCTCGAGCTGCGCTACCAGTACGACTCGAAGAGGCGGCGGACGGTCTCCGACGGGCGGCGCGTGACCGACAGGTACGCGCGCCACTGCTGGATCCTCGGCGGGGGTGTGCCGCTTGTCCTTGCCGTCGTGCTCCTCGTGACGGACAAGGTTGCCTACCGAGGCTTCGCCGGACTCACGCAGGCACTCGCAATCGTTTTCGGCGTCGCGTTCGCGATCGTCATCCTCTCGGGACTGATCGACTGGTACTACGTCCTTCCGCGGATCGCCGGCGAGGTTTGTCCGCAGCCATGCCGCAGCTCCGGTGACGGCCGCTGGAAACGGCTGACTCGCATCTGGTACCTCCATCGCGGCATCGCGGCGATCGCCCAAGCACTTGTGTGGCTCGCAGTCATCCCGGTGATCCTCAGCCGCTGGGTCGATGCGAACCAAGTCGGCGTCGTCATCGCTGTCGTCAGTGCCGTCGCTCTGATCTATATCCGCGGACTCGACACGACAGCCCACATGGTCCTTCACCCGAGCTTCTACGTCGGTGACCTCGTGCACCTGATCATTCCCGGCGGCAAAGTCGAGGGCTATCTCGTCGACGTCTCGGTCGAGGGCGTGAAGATCAAGGAGACGGAGAACGGCGTCTACACCGGTACGCGATTCGGTCCGGACAAGCACACGTACAAGATCGACTCGACGCAGCTGAGCTGGATCGGCAAGAGCGACACGCCGTTCCACGGCTGCGATGCCGCGACGTGCTCCGGCGTCAACTGGTACTGCCGCAACAACCCGAAGGCGTATGCCGGTCGCAAGAGCCGCCGCGCGATGGAGAAAGGGCGCGAGGGGTCGGCGTAGCCGCGCGGGAACGCACAACTCGTGACCTCATCACCCTTCGAAGAGACACCGCGCCAACTGCAGGCGCTCGTCGCGTACCCGCGGGAAGACCTAGATAGAGAACTGAAGGGTTGGCTCGACCTGAACGACGGCGAACACGCCGCCTCACTGATGAAAGCAGTGCTCGCTCTTGCGAATCACGGCGGCGGCTTCGTGCTGATTGGGTTCACTGAACAGCAGGGCACGTGGGTCGAAGACACCGCCGGGCGACCTCCCGATCTCACGCTCTACGTGTGGCGCTGATCGCGCGCGAACAAGAACGTCCGCGACTCTCTCGTCGCGATCGTGCCGCCGGGCAACGAGTAGGTCTCAACACCAAGCGAATGGGTGCTGCGCACGCCGTAGTTGGGCACGTCAGTCTTGCTGACCACCTGTACGCACTCCGTGTCTGACCCGATCGTCGTTCCGGCTGGCGAGCGAATGGCGATGAACGTCCTGCCGTCAGGACACGGCCCCTGACCCGTGTAGGGGTCGACGACCGTGCCCCACCCAGCCAGATGAAGCCGCAGCATCCGTGCCTCGACGACCGGCGCTGATGATGCCTGCGACGGCGATGATCGACCGCTCAGTGTGACTGCGATGTACGCAGCCGCCCCGATGCCCGCGATAGCGACCCCAGCGGCAGCGACGAGGAGCCGCCGTTTGCGCTGTCGCCGCCGCGCCTCCTGGACCAACGCCTCCGGGTCGACTGGCGACGAATCCGGCAGCGGAGGCGCTGGGGCATCGGGCCGGGTCAGCAGCAGAGGCGACACGATAAAGCTAGTATGTCTAGCACCATGCGCTGGCGCAAGCTCGACCGCGACGGGCCGACCGAACTGCACGAACAGGCGGCTGCGGAGATCCGGCGCGCCATCGCCGACGGCGAAGCCAAGCCGGGCGAACGGCTCCCGCCCGCTCGCGACCTCGCCGCCGTGCTCGGCGTGAATACCAACACCGTCCTTCGTGCCCTACGCATCCTCCGCGACGAAGGATTGCTCGACTTCCGCCGCGGCCGCGGCATCACCGTCGCCGGAACACCCGAACGCGGCGCCGTCGTCGCGCGCACGCGCGAACTCGTCCGGTTCGCCCGCCAACACGGCTACCGGATCGACGAGCTGATCCAGATCATCGAGAACATTGGCTGAGGAGTTTGTCGCTCCCGTAGGCGCAGACGGCCGCGCGTCTACGGGTAGATGAACCAGACCAACCAGTGGCCGCGCCGATTGATGAGCAGGAAGTGACCGGTGAGCGCCGACTGCCAGCGCCTGCCGCACGGAATGCTCGGGCGTAACTCGCGCGGGCAGACCGCAACCCACCAGGAGAGCTGGAGCAGCCGTTGGCCGCACCAGTGGCGCACCATCGCCGCATACGGCGAGCGCTCGGCCGGGGCTCCGTAGACATCGATCGACCGCAGGGGTCGCAACGGGTGCGGCTTGAAGCCGTGGCTCCAGGTCTCGCGGACGACCGGCCAGTTCGCCCGATCGCTCAGGCGCAGGTCCATGCTCTCGCTGACCTGGCCATAGCGCGAGAGCAGCGGCAGCACGACACGCGTCGCGCCCGCGTTGACCGAGCGGAGGCCAGTGAGGCTCGCGCAGCCTCCCACAGGCCCCCAACCGGGCCAGGACGAAGCCGCCGGGTAGATCGAGGGCGGAAACGGCGGCGCCTTCGCGGCAGCAGCGGCCGGGGCGAGGCACGCGATCGGCGTAAGACCCGCCAAGACCACGAAGCGTCCGCGCCTGGCGGCCATCGTTCTCAGTGGATTACCGCCCAGATGACCCAGCCCTGCCGGACGCGTCCGACCGCGACCGTCCGCTGGGAGAGGCTCGCGCTGTTCGTGACGTGCGGCAGGAACACGAACGCAACGATGCTCCGCCGCCAGGTCTGCTCGCCACAACCTCCGGCCCGGGAGTCGAAACCCGAGCGGGTCGCTGGGCCGACCTTCACCACCGCGTCGCGGCCATCCAGCTTGTACGGCGCCTCGAAGGGCGGCATCGCAAGCCCGACCGCACGCGCGACCGTCGCCAGCGCGTGCGCAGGCAGTGGCAGCAGCCGCGGGCAGGGCACCCCGGCATGCTGCACTGGCCCGTACACGCGCAAGCCCGGCCGGTCGACAAG
>Ga0187861_10003323_pt1 | contig 14297 bp, 11 predicted proteins | sample June2016WEW_10_1_3_FD_132986 | JGI IMG/M metagenome (GOLD analysis project Ga0187861, IMG submission 132986) | Peatland microbial communities from SPRUCE experiment site at the Marcell Experimental Forest, Minnesota, USA - June2016WEW_10_100 | ecosystem: Environmental > Terrestrial > Soil >...
ATGTCAGCAAATGTACCGCGGGCGTCCCGCCCGCTCGTGGCAGGCTGGCAGGGCGCGAGGACGAAGGCGGGCGGGACGCCCGCGGTACGCTCTGGGCCACGCATTTACTGACATGCACCCCCCGCCAACGCACGCAGTCCAATTTTCAATTTTCAATTCTGTTGCAGTTAGTTTCCCCACGCCCTCCTATTGCGCGACGGAGACCGGAATTTCCAATCCAATCAATCTGGCGTGTTCCCTTGCCCTGTCCGTCCGATGCGGTAACATCTCCCCCGTGTCTCTGACCTCGTTTCCAAGGAGCCTGCCATGCCTTACCGCCTGTCCGCTTTCGCCGATGAGATTTCTCCCGACATCCAGATTCAGATGGACCATCTGCTGGAAAACGGCGTCAAGTGCTGCACCATGCGCGGCGCCAATGGAAAGAACGTGATGGAGTTCGAGGATTTCCAGGTCAACATCATGAAGCCGCAGTTCCTGAACCGCGGCATCCGCATCGCCGCGATCGGCTCTCCCATCGGCAAAGTCAAGATCACAGACCCTTTTGACGCGGAACTCGCCCGCCTCAAGAAGGCCATCAAACTGGCCAAGGGGTTCGAGACCAAGGTCATTCGCATTTTCTCGTTCTACATACCCGAAGGGGATGACCCGCGGCTGCACCAGGCCGAAGTCCTTAAACGGATGAAAGGCCTGGCTGAGGCGGCCAAGGCCGAGAACGTCAACCTGGAGCTGGAGAACGAGAAAGGCATCTACGGCGACATCGCCGACCGGCATCTGGAGATTCTGGAACAGGTCAACATGCCGAACTTGCGGGCCGCTTTCGATTTCTCCAACTTCGTCCAGTGCGGCGAGGACCCGCTGTCGGCCTGGGGCAAGCTCAAGAACTGGGTTGTGGATTTCCACGTCAAGGATTGCCGCAAGGCCGACAGGAAGGAATGCCCCGCCGGACAGGGCGAGGGCAAAATCCGCGAGATTCTCAAGGACGCCTTCGCTTCCGGTTGGGGCGGCTTCTTGACTTTGGAGCCGCACTTGAGCGCCGGCGGGCAGTTCGCGGGCTTTACCGGCGCCGCGCTTTTCAAGACCGCCGTGGACGCGCTGAAGGGGGTGCTGGCCGAAGCAGGCGCCAAGTGATCTTGGATTTTGGATTTTCGATTTTCGATTTTCGGCGGTGGGGCCGGCGTCCCCGCCTGCTTGGCGGGCGGGGACGCCCGCCCCACGAACGCAGATAGGAAAATAACTCTGTCCCTATCTGCGTTTATCTGTGCTCATTTGCGGTTTCAAAGCCCTACTTCGCCGCCAGCGGCGTGATCTTGATATTCCTGTACGCCACCGGCCCGTGGTTGCCCTGCAACATCAGCGGCCCGGTGGGCACTTCTGCGCCCAATTGGCCGCCCGTGGGACCGGTCGCCTCGGCATTCTCGTGGAGCACCTGATCGTTCAGCACCACCTTGATGAACTTGGCGTTGGCGGTCTTCTTCCCGTCTGCATCGAAGCGCGGCGTCTGGAAATCAATGACGAACTTCTGCCATTCGCCCGGCGCTTTGGTGGCGTTGACTTTGGGAGCCACCTGGGAATAGATCGCACCCATGTCGCCCTTGTCGGCGACTTGCTTGCCAAAGCTGTCCAGGACCTGGACCTCGTATTCGCCCATCAGGTAGATGCCCGAGTTGGACTCTTTCGCAATCATCAACTCCAGCTCAAGGTGCACGTCGCCGAATTTCTGTTCGGTGTAGATGTCCAAACTGTCCCCATGGTGTTGGGACAGGTTGACCATGTCCGTGCCGCCCTCAGTGGCAGTGAGGTGCTTCTCATCGGCCTTGTCCCAGCCCGCCTTGCCGACTTTCCACGCGCTCTTGGCCGGATCGCCTCTGATCTTCCAACCTGTCAAGTCCTTGCCGTTGAACGGCTCAACCACGCCGGCGTCCCCAGCCAGCGCCACCCCGCACAGCAGCACCGCTGCAATGCCCAAGACCGCTTCTGCACGCTTCATGTTTTGCTCCCCCCCTCAAAAAAAAGCAGACTGCTCGAACTCACACCCAATGAATACACCGTAGCCGAACCACTCCCGCAGTCAACTCATTGTGGTGCAGGCTTCCAGCCTGCACATCCAGTGCAGGTCCCGATGTATCGGGACACCACAAGCCCGCTTATGCGCCCAGGTTGAGCAGCGGCACAGTTTTCTCCTCGACTTGGCAGAGATAATCGCGCAGTCCGGTTTCGGAGCCGCGTGTCTTGAGTACTTCAGGATCGGTCTGCTCCCAGCAAACGGCTTCGCGCTCAGGGTTATCGTTCGTGAGCACCCGGAGAACGCGCTTGGGGTCCCGCGGCCCGCCGTGTTTTTCGTTCAGCCGCTCCGGCTCCTTTATGGGAGAGAAGTGAATCTCCTTCTCGATTTCCTCCAGCCTCTCTCGCTCTGCTTCGGACTGCGGGACAAAGCAAGCGAGCACCCAGGCTTCGCGCTTTGGATGAGCCAAGCCAATCACGATTGGCATGGTCATTCCGTGCTCTTCTCTTGCCTCTCTTTTGGCCTGTTCGAGACCCTCTCTACGCTGAGTTTTGCGGTCGTCGTCGCGGATCAGAAAAATAGCATCCGGTGGACATGCGGAATGCTTCAAGAGCAGCATTGCACCCCGGCCTACGCGAGCGTCGGGCAATGCGGACTTCCCCTTGAAGTGGCCGTGGAAGTAATGCCTGGGCAACCAATGGAGCTTGCTCTTGACCAGGTTATACACTTCACCCCACTTCAGAAAATCAGGCTTTGCTTCCAGCCCGCGCCACGCTCGTCTCTCCTCGAGTTCAGCCCTGGGAAGGCGAAAGCTCTGACGAAAAACTGCATCGGCCAAGCCACAACCTGTCTCCCGGTCGGCCGGGGCTTCGCACACAACGGCAAACGAAAGAGCCATCAATGCGCACCCTTTTCTTGGAGTTTGTTGACCCATTCATCGCCCAACACACTCCACAATTCGCCAGCGGAGAGGTCATCTTTCCACTTCTCAAAGTCCGGGTTTTGAAGAAGAGGTGCGCAGTGCGCCTCACCGTTTTCATCCAGTGACGTCATTCTTACTTCCTCTGGCTTTAGTTCATCCAGGAAATATGGCGAATGGCTTGTGGCGAGAATTTGGAGTTCGGGGTTTTGTGCCATGATTTTGCGCAGGACCTTGATGAACTCCCATTGAGCCTTTGGATGGAGGCCATGATCAATGTCATCCATTAGAACAAGTTGCGGCGCAGGCTTGCTCAGGAGGACTGTAAGAAAGGCAAGGGCCAGAAGCGTCCCCTGACTTACGAGGTACGCAGGAACGTCCTTTGCCCCACGAAAGTCCACGATGAGGCGGTGACTCCACAGGCCCCTATCGCGGTCCACTACCCTGGCCCTCTTGAATCGTAATCTCTCAACAGCGGGTATTACGGCCTTCAGGGCATTTGCGACCTCGGAAAAACGCTCAGGTTCCCGCAGTTGCAGGTCAACCAATACGGATGCCAGTCCCCCCCCAGAGCTTGAAAGTGTCGGTATTTCTTCCTGACTGTATGATGGGGTCGCAAGCTGGATTGCATTAAGCTCAAGAAACACAACGTTACCGAGGACATAAGGGTTCGTTTCGGGCATGAGTTGGAGGTTCCCCACCTCCTGTCCAAGTTCTTCCTTCAAGGGCATAGGTTGCCCCTGCAGTTTTATCTCCGTCTCCCCGTTCTTACCGCCCACAACACGGAGCGAGAACTGCCCCGTTCCGCCCCGCCTGTAGCTGAGCGCAGGGTTAGCGCCCGCCACCTTCATATCTTCCTGGCTCTGACTAAGGATTTTCAGTCCGTGCAGGACGCTCGTCTTCCCCGATGAATTCGGCCCCACGAACACCGTCAGCGGCTCAAGCGGGATTGTCACCTTCTTGAACGCCTTGAAATTTTCGAATTCCACAGTCTTTATCATAAGCGCCACCCCTTCTGTTGATCTTCTCCACCATACTTTTACATGTTTCTCGCTTCATCTTCAAGGCGCCTTCCTTCATCGGGTGCATCACCTGACCTGCGCTCGTGACATTGTGGTGCGGGCTTCCAGCCTGCACCCCTCTTGCCTGCTCAATCCGCGCACTGCCAGTGCAGGCAGGATGCCTGCACCACAAGCCCATTAAGGCGCCTTACTTCATCTCCACTACCGCCACCCCCTCCCCTTCCAGCGTCAGCGCCGACGCGTTGTCTTTCCACTCGACCGCAGCGCCGCTCAGCAATTCATGGCTCGCGGCGGGGGCCTTGCCTTCGAGCGTGATCGTCACGGTGCGTTTCTCGGGGCTGTCGTTGAAGACGGTGAGGTACGACTCGCCGAACCGCTCGACGTACACTTTCTCGTCGCTTGAGCGCACGCGCGTGACCGCTTCCCAACCCGCTTCGGCGACGCGCTTGCAGAGCGGGACGTACTTCTTGAAGAGCGGCCGGTCGCGGTTGTAGAGTTCCGGGCGGGTGAAGTACTGCCCCGAGGACGCATCGCCGCTGAAGAAGCCAGGGAACATCCCGTAAGCCAGGCTGCGCTGCATGTACTTCTCCACCAGCGCGTACGAGAACTTTCCGAAATCCGTGTTCATCAGGAAGCAATACGGCTTGCCCTTGGTCAGCGCGCGGCGGTAGAGCATATCGGCATCGGACATGGGGCGCCATGTGCCGCCGTGGTTCCAGTCCGTTTCGGTGCCCGTGACCTCCAGCATGGGCGCCAGCCAGGGCAGCCGGTCGGGCGCGCCGTTGGCCATCATCAGCTTGCCCACGCCGTGCACGTCCTTGGCGATGGCGCGCACGTACTCGAAGGCGATCAGGCCGCGGAAAATGGCCGGGCGGCGGGAGTCGCGCGCGAATGTGAGCGGCGTGGCGGCGGCGGCGAAGTGTTCCCGGCGGTAATCCAGCCAGTCTGTGACGTAGCCTTCGCTGGAGTCCACGTATTCGCCGTCCAGGTCGCCGTTGCGTTTGGGGCCGTAGAGCTGCTCGCGCAGCTTCTCGTTCCACTTGTTCTTGAAATCCGTGTACTCGCCCTGGATGCCCGGCATGGAATTCATGCTCCACACCGCGCCGTCGCACCAGGGAGTGTCGAGCAACTGGGCGGGCACCCTGCCGGCGGAATCGTGGTAGCCGCTGGCCAGGAGCGCCTTGGCGCTGCTGTCGCCTTTGTCCGCCAGGCGCTGGGCTTCGGCCAGAGCGGCTTCCAGAGTGCGCGGCGTCCCTTTGGCCATGCGCATCCACCACGTCATCGGCTCAGTGTAACGGAAGGTGATGATGCCGTGCTCGTCGTCCCACTTGGTCTCGTCGTTGCCTTCCTTGAATTTGAAGCCGAAATCCTCCCAGTTCTCGACTTTGCTGATTTTCCCGAAAGGCATCCACAGCCCTTGTTCGGGCGTGCGGCAGCGGAACTGTTCTGGAAAAAGCGCGTGGTAGCGCGCCAGCGCCGCGCGGAAACCCCAGGCCGGCTCGAACTCCAGGACGCAGAAGCGCACGTGTGCCTGCGGCTTCTCCGGCGCCAGGCCGATGTCGTAGGCCAGGAACAGCTCGCGCGTACCCGTGTTGAACCCCACACGGAAGAACGCCGGATGATCCATGTCAATGCCGATAGCCACGCCGCGCTTGCCGTCCGTAATCGCAGCCAGCGGATAATGCGAAATGCGCCCGTTGGCCCCCGCGGGGGTGTTGGTGGCGGAAACGTACTCGCGCAACGGCTCTGCAATTTCGCTCCGCCGCGGGTCGCTCAGCCAACGCCAGCCGCCGCCGTCGGGCGTTTTGCCAAATTGCCCGGCAATCGGGATTGCGTATAGCAGGGAAACCGCGCGGTCTTTGCCCGTCGTGTCTGCCACGGTCGCATCATGGACCTCCGCGCCGCGCTCCGTGGTTTGCTTGGCGTCGAGAGTCAGTCCCAGCGCCTGACGTTCGAGGCGCACGAAGTCTGAGCCTGCCGCGACGTCGCGCACCTGGTAACCCGCGGCCGGATTTGTTTGCGGTACTACGGGCACGCCGTCAAAAAGGCACGCGCCCGCGAGCGTCACCACTTGGCGCAGTTCAGCGTCGCGAAAGAACGCTCGGCCCGAGTGCCGGCGCAGGAGCAGGTTAAAGGTGACGCTCTTGACCGGCTTTTCGGGAAGCACGGTGACTTCGCGCCGTTCCCAATCGTGTGAGCCGGCGCTGAAATTCCCCGTCTGCCCCCACAGCGGCGTGCCGTCGCTGAAGAGCAGGTCCAGGTACAGCGAGTAGTCGCTGTCACTGGAACTGCCCACGCCTTCGGCCTTGCTCCACGCCACGGCCACGATAGGCTGAGGCTTGGTCTGGTTAAGCTCGATACTCTGAGAAACGCCGCGCCGGGCTTTGGCGTCCGTGGCGTTGTCGCAGACGAATGTGTTCTCCTGCCGCTCAAAGCCCTGTTCGTAAGCCCGCCACGCCCCGGGCTTCAGCAGGTTCTCGCCCGCGTTCTTGACGTCGAGGACGCTCTTGACGGTCGCGCCGTCAGCTAGTGGCTCGCCGGACAAAACTGCAATCTGGCACATGATGACCAATACACCCGTGCCGAGCAGACGACTTGTGGACATGATCCCCTCCTGGCGCCTTGGCTGGTGGATAACACCTGGAAGTTCGTCGAGGTAGGACAGCCTTTCCAGGCTGTCCGGACAGGCTGGAAAGCCTGTCCTACCGTTCCACACTTTTCTCAACGCGGCACTAGAGTCCCGCCTTGGCCTCCACTTCCTCCCAGGGCACGAGTTCTTCACCAGATTTTTTGAGCTTGTCCATGGCCTGCTGCGCCAGAGCTTCATCCTGGCGGTCTTCGAAGTCTTCAATAATGTGGGCATGCTCCACGCTGATCAACGCTGCAACCGGCTTTCCATCTGGGCCATAGACATACACAGGCCCTCCATTATCATCCAGTTCGGCAAGCGTCTGCGTTAGATCAAGCGTTACTTGTGCCATGATAGCCAGCCCCCTTTTTCTAATGTATCCGCAGGTAAGTGAAAAGCAACCTGCCCTTCACTTCTGCTCGTCTTTCGCCTTCGTCTTCGGCACATCCTTCCAGCGTTGCGATTCGAAGGCCTGCTCCCCTTTCTCCGTGGCCTTGAGGATCAGCGCCGCGGCGTTCGGCGTCGCATCCACTAGCTTCAGGCCCGCCTCCGGTCCCAGCAGCGTGACGGCCGTGCCCAACCCGTCGGTAATGGTCCCCCGGGGCGCGACGACGGACACGCTGCCGTGCCCGGTGAGCGCGAGCCCCGTCTTGGGATCAATGTGATGCGAATAGCGCACGCCGGCGATGTCCACGTGCTGCTCGGCATCGCCGTGGGTTGAGACCGCGGCGTCCCGCAGCAGCAGATAGATCGCCGGGGCCTGCTCCGAGTCTTCCAGGGGCGCAAGGCCCACAGTCCAGCCCGCCAGGCCGGGCGGCGGGCCGCTGGCCACGACTTCGCCGCCGGCGACAACCAGAGCGCGCTCGATGCCTTGTTTCTTCAGCACGGCGATAGCCTCGTCGCCCGCGTAACCCTTGCCGATGCCCCCCAAGTCGAGTTGCATGCCCTTTTGGAGCAGGCGGACGGTGCGGGCCGGTTCGTCGAGGATGATTTTCTCGTATCCCACCAGCGCCTTGGCCGCGGCCAGCATTTCCGCGGGCGGCATTTCCCTGTTGCGGCGCGCGATGCGCCACAGCCGCACCAGCGGGCCGATACTCACATCGAACGCGCCGTTGGAGGCCCGCGACAGCGCGACGGATTCCTTCAGGATGTAGAACAATTCCGCGCTGACGGGGACCGCTTCGCCCCCGGCCTTCTCGCAGAGCCGCATCAGTTCGCTGTCCGGCTTGTAGTCGCTCATGCAGGCGTCGAGCTGGGCGATGCGGGTGAAAGCCTGCCCGGAAGCCTGCTTGGCGGTCTCTTCGTCCGGGGCATAGAGGACGATGCGATAGAGCGTGCCCATGTGCGGCTGCGCGAACTGAAAACGCTGCAAGCCCGCGCCCGCCGGTTCCGCCGCGTCGAGCAGGCGGCCCACGGCCAGACACAAGGCCGCGATAAAGGCACTGCAACAGAATTGAAAATTGAAAATTGGACTGCGCGCGTTGGCAGGGGTTTTTAGATTCTCAATTCTCATTTTTCGCAACCGTTCAGTAGTCCACCGCGATATTGCGCCCTTTCAGGGCTAACAAAACCTACATAAACCCTAACCGGGGGCGTTGCCCCCGGCTATTCTATTTCGCCCCTTCGGGGCAACCCCTAACCCCTCGCCCCTAACCCCTCGCCCCTCACCTCAAGCCCAATGCCCTATGGTATTCCGCCGCCCCCGGTATACAATGCCGCCCCGATGAATGCGCGGGCAGGCACTGTCTATCTTGTGGGCGCGGGGCCGGGCGATCCGGGATTGCTGACCGTCCGCGCGCTGGAACTGTTGCGGCAATGCGATTGCCTGGTCTACGACGCTTTGGCCACACCACGGATTCTCGCGCTGGCCAATCCGCGCGCGGAGCAGATCAACGCGGGCAAGCGGGGCAGCCGGCACACGCTGGAGCAGGCGGAGATCAACAGCCTGCTGGCGCGGAAGGCCAAGGAAAACAAAAGCGTCCTGCGGCTCAAAGGCGGCGACCCGTATCTTTTCGGGCGCGGCGCGGAAGAGGCGCTGTACCTGGCCGCGCAGGGCGTGAACGTGGTGGTGGTCCCCGGCGTGACCGCGGGCATCGCGGCGCCCGCGTATGCGGGGATACCCGTCACGCACCGCGAACACGCCAGCGCCGTGGCCTTCGTCACCGGGCACGAAGATCCGGCCAAGCCGGAGAGCGCGCTGGACTGGGCGGCGCTGGCCCGCATCGGCACGCTGTGTTTCTACATGGGCGTCAAGCACCTGGGACGCATCGCCGCGGAGTTGTCCGCGCATCTGCCGCCCCAGACCCCCGCGGCGGTGATTGAATGGGGCTGCACCCCGCGCCAGCGCGTCGCGGTGGGCACGCTCGCCAATATCGCACAGGCCGCGCGGGAACTGGACATTCAGCCGCCGGCCTTGACCGTGGTGGGCGAAGTCGTCCGCTACAGGGAGCAACTGCGCTTCTTTGAGCGGGCTGCGCTGTTCGGCAAGCGCATCGTGGTCACTCGGGCGCGCGCCCAGGCCAGCGAATTGGCGGAGCAACTGGCTGAGCTGGGCGCCGAGGTCTACGAGTTTCCGGCCATTCGCATCGAGCCGTCCACCGCCGGCGACTGGCAAGACGCCGCCGCCCGCCTGGGACGCGGCGAGTTCGATTGGGTGGTGCTGACCAGCGTGAACGGCGTGGATGCGCTTTTTGGCGAGCTGGCCCGCCGGAACCTGGACGCGCGCGCGGTGCGGGCCAAGGTTGCGGCCATAGGTTCCGCCACGGACCAACGGTTGCTGGAAAAAGGCATCCGCGCGGACCTGGTGCCGCCCAAATTCCTCGCCGAATCCATCGCCGCCGAACTGCAGTCCCGCAATGCCGTGGCCGGCCAGCGTTTCCTGCTGGCGCGAGCTGACATCGCGCGCAGCGAACTGCCCGAAACGCTGCGGCGGCTGGGCGGCCAGGTTACTGAGGCCGTCGCGTACCGGACTGTTCTGGAAACTGAAGGCCAGGAAGAGGCGCTCGCCGCGCTGGAGCAAGGAGTAGTTGACGCGGTGACATTTACTTCGGCCTCCACCGTCCGCAACTTCGCTCAGATTCTCGGACCGGAGCGGCTCAAGAAGGTGCTGGCCGCCGGCAAGTTGCGTTGCCTGTCCATTGGGCCTGTGACTTCCGCCGCGATGAAAGAGGCCGGCGTCCCTGTGCACGGCGAAGCGCAACAGCACGACATTCCGGGCCTGGTGGAGTTGCTGAAGGGATAACGGTTTGGTAACCGTCCAGTCCCACCCCGGCCTTCCCCGCGTCCGCGGGACAGAGCATGGGAATGATGGGAATGATGCGAGAACTCATCATTATTTTTCCCCATCTTTCCCATACTTCCCATACTTCCCTTTCTTCCCATCCACTACCCCTGTGGACGGGGAGGGGCGGGGTGTGGGTGAACGGTCACTAAAATCCCTTAGTCCCTTGCATATCCGCTTCGCTTCAAACATAATGCCGGCGCGATTTGACCAAGGCGAAAGAGGACCATGAGTGATCTTGTCGGGCATGCCATCGCCGGCTATCCGCTCCAGAAGCTCCTGAACAGAGGCGCTTACGAAGAAGTGTATCAGGCGGCCAGTTCAGCCGCGCCCGTGGCGCTCAGGGTTTTGCGCGCGAATCTGAGACAGGAACAGGAACTGAACGCGGCCGTGGCCAAAGGTTGGGAAGCCGCCCGCGCAGTGGCTCATCCGGGCCTGGTGACGGTGTATAGCACCGGCCTGGAGTCCGGGGTGGGCGCCTATAGCCTGGAAGAACCTACGCCCGGCAAGCCGCTGCGGCAGATGGTCATAGGCGGGTCCAAAGTGGCGTGGCGGGACTGCCTGGTGCTCGCCGAACAGCTTTTCCTGGCGCTGCAAGCTCTGCATGGCGCCAGGGTCTGCCACGGCTGCCTTTGGTCCGGCTGCGTGCTGATTACACAGGACCAGGACCTCAAGCTGGAGAGCGCGGGCGGCTTGAGCCTTGTGGAACGGCCCCTGGCCGCAATTGTAGCCGGGCCGGCCACTGGTTATCTGGCCCCGGAGATCTTGGGCGGCTCGCCCGCCTCGCCGGAGGGCGACATCTATGGCGCGGGCGCGTGCCTCTACCTTGTCCTGGCCGGCCAGGACCCCTATCCCGGCGAAGACAAAGACAAGCTGGCCAAACAGGTGCTGGAACGCCCCCCGGTGCCGCTGGCAGCCCTGCGCGAGGACGTAACGCCCGAAGCCACGGCTTTTATCTCGCGGCTGCTGGCCAAGGACCCCGTGCAGCGTTACGGTACGGCCAATGGCGTGCTGGCCGACATCGGCCGGCTGAAGAGCGGCCTGGCACTGCTGCCCCTGCAAGGGGGACGCGCACCCGCGCCGCCGCGTACCGCAGGCGTCTCGCCTGCACCGGCGGGCGGGACGCCCGCGGTACCTGGCGCAAGCGTCTCGCCTGCACCGCCCACCTCGCATACTCTGGGATTGCCCGGCTCCCCCAAGGCCAAGGGAACCCGCGTGATCTTCGGCGGCCTCGACACCCACGTCAAATCCACCATCCCCAGAAGCGACATCGAGAAACGCGGCGACGACTGCTACCGCCAAGGCCAGCTTGCGCAGGCGCTGGCCGCCTGGAAGGACGCGCAGCTCAACGCCACCTCTCATCCCGCCCTGGAGGTCAAGATTGAGCTGGCGGATAAGGCGCTGAAGGCCGAAAACCGCAGACTGGCGCTGGAAGAAGCCCGCTATCGCCTCAGCCGCCGCGACTTCAAAGGCGCAGTCAGCCGGGCGCGCGAAGCGATGCAGGCTGCCGGCAACAAGGCCGAACACGAGGAAGCGGTTGAAATCGAACGGGATGCTCTCGCGCTTCAGTGGGAGGCTGCCAGGAAACGTTCCTTGGTGAAAATCGTGGCCGCGGCAGCGGGGGTGGCTGCCTTAGCCCTGTTGGTTTGGTGGCTGAGCCGCGCCACCCGCGAAGGGACCGGCACGGCTCCTGAAGACGACAAAGCCGGCACCCTGGGAACGCCTGCCAAGCCGGAGTCACCTGGTAAGGCTGCGCAACCCAAGGCGGAAGCTAAGTTAGTGGCCGGGGCAGCGACAGTCACCTTGCCCTCGTCGTGGACGGTTGGCGCCGGCGTGGCGCAGTTGCTGCAGCAGGGTGAGGCTGCGGGGGCCGCCACCCTCAAGATTACGCAGTGCCCAAAGGGGACAACTAGAACGGCGCGGCAGGAGGAGTTGCGCAAAGCACCGGGCGTGACCAAGGCCGACAAAAAAGACGACTGGGAGAACTTCGGCGCCTTCATTGACGGTGTTTACGTTTGTTCGGAACTCGGCTTCCAGTATTCCGCAGGCGACAAACTCCGCTTCCGCTATTATTATATCGTAGACGGGCCTGATGGGGCGTACCTTGCCGAGTTCGATGGACGGGGTGATGTGCTCACCCCCGCCTTGCAGGCCCAGATGCGCCAGATCATGCAGTCACTGACCTACAAGAAGTAGCACTGGGGGAGAGTGTGCTCAGCCCAATACTACAACGAACGCTCAGCCACAGAGAACACAGAGGACACAGAGAGGGGCTTCTGTTCTATCCGTTTTCTCTGTGTTCTCTGTGTTCTCTGTGGCAAAAAGTCCTTGCAGTATTCCTGCTTTGCGCCGCGCTCCTGCTTCTCTTGGCGGGCTGCAACAGGGAGCCGGCCCCGCAGGAAAATGCGCCGCGCCTGGATACTTTCCACCCTGCCGAACCGCGGGCGCCGAGCGTGATCGAGCGCGCGCCGCCGCAGGTTGTGCCGCCGCTGCGCCGCACGGCCGCCGGCCCGCAGGACGCGGGCGCGCCTGAGTTGCTGCGCGGGGACTCGATTGCGGCGGTCGCCAGGGTTTCCCAGGATGGCGGCGTGGCGCACCTCCATCTGGCAACGGCCCCCGTCAGAGGTTCGCTCACTGAGGAACTGAAGAAATTCGGCTTCCTGCCGCAAGAGGCGGGCAGCACCCAAAGAAGTCTCTGGACGCGCACGGTGGCGGCTGATGAGCGTGCTGCGTTTGAGACACAGTTGCTGTTGGGGATGGAAGGGGCAGCGGACCGGCTTGCGCAGCTCCAGGAATTGGAGATGAGTGCCCGCCAGCCGGGGCAGCTCGTCTGGAGCGGGGCGGCCAAAGGCCGCTTCTTCCCTGGCAAACTGGTCTACACGGGCCATCCCTTGGATCTCGCCTTGGCCGACGCCGGTGACGATCCGCACTCCTTTTTTGTTGTGCAACCCAGAACTGGGCCGGTTTCGGAAGGCGTGTACATGCGCGGCGGCCGGCTCTTCGTGGCCGAGGACTGGACGCTGGGGCTGGGAGATTTCAAGCCGGCGGGCGAATGGAAAAAAGTCCCTCCTGAGACCACGCAACTCACGGTCCAGCCTGACGGCCAGGTGCGCGCTTCTCTACGGGACGGCACGACGCTGGAGTTAGGACGGCTGCAGGTCGTGCGCCTGTCGGGGTTCATGCCTTGTCTTGGGGGGGTTATGGCGAGGCCGCCCACGCCACAAGGCGTCACGCTGGCCGAAGGCGATTCGCCGCTCCGCCCAGGCCACCTTGAATACGGCGATCTAGCTCAGTTGGCTCCTGGCGCGTGCGCGGCCTATTGCATCGCTCTCCGCCGGGTCCTCGCCGAGGCGTTGCGCGCGCTGAACCAGCCCGCCCCGCTCAGCGTCACCGCCCCGCCGCCGCCCGCCGGCAATCCCCCCATAGTCATCCACGCCGACCTGACCTGGACGGAACAACAGCTCAAGGCGCTGGGAGTGCCGGTGGAACGCACGCCCGGGCACACCACGATTCCGCTGGGCAAAGAGCCTCAGAAAGTCGCGGATGCGCTGACCAAGGTGCTGCAAGTGCTGCGGCTGCGCATGGCCAGCCACGACGAGAACCTGCGCAACGCCGACCGCGTCCGCGACGCCGAGAACAGGCTCAACCCCTACCGCCGCAAAGTAATCCGGATCGGGCCGCAGGGCGAGGCTATGGAAGAAGCCGATCCCGCGCCCTTCCCCAAGGTCTTCAAGCCCGGGGACGCCAACGCCGACGCTGAGGGCTACATCACCTTGCCCAACGTGAACCGCGCCTTGGAGACCGCGGAATTCCAGGCTGCCGCGGAAGAGTACCGGCTGGTGCGCGCCTGCATGGAACGGCTGGCGCCCCAGCAAATTTTCCCCGATCCGCCGGCGCCACCGGTTAAGCCGGAGGCGCGGTGAATTGGAACCGCAGATGAACGCAGATGAAAATGGGTTAGGTGTGAGGAATTGAAAATGAAACGATGTCTTTGGGTACTCCTGATGACGGTCCCTTGGGTGGCTTTCGCAGAGGAGAGCGTCGTTCATGACGACGGAACCGGAGCACAAATATCTTTCTACTTGCCGACCCACGACAAGGACAAGTTGGAAGGGGTGGAGATAGAATACACAACGTTCAGGATATTTGTGAAAAAAGATGACAAGATTCTTCTGCTCGCCGATCTTGTTGGAAAGAAGACTGATGACGGCAAGTACTTTTTCGGGGAGATCATCATTCCATCTGACTTCATTGCTTCTGCGGAGATCTTGTTGTGTGGTGGCATACCGCACACCTCTAGGGGCATGCACAACACACTGAAGGTCAGCGATTTCAAGAAAGTTCTCCGCAAGAAATGCTGGACTGAACAAGAATAAACACCGAACCAGGAAAACGAACCACGAACAACGATCCACGAACCGCGAACCATGAACTTGCGCGCCCGA
>Ga0187861_10003329_pt1 | contig 14285 bp, 11 predicted proteins | sample June2016WEW_10_1_3_FD_132986 | JGI IMG/M metagenome (GOLD analysis project Ga0187861, IMG submission 132986) | Peatland microbial communities from SPRUCE experiment site at the Marcell Experimental Forest, Minnesota, USA - June2016WEW_10_100 | ecosystem: Environmental > Terrestrial > Soil >...
CCCGGAGCACCTCTCCTGCGTGGGCCATTGCGGCGCTCGCGTTTGCAGCCGCGGGCATCTGGAGCACGCTGGGACCTTTCTGGGCCTTGCCGCCCATGTTCCTCAGCGGCACCGCCGCGGCAGCCGGCATCGCGCTGATCAACTCGCTCGGCAACCTGGGCGGCGGATTTCCGGGGGCTGCGATTCTGGGCGGCCTGCAAAAGCAGACCGGGAGCTACAAAGCGGGGCTGCTCGCGGCCGCAGCGGCGCTCATGGCGGGCGCGTGCCTGGCGCTGTGCTTCAGGCTGGAGAAGGCGCCGTTGGGAGGACGCGAATCAGGCATTAAGCATTAGGCTTTGCCTCCTCACAGCGCCCACCCGCCTTGCGGCTCTTGTTAGCGAACTTACTCCACTTTCCATTTCCCGTCGAGCCGTTCGAGCCGAACAACACCACTTCGAACAAGTATCTGGGGGCCTTTGTACTGTTCCTTCTGTGGGATGTCTCTGCCTGGATCTGGACCGTCAGGGCCGGCGAAGCCATCATGTTGCCGTTCCGAAAAGCAAGCGACAAGATGGAGCGTCTTCACCTTCGGATGCGGCAGGATCGAATCTATGCTGCTGAAGTCCACTCTTAGCTCCCAGGACCGGCGTTTTCCTTTCTCAACAAGAGGTTCAAGGTAGTTTGCGCCTCCTTCCTTGAAAAAGCCCTGAGGTTCTCTCTTGAGGGCCTTGCCGTCCACAAAAAAGGCAAAGAGGAATGGCAATGTGTTCGTCCACCTGTGCTCAAGCTCTCTCCAGACCGTCCTCTTTTCGGCTGCAAGCGTAAGCTTAAGAAGAAAGATGGACGGAACCTCCGTTGTTTGGACGGTCAACTGCAGCGAGGCACCTTGGTCAATAAGAGGGAGATCCTCAATTGTCTTCGGATAGGGCACGACAACAGGAATTGGATACTTGCCGTCTTCGGTCATCTGAACGGAGCCCCCCCCGGCTCCTCTTTTCTTTTCTGCCTCCATGAAGGTCTCGAATTCCTCTTTGTCCACATGCTTCGGAAAGCCCTGAAACCATCGTGGTTCCGCGATGAAAGAAAGCACTTGTTTTTCGGCCTCGAATCGGTCCTTCTCCCAATACACCTCCCCGCCCAACGGAGACCACGAAGGCTGCCCCTGTAGTTTCGGCTCCGCAGAACTGGTTTGGCTCAGTGGGCAGAAACCTCCTGCGAAAATTACAAGAAACAAGAATACGGGCGACTTTTTCATTGGTGAATCCTTAACGATGGCTGATGGCGCTTTCCGCTGATATTGTATACTGTTGGCCTTCGCGGGCAATTTGCGGTTTTCATTTTTCGAAAACCGCAGGACAGAGCCACGTTTACGGCTACATTAGCAAATAAAGGCGGCCATCTCCCACGGTCCCAGGGGTGGTCTGTCACCGTATCTCGTCACCGTATCTCGGTGTTACCCGTCTTTTTCTTTTCTTTCGAGTTTCGGAATTCAAGTTTCGTTCTTTACCCCGCGTCCAAGTCCACGAGTATCCTTGCGACCGCGCCCGGATTCCGGTCCCACTCGCGCAGGGCCTCGCCCGCGCGGCCCAAGGGCACTACGCGGCTGATGAGGGCGTCGGTGGGAAAGACGCCGCGCTCCAGCATGGTTATGACCGCCGCAAAGTCCCCCAGAGCGTTGCGCGAACCGAGGATGTCCAGCTCCTTCTGCACGAAGAGCTTGGTTTCATAAGACACAGGTTCTTTCGCGTAGCCGATGTAGACGACGCGGCCGGTGAAGGCCACTTCTTCGACCGCGGCCCTGAATGTGGCGGGCAGCCCGATGGCCTCGATCACCACGTCCGGGCCGCCGGGAGCGATTTCCGCCAGCAGGTCGTGCAGCTTCTGCGTGGCCGAGTTGATAGTATGGGTGGCGCCGGCGCGGCGGGCGAGGGCCAGCTTCTGATCGTCCACGTCCACGGCAATCACGGTGGCCTGGCGGCAGGCGGCGCCGGCGATCGCGCCCAGCCCGATGGCGCCGCAGCCCAGCACGGTGACCACGTCCTGGGCGGCCACCCGGCCCCTGTCAACCGCATGGAAGCCCACGGTCAGCGGTTCGACCAGCGCGAGTTCGCGCAGCGGGAGCTTGTCCGAACGGTACAGCTTTCGCCACGGCACGGCCACGTACTCGGTCAACGCGCCGTCGCGCTGGACGCCCAGGGTCTGGTTGAACTGGCAGGCGTTGGGACGATTGCGCAGGCAGGCCGGGCAGCGGCCGCAGTTCGTGTAGGGAGAGAACGTCACGTTCAGCCCTGGTTTTATCTCCGCCGGCACGCCGGCGCCCGCCTGCTCAACGGTGGCCGCCACTTCGTGGCCTGGAATGCGCGGCAGACTGACCATAGGGTTTTTGCCGCGAAAGGTGTTCAAGTCCGAGCCGCAGTAGCCCACCAGCCGCACGCGCAACAGGACTTCATCCGCTGTGGGCGCCGGCTTGGGAATTTCCCGAATCTCCGTCTTCCCCGTCTCCGTGATGAACAAGGCCTTCATGTTGTCCTCCCAGTTTCAGCATGCAAAAACCGAAGTGTAATGCTACAATGGGTTTTTGCCACAGAGGACACAGAGGACACAGAGAAAGGATCTTGGATTTTGGATTCTGGAAGAGCCCCCAATCTGCCGCTCTCTGTGTTCTCTGTGTTCTCTGAGTCCTCTGTGGCTAATCGTGTCATGGAAACTGCCTGGGACACCTTGTACCGCTGGGAATGGTTTCACCGGGAGCAGTGGCTGCCCGGGTTCAGGGAGCGCAAGAGACACTCGCCGGCGGCCTTCAAGCAGATCGTGGACGGCCTGGGCGGTTCCTTCGTGCTGGACTCGTCGTGTGGCTTCGGGCTCAAAACGCTGGTCCTGCACGGCCTGGGTTTGCGCGTCGTGGGCAGCGACGGGTGCGCATTCGCCGTGCAGAAAGCGCGCGAATTGGCCGCGGCGGAAGGACAGGCGGTGCAGTTCTTCAGCGCGCCGTGGGCGGAATTGCCTGAGCGGACCACGGACCGCTTTGAGGGCGTCTTCAACGATGCGCTCTCCTGGATCGTGACGCGCGGCAAGTTCGAGTCTGCTTTGCGCGGGCTTTGCGGAGTCCTGAGGCCAGGCGGAGTTCTGGTCTTCATGGGCGCTGCACAGGATTCGCCGTCGGACCCTGAGAGCCGGCGCCGCTTGCTCGAAAGCGAATGGCAGCGCCGGCCGCGCTTCTCCATCGAGTGGCGATACGCTCGCGACGCCGTGACTTGCACCAGTCTGCTGGTGCGCGAGAGAGGCGAGATGTACGTGGACGAGCACCATCTCTTCCTGATCGAGGAAGGCGGCGTCCAGAGCCTCGAAACGGCCACCATACGCCAGCCCGTTTACTGGCATTGGCCGCTCCTGCTGGAGATGGTCCTGCAAGCCGGGTTTGCACGACTGGAGACGCGCACTTTTCCCGGGTTGGGCGCGGGCGGGACGACGTTCAGGTTGAATGTGGCGACAAGGTGAAGTATAGGCTTGGGGCTTGGGGGCCGCGCGCAGTATGCCTTGCCGCTCACGGGGCGCACTGCTTGTAGGCAACAGGCTGCGGCTGCTTATCAGGGTCTAGTGTGGGAGTTACCGCACCACTGGCGTCAACAGACACCGTGCCCGTAATAGTGTTCGTGACATAAGCAATGGGCTTCATCCCGGGTGGGGGGTCATTGGGCTGCTCTGTCGGGTTGCCAGTGTGTCGAATGGCTTGGTCTTTTTCCCAGATCTTACGCCCAGGGTCTTGCGGATCATTCGCCTGGTGCCATGTTTGTTCCCATAGGCCACTGGAATCAGCGATGCCCAGATCATACACATTACAAGCCGCAGTAATGGAAAAAGCCACTTCACTCCAAGGCAAAGGCAGCGGGCGGCTTATCAAATTGCCACTACACCAGTAATTGAAGTCAGGCTGCTTGACACCGTGTTTATCATTCTGGTACCTACCTTCGCCCTGCCATTCGTCTCGTAACTTGTTAATAAGTCTTATGTCAACTATAGTTCGATATGTAAAGTACCAGAGCCTGGTTCTTACAACAACGTCCTGCAGATATCTGTGCTTTTTATTGCACCACAGATCATACATGCAGCAGATGCCCAAACCATCGTTTGTGGCACCTTCCACGAGTAAGCCACGAAACGGCCCGCCACTGCTCGCAGGCTTTCTGCCGCCGATTTCTTCCGCAGCGTCTGTGAGAGTGGGAGCTTGAAAAGCAGACGCGAAGGAGCCGGGATTTTCAGCGATATACGCCGCCGTCGCATTGATAATGTAATCACCATGAGGAAAAGCTGACATTCATGTTTTCTCCTCAACTAAGACCGTGCACCCGCCTGATACCCACTCACCGCCGCCCTGTTCAAGTCCCCTTGAACAAGGCCCACCCCATAATGTCATTGTACCACATCGGCCTGCTCAAAACCGTTTTCTCCCCCTTGACCCCGGCTCCTGCCGGAAGATAATAGCGCGGCAAACCAGGAGACCACTGCCATGCGCCAACCCGTCAACGTCGTCAGCGTGCATCCTTACTTCAAGGTCAAGCCGGGCCAGCTCGAAGCTTTCAAAGCTGCGCTGCCGGCGTTCATCGAGAAGACCGCCGCCGAAAAAGGAAACCTCTACTACGACTTCACGATCAGCGGCGACGTCGTGTACTGCCGCGAAGCCTACCGGGGAGCCGACGCATTCCTTGCGCACCTCAAGGGCGTTGGCCCGCTGCTCGGCGACCTGCTGAAACTCGCCGACGTCATCCGCATCGAAGTCCACGGCCCGGCCGCGGAACTCGAGAAACTCAAGGGCCCTATGGCCGACATGAAGCCGGCTTGGTTCACCTGGCTTGCGGGCGTGAAGCGCTAACCCGGAAAGTTCACCGCAGAGGCGCAGAGGACGCAGAGTAAGAACTTGAACAGGTGAAGAGGTGAACATAGTGACACCGGTTAACCGTTTCAACCTTTCACCCCCTCACCTCCCCACCCTTTCATTCTCTCTGCGCTCTCTGCGTCTCCGCGGTGAATAATGCCGGCTTCGCCTTGCGCGTCAGCCTGGACGGGAAGGAGAAGTACGGCAGGAACATCGTCTACGCCAGCGCCAACGTGACGGCCAACGCGGACGGCGTGGTGGCCTCGGCCAATGGCCACTTCGCGCACAAGGTGACGCTCTACAGCCCGGCCTTGGACCGCACTGGGGAAGTTGCGGACTTCCTGGTCAGCGACTCCGCGGGCTGGGACGCGCCGGGGCATGTCGAGGCGGAGGCCGGCGGCGATTTCTACGGCCTGGACCAGCACCGTGACAGGTTCGTGCGTCTCAGCGCTACCGCCAAAGTCGTCCGCATTTATCCCATCACGCGCGAACCGGGCGACGGCGGCGGGCAGATGGAGAGCATGCGCGTCTGCGAGAAGGTGGAGACTTTCGTGCACGTCCACGCAATTCACGCAATTAGCTTCAGGAGTACCGCACCGCGCTGATCGCAGCGGCGGTGACTGGAAAGATTGACGTGCGGGAGGAAGCCAAAGCATGACGACCGCCAGAGTGCCGAAGAAAATGCAGCCGCTCTTCGAGGAGATTGCGGCACTCACAGACGCATTCTGCCGCCAGCATCTCAATGAGGAATACGTCGAGGTGTGCCGGCGTATCCTCACCGACCTTTGCTGCCTGCGCGATTCGCCGCTTGCCTCCGGCAACGCCAAAGGCTGGGCGGCCGGGGTTGTGCGCTCGGCCGGGTACGTCAATTTCCTGGCCGACAAAGCGCAGAAGCCGCACATGGCCACCGATCAGCTCTGCAAGTTGTGGGGCGTCGGCCAGAGCACCGTTTCGGCCAAGCACGCCGCCATCCGCAAGGCGCTCGACCTGATGCCTTTTTATCCGCCCTACAGCCTGAAGAGCAACCTGGCCAATAATCCAATGGTATGGATGATCACCGTTAACGGCCTGATGATGGACGCCCGAACCGCCCCGCGTGAGATCCAGGAGGAGGCGTTCCGCAAAGGCGTGATTCCGTACATTCCGGAGCCGCCACAGGAAAAGCCAAAGCCTGCCGGGAAGATCATCCCCTTGCGGCCAACGCCGCCTGAGAAGCCCAAGGCTGCTGAGGCCAACGGCCCGACGCTCTTCTAAGAGCCAACGGACAAAACCTCCCGTTGTGGTCCCCCTCCCCTTGCGGGAGGGGGTAGGGGGAAGGGTTTTGTCCGTTGGCTCTAAGGGCAGTCGCCTTACTACGTGTGGGTGTGGCGGCCCAGGGACTGTGGGGATGATTGCCCCATTGCCCAAAGAAATATTGAAACTCTTAACAGAGTGCAACTCCTTGTGCCACCAGTTGTTACGCCAGAACAATTCATATTTTTTTGAAATGTGCTCTTGACAACCATGCGCCATAATCGTATTATACTATAGGGGAAGTTGTTTTGAGAAGGGCTGGTCCTGGCGCGACGGATTGAACGGGAACCACAGTAGCAGGGCTTGGGGTGCGGAGACATGGGGACAGGGAGAGGCCGAGGTATTTATGCTTTTGAAAAATGAAAAGCACGAAGACCTTTTTCTGCGCCTCTGTGGTGAGGCGTCTGGCCACTTGTCATTGCACGCTATTACAACATTGGCCGGAAGGACACCAGTTCCGGCCAGACTGGTTTATGTTCGAGCCAGACTGGTTCCTGTTCCAGCCAGTTTGGTTCGTGTTCCGGCCAGTCTGGCGTCAGTTCGCACCAATTCCGAACAGTTCGCCCAGACTTTTAAGGACTTGCATGAAGGCTAGAGAAAAAAAAAGCTCGCGGCGCAAAGCGTCAAGGCTGGTCTGCTCACCGCAGTGGGCGCGGAGGAACGCAGGGTTAGAGGGACAAGTCTCGCATACTGCGCCAGTTGACGCCACTCCCTTGATAAAGCTCCTCAGACTTCACGCAAAGGGCCTGCAAACACTGTGCAGAAAGTGTGCAATCATGCGACAAAACGCTGCAGAAGTTGACCGCCTTCCGTACTGGTCAGCCTCTCACAACATCATAGTCTCACGGCACTTGCAGCGCGGGTCCCTAGTGGCCCTGCGCATCCGGAGTCCTGGCTGCGGGACGTGCAGTTTGAGTACTGGGATGCCGCCAAGGAGGTCTGGACGCCCGTGCAGGCGCTCCTCTCCGATGCGCCTGTGCATACGCACAAATTCGCCAGGCCGGTTGAGGCCGCGCGCTTCCGTTTCCTCCTGCCGTGGGGCGTGATGGGCAACGTGCGCCTGGGCGAGATCGTCTTCCACGGTACGGCGCTGGGTTGCTCGCACCCTGACGCCGCGGCCAAGCGGCCCGTGGCGGTGCTCTTCGATGAGCAGGATGAACTCAAGAACGTCATGCAGTCCTGGGGGCAGAAGATCAAGTTCAAGTTTGACGGTGCCTATTCCGGCGGGCGCTGCCTCGCGCTCCCGAGCAATGCCAAGGCCGGACCGGAGTGGCAACCGCCCATCGGCCACTTCATCCCCAACTGGGATTTTGAGATCGTGGAAGACCCCCAGCCGGGTCAATACCGCTACCTGCAGCTCGCCTGGAAAGCCGCAGCCGATAGCACGGCGGGGATCACCGTGGCCTTGGGCGGCCAGAACATGCCCTTGGTCAGCCTGTACACCGGCACGCCGACGAAGCTCGGTTAAGGAGGCGAGGTGCAGAAACAACTGGGCGCCAAGCCGCCCGCGGAGTGGCGCGTGGAACGCGTGGACCTGTGGGCCTTGCTGAAGAAGCCCGGCCGCATCCAGTCCGTCAGTTTCGGGACGTCCGGCGGCGGCGCGTTCGTGGACCAGATTCTCCTCGGGCGCACGGAGAAGGAGCTGGGCGACTTCAAGGGGAAGTAGCCTGGACTATTCACCGCAGAAAACGTACCCAGGGACTTGACGGCAGACATGAACCGGAGATGATGCGCGGGGGGACGGTTTTTGGAGCAGTGAAGGTGGTCAAGAGGAATCAGGAATTTGAGGCGGGGAAATCGGGAAGAATCCCGACGCTGTTTGGCGGACTCCGGGAGGAGATTTCCTCTGCTAACAAAAACGCTTACAATGGATTTACCGGCGTTTTTGCAAGCATCCCTGTAAACGCTGTAACCAATTGGCGTTAAACGACTTTGGCCGGGTAGCCCAACGGCAGAGGCAGGGGACTTAAAATCCCCCCAGTGTGGGTTCGATTCCCATCCCGGCTAGTTCTCGCTAGGTCCTTAAGTTCCATAGGTGCTTTAAGGAAACAAAACATGGAACTGGTGAAATGCCGGCGTTTGTTGATCGGGGTGGCGATCTTATTTGCCACTGTTCTTGTCGAAGCGGAAGAGGCGAAACCAGCCGAAGCGGCCAAACCTGTGCCGCCGATGCTGCGTGTGCCGAAACTCGCCAAGGCGCCTGTGATTGACGGCAAGCTGGACAAGGAGAAATGGAAGGGCGCCGCAGCGGTGACTGGCTTCGCCAACTTCGGCAACCGCATGTCGCTGCCGCAGTTCCTCCAGCCTGTCTGGTACATGGCCTACGACAACGACAACTTCTATCTTGCCTTCCATTATCCGGTGTATCCGAAGGGCTCCCTCAGGGCGGCCTGCAAGACCAAGGCGCTCGCCGAGGAGCAAGTATCGGGGATGTCAATCTTGTGGGATGACCACACCGAGATCGAGGTCTGCACGAACGGCCGCGAGAACGCCGTCTCCGGCTATTTCTACAAACTCATGACGAACCCCTGGGACATTGTCGCCGACCAGAAGGTACGCTGGTCCATCGGGCAGATGGGCTGGCAATACGAGACCGGGGCGGTGGCCAAGTCCGTCTTCACCGACAGCTCCTGGGACCAGGAGATAGCAATTCCGCTCAAGGGGCTCGGCGTCACGCGGGTCAAGGACAACGACAGTTGGGTTGTACAGCTTGTTTCCGCACAGGATCCGGGGGCCAACTACTTCACCTGGGTCCTCGCTTCCTGGCTCCAGTTCCACGTCTTCCCCGAGGTCATTCTGGATTCCAAGGCGGTCGCGGCCCAGTTCCTCACGGTCGGCGACTGGATGAACGGGAATCCGAATTTCGGATTCCGGCTGAGCAACATGACCGGCCAGGACGCCGAGCTGGAAATAGCCGTGAAAATTGCCGGCTCCGACGGCCAAACGCTGCTCGACCAGAAGAAGAAAGTGGCCGTCAAGGCCGGTGAAAGCAAGGAGGAGAGCATCGCCGCCACGGGACTCAAGCTGTGCGAGCCCGCCGGCGGGGTTAACAGCCCCAAGGACAACGAGGTGTTCCTCGACATCACCGACGTCCAGTCCAAGACGGTCTATTATCGCAATTCCATGCCCTTAAGAAAGTTTGAAAACAACGATCTTCAGGACTATATCAAAAATCTCAGCGACGCACGCAAGCCTGCCCAGCCCAAACTCGACTACGCCTATATGCCTAGCTTGAACCGCTTGAGAGTATCTTCCGATGTCGGTATTCTCGGCATCAATCCCCGATTGGGACAGCAGGCGAAATATCTTTGCGCATGGTTCGGGAAGGGCGCCGAGGTACTTGGAAAGAACAGCGCGGTGTTCGCCGAAGATGGCACCGGCCGTCTGCTCTTTGAATTCCCACCTTTGGCCGAGGGAACATACGACATCACCATGGAGATCCAGGACGCCTCCGGAAAGGCGCTGGTGGCCAGGAAAGACACGTTCGAGCGCAGGATATTCCCGTTCGAGAGCTTCAAAGCCGGGCTGGAGGAGACGGTAGTGAAGCCGTACACGCCGCTCAAGACCGAGGGGCGCTCGTTCGCTACCGTTGGCAACCGCGTGAACCTCACCGACGCCGGCTTGGTGGCAGGCATTCGCAACACGCTGATTCCCGAGGAGGCCGGACAGAACATTCTCGCCGGACCAATGAAGCTCGTGGCAGTTCAGGACGGCAAGAGGATTGAACTCGGCGCCGCAAGCAGGCCTTTCGCCTGGTCGCCTTCAGATCTCCCGACGAAAGCGTGCGGCACCGCCGAGAGCCGGTTGGCGGGCCTCACATTGAAACTGTCGGGCGAAGCCGAATATACCGGCCAGTATCTCGTCAACCTCGACGTCACGCCCAACGGCAAGGCCGCCCTCGACCGACTCGAGCTCGAGATTCCGGTGAGCGACCCGGTGGACGTGGCTTTCGCGTACGACCCGCGCGACGGTGCGCTCCTGTACTCGAAGGAACATCCCTGGACGGGCGAGCCAAAGGAAGGAGAACTCTGGAACAACCTGTCTGAAAGGAGCACCTGCCCGTTCGTCATGTTCCTAGGCAACGGCGACCGCGGCGTCTACTGGTACACCGACAGCTACCAGGGATACTGGATTGACCGGCAGAAGCCGCATCTCTTCATCGAGAAGCGCAAGGACTGCACTGTGCTGAGGGTTGCAATCTTCAACCGGCCGGTGGTCATTGACCATCCCCGGCACATCAGATTTGCGGCCCTCGCAGTTCCCACTAAACCTCTGCCGCAGGAGGCGCGCACCATGCAGTGGGAAAGCGAGCGCATGGCCCTGGGCGGCGCCTCGTGGTGGGGTACGATCGGCTGCTTCACCTTTCCGCTCAACGACCAGGAATGGCAGGACTGGATCGCCGGCAAGCCGTTCACTTACAAGGGCAAGACGACTACCGGGGCTATCCCGTGGGTCTTCTACACGAAACGAGAGAAGGACGGCCGCTGGATCCTCGAGAAGGGCAAGGAGTACGGAACCTACCGCGCCGCCGACCTTATCGGCTATCTCCAGCCGGAGTTCAAGGTGTTTGCCGGCGAGTGGGTTGACGCCACCAACCCCCAGGTGAACCCCGATCCGAGCTTGCTCAGCTACAAGGACGGCAATAAGAACACGATCTGGCCGGAGCCGGAGCAGCGGGCCGTTTATGGCAAAGATGCCTGTGTGCAAAGCTTCTACGACTTCGAGTCGTACTATTTCTACCTCGAGGCGAAGAACACTGGTTGCGGTGGCCACTGGTGGGATTGGAACTCCTTGGTTGACGGCAAGTCGCTCGACAAGGGGACCATGTATCTGAACGACGAGGGCGTTGCGGAACCCAAGATGAACTTATTCCTTGTCCGCAACTTCTACCACCGCGTGGCCCGCATCGTCCAGGGGCTGGGCCTGCCGGACACCAACAACACCTACGCCCCGGGCGCCGTCTTCCAGATGCCCTGGGTCACGCGGATCAGCGCGTGGGAAAGTCTCTACCTTGAGTCGGAGCTTGACGACCTGTTCGACGCCCATGGCGTGGACCGCTACCGCATGACGATCGGCAAATACTCGGGAATCCCCGTGCACATCGTCATGAACATCCCGATCAATTTCAAGGACCACCGCGCCCGCAGCGTGCTGGCTCTTGCGCTCCTGCACGACAACGGCATCCGCGGCTTGGACGGGGACAAGGAGGCTATGGGAATGCTCAAGCAGGCCGGGCTTCTCGATCCGGCGGCCCAATGGATTCCGTACTGGCGCTCGCAGAAGACCGCCGCGGCTGACAAGCCCGCAATCCTGATTACTGCATACAAGAACGCTGCGGCGAAGCGGCTGACGCTGGTGGTCGTGAACCCCGGCAAGGAGGACGTCGAGACCGGCATCACGGTCCCAGGCGGCGTCAAGGCGCTTGACGCTGAAATGGGCGCCGAACTCCCCATCAACGGAGGGCGGATCGGCAAGGTCGCTGTCAAGCGGCACGAGCTGCGCCTGATCAGGGTGGATGAGCAATGAGATTATTCGGCGTTGAGACAAAGTTGTCATCCGCAGGCTGCCTTCTCGCGGCCATACTGTCAACAGGCCATCTTTCCGGAGGCGAGACACCGCCCGAGGTCAAGATTTCCGAGCTGCCGAAACTCGCAAACGGCGTGCCCGCCTATCCCTCGCCGTTCCTGGCCGTGGCGCGCACGCCTGCGCCCGTCGCCCCGATTCCGCATCCGCTGCACATCCAGGTTGACTTGGGCTACCAGGCCGGCTACTCGGGCTTCGTGGACGCTGCCACCGGACAGGTGGGTTTCCCCGGTTATAAGAACTTCAGCATTTTGGGGTTCGCTTTTGACGACGAGAAGCTGACCATCCTCGTCAATTATCCGTATCCTATGGGCAGACGGACGCGGATGCAGGTGACGGACCCCGCCGGAGACATCTCCACCGATGACACCTTCGAACTGCTGATCGAGCCCAGGGATGCAAAAGGCAACCCAAAGGGTTCGGTCTACCGGATCGCCGGCAACGCCGCCGGCGTCTGCAAAAGCGACCTGGACGATCCAGCCATCGGACAGTTCCATCGCGGCTGGAGCCCCGCGCTGAAGTACGGCGTGCAGATGTGGGATCCCGCATGGAGCTGGCGCGGGGGCATTCAGATCCCGTTCAAGGACGTCGGTGGTGCGCCGGCGGACGGCGACATCTGGGGCGTGCAGTGCGCCCTCCGCTATGCCGCTCCCAAGATCACCGCGCTGCTCTCGCCGGCGAACAATCCCGACCGTCTCTCGGAGGACACCAAACGCTTCGCCCGCCTGCGTTTCGACCGCAACCGCCGCGCCAACTACTCCTGCCACTGGCTGCACGAGGATGAAATCCATGGCGGTTGTTTCTGCGTTGACGCTTTGCTCGACAACGGCGGCAACGAGCCGGTTCCAATGGCGCTGGACGTGCACATCTACAAAGGCGACAAGGAGATTGCCAAAGGCTCCCTGGATTTCATCGCCAAGCCACTGACAGCGTATCAGGGAAACGACAAGGGCCCGCTGCGCATCCGGAACGAGATCGCCTCGCCCGAGAAGCGCGACACGGTCGGCCGGATCGTGATCTTCGACAAAACTTTCGACCGCGTGATCTACGACCAGTTCGTGCCGTTCTGGCGGCCAAAACCAGGCGAACGCGACTGGGTCAAACAGTATTTCGCCAAGGAGTTCGTCTTCCAGATCGGCCCGTATCCTTCAGCCGGGGTCTTCGACTGCAGGATTGACTGCAAGACCCTGCTCGAGATGAACCCGGACGCCGCAGCGGCGGAAATCCGCGTTTCGCGCGACGGCAGGGAAATCCAGAAACAGCCGCTGCCCCTGCCGAAGGAGGGCCTCGCCGAAACCAGCATCACGGTAGGGCGATCCTCTGGATCGCCGGGCGACCCGGAGGGTCGCCCTACGAAGGCCGGCGCAATGCCGGATGGGGCGAAGTACGAGATCACTGCCGCGGTCCTCGGCAAGGACGGCAAGGAGATCAGTTCCAAGACGGAGAAGTTCACACGCAAAGTGATGGACTTCGAGAAGGCCCCGCAGACGGGCCTGAGCGACATTGTGGTGCCGCCGTTCACGCCTCCCGTCATTGAGAAAGCCTCGGTCTCCTGCTGGGGCCGCACCTATCGCCATGGCGTGGAAGGACTGCTGGCCAGCCTCGTGGCGGCCGACAAGGAACTGCTGGCCGGGCCGGCGCGGCTTGTGGCGAAGATCGGGGAGGGCCAGCCGGTGGCGCTTGCCGGACAGCCGCCCGTGCTGAAACCGCTTGGCCAAGGGAAGACCACCTACGCCCAGACCTTCAGCGGCGGCGGACTCAAAATCGAGATGAGTGGGGAATTTGACTACGACGGATTCTACTTGTTCAAGGCGGCTTTCGCCCCCGAGAAGGATCCCGTGGACCTCAAAGAGCTGCGGCTGGAGATACCGCTCAAAGGTGAGCACGCCACGCTGCTCGAAGCCCCCGTGCAGTGGCAGTGGAAGGGTTGGGAGAAGTGCTGCGGCTTCCTGGACAAGAAGGCAGGCCGCCTGTGGGACTCCAAGACGTTCCCCTACGAAGTCCAGGTGAGAAAAAGCAACATGCCGCCTTATGTCTGGTTCGGCGACGACGACCGCGGCCTCTGCTTCTCCTGCGCCTCGGACCAGGGGACCTGCAACGACGACAAGCTCCCGGCGGCGGCCCTGGAGCGCGAAGGACAGGCAGTCGTCCTGAGAATCTGGGCCGTCAACCGGCCGCTGAAACTGGAGCAACCGCGGAGCTTCGAGTTCGCCCTCCAGGCCAGCCCGTACAAGCCGATGCTGGGCAATTTCCGGCTCTGGCGTTGCGCTTCGCGCAAGGACATTAAACTGGGCACTTACCGGAAGAATGGGAAGTTTTTCCACACCGGCTGGGGTATCGGCAGCTACTATCCGACCTACGGCCGCTTCCTGGACCTCGCCAGGAACAAGGAGATCCTGGACAAGGCGAAGCAGGACTATGACATCATATCCGCCTCGGGTTCAAGCTGCTCGGAGTGCGGCGGAACCCCCGAGTACTTGGAGTTCTGGCGCGAGTGGGGCAGCGCCCTGGGCTGGGACAAACAGACGCTCAGCCCCGTGCCCGACTGGGTGCCCAA
>Ga0187861_10003333_pt1 | contig 14270 bp, 13 predicted proteins | sample June2016WEW_10_1_3_FD_132986 | JGI IMG/M metagenome (GOLD analysis project Ga0187861, IMG submission 132986) | Peatland microbial communities from SPRUCE experiment site at the Marcell Experimental Forest, Minnesota, USA - June2016WEW_10_100 | ecosystem: Environmental > Terrestrial > Soil >...
AGCTGCATCGGCGGTTTCGGTAATCCAGAGCGGTTTTCCGGGTTGAAACGTATCCCGGAGACCCGCGTAGAACGCGCCAATTTTCTCCGGTCGGGAGAGCCAGTCTTGCGATACGGCCGCTGCGATTCGTCCTCCAACAGATTTGGTATACGCGAGCAATTGGCGCGCCTGCTCGGGCTTCCACACGCCTTGAGGGTCGCGCGGGCCTGGGCTTGTTGCGAAGGAAGTGACGGTCTCGGCATTTACCGCATGAGAAAAATCAATGACCCCCTTCCATTCTTTTCTCGTCAGCACGCCGCTGAACCCTGACGGCGCATTGGGCGGTGCTGGACTGTCAAAATCATGGAAATAGACAGCATTAGCCCAAGTCCCGCTGACCCGGACATAGGCCGGACCTAGCTCCGCGGCCAGCTTAAGCAAACGGGGGTTCGTGAGGTCTATCGGCGGTCGGTATTAATAGAGGTCAGGGTCCATGCCGGCCGGAGTGGAGCCTGACTGTTGTGCGGGCGGCTGCGCTTTACTGGTATTTGCATTGTTAGTGGTGAACGGTTTCCAAAACCTTCCGCCGATGACTTCCACCATTTCGATGTTGTAGGACTGGAAGCGCTCATCCACCGTGCCGATGCGACGCATCTTGGCCGGATCGACGGACGCAACCTGCGCGCCTAATCGGGCGGATCCACTTGCCACACCGAGGACAAACAAGGTCACGCTTGCCCACCTGCAAGGACCGGCGTTGCTATTCATTGGACCACCTCGTGAGGAAAGACTCTAACAACGGCCTGCCCGAATTCCATTCTTGGAAACAGTTGTAACAATTGACGGAAGATGCTACAAAACCTTTGCATGGCCGGGCCTGCTTGGGTTTTTTGTCTCTTGGCGAATCCAACATGACTCAAGGAAGGTCCCGCCGTCACCCTTCTTCGCAGGCCGAGTCAGACCATGGCTAAATCCGAAAAAGCTAATTTGGACAAGAGGGCCGCGATACAAAACTAAGTAAACTTGAGAGGAGTAAAACCTATGAAGGGATTTAATTCCAACATCGAAAAAATGACCTTGGAGAATGACAATTTTCGAAAAGTGCTCTACACCAGCAAGCACAGTCAATTAGTGCTGATGTGCCTGAAGCCGAAGGAAGAAATCGGCATGGAAGTGCATGCGGATAATGACCAGTTTTTCCGTTTTGAAAAAGGACAAGGCAAATGCATTATTGATGGCAACGAATACAAGGTAAAGGACGGCTCCGCCATAGTTGTACCAGCGGGCGCGAAACATAATGTTATTAACGCCTCTGAGACCGACAGCTTGAAGCTCTACACCATTTATTCTCCGGCACATCACAAAGACGGAATCGTTCGTGCGTCCAAAAAGGAAGCGGAGGCTCATGAAGCGGAATTTGACGGCGTTACTACCGAATAGCCTATTATAAGCTTGCCAACTCGCAACGTGGCTTGGTCTGGCAGGGCTCATCGTGCGGAAGTATTATTGAAAACGATTCTCATTGTTACCCGTAAAAGATCCAGATGTCAGAACTAGAACACCCCATTCACTTTCCTGAACCGGTGATGCAAGAGCCGCCAGAGGCAGCAGTTGCCTGGCCGGCATTGAGCGAACTCGCATCTGCAACGCGCGGCATCGTGCGCGGATTGCGCGGCGGCCAGGAATTCATCAGCCGCATGGCGGCGCTCGGCTTTACGGTGGAGGCCGAGGTGGAGATCATTCAAAACCTCGGCCACGGAGCGATTATCGTTGCCGTGCGCGGAACGCAAGTCGCGCTGGGGCGCGGCGAGGCTGCCAACGTGCAGGTGCAGGTGACGCCCGTTCAGGTCCAGCCCATCGCACCGCCCGGCGTGATCAAGGTGGCGCTGGCCGGGCAGCCAAATGCCGGCAAATCTACCGTATTCAATCTGCTGACAGGCCTCTCACAACATGTGGGCAACTGGCCTGGCAAGACCGTCGAGTACAAGAGCGGCCTGTATCAGCATGGAGACATTGTGCTGCGAATCGTGGATTTGCCGGGCACGTACAGCCTGACGGCCAACTCGCTGGAGGAGCGGATTGCGCGCGATTATATCCTGACCGAAAAGCCTGACGTGGTAGTAGATATTGTGAATGCCTCGGCGCTCGAGCGCAACCTATACCTGCTATGCGAGTTACTGGCCCTGCCCGCGCCGGTCGTGTTGGGACTGAACATGATGGACGTGGCGGAACAGCAGGGTTTCCGTGTCGAGCCTCACGTGCTCGAAGCCGCCCTGGGGCTGCCGGTGGTGCCCATGGTCGCTACCAAGAACAAGGGTGTACAAGAACTGGCCCAAGCCGTCGAGAATATCGCGCGTCAGCGATGTGCTTACGCGCCACAGCGCCCCGAGATCCGCCAGGATCATAAGGCGGTGCTGGCACAGCTCCAGCAGATGGTTGCCGATCACACGCCAGCGCCCTATCCACCCAACTGGGTAGCACTTAAACTGCTCGAAGGGGATGGACAAGTCACGCAGATGATGCGAGAGCGCATGAGCGAAGCGGACTGGGCACCGGTAAACGAAATCTTAAAGATGCACGAAGATGCTATCCTGGCTATCGCCGGCGGACGCTATGAATGGATCGAGCGCATGGTGCGTGCAGCAGTGACGCGGCCTCGCGCCGGGCAGATCACGCTGACGGAGCGAGTAGACCGAGTCGCCACACATCCTGTCTGGGGACTGATGCTGCTCCTGGGAGTATTGGGCATTGTCTTTTGGCTGGCCTACAGTGTGGGCGCGCCGTTGCAGAGGTGGCTGTACGAACACTTGGTTCTGGCTGCGCCAGGAGCCTTGCGCGCGGCGTTGACCGGCGCGCCCTGGTGGCTCACCGGCCTGCTGGCGAATGGCATTGTTGCGGGAGCTGGCATCGTCATTACGTTTCTGCCCATCTTGTTGGTTTTCTTTGTCGCCTTGGGGCTGCTGGAAGATATAGGCTATATGGCTCGGGCCGCCTATATCACAGATCGCTTTATGCACTGGATGGGGTTACACGGCAAGTCGTTCTTGCCGCTGTGCCTGGGCATGGGTTGCAACGTGCCCGGCGTACTATGCTCGCGCATCATTGGCCAGCCGCGCGCTCGATTGTTGACAATCTTGCTGACGCCTCTGGTGCCCTGTACCGCTCGCCTGGCGGTGCTGGCGGTGCTCACGCCGCTGTTCTTTGGCTCTGCGGCGGCGTGGGTGTCTGTCGGAGTGATCGGGTTGAATCTGCTTTTGTTGCTGGGGGTCGGGTTCGCACTCCACGAATTGGTACTGGGTGGAGAACACGTCGCCTTTATCATGGAGATGCCGCTGTATCACTTGCCCAACCCGCGCACGATTGGCATCTCTGTCTGGCAGCGCATTCTCGAGTTTTTGAAAAAGGCGGGGGGCGTCATTGTCGTCATGTCGGCGTTAGTCTGGCTTCTGTCGGTTTTACCCCAAGGCAAGCTAGAGACCAGCTACCTGGCAAACGCTGGCCGGTTCCTCGCTCCGTTCGGGGCCTGGATGGGCCTGGATTGGCGGATGATTGTGGCGCTGTTGACGAGCGTGGTCGCGAAAGAGAATACCATTGCGACGTTGGGAGTGCTGTACCAAGGTAACGGCCTGCGGACTCTGGCCGCTGAGATCACGCCGGCGGCGGCGCTCGCCTTTCTTGTGATTCAAGTAACATTTGTCCCGTGCATGGCGACGGTGGCGGCGATCCGTCAAGAGACGCGCTCGTGGAAGTGGACAGCATTCAGCGTGGGACTGCTATTGGTCATTTCAGTAACGACAGGTGTGGTGGTATACCAGGTGGGACGATCGCTGTAGAGCATCACCTCGAGGAGATGACACACACACCCCAGCTGAGCTATTGGGAGCATTATGGTGTCGCAAGAACATCTCTCGTGGGTGCGCAAATATTTCAATAAAATTTATCAAACCCCTATCCTTGAAAACTTCCTTAAACTCCAAATTGTTGAGCTTGAAGAGGGGAAAATTATCTACCGTACAACGGTTATTGATAAACATTGTAATATATATGGCTTTATACACGGCGGAACTTTGGCTTCAATTTCCGATGTTGCGATGGGAGTTGCCTGCATAACCCTGGGGAAACGCGTAGTAACCATTGACATGAACATCAGCTATATAAAAAACGCGCCCGCTGGAAGCACGCTTACCGCAATCGGGAAAGTTATCAGTAATGGCAGGACCATCATGCGGGTGACAGGCGAAATTTTTAATGGGCAGCAACTCCTTGTGAGGTCGCAAGCTTCTTATTTTGTTACTGGCAATTTTTGTAAGAGTGACTATCCTCACCCCAAATTCGTTCTTCACCGATTTGAATGCAGCGGTTCTGCGCTGAGGAAGCGCATGTAATCGCGTGCAGAGCGGATCGGTCGCGCTGTGGCCCGCTTCAGTTTGAGAAGCAAGAAGCTCTCATCACGCATGCCGCGCGCGCGGCGGATCACGCCTTTGATTGTTGCATTCACCGATTCGACGACGCCAAACCGCACCGCATGGTCACAGTAGGCGGCGATGCCGTTGATATGGGTTAACAGGAAGTCGCCGAGATGTTCCATCTCGGGCAGCCGTTGCCAGCGTAATGCCTTGAACCCCCCGAGCAGGAAATTCAAGACCCCAGTGCGCTTCTTGTAGGTCCATAGCCGATCGAGCTGCTCGCGCAGAACGTACGTGCGGAAATCGAGCCCAATCAGCTGACGCAGCCGCCGCGTGACCCGCGCTTTCGGGTCAGCAAACCCGATCCGCTCAGTGCGGATGCCGCATGTCTGACAGCCTACACGCCGCTGTCGATATACCAGCGTCACCCTGTAGGTCTCCTACGGCACATCGTCCCATGTCCGGTCCTTGGCATCGCGCACCCGCCAGGTCCGACGTCCGCAACCTCTGCACGGATGCCGCCGACCCCCTCGTCGCTCGATCCGAATCCGAAGCTGCGGGTGGTCTTCCGTTCCCTCGAACAAGACCTGCTTCACTCGGTATCCTTTCAACCCAAGAATCCTGGTAAACTCGGCATGCGATCCCACGGTGTCCTCCCTTTGTGTTTGTCACACCAAGAGAAGACCTCATCGGATGGTCCGATGACAAGTGGGGTCGCGCCTTTCGCGCCGATCCAGGGCCCGACACGGAGATGGGGTGTCATCGCACGCACCCCGAATTCCGCTCAGACGGTTCGAGACTTCCGTTTTGGGAGAAACGCAATATATCCCGGGGGTCTGGGGGCAGGGCCCCAGATCAACTACCCTAAAGACCAGTAGGTGCAGCAGAAACGCCAAAACTGACCAATCCTGCGGTCGCACCCAAACCCCGCTGGATTGATGCATTCAAATCGACGAAGAGCCCGTTATATTGGGCAAAGGTGAAATTCGGATTGAAGCCGACTCTGCGCATCGTGCAGGTGATTACCATGCATGCCGCAGCCGCCAACGATCCGGCGTATGTGATCGCCGAGAAACAGCTCTATTCGAGTCACTACTTCCAGACTGCGCTGGATCTCACCTTCTGCATTTCTGACACTTCAGAACCAAAGCGACGCGGTTTCTACCTTAATTAAGGCAATGGGATCCGAGCAAGCCGGTCTAACGGGTTTTCAGGGATCGATAGTGCGGAAGATTGCGGTGAAGCGATCAGTTTCGTCTTTGCTAAAATCGCTGACCGCCATCAAGACCGCACTGGGGCATAATTACTAAGCGTCTGAGTCAGTCGTGAATCCAGGCACACGTCTGGAAGTGAGGGGTTGGTGCATCAAACCTGCCAGCCTCCGGATGAATCATCCTGTGGTCAGGGTTCTGGTTCTTGGGATTGACCGTTGGAATTGCCCTGATCTTGCGTGGCTGGTCGCAAGTGATGTTCGCGCTCGCTCTTCTTCCAGTCAAGCCTGCTGAATGATATTGAAGCAGACCTGAATTGACTCGCTACGGGCGAGCAGGCTCTGGCGTTGGCTGGTCAGAGGGCGTGAACTTCAACTCTCCCTGTGCTTCGTCGAAATCGATCACCACCTTCTGGCCGTCGCGTACTTCTCCCTTGAGAATGCGCCGGCCGAGCGGCGTTTCAATTTCTTTCTGAATCGTCCGCTTGAGAGGCCGCGCACCATAGGAAGGATTGTAGCCGACGCGCGCCAGGTGCGTTTTGACTGCATCGGTCACCTCGATCTCGATATGCCGCTCCGAGAGCCGCCGACGTAAGAGCATGAGCTGAATATCTACAATGCGCTTCAGGTGTTCCTCCGAAAGAGCATGAAAGACAATGATCTCGTCCACCCGGTTAAGAAATTCGGGTCTGAATTGATGTCGCATCTCTTCCAGCACAGTCTGCTTCATTTTCTCATAATCATCTCCTCCGAACGCCCCGCGATAACCGAGTATACGAGGGCTGCCGATGTTCGAGGTCATGATCACGATGGTGTTTTTGAAATTCACCACGCGTCCTTGTCCGTCTGTCAATCGGCCATCATCAAGGATCTGCAGCATCACGTTGAACACATCTTGGTGCGCCTTCTCAATCTCGTCGAAGAGAATCACCGAGTATGGCCGACGCCGAACCGCCTCGGTCAGCTGTCCGCCTTCCTCATAGCCCACGTATCCTGGAGGGGCCCCTATCAATCGCGCGACTGTGTGTTTTTCCTGATACTCAGACATGTCGATGCGGATCATCGCGTGCTCGTCGTCGAAGAGGAACTCGGCAAGGGCGCGTGCCAGCTCAGTCTTGCCCACGCCGGTCGGTCCCAAAAAAATGAAGCTGCCAACTGGCCGGTTGGGATCTTTTAAGCCGGAACGCGCACGAATTACGGCTTCTCCTACAGCCGCTACGGCCTCATCCTGGCCGACCACGCGTTTATGCAGCTCTTCTTCAAGATGCAGCAGTTTTTGCAGCTCGCCTTCGAGCAGTCTGGTAACCGGTACACCGGACCAACGACTCACAACTTCAGCAATATCCTCTTCGTCTACCTCCTCTTTAATAAGGCGCGCCTGGCCCTGCTTTTTGGTCAGCAGCGCCTCCTCAGATCGCAATCTGCGCTCGAGCTCGGTCAGCTTACCGTACTTGAGTTCTGCAGCGCGATTGAGGTCGTATTGGCGTTCAGCCCGCTCTATTTCGACTTTAGTCTGCTCGATCTGTTCGCGCAGCGAGCGCAATCGCTGGACGCCCACCTTTTCGGCCTGCCATTGCGCCTTCAGCGAATCGGCCTGGGCTTTCAAGTTTGCAAGGTCCTTCTCCAGTTTCACGAGACGCTCTTTGGACGCCTGATCCGTCTCCTTTTTCAGGGCCTCGCGCTCAATCTCAAGCTGCATCACCCGGCGCAGGATCTCGTCGAGCTCGGTTGGCATTGAATCAATCTCGGTTCGCAACTTAGCCGCTGCCTCGTCAACCAGGTCAATCGCTTTGTCGGGCAAGAAACGATCGCTGATGTATCGATTCGAAAGCATCGCCGCCGCTATCAGGGCGGAGTCTTTAATCCGCACGCCATGATGAATCTCGTAACGCTCTTTCAGTCCGCGCAATATTGAAATGGTGTCTTCGACCGTAGGCTGATCCACCATGACCGGCTGGAAACGGCGTTCAAGCGCCGCGTCCTTTTCAATATGCTTTCGATATTCGTCGAGTGTTGTCGCGCCGATGCAGTGCAGCTCCCCCCGTGCGAGCATCGGTTTCAGCAGGTTGCTTGCGTCCATGGCGCCTTCAGCCTTGCCGGCGCCGACAACCGTATGCAGCTCGTCGATAAAGAGGATGACCTCGCCAGCAGAATCCTGAATCTCCTTGAGCACAGCCTTGAGGCGTTCCTCAAACTCGCCACGATACTTGGCGCCTGCGATCAGCGCGCCCATATCGAGCGCGGTTATTCGCTTCTCCTTTAAGCTTTCAGGCACATCGCCGCGTACGATGCGCTGTGCGAGTCCCTCGACAATCGCCGTCTTGCCGACGCCGGGTTCGCCGATGAGCACAGGATTATTCTTCGTGCGGCGCGAGAGGACCTGGATGACACGGCGGATTTCATTGTCGCGACCGATGACGGGATCAAGTTTGCCCTGCGCCGCCAGTTTGGTCAGATCTCGCCCGTAGCGCTCGAGCGCTTCGTAAGTAGCTTCGGGGTTTTGCGAAGTGACTCGTTGGCTCCCGCGAACCTCCTGCAGTGTGCGCATCAGGCGGTCGTGCGTGATACCATGTTCTTTGAAGGCATGGCCCGTGGCGCCTTGGTCCTCCGTCATCGCCAGCAGTAGGTGCTCAACCGAAATGTATTCGTCTTTGAGGCTCTTTGCTTCATCCTCAGCCTGTGCCAGGAGACGACTCAAGCGGGCCGTGACATAAATATGCTCGGGAGCGCCTGATGCCCCAGAAACCTTAGGCATGCTCTCAAGCACCTGGTCAATTTGCCGTTTAAGACCCTCGGCGTCGACCTCGGCCTTGTTAAGAATGGAAGTCGCTAATCCATGCTCCTGTTCAAGCAGTGCGGCAAGCAAGTGCTCCACCTCAACCTGCTGGTGACCATAGCGGGCAGCCTTGGTCTGCGCCGCACTTAGAGCCTCTTGCACCTTCTCAGTAAAGCGATTTATGTCCATACTAGCCAGTCCTCCAATTGGCGCGACGAGAAGACAGATCCAATGCGGCGGATCCGCGGTCGTCCGGAACCTTTACCGCTATTCTGCCCGGCATCCTCATATCTGACCACGCAGCCACTCATTCTCGCGCTGGAACGTGCGAACCCGCTCCAGTAAATCCAGGATTATGCCAATTCCCGCCAGGTTCGCCCCGATATCGCTTCGCAAGCGCATGATCATGCGCAATCGAGGGACAGTGGCAGCATCAAAAAGCAGCATCGGACCAATCCACTCGATGGGCTCGATTAGGCCATATTCCACGAACCGCTCGACCAAGTCGGGATGGATCTTCGTGCGAGCGGCGAGCGCCTCCAGCGTTAGTCGGTCGTGCTCACTTCGGCAGAGAACGATATCGTATCGTTTCCCGGTCATCGCCTGCCTCCTGTCATAAGATCCCGTGCGTTAAACCGCGACGCGGCGGCCAGTTTCTCAAACATCTCCTTTTCCTTAGCCGAAGGCTTTGGCGGGACAACGATCTTTAGCTCAACGTACTGATCTCCGCGGCCGCCATGCCTCCGTTTCAATCCTTGCCCGCGCAGCCTGAGCCGCTGGCCACCCTGCGCGGCCTCCGGAATAGTCATTTCCACTGGCCCGTCCAGCGCTGGAACCTTAACCTTCGCCCCAAGGACTGCTTCCCAGGGTGCGACTGGTAATTGAATCTGAACGTCATCGTTGCCAACAACACTAAACAGACGATGGGGTTCAAGCCCGACTCTCAAGTAGAGATCGCCTGGAGGTGCACCGTTGCCACCAGCCTCGCCCTGGCCAGCAAGGCGGATGACCGAGCCGTCACGCACGCCCGCAGGCACGACAACTTCGAGCGCTCTGGGGCGATGAATGCGGCCCCTGCCTTGACAACTGTTGCATACCTTATTGGCTTTCGACCCGCTGCCACCACAATCTGAGCATGTCTCATCCGCCTCCAGCGTGATTCTGCGTGTCACGCCGTGATGCGCCTCTTCAAGCGTAAGTGACATCTCCGCCTCGATATCTGATCCACGCGCAGCGAAGCCAGCACCTCCACGTGGCGCATCAGCCCTCCGCCGGCCTCCAAAAAGAGCCTCGAAGAAATCGCTGAATCCACCCGCGCCGTGTTCCGAACCAAAAATGTCTCCTAAGTCGACGCCGGCGCCTTCCCAGCCACGAGGTGGAGTGAAATCAGCATCCGTTTTCCACTCTGAGCCAAGTTGATCATAACGGGCGCGCTTCTCCGGATCAGACAGGACTTGGTAGGCTTCATTGAGCTCTTTGAATTTCTCCTCAGCCTTTTTGTCTCCAGGATTAACATCGGGATGACTTTGGCGCGCCAGCTTGCGATACTGTTTCTTGATTTCTGCTACGCTGGCTGTGCGGGGCACGCCGAGGATCTCATAGTAATCTTTAAACTTTATCGCCATTGCCTGCGCTCCTCTCTCGTGGTTCACAGCCAGCGTATCATCGAGAAACGCGCACGCGGGCAGGACGAAGCACCTCATCATGCCAGCAATAGCCCGGCCTTACTTCGGCAACTACGGTTCCCGGTTCAACGTCGGAGCTTTCCATCACGCCTATCGCCTCATGCCGTGCTGGATCGAATCTGTTGCCCAGGCTCTCGAATGGCACTATGCCTTGCATCTGAAGAATGCCGTTGAGCCGCCTATGAATGGCAACGAATCCTCCGGAGACCCGTTCGGGCACGTCCGCCAGGTGTTCAAGCGCGCGATTGAAATCGTCCAGTACTTCGAGCAGCTGGAGAACAAGCTCTCTTTTTCCCGCGTGGGCTGCGCTGGCACGTTCCCGCTCTACGCGGCGGCGATAGTTATCCAAATCGGCCAGCGTTCTCAGGTAGAGCTCGTGCTCGCGGCGCAACTCTGCTCTGAGCCGCTCAATTTCAGTTTTTTCGGCGCCCACCGCGCGGCCGCTGGTTGGCGCGATTCCCTCCAGATCTGGATTGCTGTCTGCCATAACGCCTCTATTTGAGGCGGCCGAGACGTCGCCCCCTGTCATAAGCTCAACCCCGTCCCTTTTCACTTGCTCGGCCTGAATTCCGCGTCAATTACATCGTCCCCGCCACGCGTCGGGCCCGGGCGACCGCCGGAAGCGGTGGGACCATGCGCAGCGGATGCGAGGCCGTAGACAAGCTGCTGCAGGTCGCCCGTCAGCTGGCGCAGCCGCGCGATATCAGAAGACTCGCTCCGCGTCAACTGCTGGATATCCGCTATCAACTTTTCGGCACGCGCTTTTTCATTGAGTGGCACATGGTCACCAAGCTCTTGTATCTGCCGCTCGGCTTGGTAGGCCATCGAGTTCGCGGCGTTGCGTGCCTCGACCTCCTCACGCCGCCGCCGGTCGTCTTCAGAGTGACCCTGCGCGTCCTTGACCATCCGGTCAATCTCCTCGTGCGAAAGCTGGGTCGACCCACTAATGGTTATTTCCTGCGCCTTGCCCGTGTCCTTGTCGCGCGCCGTAACTGTCACGATGCCGTTCGTATCGATATCGAAAGTTACCTCGATCTGCGGCAGACCGCGTTGGGCGGGCCGGATTCCTTCGAGGCGGAAGTGACCCAAGGTGCGGTTGTCACGCGCCAATTCCCGCTCTCCTTGCAGGATGTGCACATCTACGGCAGTCTGATTGTCGTCGGCCGTTGAAAAGACCTCCGAGCGTCTGACAGGGATGGTCGTGTTTCGTTCGACGAGCTTGGTCATCACGCCGCCGAGAGTTTCTACCCCCAAAGAGAGTGGCGTCACATCAAGCAGCACCACATCTTGAACTTCGCCTGCAAGAACACCCGCCTGAATGGCCGCGCCGATGGCGACGACCTCATCGGGATTGACTGACTGGTTGGGTTCCTTGCCACCAGTGAGGCGGCGTACCAGAGTCTGCACTGCTGGAGTGCGCGTGGAGCCTCCGACGAGCACCACTTCATCGAGATCACGTTCGCTGAGCTTCGCATCTGCCAGTGCCCGCTTGACCGGTTCCACGCAGCGTTCCACCAAATCGGCCGTGAGCTGATCGAACTTGGCCCTGGCCAGCTTCGTTTCCAAATGCTTCGGGCCCGTCGCGTCAGCCGTGATGAAAGGCAAGCTGATGTTCGTCTCGACCACACTTGACAGCTCGATTTTTGCCTTCTCGGCCGCCTCAGTCAGCCGCTGCAAAGCCTGGCGGTCTTTTCTCAGATCAATGCCTTGAGTGGCCAAGAACTCTTGGGCCATCCAGTCGACAATGCGTTTATCGAAGTCGTCTCCTCCGAGATGCGTGTCGCCGGAGGTCGACTTGACCTCGAAGACTCCATCCCCGACCTCCAGGATCGAGACATCAAATGTGCCGCCGCCCAGGTCAAAGACCATGATTGTCTCATTCTTTTTCTTGTCGAGCCCATAGGCTAACGCGGCGGCGGTCGGCTCATTGATGATGCGTAGCACTTTGAGGCCGGCGATCTTTCCTGCGTCCTTGGTGGCTTGACGCTGTGCATCGTTGAAGTAGGCCGGAACCGTGATGACCGCGTCGGTGACCTTTTCACCAATATACTTGGAAGCGTCGTCCGCCAACTTGCGCAGCACGCTCGCCGAGATCTCTTCTGGCGCGATCTGCTTGCCGATGATTTCAAAGCGCACCGCGTCGTTCGGACCTGCGGTCACCCTATAGGGAACGTTTTTGACCTCCGATTGGACCTCGGAGTGGCGGCGTCCAACGAAGCGTTTGGCAGAATAGATGGTGTTCTCGGGGTTGAGCACTGCCTGGCGCTTGGCCAATTGCCCAACCAGGCGCTCCCCGGTTTTGGTATAGGCTACCACCGAAGGGGTGAGGCGGCTGCCCTCGCTGTTGATAATCACGGTCGGCTTTCCGCCTTCCATGACCGCGACCACGGAGTTCGTGGTGCCAAGATCAATGCCAACTGCCTTTGCCATGACTTGCCTCCTGATTTTCCGTGCCGCATCGCGGAGCATTTAAGCGACTGAGTCGGTAGGAAGGACAAGCTGCGCTTTTCATTCAATCCTCCGATTCGATGCTTGATCCTGCTTCCGATATGTAGGATTCTATGTTGCCTCAAGCTCCCTGGCCTGGGCGACCGGAATGCCACAAGGGCCAATATACCACAGGGATAAGCCGAACAGAGTGGATTTACCCGCACACTCCCGCCATTCGGCACGATCTCATAGTGGCAAAGCCGCGTTCATAGCCGATATCCCAATTCCTGCCATGCTCCGGCTCCAGGCCGGGGTCGGGCACGCCTTTGCCCGGGCTATGGGAGCAGCTCTCCCGGATGTCTCATTCTGGGACTGCATGTTCAATTTCTAGACTTCTGAGAGCCGAGGCCTCAGTCAGTCTGCTGTTTGTTTCAATGCTTGTTTCACCTCACCGCCGTCCACTGTCTCCTGCTTCAGCAGTAGGTGACTCAAGATCTCTAGTGCCTTACGATGCTCCACTAGCAAAGCCTGAGCCCGCTGGTATTGCTCGGTGGCGATGCGCTGGATTTCGCTGTCTATCACTTGACGAGTCTCAGGGCTGATTTGGCGGTCATCCCCAATCGCGCCACCCAGGTATTGAAGCTGTTGGGCTGCGTAACACACCGAGCCGAGCGTTTCAGGTCAAAGTCAGGGGCCAGCTTGATGCCTTTGCTGTGAATTCTGAGGATCTGCTCGCGACCGATCAGGTCTGGATTGCCGACGGCAATCTGGCGGTCAAAGCGACCCGCACGCAACAACGCCGGATCAAGCACTTCGGGCCGATTAGTGGCGGCCATGATGATCACAGGCGCAGTGGTCGTGGTCTTGAAGCCATCGATCTCGGCCAGCAACTGGTTCAAGGTCTGTTCGCGCTCATCGTTGCCGCCGACGCGAACCACACCTGCGCGGCTCTCGCCGATGCCGTCAATCTCGTCAATAAAGACGATGGCGGGGGCGATCTTGCGCGCTTGCTCGAAGAGGTCACGTACGCGAGCCGCGCCCACGCCCAAGAGCGTGATCGGCAGGAACCAGGACAGCAGAAAGCTGCCCACCGGACTGGGCGGCCGCTGAAAGTTGTATGACACTCCGGCATCTTGTAGCTCTTCAATCAAGTTGGGATCGCTCGCGGGCTTGGCTATGGTGTCAAAGGGAACGACGGCCGGGGAGGCGTCCGGCTTGGGATTTTTCATTTCACCGAGGATGTCGTTGTCATCAATTGTCGCCTTGACGATCTGACCATCCGACAGCTTTTGCTTGAAATCGCTGTACGGGATCTCGACTAAGCGGACAATAGCGGGCCTCAGGACGAACTGCTGAAACAGCCACAGCGCAAGGAGGGTGGTGATCAAGTAGCTGATGCCGAATCGGATTCGGGGTTCGGATGGGAGTATATTGGTGGACGGCAATGGAATCCTGGTCACGGCCGAAAGAGAGCCCACAGCCCCACTCAAACGTGAGGGGAGAGCACACCTCATGCACATGTCTATTCCGAGAAGATATTTGGTTAGGATTTGACGGCTAAATTCATACCGGAAGCTGAAAGGGACGCAGTCTAGGACAGGGGACCACCGACTCGGCAGGCCATTTCAACTATTCGTGCGCTTCCCCGCTCCGCCTGCCAGCCTGATAGTAAGGACCTTGTCCATTCGACCCCACTGCTGCAAGTTCATCAATCGGGCGTGCGGAGCACGTCTTCCTTGGGCGGTGCGCCGCTCGCGGAGGGACGGCCGGGAGCCGCTGCGCGC
>Ga0187861_10003335_pt1 | contig 14261 bp, 10 predicted proteins | sample June2016WEW_10_1_3_FD_132986 | JGI IMG/M metagenome (GOLD analysis project Ga0187861, IMG submission 132986) | Peatland microbial communities from SPRUCE experiment site at the Marcell Experimental Forest, Minnesota, USA - June2016WEW_10_100 | ecosystem: Environmental > Terrestrial > Soil >...
GGGGCATCTGCTTCGTTGGCGCTCCTCGACGATGTGCACCGACATCGCCTGCGTCGCGCCGCCTTGCATCTGCCCCTTCCAAGCCAGGAACGCGGCCCCTTCCAATTCTCAGACAGGCTCCTAGCCGACCACTCCTCCTTCTTGTACCGGCTGCGTCAAGTTTTGGCCGTCTCTTTTCTTATGTAAGCCTTAAGCGTGCGCCGATCAAGTCCTGCGCGGCGGGCAACCTCTTCGTAAGTGCCGAACCGGTCATACAGCAACCTGCAATATCCGGAGAGCAGGGAATCCGCATCCAGCGAGCCGCCTGCGATCCCCGTTTGCAGCTTCCCAAATAAATCGGCACGGGTTTGATCATCTCCCTGGTACGCCGCTATTTGCGGATATGGAGCGGGCGGGCCGCATCGTCGACCGGGACTGGCGCCGTTATGATTTCCGGCACGTGGTGTTTCAGCCGGCGCTGATGAGCAGGGAAAAGCTGCAAGCCGGTGCTGACTGGCTGTATTCCCGGTTTTACCGGCTCGATCAAATATTGTGGAGGTTTATGCGGAATGTTGTCGCATTCCGGTGGATGGCTGCTATCCTTGGATTGAAATTGGGTTTGACATATCGTTACGACAACAGGCGAGAGCGGATCATTGGACGGAATCCCGCGCCCGCTGGGCGCCTCGGAGTGCGGCAGTTTGCCGCCGCCTTCAATTTCATCACCGGCGATTCCCACACTGATCAAGGTGCAAGCAAACCTCGATCACTCCAAGGGCTTCGCCTCCGATAACTGATCACGGAGATGAGTGAATGAGTAAGTTCAATTCATCTGTAATCACCGGATGGACCGCAGTAGCCGTTTCGACCGTGCTGGCCTCTTTGTTTGCTTTTTGGGGCGCTAATGAGAATTTCCATGAAGGCTGGTACTTCCGTGACCTGTGGCGCAATCTTTCGCTGATGATGGTGCAGTATATGATATGGATGTTCCTACCCATGATTGCGGGTCTGCTGGCACTCTGGAACCGTGTGTTAGGATTTGTCATGCACACGGCATTTGCGATCGGGGCGCTCTGGCTTTTCGGATTTCGATCCGTGGGCGCGCACTGGATCGCAATTCCCATCCTGATACTGGGTATTTTTTATTGCTGCGGCCGGCCGGTTCCCGTCAAGTGGGCGAGGCGAAGTCTCATTATTATCCCCCTTCTCACTGCAGTTTTTTCCGGGGCTTACCCGGCATGGCGCGTCTTTACGCGGCCCGGCGTTGTGGACGGCTCGCTTCGGCAGATCCAGGGAAACGGGGTGAATTTGATCTGGGCTCCTGCCGGTCCGGGCTGGGATGAAAAAGAAATGTCGTGGTATGAGGCACGGCGCCGCTGCAGTCTTCTAACCGCGGACGGCACGGCACTTGCCTCGCAGCCCGTCGGAGTTTGGAGGCTGCCGACAGTTGATGAGGCTGTGCGGACCATGATTTGGCGGGGCCGGAATGCGGGCGGAAGATGGAACGCTCAAACGCGGCGAGTTTCCTTTCGCGCCCCGCCGGACAAAGAAGCGCCGCTTTGGAATCAGTACAGCCCTGTCATCTACCGGTGGACGGCAGACGAGCTTGAGAATGAGCGGGCCTACATGGTTGCTTATAACGGTTACGTAAAACCGGTTTCCAAGAAAGTGTTGTATGGCTGTCGCTGTGTGAAGAAGTGACAAAAGCAAAACGCCACGGATTTCACAGATTGTCACGGATCATATTTTAAAATCCGTGAAATCCGTGAAATCCGTAGCGTTTTTAATTTCGAATTTCGAATCTCGAAATCGTTTTATCCGAGCTTGCCCTTGGACTGGAGGTGATCTGCGACCTTCGGCATTCCCAATTCCACGAGAGTCTTCCGTGTGGGATAGCCGGAATCGGGATTCCAGCCTTCAATATTATAGAAATGAGTCTTAAACTGATCGACTCCCTCTCTGGTGAAGTAGAGTTCCCTGCAGTTTTGAAGTTCCCATTTACCGTTGTTGAGTATGGGCAGTGTTGTGGAATAGCCGCAATAGGAGGCTCCGGGCTTATAATGATACCCCGTGAAATTCTCCATTTTCTTATGCCTGCCCTGCATTACAAAAATCGCCCGCTTCAGAGTCCAGGCGCGCCGGCCGATTTCCAGGCCATCATTGAAAGAGTGATTTCTTCCGGTGATTGCTTTGAGAAATGTAGGTTCAGCGGTAGGAGTGCGTCCGCCGTTGAGCTGGGAGTACCCCCAATCGCAGTAACCGACCGATTCTTTGTAGTAGTTCCAGTAATGCTGATGCCAGGCGACCCATTCGGCTTTGTGTTTGGAATAAATTCCAGTCTTGTAAGCCTGGTCTCCCTGCCAGGTATAATCGAACCATAGAGGTTCGTTCCTTAAAGTCCCGGCTGCATAGTTATTTACAGCCTTTTCAGCATCCCCGCCTACTCGTCCCCAAGAGATGTCATGGCTGTTGATATCTCTGGAATCAAGCAGATTCGCGTATGCCCATTCGACTCCGGGCAGGGACCAGTGATCCATAAATCCCCACATCGTCTGTCGGGCCAGTGTATTGAAGTCATCCGTTCTTCCCAGCGCTTCAACAAGGCGGGCGGTTCCTTCCCCGAGGAGCCTGCCAAAGCCTTCGCGGTTTGCGATCGCTCGTCCATAAATTTCCATGAATTCCTGGCTTGGGAATTTATCCATTGGGAGAGGCGCCGTATCGAACTTGGTGCCGGGGCCGATGACCTTCATTTCATACATCTTCATCATGTACCAGCCCAGCGCGGAGTAAGCGGGAATCTTTGGCTGAATAGCAAATTCCTTATTATGAGAAGTGTCGAATTCCATGGGGCCCATAAAGCAGGTTTCCATGCCATTGATGCCGGCCTGCTGAATGATATCGGTCCCTTTCTTATTGATATCTTGCGGGAGTTGCGCTCCGCCGGTCTGCTCTTTCGTGATTGTGAACCATGTCGATTCCGCGCAATCATCAGAGTCCGCGCTGAAAGCCCGGTTCCGGTTGTGGCACATCCTGCTGCCCATGCCGCAACCCGCGCAGCATGATGAAATATCTCCTGCGCCGCCGCCAAAACCGCCGCCGCCAAAACCGCCGCCGCCTTTGAAATATTTTTCCTTGGCATCGACCAGCGCTTTGGGATCGGCAATTTTGATGCTGCCGGAGCCTACTACCGCGACTGCCTTCAGGTTTTTAGAGCCGAAAACGCCGCCAAATCCGCCCTGTCCGGCGCCGCTGCCGCCGCCATGAATGAGGGAAGCAACTCGTGTCATATTCTCACCGGCAGCTCCCATTGTGACAATTGCGGGTCGTTGCAACGTATAGCCGCCATCCAATTGCTGCCAATCCATTCCGTAGCGAACGCCGGACCTTTTCCAGATTTCTTCCTGGCACTTCCATGTCGTCATGCCCCATAAATCTTTGGCGTTTTCTATCGTGACTTTATCATCAACGATATTGATATATACGGGAGAGTCCGCTTTGCCTATAACCGCCACGCCATCCCAGCCGGCCAATTTAAGCATCGTAGAGAACGTGCCGCCGAAATTGCTGTGACACCACCACTGAATTGGATAGCACTGCGGAGACATACCCGAGACGCTTGTACGCGCGGCAAAAGGAATTCCGGATCCCGATACCGCGCCGGTCATCAAAAAAACCATATTCAGGGGATGGAATGCGTCATCAAGGTTCCATTTCCCCGGAACTACGCTATATTCCCAAAATAAGGCTGTGGAGGTGCCGTGCCCACCGCCGTACATTGCATATTGATCCGTATCCAGTCTTGTAATTTCTTTGGTTGTAAGATCGACTAATAATATTTTTCCACCGAATCCTGGCGTTGCCATAATTTCCTCCTTTTCCTAGTGTTTGGGATCGGGCGTTGTCGGCGCCTGTTGTGGGGCTGCAGGTTTAGCTCCAGGGCCACCGGCTCCACGGCCACCGGCCCCGGGTCCACCGGCTCCAGGAGCGCCGAAGCCACCCGGTTTAGCCTTGGGAGCGGGCGCCAGGTCAACTTCGTATCCACCAGTTGTCAATGGAAGTTTATCTACGACCTTTAGAACATTTTTGGGGCAAGCCTCAACGCAAGCCTGGGCTCCGGTAACGCCACCCTTCCTGTTGAAAAAGGGTGTGTTGGTGCATAAATCGCACTTCGTCGACTTGTTTGCTATAGGGTTCCAAATGGTGCGATGAGGAGTTTGCGGGCACATCTTAATGCAAGTCTGGCAACCAATGCATTTTTCGGCATCGATCATTCTGATGTTGCCGTTTTCGGCGCTGACATGACAGGCGCCTGTCGGACAATACTTCACGCAGGATGGGTCAGGACATTGTTTGCACACATGCATGATAATGTCCGTCGGATATTCATTGAGGACTGCCCGGTGCATTTGAATCCGGGATAGTGAAAAACTGACCTCCCCATCATGGGCCATAGAACAGGCTATCATGCAGCCATAGCATCCGGCGCAGTGCTTGCTGTCATAAACCAGATATGCTTGTGAAAGGGGATAATCCTGCTTGGCATCCGCGGCCGTCGCGGCCGGAGTGCTCTTGGGCGCGACCACAGCGAGCGCGCCGCCAGCAAGAACTGTTCCTCCGCCGACGACGAAATCCCGTCGGGAATACTTCTTTTCTGTCTTTATCTCTCCAGCCATAGACGACTCCTCCATGCGGTCAATCCTAAGTGTGAGTATCTTGCTTATAGCAGGAATTCAGACTTTTAGCAATCTTTCGCGCGAAGCAGCCAAAGCCAGGATACCCTGATTGTAAATACGTCTGCGCGGTAGCTTTGTTTTAAAATCCGTGAAATCCGCGAAATCGGTGGCGCTTTGTTTCCTGCGGGACTTTCGCGGGGCTGACTGCCTTGGTATGATGCTTCCATCTTGAAGTCGACAGCAGTCGTCAGTGCTCAATGCACCTTTTACTGAGAATGAACGAATGGCGGCCGAATCCCGGCAAGGAGGAATTATGAAAAGCATGATTGCGGAGGCGATTGATTTGGGAACACAGCCGGCTGCACTGGTTTGGACGGACAAGGAACCGGATGAAGCTACCCGCTTCAAACCGCAGGCCTGGGGGTGCGTCGTTAGCCTGTTTGCGGCTGCGGCTACTCGTGGAGTAGCCGGGTCTTTTGACCGGGAAACTTACGGCTGCTGGGGCGGAGGAGTCGGGCTCGGATTCGGCAATCAATATGAAAATTTTCCGGGGGGCATAGACTGTTTCTGCAGATTTCTCTCAAAAGGCAACGAAGATTCGGAGCTGGGCCGCCCAATGGGCGAACAGCTGAAAAACCAGGGTTGGGGCAGAATGGCGGATGATTTCCTCAAAGGCGAGCGATATGTTCAAAGCCCCGAAGGTACACAACGCTTTATCCAGAGCTTGCCGATCCGCGACATCCCTGCCAAGTTCGTTGTCGTTCGCCCTTTGAATCAAATCGATCCGGAGAAGGATGATGTCAAGAATGTAACGTACTTCGTGGATCCGGATGGTCTCTCGGCTCTGGTGATTCTTGCGAATTACAGCCGGCCGGAAGCTGAAAATGTGATCATTCCCTGGGCTGCGGGATGCCAGGTGATGGGGATCTTGGCCTATCGGGAACTCGAACGCGAGCATCCACGCGGACTGGTCGGAATGATCGATATTTCAGCGCGAAAGAATGTGCGCGCAACGCTTGGGCAACACTCTCTGTCCTTTACGGCACCCTGGCCGCTTTTCCAGGAAATGGAGCACAACGTCGACGGGAGTTTTTTGCAGCGCGCAACCTGGCAGGCGCTGCAAAAATCAAAAGAGTAGCGATCTATAGCTATCGGCTGTCAGCCGTCAGCAAAAAGCTGGTCGCTGACGGCTGACGGCTGATAGCTGACAGCTATGCAGGTTTCGAATGGACGAGTTCTTCCAGTGAATCGTATTGCTCCTGGGTTCCGATTACGACCAGAACATCATTCTTCTCGATTATCGAGGTTGCTTTGGGCTGCAAATCAAAAGAGCCGTCATTCTTCCTGATGGCAAGGATCAACGCCCCCGATGTACCCCTTACATCCGCTTCGGCGATGCTCTTGTGCAGCAGCCGCGAGTTTTCGGGAATCGTCATTTCATACAGGCTGAAATCAACCTGCCCGCCATGAGTCACGAGATCTAGAAAATCGCTGGCAACCGGCCGTATTGCCAGCGCGGCCATTCGAATCCCCGAAATGAAATAAGGGGATATGACTCGATTGGCTCCCGCCATGAGCAACTTCTTCTCGGTATCTTTGAAACCGGCCCTGGCCACAATGTTCAGTCCCGGATTCAAAACCCGCGCTGATAGGGTCACATAAACGTTTGCCACGTCCGAATCAGAGCAGGCGATGAGTCCTTTGGCGGACCGGATTCCTGCTTCGATTAAAGTGCTATCGGATGTTGCATCTCCGATGATGATCGGCGCATTCTGGTGCTCCAGTTCATCCAAGGTTTCCTTTTTGCTGTCGATGACAACATAGGGAACGTTTGATTTGTCAAAGACCTGCGCCACCTGATGTCCAACCCTGCCGAAACCGCAGATGATATAGTGCTGAGTCATCTGACTGATTTTTTTGTCCATCCTTTTCCTCTTCCGGTATCCGGTCATCTCACCTTCGACAATGATTTCGACTCCCTGCCCTGCGATATAAATAGCGCTGCCAACGCCACCGACAATAATGAACATGGTGAAAATCTTGCCCGCAGCGGATAGAGGCCTGACCTCCTGGAATCCGACGGTAAAAATAGTCGTGATCACCATGTAGGTCGATTCCAGTAAAGTCCATTTTTCGATAAACTCATATCCGAGGATGCCTACCAGGACGACACCCGTCAGGAATATGATTGCGGGAAGCAGCTTGCGAAATGGGTGATGATTCATAGATCCGCCGCCCGATCTTGATATCAATGGGTAGGTCTGAAAGCGGCATCATACCACGACAGCATTTTGCACTGGTCATTTTCCACTTCTGAAAAATAATTCATGGGAAAGCCGACCACGTCCACGCTACGTCCACGGGCACCTGTGCACGTTGACGGCTTGTGGCGTGACGCACACTATATCAATTGTTATATACTGGGCCGGCAATCAAACAATTCCGTTGGGTGGAGAAGGAGGAAATTTGAATCGTCTTGAAATATTTCCGGTAGCCAATGCCCGGGACCTGCGGCAATTCATTCGCCTTCCCTGGAAGATTTATCGGAATGACCCTTACTGGGTCCCTCCGCTGCTTCTCGACATGAAAACGCTGCTGAATCGGGAGAAGCATCCCTTTTTCCAACACTCCTCCGCGGAGTTCTTCCTGGCCCGCCGCGACGGCGAGTTGGTGGGACGCATTGCCGCCATCCAAAATAACAATCACAATAATTACCATGGCGAGCGTACGGCTTTTTTCGGTTTCTTCGAGTCGGTGAACGAAAAAGAAGTTGCAGCTGCACTGCTGGAGCAGGCAGCAAGTTGGGCGCGCAGCCGGGGGCTGGTCCAGCTGCGCGGGCCGATGAATTATTCGACCAACGAAACGCTCGGTCTGCTCGTCGAAGGCTTCGATTCTTCTCCTTGCCTGATGATGACGCACAATCCTCCGTACTATCAGGAACTGATTGAGAGCGCAGGATTCGAGAAAGCCATGGATCTGTATGCCTGGTGGCTGCTGACTGAAAGGGGACTGAATCCCAAAATCGTCCGAGTCGGCGAGAAGGTTTTAAAGGATCAGGGAATCCAGGTCCGAACAATCAACATGAAAAAATTCCGGGAAGAAGTCAAAATCATCAAAGAGATTTACAACGATGCGTGGAGCACGAATTGGGGCTTTGTGCCCATGACGGATGCCGAGTTCGAGCATATGGCAAAGGATCTGAAAACAATCGTGGATCCCCGTGTGCTGCTGATTGCCGAAAAGGATGGGGAGCCTCTCGCATTCTCGCTGGCGCTGCCGGATTTCAACCAGGCGCTCAAGAAAGTCAACGGACGCCTGTTCCCGTTCGGGCTTGCCAAATTGATCTATTATGGCCGACAAGTCCGGCAGGTGCGCGTACTGGCTCTCGGGATTGTTAAGAAAGTGCAGAATTGGAACGGTCTTGGCGCGGCACTCTATTATGAATCCTTCCGTCGCGGTGTCGCTGCCGGTTATCGCAGCTGTGAATTTTCATGGACGATCGAGAGCAATGACCTGATCAACAGGAGCATGCAGCTTTTTGGCGCCGAGATCTATAAGCGGTATCGCATCTACCAGAAAGCTCTTTAGTAGGAAATCGGGGTCGGTATCGGAATCGGGGTCGAAATACATCTCGTTCGACCCCGATTCCGATACCGACCCCGACCCCGATAATTCCACTTCACTGCGGACTGCCCACTGCTGACTGCCGACTCTTCTTTAGTTCCTCAGACAGCACCTGGACCGCATAGCGTATTTCTTCCTCGGTATGGGCCGCGCTGATGAAGAATCGCAGCCTTGCGGCATTTTCTTCCACTGCCGGATGAACAATCGGCTGGACATTTATTTTCCTGGCCGCCAAAGCCTGGCTCAACATCATGCATTGTATGGAATTTCCGATAATTGCGGGGATAACCGCTGCGCCTGCAGAAAATCCGGTGTTGACTCCGCTGTTGCGCGCCAAGTCAAGAAAGAGCTTTGACCGTTGGCGGAGCTGTTCGACGATTTCCGGATGGCGCTGCATTAACTCCAACGATTTGAATGCAGCAGCTGCGTTTGGCGGGGACATTCCCACGGAATAGAGGAATCCCGGAGCGGTGAACTTGAGGTAACGTACGAGCGGATTGCTTCCGGCAATGTAACCTCCGCAGCTTGCAAGCGACTTGGAAAGAGTGCCCATCCAGAGGTCAACGTCTGCCGGATCAATCCCCGGAAAATGATGAGAGAGGCCGCGGCCGGCAGGTCCGAGAACGCCGATCGAGTGTGCTTCGTCGATAATGAGGTTGCATTGAAAACGCTTCTTCAGCTCAATCAGGCGAGGGAGATCGCAGATGTCTCCGTCCATGGAAAAAAGTCCTTCGGAGCAGATGAGAGCTCGACGGTATCTGTTTCTCAGCCGGCTCAGCAGTTGTTGCAGCTCAGACATGTCGGCATGTCTGAATGGAATCCGTTTTGCACCCGAAAGATAGATGCCCTGCAGGATGCTGTCGTGGCAAAGAGAATCATGCAGGATCACATCGTCTTTATCGAACAGATGGCCGATAGTCGTAACGTTAGTCGCATGGCCGCTCACAAAAACAACCGCATCTTCGACCCCGATGTGCCGGGCAAGCCCCTGTTCAAGATCCCGATGGATCTGCCGCTCACCGGAAACAAGCCGACTGGCCGATACGGACGTGCCGTAGCGATCGATCGCTTCCTTGGCTGCCGCGATAACCTCAGGGTGCCCGGAGAAGCCGAGGTAGTTGTAACTTGAAAAGTTCAGCATCTCGACGCCATCAATAACGCTCCGGTTTCTGGCGGTTCCTTCGTGGATATGAAAGTAAGGATTCCTCAGCCCATTTCTTTCAATCTCCTCCAACCGCTCTTTAATGTTCCTGACTTCCGGAAAAGAGGCGATATCACAGCACTCCCGCTCCTTTGCCTCCACCGGCATGGGATCAGGCGCTTTCGGCGGGTCCGGCAGGCGGCCGGAAATTCGGTCTCGAATCAGATCCAGCAGGTCCCCAACCCTGCTCAAGGTTGCAACTTCTTTATCGCTAATCTGGATCGAAAGGTTCTCCTCGAGAACGCCAATCACTTCCATCATTGCGACTGAATCCAGACCCAGTTCCGAAATGAGAGTTGAGGCGTTTACGTCACCAAGTTCTCTTGGATTGACATCATAAACAGCCGTCTTGAGGATATTGATGAAATTTTGGTCCGTGCTTATCATTGGAGTCCCGCCCTGATAATCATTAAAGGCGCGATCATATCATATCTTTTAACCACGTATTTGCCTGGATCGGCATGGATAAGAGATTTTTAAGCTGAACAGTGTAAATCCGCCAGAATCCGCGGTCGATGTGTTTTGACGACAGGGAATTTTAATCAGCGGAGGGCCAAGGTTTCCGACGAGGGGACATTCGAGCGCTTATCCGGGTCTCCGAACAACCCATCTTCGAACAGGGCTTTCGCTCTCCTGCGCTGCAGTTTCCCGCTGGATGTTTTGGGAACCGAGCCTCGCCCCGCAAGAACGACTTTGTCTACCGTAAGTCCGAATGCGGACCGGACCTGCTCACTGATCGCCTGAGCCAATTCCGCATTCTCGGGCATGGTTGTTTCCGCAATGATGATGAGTTTCTCGGTAGAATCTCCATCCACCGAGAACGCTACTACACTTCCTTTGCGAATTCCGTTGATCTCTTCTACCACCCACTCGATGGCCTGCGGCGGATAGTTCTTGCCATTAATGATCACCAGGTCTTTTTGTCTTCCCGAGATGTAGAGATCTTCCTTGAAAATAAATCCAAGGTCGCCCGTATGAAGCCAGCCTCCTTTGAGAAGCTGGCTGGAAGCTTCGGGATTCTCAAAATAGCCGGGCGTCACGCTGAGTCCCCGGAAAACTATTTCGCCGACTCGCCCCTCCGGCAGGAATTGACCGTTTTCATCCAGAATTCGTATCTCATGGTTCTTGATGGCGCGTCCGCAGGAGACCAGTTCGAATCTCTTTTTCGGATCTTTATCCCCGTTTACCGGAACGGCAATGTTCCTGCTTTCATAGGCGTGCCGGTCGATCACCAGTTTTTTCATGGGCCGGTGCAAGTGATCGAATGCGATCGCCAGAGTCGCTTCCGCCATTCCATAGCAGGGCAATATCGCATTCGGCTTGAGCCCGGACGGGGAAAAGGCCTCGAGGAATTTCTCCATTGTCTTCGGATTGATCGGTTCCGATCCGCAACCCAGGATGCGCAAACACGAAAGGTCCTGGCCCGTACGGCCATTTTTCAGAGCCCGTTTGGCAGCAAGGTCGAACGCGAAATTTGGGCCGAAGGTAACCGATGCCCGGTACTTGTTGACCGTATCCATCCAGACTCCCGGGTGCTTGACAAATGCTGTTGTAGGGATGAACACGACGGGAATCTGGGCGACTAACGTGGAAATGACAAATCCTATGAGCCCCATGTCGTGATAAAGCGGAAGCCAGCTGACCGCGCGATCCGTGTCGGGATTGAGTTCCAGCGTCTCGATCATCGCCTTCGAATTTTCGATCAGGTTCCGGTGCGTGACTACCACACCCCTGGGCGCCGAAGTCGATCCTGAAGTGAACTGGAGAAAACAGGGCTCATCCGGCTGCGTTATGTTTTCGACTAAAGCAAGATCGGAATTGGTTTGTCGCAGTGTCTCGACTTCAAGAATACCCTGCAGCGTGGGCACTCGGGAAAGAACGGATTCGAGAACCGGGATGAGCTCCCTGGTCGTCAGCAATACCCTCGCACGGGAGACGCGCAAAATTCCTACGGCTCTTTCTATGTAATTGTCCAGCCGCCCAAGGGCCAGCGGTGGGTATAAGGGAACCGGCATCACGCCGGCGCTGACGGTGCCCAGAAAAGAAAGGACAAAGTCTTCCGGAGAGGGCAATACAAGAGCGATCCGATCTCCTTTGGCCAATCCCCGGGCTTGAAGAGAAGCCCCAATTCGTTTGGCCTCCTTGCAGACCTCGGCAAAGGACCAGTCTGTAGGGATGAGATCATTGTCAAGGAATGTATAACCGTTGTGCGTTATAGACGCAGCCGCATCGCGGGCATCATTGAGCGTTTCTACCATATCCTCCTCATCCAGCCGAAACGCGTTACATCATTAACATCAAACCGAAAAGCCGGATTGCGATACTCAAATGGCACACAATTCGACGATCCCGATCGATTCAACAACGACGCTCCAAAATATTGCCCCTAACGCAATTCCTGATTGATGCATCGAACATAGCCTTTTTCTACCAGACTTTCAACGAGTTTTCCACCAGCTAATCCTGCTTCCCGTTTCCCGGTTCCCGTTTCTCATTCAAATTCTTTTGTTTAGCTCGAAGACGAGAAACACGCAGCAGGGAACCGGAAACCCCGTTACAGCCATCCCTGAGCCTGATACCATTGAACCGTGCTGCGAATTCCTTCCTCCAGATCGATTCTCGGGCTAAAGCACAAGCCGGCCTTTGCTTTTGAAGAATCGCAGAGCCAGTATTGCTGGAGGAGTTCTTTAATCTTTTGGCTATTGACGGTGGCCGGTTGTCCGCGTAGAGATGCCCACAGATCTCCCGCAAAACCTGCCATTCTGGCAATGCTGCCGGGAAATGCAAAACTTCGGTATGTCCTGCCTAAAGCGCGAGCGATGGACTGGCCCACCTCTTCCCATGTATAGCTTTCGGGCCGGGAAACGAAAAAGATTTCTCCGGAAGGAGTGTCTTGTCGCCCTGCTTGGATAAGTGCGGCTGATAAATCGTCCACGTGAATCAAACTGAAATGTCGCGTGTAACGGCCGGGCGTAAAAAGCCAGCCCCGTTTGATCATCCGAAAGATCATCAGCGTCTCCCGGTCGCCAGGTCCGTACACAGCCGATGGGCGCAGAATCGTGACCCGAAAGGCATTCGCATATTTCAGAGCTTCCTGCTCGGATCTGAGTTTGCTCTCTCCATACCATGAAATTGGATTCGCATTTTCCTTTTCTGTGCGCCCGCGGTTTTCAGAACTGGGCCCTGCCGCTGCAAGACTGCTCACATGAATAAAGCGCCGCGAGGTCGGATTGGTTTCCGCCAGAGCTTCGAGTAACAGGCGAGTTCCCGTCTGATTGATTCGAAAGTACTGCTCGCGGTCCGCAGCTTTGATCGCTCCGGCCAGATGATACACCGTGTCGATCCCTCTCACGGCCTCCCGAACCGTTTCAGGGTTTTCGAGATCTCCCACCACCAGGCGCACGGCCTTTTCTTGAAGCGTCCGGGTGTTGCTGGTTTTACGCACCAGGCATGTGACCGGATACCCTTCTTGCAGCAGCGCCTCAACGAGCCTGCTGCCCACGAAGCCGCTGGCGCCGGTTACCAGTACCTTGGAATTTTGATATTCGGGCCGAATCATTGTGGGGATCTACTCTAAAACAAAAACGCCACGGATTCCAATATTGATAAAAATTATGTGCGGACGGGTCTCCAGACCCGTCCGGATTTTCAGTCCCATAATTGCTCGGGCGGGACGGCTCTGGAGAGCCGTCCCCACATGTTTCATTACAGCAAAAGAGCGGAGAGCATGACGACCGGAATCGTCAAATAGGAGGTTATGGCCAGTCCTGCCAGAGGGGCCAAGGCTAAGCTGACCAGGAGGGATCCGATGCAGCCGCCGATAAGATCTGCGGAATATAGCGGAGTAATTGCCCCGGCTTGATCGTGGGATTCATGCAGACCCGCATAGGAAAAAGCAGTGCGATCTGCAATGGGGCAATCGTCGCATTCGATCCATCCCTGAGATGCTGTCAAGCATTTCCCCCAATCCGATAGAAGAAAAAGTTGGCTCAACTTCGACAGGGGAGATTAGATCAATTGTGGCTTCCCACAGCCGGGGAGGTCCGCGGCGCCGATGGTATGCCAATATGCTGTCTGTCTTCATCAAGATGAGCTGAAAAGTGAGAAAGACGGTTTTGCCATATGCGACCCCACGTCGGATTACGTCCCTCGCAATCCGGCAGACAGCGTTCTCTACAGCGCAGTCGCCGAACACCTCGAGACCTTCCTGGCCAAGCAGCGTCAGCGCGAACGCATTGTTCCGCGCTTCGTCGAGCTTTACGCCGCGTCCGTGCAGGGGCGCATCACCATTGGGCCTCGCGCGGGAAGTTACCTCACAGCCCTTGGATCTGAGAAGGAAGATGAAGGTGCAGTTCCTTCCGTTCCAAGGTGCGCCGCCGTCTCCGGTTTCAGCCTGCACGCAAACGTCTGTATTCCAGCCAAAGCCCGCCACCAATTGGAAAACCTCTGCCGTTACACGGCTCGTCCGGCCGTGGCCACGGAGCGTTTATCTGTCTTGCCCAACGGCTGGCTGCTGTACCGTCTCAGACATCCCTGGCGCAATGGCGCAACGCATGTCGTGTTCGAGCCACTGGAATTTGTGGGGAAGCTCGCGGCCTTAGTGCCGCCCCCCATGTTTAACCTTGTTCGCTACCATGGGATTCTCTCTTCGGCGGCTCGCGGGAGATCCTCGATCGTTCCGTTCGCTCCTGAAGCCGCAGATCCCGCACACCATGATGGATGCAGCGCCGGGAAACAGCCTGCTCATGGCGGCGAGAAGTTTCTGCCAGGCTGTTGTCATCTAC
>Ga0187861_10003340_pt1 | contig 14253 bp, 10 predicted proteins | sample June2016WEW_10_1_3_FD_132986 | JGI IMG/M metagenome (GOLD analysis project Ga0187861, IMG submission 132986) | Peatland microbial communities from SPRUCE experiment site at the Marcell Experimental Forest, Minnesota, USA - June2016WEW_10_100 | ecosystem: Environmental > Terrestrial > Soil >...
ATTGGCCCGGCCGAAGCCCTGCGACCACACCACGCGGTTCGAGTCCACCAGCGCAATGCTCAGCGCCGCCACGCCTTGCTGTCCCATCGCCCCGGTGATGTAGTTTGACATGACGGCGATGGTGTTGGTATAGGCAGGGTCAAACACATCCGCCCGCCCACCTGCGACGCCGATGCCACCGACCATAACCAGCACAATCAGCTTGCTGCAACGACTCATACGCATCTTCACCGCTCCTTTCATTTCTGGTTTGCCGAACGCCGGAACTCAGCCAACGGTCAGCCGCGCGCCAGCGCGGCTGACCGTTGGCTGCAGTGATCTTGACAGGCCAATCATAGGTCAGTGGCTCGTACGCATCTTCTGCTCGACACTCGCCAAGTAGTTCGTCAACTCTGACACGCGCCGCACGTCCTCAGTCTCTGACAAAATGGTGCGGAGTCCCCTCACGCCGTTGCGCGTCGAAATCAGACGAGGATCCCACTCGTCCTTGCGTCGAAGCATGTAGTCCAAAGTCTCGCTGGCCACCGTCTTCCACTCCTGTATCTGCTCAAGGGTTGGAGAAGCCCAGCCCTTGGTTCTGTAGTCCCGCATACTGTCTAAACTCAGAAAAACCGGGATGTTTCCCATGCTGCGCGTCTGGGCAACGTCTCCAGAATCCAACTTCTGCAAAGTCATCATAAAGCCTCGGTCGCAGTCAAATCAGCCTCAAATGCCGGCTGGCAGTTCTCTTTTGGTTGCCAGCTACGACCAAGCCAGAAGCGTGCTGCGAGTCCAACCAGCAAACTGATGATGGCTGTCAGAAATGTCTTCATGTTGCTCGCTGATGCCTATCAGTACTATTCAACCATACTCGAAGCGCGAAGGCGAGTGCCGTGGAGAATTCATGGCTGGGCTCATGGTGAGCAGTAGAGGATTGTGACGCATCGCTGTCAAGCACAGTCTCAGGGACTTGCGCGTTCGGCGTGGGCGGTTCAGAGCTCGGGCGCACCGGCTTTCAGGCGCGCAAGTTCGCCAGGGGCGGAGGCGTGGGCGGCATGGATCTGGCTGAAGTTGTGGATGCGTTTGAGGGCGTCCGCTTGCGAGGCTTCGCGGTGCGTCATGACGGTTCCTTCGGGCGTTGCGGCAAGATTCGCGGCAGGATTGACGGAAGTGTAAACGATTTTTTTAATGCAAGTGGATTCATTCGTTCGTTCATTCGTTCAGTGGAACGGACCGCGGACGGTTTCGGTTCGCAGCATCGCAGAACCCGCCGGCCGGCTGCGAATGGTGGATATGAGTCGGCATGGTGGGTCGCGGATCGCCGGGCCATGACATCATCCGGCCGCTGGTCCAACCTGGGCTCGCGGTGCTCCGCAGCCCTAATTTTTCGTTCCGCGTTGATGTTCAAACAGAAGATGGGGACACGCAGCAGCGCCCACGGATCGGCGATCCATGACCCAGCGTGTTGGCTCGTTGTGGGAATCGGGGGAGCGCGGGCGTCCCGTCATGCGCCGTATGGTAGCCGGTCCGGCGGTCGGCGGGCCACCCGGCGGTTGTTCTTTTGCATGGTTGGCATGTTTGGCGGGAACGAGATTGTTCGGCCAACCGCACCGGAGGTCCGGACACGTCCACGGGTCAGCGGAGTGGTGTTGGCGGCCGTCTGTCAGTTGACGGGGGTCATTTGAGCGTTCGCACGGAGCGGCGTGGAAATTGCGGCGCCTAACGGGCAGGTGGTCACCCGTTCCACCCGCGGGCCGTCTTCGGATTAACGCGGCTGCGACCCGCGCCTGGAACCGCCCAGCGCCTGCAAACGGGCCAGCGCCACGGCGTCGAGATACGCTTCATCCGCATCGGTGCAGAGCGTATCCAGCAGCATCGGCCGGTCGGGACCCAGCGCGAGCCACGCGGCGGTTGGCCCAAGGTCAGACGCGTTGTGCAGCGGCGCGTGCGCGTCCCACATCGCTCCGGCCACATCCGTGCGTGCGCTGGCCACCAGCCAGAGCCCGAGTTTCTCTTTCAGGATTTCCCTCGTTTCCGCGGAGTCGCGCGCGCGGGCCAGCAACGCCGTGCTGGCAGCAATGCGCAGGTTCGCGGCGCCGACCCGGTCCAGCAGCGTGTTCATTTCGGCCAGGCTCCCCGGCGGTTTACCCAGGGCCATGCGCAAATACAGGGTGATGTGATGCGACTCCGCCAGGCGGGCCAGCGCGCGCAGCGTAGTTTCAAACGCGGCGCGGGTTTGCTCGTCGGTAAAATTGTTCTCGGGATGCCGGTGCAGCGACAGAATTAAGTCGCGCGCGCCGAGGATTTCCATTTTCTCCAGAATGTTGGTGAGAACGGCCATGCTCGCGTCGTAGTCGGCGGGCAGATTATTGATCAGACGCAAACCGGGGTAGAGATCCACCTCCGGACTCAGATCCACGAAAACGGTCACGCCCTGGCGGTGCAGCCAGGCGGCTTCCTGATGCAGGGGGGCCGGTTCCCGTTCGTGCAGATAGCGTCCGTCCACCACGACCCCGTCGAAATGCTCAAAGAAAGTCGGCCGGGCGAGGATTTCCTCCTGGATCGAACGCGGATGCGGCAGAGGCAGGGCGCGACCGTGCGGCCGCGGCGGCGGCGCGAGGCGCGGAATTTCCGCGACGCCGGCTTCCTTCACGCGAATGGCAAAGACCCGCACGTCACCGCCGGCGATGGTATGAGCGGTGCTTTGACCGGGGGAGTTGGTAGTCACACCCTCCGGCAACCAGCCCGCCGCGCCTTTCTCGGATTGATCGAGCGACAGCTCGCGTACCGATTCGATGAGGCCACAATGCGAGACGATGCGCAGCGGCAGCTCGTGCCATGAGTTGTTGGCGACGCCCAGCGTGTAGGCACCTGGTCCCTGACGGCAGGTGATGAAGCTCAATCCGCGGCTGCCCGCGTCGAAGAGCATTTGCTGTTGAAAGGCGGCTGCGAGCGCGGCACGCACCTCCGGTCGCAGCGTGCACGGTTTGGGCAACGGCCGGTCATTCTCGCTGCGCAGCGGGCCGTTGGGCGCCTTCGTTTCGATACCAAACGGGCTCGCAAAGAGGGTCAGCCGGCCCTGGCGGCAGTTTACCGTGATGGTAGTCGCCGCGTTCGTGCAGCCCGCGATCCCGCCCGGCAGTTTGGCCAGATTGCTCGCCGTCAGGAAGAGGTGCCCGCCGTCCTCGACGTAAGCCTGGAGTTTGTCGCGCACTTCGCGACCGCCGCTCAGTTCGCCCGCCACGACGATCACCGCATAGCGGCGCAGCAACCACGCCGGGGCATCGCTCAACAGACAGTCGGCGACGTCGCCATAAGGCGTGGGGGCGTTGAATCCCGATTCGTCGTGATAATAGGACGAGTTCGCGTAACCCGGATACAGCAGATCGAGCACGGCGTCGGTCAGGTAATCGCCCGGACCGTAAGGCAGATTGCCCCACACGCGGTAAACCTTGTCCGAGTAAAGGTGCCGCGGAAAGGTCCAGCCCGCGTTGAAGTCGAGCAGGAGGGCGACCGGCGTGAGCATGACGCCCGGCTGGCCGTTCTCCCTGACCCACCGTTGCGCGGACTGCTGGATGCGCCCGATGGGCGACAGGTTCGGGCCGTCGAACCAACCGTTTTCGAACCCCACAACCATGCAATTGTAGAGCACGTGGCTGTAGAGCAGGCGCTTCAACAGGCTAAGACTGGTGCCCTTGGTCGGCCCGTGGGTGTCGCCGCCGCTGCCACCGGCCGGGCCGTAGGTTTTGTAACCCCACCGGTTGTAGATCGAGGCATTGCCAAACCACGGCACGCCGTATTGTTTGCCCGCGCCGCGGATAAACGCGTAATAAACCTGGTTGTTCGGCAGCGCCTGGGCGGTTTCGGCGCCGATGAACGTGAAGGTGCCTTCCTTCAGCAAATAATGGCCATAGTTCAAAGAAACCAGCGTGGCGTGCCGATGGCCAAGGTCATCGCTCATGCGCGCGAAATGGCGATGGAAATTCAGATACTGCTCAAAGCGGTCAGCCGAGGCGGGCGTCATCTGGTCCGCATAACCGCCGACGTAGCGGCCGTCCTGCTCGCCGATGTCGGTGCCGAGCCAGCGCCCGCCGAGGTGGGATTCAAGGAGCGCGAACGCCCCGGCGGGCGGCGTGAATTGCTGCCAGTAACCGCCCGGCCCCGAGCCCGGCACGTAGCCCCAGATGTCGAACAGGAACAGGTCGCGACGCTTGATCTCGTCCGCCAGCGCCTCGAGGTTCTTTGCGAACAAGACCGGGTAGGCGGGCCAGATCACCTCGCCCAACTGGAAGGTACGCGTGAACTTCTCGAGTTCCTCGGAGTAACCGACGATCTGGTCGTCGCGTACCTCGAACCCGCGCAGGCAGGCAAACCGCGTCCGGTTGCCGAAGGTTTCCCTGGTCGGCGGCTGGACAGCGTGGCGGCCGTAATCCGGGTTTTCGCGCGGATCGAACGATGGCCCGTAAACGCGCCGGGGAGCGTCAGGTATGGCGCCGCTCAGCACACGGCCGGCGCCGAGCGCGACGATGCATCCGGCGGCGAGGACTGCGACAACCATTCTGGCACGCGATGTCGGGTGGCTTGTCATGACCGGGAGGCTAAGCCACCCCCGCGGCGATGGAAAGGTCCATTCCGTGACGCACTGGCGCCCCGCGCGCCGACGGGAAGTGGCTACCAAAACCTCCTTGACAGGTTTCCGACGAGGTACAGACTGCTTTCGCAAAACGCCCCGTCGCTTCGGTCCTGTAATGTGCAACCAGGCCAAACTGCCACGCCATGAAACCCAGCGAGTTGGCTGGAGGAGAATCAAGTCGCACAATGGATGCGGCGACAAGAACCTAAAGGATACAAAATGGATAAAGTTACTCGATACGAATGGCAAGGTAGTGGAGTCGTTTTAGTTCTACTTTGCATTTTGGGGATTACGATTCCTTTAGCAGTCGTGTATTTTATGACCCACTTGCTACGAATCGAAACGGAGGTCGCCGATGGGGAAAAGCTGTCCGAATGTTTGCGGGCCAGAAAGTGAGTAGCTCGACATGCAGATGCCAACACAACAAGGCATTGTCTTGAGCGAGTCGGCGAGCCGCAAGGCAATGCGTGGCAGCGCGAGTCAGGCCTCGGCGTGGCGGCAATCCTGCCATGCGTGGAGCCTCCTCCGGGCGCCCTGAATACCCGACAATAGCCCAGCCTTTCAAGGCTGGATAAACCCGTCCCCTACGGATCAAAGTCTCGTCAGGGACGGCAGACAGCTTCTTTCGTCCCGGCCGGGACTTGGACCACCGTTCCCCATGAATCCCACCGCTAAAGCGCTGGGCTATTCTCGATTCGCCGCCGCCTGTCCGCCCTCCATCCTCAACCATCCATCCTCGTCATTCGCACTTCGTCCCTCACACTTCACACCTCGTTAGTTATAGAGGGTCGGTTCCTTGCGCCAGTCCTTGTCCTTCTCGAAACCGAACGCGGTGACACGCGGGCGCCGCTCGCGCAGGCGCACGGATTCCACCCCCAGGAAATGCCCCTGTGATTGCGGGGACCGCCCCACGCACTCCAGCCGGAGCGTGTACGTGCCCGGATCGGGCCAGAAATCGAGCAGGTGGAGCTCCTCGTTGACGACCTGCGGACTGTAGCCGTCGAAGATGCCGCCCAGCTTGACCCCGTTCAAGAACACCTGGTAGCGGCCGAAATCGTAGGACTTCGTCAGATTCACGAGCAGCCGCAAGGGTTCCTTCTTCTCCACGCGAAACGGAATCTCCATCCAGGCGCCCTCGGCCCGGGGCGGTTGATAGAGAAGCTGCGGGCCTTCGTAGAGGTCGAGATGTTGGCGCGAGACCGACCCCGCCCCGTGATGCGCCTCGTCGGCAAAATCGCGGGCATAGGCGATGACGCGGTCCAGGTTCGGCAGCCGGCGCTCGCGCGCGTGGGGGGCGCGGGCGGTAAACGTGGGCGTGCCGGTTTGATACCAGAAAGCCACGCTCGCATAATCGTCCTCGCGTTCATTCCAACTCGTGGACCGGTGCTGCGGGTTTTCGTCCGGCGAGATCCAGCCGAAGTGTTCGAGCGTCACCTTGAGGCCGCGATTGAAGACGATCGGGTCGTTGAGATGCCAGCGGTAGGCGCTGGTGTGGCTGCCCACGATGCCCCATTGATCGAAGAACGGCACACCGAAGTAGGGGGTGCTCGTCCGTTTCAACCCCCAGGCGGACAAAAAATAGTCCTCCGTGCCGGTGCCCCAGATGGAGGCCTTCTTCTCGCCATCCACGTAGATTTTTTCGTCCCCTTCCCCAAACCACGACGGGCTGCGCGTGCGCACCGCCAGCACGGTGCCGACGTAGTGCCCCTTGCCCTGGGTGTCGAGTATCACGTAATCCTTGCCGTGCTGGACCGGATACTCCTGCCGGTACTGCGCGTAAAAATAGGGCGTGTCCTTCGGCAGCTTGTTCTTTTGGATCCAGTCAATGTTGTAATAGAGCAGGCTGAGGGGCTTGTCGCTCTGGTTGACGATCTCGATCCGCGCGGATTTCCGAAACGGCATGCGCCAAAAGCAATTGTACGAATCCCCATCCTCAACCACGACCGGCAGGCTGATGACCTCGCGGCGTTGACCAAAACAGCTCGCAAAGAAGTCGCCCACGGGCGCCTCCACCGCGGGGCGCGGGCTGCCATCCCAGAACATGCGCAGCAGCATCTCCTGATGATTGGCCGACCCGTTCTTGGCCCAGTCCTGGGGTTCGGGTCCGAGGAACGTAAGCCAGATGTGAGTAATCACCCCGGGCCCCTGCTCGTCCATCAGCACGTGCGTTTCGCCGGGCAGGATGTTGAAATTGTCCCAGTTGCTCGCCTCGTCCAAGTCGCCCCGCGGTTCGGCCTTGGGATTGATCTTGCGCTCGGCGGCGGGACCACGCCGCACCTCGCCCATCCGCATGGTCGAAGTGGCGCGCCGCGAACGGCCTTCCTGCGGACGGGCCACGTCGTCCAGCAGCCCCGCGGTCGCGACCAGCGTCGCCCAGCATCCCAGCCCCGCCGCGATCAGTGCGACGCGCAATCCGGTTCCGAAGTTCACCGGCACGTTCATGTTGAGATCTCCTCCTCTCGAGCTTCAGGGCTTCGCCACGGTCAGGAGCCAGTCCACGGCCGCCGCCGCTTTTTGTTCGGCACTCCCGTGGTATTCGCTGAGCCGGCCCCGGGCCGCGGCGAGTTGATATTGACGTCGAACGAAGGCGGCGCCGTTGACCGGTTCACCTGCGAGCCACAACGCACGCGGCGCGTGCAATGCAAGCATGCCTGGGAGGTCGCCATACTTCGCGCCACCGGGCAGGAAGCTCGGATCCAGCAGGTCCAGCACCTGGCCGAAGCGGAACCCCTGCGTGTCCACCGCCGCCGCGCCAATGCCAGCCTCGCCCACCGCGCACGCCGCGGCCGCCCAAGGTCCGGCCCCGCCGAGCCCCACCACATTCACCGGCTGGCGGCCCTCGGCCAACTGACCCGCAAACTTGACCACCGACAACACGTCGTGAACGCGCTGGGCAAACAAGGTGCGGTTATAGCCGAACGTGTACGCGGCCGCCTCGCGGGGATTGTTCACCCGGCGGGTCTGGGTGACCGCTCGGCCGTCCGCCAGAAACTCGCCTTGGAACAGCAGGTCCACCCCAACCGCCGGCGCGCCGGCCTGTAGGAGCCTGGCCACTTCAGCGCGGGGCGTTCCGTCGGCGGAAAACAACCCGGCCTTGCCCGCGGGATCGAGCCAGATGACCGGGGCGCGGCGCGGATTCGCCGGCCGCAAGCAGACCGTCGGCAGCGCCTCGTTATGCGTCCGGTTGCGGACCCAGCCGGTTTCCTGCGTGTAATCGCCGCGAGCCTCCTGCCGCTGCACTTCCCATGTTACGTCGCCAACTTCGCTGAGCGTACGACCGATCACGATGCCGATCGCACCCCCGTAAGCCCGGCGGAAGGCCTGCGGTGAAGCCTGGGCCACCGTGAGAGACCGCTGCGCGGCGTCGTTCAACCGGCGAAGCAGGGCGCGTTCGAACTCCGGCCCGCCCGGTGGCACGGGATGCGCGTCGTCCCACACGGTCAGTTCCGCGCGTTCGAGGCGGCGGAAATCCCGTTCGCGCATGGGCTCGGTCGCCCCTAACCGCAGGTGGCGGTTCATCCAGCCGTACATGGCGGCGCGGCTGACGGCGTTGTAGTTGTGGCCGAACTGGAGGAACGGCGCGAGCATCACGTTGTGCGGCGCCCCGAGCAGCGCGAAATGGCGCTGGAGTTGCGGGAATCCCTTGGTCGGCATCTCCTTGGTCCAATCGTCAGCCGCGGTCATGCCGAGCGGCTTGGGCGCGAAGAGCGCGGCGAACTCGACGTTGCCGGTTTCGACGCGCAGGTCGCAAGCGTTCTCGCAGGTGCAACCACCCTGCATCGCGGTGGAAACCATCACCGCGGGAAACGCGACGGCCGGCCGTGGATCCAGCGCGCAGAGGATGAACGTCTGGGTGCCGCCGCCGCTGGCGCCGGTGACCCCCACGCGCCGCGGGTCAACGTCCGGCAGGCTCGTGAGAAAATCCAGCGCGCGAATCGAGTTCCACGTCTGCAACCCCATGACGCTTTGGAAACGACTTTCCGCCGGCGGACTGAAGAGGCCCCAGTTCTCTGTCGAGTTCATTTCGGGCCGCTGCTTTGCAAACCCGTGGGCCAGCGATTGGGGAATCTGGACGCTGTCCGCGTACCCCACCATGTCGTACTGGAACACCACGCAGCCCAGGCGCACCAGGCCGACGCACAGCGCCTGCATGGGATTGCGGGCCGCGGCCTCGAACTGTTCCCCGCCACTGGCCATCTCCTTCCGCACCGCCTCCGGCGTTTCATCGTGGAACCGGCCGTTCTCCCAATGCCCGTGGGCGAAAAGGACCGCCGGCCGTCGGCCAGCCGTCGCCGCCGTTGGCCGGAAAAGACTGCCGGTGACGAAAAAGCCCGGGACACTCTCAAAATGGACTTTCTCCACGGTGTAGCCGTCGAGGGTCACGCGACCGTGGATGACCGGATGCAAAGGCGTTTTGACGGGCGTCGGCCACAAACCGAGCGCCACCTGGATCTGCCGGCGCACCCGTTCCGCCCGCTGGTCCCAAACCGCTCGCGAATTCGCCGGCGTAAATGGAAAGTAGCCGTCGAGATCCTTGAGCGGCTGGAGCCGGACATCTTCAGGCTGCCGGCCCGGAGGCAGGACCCGCGGCACTTCGGTCCAGGACGTCAGGCTGAGGAACATCGAGACGAACGCGAGGCCGAGGCGACCGGCGGAAACGAGTCGTGTGGTCATGGCGGGCAAGCTACCGCGGTTCGTCGTCCTCGGCCACTCAAAACACCCGGTTCCTATGCCCGGGTCAAGTACCAGAAGACCGAGATTGTGCGCGGGCCGCGACTGGCCACGGCCACCCGCGCCCGCGGCCTCCTTGCCAGCGCCCGCGAGCACCTGCCCAACCTCGCCCGCTACCAAGTGGATACCGGCATGCTGGACCGCTTAAGGACGCTCTCCGCAGCCTGGCGGGTTTGGCGGCCGACCGGCGCCAGCGGGCCGTCGAACCCGCAGCGGTGTCAGCGGAACTGGAACGTCTGTTCATGAACCTCGATGAACTGCTGACCGGCCGTCTCGACAAACAGATTGCTCGGTTTGAATCGGCCAGTCCGATGTTCTTTCCACGATATCGGAGCGCCCGAAGCATGGAGGCCAGTGAGGTCAGCGCAGCCGGCAAACTCCCATCCGTCCGGTGTTCGCCACGTGTCCGGCCAGCGAAATAGCCCCTCGGCGGCCGGCATCGAACGCACCGGCCTGCTTTTCAAAGTACCTTACACCGTCGGGACCGGATGGACGCGATTGGAAGCGCGAGAGATTAATCGCTTGGCCCAATTTGCACATTTTATTCCGCAACGATCTCCTCCTTTTTCACCCGCTTCCAATCACACCCTGGTCACGACGCTGGTATTAATATTGCTTTGTTTCCGCCTGTTGATTTCAATAACCCGTGACCGGGAGGAACCGCCGGTTGCACGGCCTCAAGGCGCGACTTGACATCAAGGTGACGGTTGCGTGACGATGACATGCCAAGATTGGCCGGTCGCAAGACCGCTCTGTATGGAACCGGACAGGCTTCAACTACAACGACTTGAGTTGAAATACCGCATCTCGGAGCGAACCGCCGGGTGCGTGCGGGATTTTGTACGCTCATTTCTGGAGATTGACGAATACGGTATGAGCCAGCCGGAACTGGCCTACCCCATTCACAGCCTTTACCTCGATTCGAACAATCTGCGAACTTATCGCGAAACCATCAACGGGACGAACAACCGCTACAAACTCCGGCTCAGGTATTACAATGACGAGCCCGGTTCGCCGGTCTTTTTTGAAATCAAGCGGCGGCAAAACGACGCGATTTTGAAGCAACGCGCCGGCGTGCGGCGAAATGCCGTGGATTTCCTGCTGGCCGGCCAGTCGCCGGAGCCGCAACACCTGCTGTCTGACCGGCCGGACCAACTCGTGGCGCTGCAAAACTTTTCCCGGTTGATGCTCGGCATCCAGGCGGGCCCCAGGGCCCACGTTGCCTACCGGCGCGAGGCCTGGGTCAGCACCCGCGACAACTCAATCCGCGTAACGATGGATCGGGATGTTTCGGTGGCGCCCCAGTTTCGCGCCTCCTTTGGCCTGGAACAAAACCGACCCGTGCGACCGTTCGGCCGGATGGTTATTCTGGAACTCAAATTCACCGGACGCTTCCCGAACTGGTTCCACGATTTGGTGCAGCAGTTCAATCTCGATCGGTCCGGTGCGGCAAAATACGCGGACGGAGTGAAGTTGCTCGGCGAAATGAACCTGGGGGGGCGCCGGCAGCCTGAGACCGAGGTGTTGCCGGCGGCCGCCATTGGGGCGGGCGGGAACAACTGCGTCCCCTGCTCCACCGCGACCGACGCCGCGCCTTTTTGTGCCAGCCAGCGTTCCAACGAGAATCCCGGCGGGACCGACCTGTCCTCCCGCCTGTGGCTGCGCGATCCCGCCAGGTCGGAGGAATTGATCTGGAAGTTGAAAGAAGTCCCGCGAGTTGGCTGCGTCACCAGCCTGCACGCCGAAGACGAATCTCAATTCTGAACTGTGAAATCACTGCCGTCCATCCCGACCCCGCCGCAACTGCGGTGGCGCGAGTTTCGCATCAAGATCCTGCCAACGATCCTCTTCCTCGCGGTCATGGCCGTGACGGTTTCCGTCTGGATCCGATTTGCCGCCGCCCCAAACGTGGTTGGGCAGGCGGAGACGATCCATGCCAACCTCGTCAGCTCCAAGCCCGGCATCCTGACCCAGTTCACCGCCACCTTGAACCAGCCGGTGCATGCCGGCGACGTGCTCGCCGTGGTCATCCCCAATCCCCGGGTCCTCGAGCAGTCGCTGGCCTTGATCCAGGCGGAGATCGAACAGACCAGGCTCGGCCTCAACCCCATCTTCAGCCGCGAGCGCACCGACTACCAGGTCGAAAACCTCCAACTGCGTGAACTCGAGGCCCGCACCCGGCTCGCCACGGCCAAGGTCAAACTGCAGTACAACGAGGCCCAATTCGCCCGCATCTCCGGGCTGTTCCTCGGCGATACCAACAATGTCGTGTCCCAAGCCACCTACGACGCCGCCCGCCGGGACGTCGAAGTCGCCCGGACCGACGTGGAGGAAGAAACCCACCTCATCGCCGGCATCGAGGCAACCCTCAAGCACCTCGCCACCGTCCTGGCCCCGAGCGTCAACCCCGCCGACGCCATCCGCGCGGCGATCAACGTGGAGGAGAAGAAACTGGCGTTGACGGAAGTCGAACTCGGACCGGTCAACCTGCTCGCACCGATCGATGGCGTCATCAGCACCATCGCCCATCGCAATGGTGAAAACGTCAGCGCCGGTGAAACCGTCGTGACCGTAACCTCCGCGAAGGCCACCCGCATCGTCGCCTACGTTCCGCAACCCATTTCGGTGGAACCGGTGGTGGGCATGCCCGTCCGCGTCACCTCGCGTTCCCTGCGGCGCAACAGCGGCGTGGGGCATGTCGAATCGGTCGGCGCCTGGATGTCGCCGATCTCGCCGGCTTTGCTGTCCCATCCGCTGCCGCAGCAGTTCGTCCAGATCGGCCTGCCCGTCTGGGTGAGCGTGCCGCCGGGCATGAACTTCCGCCCGGGCGAGCTCGTCGCCCTCGACTTCGACCGCGCGAACTAGCCACGCGGCCACCCGGATCGCCCGCGCCGACGACCCCGCTGAGCGACCCGGCCTCCCCGCCCGTGGAGTTGCCGGGCCTTTGCGGCCGCGCTTTTGCTTGAACTGGCCGCGCCCGGCAGGCAGCGTCTTGCCCCGATGAGATCATTCACCGCCGGGTTGTGGGTTCTCTGCGCCGCCGGGTTGACCCTGCGCGCCGCCGGGCCAACTCCGCCGGCGATCTTGCTCTACGGCCGCCCGTATGTGGAGCTCGACGCGTGGGCCAGGGCCAACGCCCTCCGGCTGGACTGGGACCATCACAGTCGCGACGCCCGCGCCACCAATCGCTCCACGCGCCTCGGCTTCACCGTGGACTCGCGGGAGGTGCAATTCAACGGCGTGAACGTCTGGCTGTCCGTCCCCATCACACCGTCCAATGGCCGTTTGCTGGTGGCCGTCCTCGATGTCAAGAGCGCGCTCCAACCGCTGCTCGAACCGGCCCGCAACAAACCCGGCCAGAAAGTCCATGTCATCGCCCTCGATCCCGGCCACGGCGGCCGGCAACCCGGCAACCAGGATGGCGATCATCTTGAAAAAGAATACACGCTCCTCCTCGCCCAGAAGGTGCGCAGCCTGCTCCAGAACGCCGGGTTTCGCGTCGTCATGACCCGCACCGCGGACGCGTTCGTGGACCTGCCGGAACGCCCGGCCCTGGCCCGGCGCCAGCGGGCGGACCTGTTCGTCAGCCTGCACTACAACGCCACCGGCGCCGGCGAGGCCGAGGCCAACGGCGTCGAAGTCTATTGCCTGACGCCAGCGGGCGCGTTCTCAACCAACGCGCAGGGGGACGACGGGAGTTCGACGCAGGCCGAGCCCGGCAATCTGAACAACGCCCGCAACCTGCTGCTCGCTTATCGCCTCCAGAAGGCGCTGGTGGGAAATCTGGCGGTGAAAGACCGCGGCGTGCGGCGCGCGCGCTTCGCGGTGCTGAAGCCCGCGACCATGCCGGCCGTGCTCATCGAAGGCGGCTTCATGAGTTCCCCGACGGAAGCGCAACAAATCTACAACACCACCCACCGCGCGGAAACCGCCCGCGCGATTGTGGACGGCATCCTCGCCTACAAGCGCCTGGTCGAGCGCTGAGAATCAGTGCTCGCTCTTCGCTGGCTTGCTCGCGCCGCCGCGTTTGCCACCGCCGGCGGTCAGGATTGTGCCGGTGAGCACCCCCACGGCGAAGAACGCAAAATACATGATCGCCGCCGGCTGTTGCGTGTGGGGCAGGTAGGGCAGGACCAGCGGAACCTTCGTGGGGTTGTTGAGGCCAATCAAGACCAGCAACAACAGCATTACGATGAGGAAGATCGTCTTGAGGAGCAGTTTGGCATTCATATTCCGAAGCAGGCTGACCCTAGGGAAACCGGGCGGGCACGTCAATCAACTTGTGTCGCCCAGCAGAGTAGCGGGCGCCGGCTTCATCGGCCCGCGGCCGGGCTCCTGTCCGTCCCCTGGCTGCTAATCCCGGATGATCTCGTCCGGCAGTTCATCCGGCGCGTCGGGATCACGGGGAAAATGCGCCGCGAGGAGATCGCCCACCCTGGCGATGCCGTGGAGAACGGCCTCGGTGAACTGGTTTTGCCGCATCAAATCGCTCATGGCCGCAGCCACGTCACGCCAGAAGGCGTCGCCGCACTTCTCATGCACCCCAACGTCGCCCACGATCGCGAACTGACGCGTCCGCGGCGCCAGGTAGATCAGGACCCCGTTTCGATGCCGTGTTTTCGTCATACCCAGTTTGGCAAAGCGCCGTTGCGCATAAGCCAGGGCGTCAGCGCGCCGCTTCCGGCTCATGTAAACGCGAATCTGGCCGGAACTCCGGCGTTCGGCCGCCACGATGGCCGCCACGATGCGGGCTTCGTCCAACTGCGTGATGAATTCCTTCGGGTGCATGGGGCCTCACCAACTGCCGCTGGCGCCACCGCCACCCGAGGAACCGCCGCCGCCGGAAAATCCCCCGCCGCCCCCCCCCCCCCCCCCCCCCCCCCCCCCCCCCCCCCCCCCCCCCCCCCCCG
>Ga0187861_10003347_pt1 | contig 14229 bp, 15 predicted proteins | sample June2016WEW_10_1_3_FD_132986 | JGI IMG/M metagenome (GOLD analysis project Ga0187861, IMG submission 132986) | Peatland microbial communities from SPRUCE experiment site at the Marcell Experimental Forest, Minnesota, USA - June2016WEW_10_100 | ecosystem: Environmental > Terrestrial > Soil >...
TCTCGGGACTGTCTTGGTGCAATCGGGCAGGATACCGGAAGCGATACAGCATCTGGAGCAGGCGTTACGGATCAAGCCGGATTACGCCGAGGCGCACTACAATCTGGGGATGATCTTGGGGCAGGCGGGCAGGATACCGGAAGCGATAGAGCATTTACAACAGGCCCTGCGGATCAAGCCCGATTTTGCCGAGGCACACTACAATCTCGGGACTGTCTTGGTGCAATCGGGCAGGATACCGGAAGCGATAGAGCATTTGGAGCAGGTGCTGCGTCTCAAGCCCGATTACGCCGAGGCGCACTACAATCTAGGGACCGCCTTGGGGCTGGCGGGCAAGCCGCCGGAAGCGATAGAGCAATTGGAGCAGGCGCTGCGGATCAAGCCCGGTTTTGCCGAGGCACACTACAATCTAGGGATCGCCTTGGCGAAGGCGGGCAGGATACCGGAAGCGATCGAGCATTTGGAACACGCGCTACGGATCAAGCCCGATTACACCCAAGCGCAGAACGCGCTCGCGCGACTGCAAGCTGGCCAGTAAGCAGAGTCCGACGGAGCCGAATCCGATGAGACGCCCCGAATGCTTTCAGGGCAAACGCGCCGAAGATTTGCCGACGGCGCAACGGCAGCCCTCGGAAGTTCAAAGCGCAAGGTTCGCAAGGCGTCCAAAGCGGGGAACCTCTGCTGGGGGATGGTGAATGGTGGGTGAAGGAGGCGACGGAAGCGGCAGGAGACGGCGTTCGGGATTCTCTACCGCAGCCCCGATAAGGAATCGGGGTAAAAAGGCACAGGGGGCGCAGAGGGCGGGATACGGGAGGAGCGTCAGAGCGTCGGAGCGTCGGAGCGTGAGAGCGCCGGCGGAACCGGAGGCGGAGGACGAGGGGGCAGATTGGAAAAGAGTGGCCGCGCAGGCGGTTTGTGAAGTGGAAAGGGTTGGCCGCTTAGACAGGCCGAAGGCTATTACGCAACCGTTTGTTAAGTCGCTTTATATTCTTCGTCTGGCATTCCCAAATCGTAAGAATTGTCCACCCTTGAGCACGCAGTTTTGAACAGGTCGAGCGATACCGCGCCTGATTCCTTGCACGTTTAGCGCGCCAATACGCCGCATTGGTCTTAGGACATCGAACACCAATCGAGCATTGGTGCGCGTGCCAGAAACAACCATGAACGAAGACAGCAAGCCGAAGTCGATGTATCACGATATCGGGTGTACCTGGCAGTTCCCTCACGTACAAGCGAAAGCGATATCCGAGCCTGTGAATCGCTGAGCGCACGACTCGCTCGGGAGTTGTGTCCCGACAGCGAATTGCCGCCATGTTCCGCGACCGCCTGCGCGGTACGTGTTCGAACCTCCACGTTGAGAGCTTCACGACCAAGCTATGAACTCCCAACTCCGTAAGAAGCAAACGAACGCATGCTGAACTATATATCGAGTGTCTGCTGTTTGGGCATACGCAACCAGAGCCTCCGCAGCACCCAGCCAGCGTATCACGGGAATCCTACTGTGGCAGCTAGTTTTCAGGCCAACCGTGTCTGAAATCGAATTCGACCGCGAGGGCACGCAATGACGGCCATACACCTCGAACCGCCGGAGGAATGGGAGGCTTCTTCCTGCGCGGATGCAATAGCATATTGACGATTCGAGTGCGGTCCAGAACCCATCCCAACTCGCACAAACGAAACCAAAACGAGGGTTCAACATCGATAAGGTCGCGCGGTGTGGCTAACGCACACGTAGTGGCTTCGCGCGGGAAACCGCAACGCCAGACTGTGCAGAAGTGTTTCCATTTCTCGCGGAATTTAGTTTCAATTATGGCCTCATGCCGCGTAGTCGCACACTGCACGAAGAAGACTGGTCGCCCGAAACGGAAGCCATCCACTGAGGGCAACCAAGCTACTATGTCTGCACCCAAATCGTTTTCATCGGCACTCAATCTTTCATCAAGTATATCGTCTGGAAAGAGCTTGGCCGATTCACCGCAGCGGACGGCAACCAGTGGGAGGGCGTCGCGAAGAGAAACGGGAAGGCCTCGCTCCGCACGCGGTTCGCTGAGGACTAGGGCGTCGCCCAAGTAACAAGCAGCTAGACTGCGAATAAAATCCTCGAAGTGTCGACGGAAGAGTCCTTTTATCGCTTCAGCCGGTTGGCCCGTTGCCAAGAAAAGATTCGAGCCATATAGCAGAAACAGATAGGGATCGAAATGCTTAGCCCTCAGACATCTGACTTGCTGTGTCGAGGCATCGAAAGGATACGCATCGCCACATAGATTCTTCCGCAAAACCGCATGTTCGAATACTTCTTCAAGACGTGAACGCTCGAGCTCAGGAATTTCATCTTTGAGATTGTCGATTGTTATGGGCCTGTCTTCTCGTGTTGCGAACAACTCCAGGGCATCACACAGGTCCGAGAGGTTCTGTGGTTGCATTAGAGTTTGAGAGTTTTTCTTATCTGTTCAAGCAGCTTATGAACTTTGACGACCTCCGAGCAGGCTCGCTCAAATTCATCCTTAATTGCAGTCGTAACTTTTATTTCTCCAGCTTCCGCAATTACAACACCCGCGAGATCCTGCAGTTTTGCTCTTATCTCTCCAAGCGTCTCAGCAATGTACTGCTCTCTCGGAATTGTGAGGGCGTGTGCCTTAGATAAGTCGCCTGTCTGGATCAATTCTGTTCTGGCCTTTTCATCCCCCAAAACCGCTGAGAGCCGTCCGATATAGCGTGATTCCGGAATAACCGGAGTAGTACCGAGATTCTGGCTACCGTACAACCATTGCCAAAGCTGTGCTAGGTGTTCACGGTCTACTTGCTTGACCGTTCCCTTCTTCTCGTCGAGCTTCAATCTGAGATACTTCTGAGTCGCAGAGCTATCGGTAGCGGTTAGCAGATAAGAGAAGAAGAATCCTTTCGCTGTATCTTCTGGCGTTAGGTCTTGCTTGGCGGCTTCTTGGGCTAAGGATTCCGTTCTGATCAGCCTGCGTATCTTCTGAGTTGTATCCCCGATCAAATGGCAGATTTCATCAATTGACTTTCCGGCTTCAACGAGGCTCACGGCGTATCTTGCCATTTGAGCTGAGCCCCACCCCTTAACGCCGGTGATATGACGGAACCCGAGAAATGGAAGGAGCTCGTCCCTAGTAGGACGGAGTATCACGGGTACATTCGCCAACGCGTTCCTTTTCTTTGCGTCGGGGTATTTATCTGGTTTCGACAAGACCGAGCGCAAGGCAGCCAATCTTCGATTGCCTTCGACTACTACCGTTTCGATCCGTCTGGTTTCCGGTAGCTTCTCGTTAACAGCAACGAGAGGCTCCTCGGGGAAGAACCCGCTCGCATACAAGCTATCGGCTATGGGTTGCAGATCGAAGTTGTCTTCCATGACCTGCAGGATTGACGCTTGAGTTCCTGTGCAGCCGGTATTTGCCAATCGCGGGTTCTCAGGGTCAAAACAGAGTTGCCCGACAGGAAGTGGAATAACCGGTATCTGGCTGATTTTTTTTGGCATATAGATTGGTCCGATTCTCAGGAGGCGGGTTTCGTTTCTTGGAAATCAGTTGCTTAGTCAGCGCTTTCGCAACGGCTTCGAAAAGCGGAGGCGGTACGGCGTTTCCGATCGCGCGGAATCGCAACTTCACCGGGGAAACATCAAACGCTTCCGGCTTCGGGAATCCCTGTAGAGCCGCACATTCCAAGTAGCTGAATCTGCGGGCCCTACCGGGTCTGGCAAATTCCCATTTATCTTCGCAGACCTTCCTTAGTGGTGGCGAATCTGGATGTAATCCGACGTGCCGCCAATGAGCAACAACACAGGGGGATTGCCGCCCCCACGTGCGACGGCGATTGCGCGATAGGTAATACCAATGCAGCGGCTCTGTGTTATATGACCCTTTGGGCGCGTCACGGAATCGCCAAATCACATCTCGAAGAGTTTGGTAAGGTTTTCGGCCTCCTGGACCGTGGGTCGGCTTGGGGAATTTGAAGCGAATACCTTCACTGCTGCGAATACCAACGATGAACAGACGCCGCCTGCTTTGGGCGAGACCATAATCTTTTGCATCAAGCACCTGCCATGTCACCCGGTAACCTGCAAGTTTGAATCGCACCAACTGGTTCCGCAGAAGTTGATCGTTTTGCGAGAACCGCATGCCGTCGACATTCTCAACGATAAACGCCAGAGGCCTTACCGAGCGAAGAGCGCGATCGAATTCACGGTAGAGGAAGTTGATCTTATCGCCTATATACCGCCGGCCACCTTGGCTATACCCTTGACACGGATAACACCCCACCAAAATGTCTGCCTTGGGGAACCGCCTGATTTTGCGGATGTCACCAGCGTGCATTATCTTCAGTCCCGTAACGCGCTCGTGGAGCTGGCAGGCAGAATCACTGATCTCGTTAGCCCAGATCGGTTTGATACCTGCCGCAAGCAGGCCCAAGTCGCTGCCGCCGCAGCCTGCGAACAAGGAAATCGCCGTGAACCGTCTCTCCATTTTACCTGCGCACGAAACTAATCCAAGCGTCCTGCAGACGCAAGCCTCTTGCGGCATTTGCTACTCAGGGATGAGAGCAGCAGGCGCGGGGGCGGAGATCCTTCGACAAGCTCAGGATGACAAATTGGGGGGAAACGATGGCAGGTGGGCGGAAAACGGCTCCGGCAGCAACGGAGCCTGTTATCCTACAAGAGGTTACATCGCGAAAAGAAAAGCTTCCAAACCTTCCAAACCTTCCAAAGTACACTAACGGTATTTTTGGAATTGTGGGAGAGTTGGAGCATGAAAAAAATAATATCGGTAAATCGGATCGAGGCGAATCGAATGAACGCGCGCAAATCGACGGGACCGAAGTCGGCGAAAGGCAAGGCCGTCTCGCGGATGAACGGGCTCAAGCACGGCATTCTGGCGCGTGAGGTAGTGTTGCGGGGAAAAGTCGACGGAGAACGCGGGCGCGAGTTTCAGGCGCTGCAGCGGTTGTACTGGGAGCACCTGGCACCGGTGGGGCCGCTGGAGGAGATGTTGGTGGAACGGATCGTGACGGCGTATTGGCGGTTGCACCGGGTGTTGATCGCGGAACGGGGTGAAATCCTTTACAGTTTGGAGAAGGACCGTGAACGGAGGGAGATGATGAATACGAGCCAGTTGCTGCCGGCGGTGATCGGTGGTCGCGTGCTGCGGACACCGTGGACGTACAGTACGGCAGGGGCGATAGAGGATGCGCGGGATTGCGTCCGTCGTGGAGAGGAACTGACGGAACCGTTGCTGGGTCGGCTTCTGAAGGCGCTCGAGGATCGGCCGGGCATGGTCAGCGATCTCCAAAAGGTGCGGGAGTTTGTACCCGACAACTCGAAGGGGTTGTCCGCAGAAGCGGTCCGGGCCAAGCGACAGCAACACTTATTGGAGTTTCTCAACGAACTGCTGGAGTGCTGCGAACACGGATTGCGGGACATAGCGGAGAGCGAGGCAGAGAAAGTGAAAGTGCGTCGGGACGCGTCGCTTATGCCTGCGCAGAAGATCGTGGACAAGCTACTGCGATATGAAGCCCGATTGGAGCGGCAGATGTACCGGGCGATGAATCAATTGGAGCGGCTGCAGCGGCTGCGCCGGGGGGAAGTCGTGCCGCCGCCGGTGGCGATCCAAGCGTCCTAGCGGCTTGGCTCTCTATAAAAGTACTTATTTGCGAAGCGAACCCAACTGAAAAACATGGAAGTATCGTAGAATGAATATGTTAGGAAAAACGAGGGTTGGGTTCGGTCGACCAAACCGAAACCATTTTGAGGGGGGTAGATGCACCGGAGAAGCACCGGGAGGGCGGTTTTGACCAAACCGAACCCAAAGCGAAGCCAAGGGGGGACAGAAGTCAGCCCCGAAAAAGATTCGGGGCAGGGAGGCAGGAGACAGAAGATGGAAATGCGACGGCCCAACATCAACGACGCGGCGGGATACCTAAACGACAGGCATCCCGCCCTACAATACGGAGCATCGCGCCCTACAATACGGAGCGATAAACGGGCTTTCCGAATCAGCGAGGAATGTTTATAATGAACGCAACCTTAAGGAGGTTACGGGGTGGAGCAATTGATCGACGCGTTTCTCGATCATCTGACTGTTGAGCGCGGCTTGGCGGCGAACACGCGCAGCGCGTACCGGACTGATCTTGGGCAGTTTGCCGATTTCCTCCGGCACCGCGGCATCCAGCACATGAACGCCACTCAACGGCAGCATGTCTCCGAGTATTTGCTGCACCGGCGCAAAGGCGGGTTGAGCGCCCGCAGTCTCTCGCGTCATCTCGCCGCGATCCGGATGTTCTGTCGATTTCTCCTTCGCGAAAAACTGCTGGCCGCTGATGTGACGCAAACAATCGATTCGCCCAAACTGTGGCGTACCCTGCCCCACACACTTGACTACGAAGAGATCGGACGGTTGTTGGCCGCGCCGGACACGCGGACGAGGCTCGGGGTGCGCGATCGGGCGATGCTGGAGTTCATGTATGCCACGGGGTTGCGGGTGAGCGAGGTCGCCCACATCAAACTCAGCGACATCAATTTCGAGGCGGGTTTCCTTCGTTCGGTCGGCAAGGGCAACAAGGAACGAATCGTGCCGATCGGGAGGCAAGCCGTGGAGTGGATCCAACGTTATCTTGGCGAGGCGCGCGGCTCGTTGACAAGGGGCGGAAATCTCGGCGAGGTTTTTATTTCGACGCGCGGCACGGCGCTCAATCGGAAGACGATTTGGGTGTTGATCAAGAAATACGCGCGGGCGGCCGGCATTGGCAAGGTGATCACGCCGCACACGTTGCGCCACAGTTTTGCCAGCCACTTGCTCCAAAACGGCGGCGATCTGCGGGTCATTCAGGAAATGCTTGGGCATGCGGACATTGCGACGACGCAACTCTACACGCACGTCGATCAGACTCGCCTGAAGGAGACCCACTATCGCTTCCACCCCCGTTCCGGGCGGCGGTAAAGATTATGCGAAATTCGGCTCGATTTTTGGGAATCGGTTCGGTAGACTTTGCCCATAGCAGTTGGATTTTGCGTCCTGACCAGGTTCGGGGCGGCAACATCCCCCTGCAGGCGAAGGCGACGCGACGACCATGCATCTGGTGAAACTACAGAAGATTATCGGCTACGAATTCAAAAACCCCGATCTCCTGATCGAGGCCCTGACTCACCCGTCCATTGCCCACGAGCGCGGCAACGAAAGCAACCATCACAATCAGCGTCTGGAGTTTCTCGGCGACGCGGTGCTGCAGCTCGTGGTCACGGATCGCATTTACAGGCTGTACCCTGACCTGCCCGAGGGTAAGCTCACGCAAATCCGCGCGCATCTGGCCAATCGCCACACGTTGTATCATCGCGCTCTGGCCATCGAGTTGGGCAAGCATCTGATGCTGGGCAAGGGCGAGGAATCCAGCGGGGGCCGCGAGCGGCTCTCGAATCTGGCCGATGCCTACGAAGCGCTGCTCGGTTCCATTTACCTTGACGGGGGTGTTCGCGCGGCGCGCAAGTTTATCCGCGCGCAGTTTGCCGGCGAGTTCAAGGACATCAAGCAAACCACTCCCCGCCAGAACCCCAAAGGCCGTTTGCAGGAGTTGCTCCAGGCCCATTCTCCCAAGGGTCCGATCTACCGCGTCGTCCACGAATCCGGGCCCGACCACAGCAAGCACTTCGAGGCCGTCGTCGAATGGGAAGGACGCCAGATCGGCCGTGGGAACGGCTCGAGCAAGAAACAAGCGGAAACAGTCGCCGCCGAAGCGGCTCTGGCGGCGTTGCCGAACCTCACGGCACAGGCACCCGCAGCGGCATCACCCAAGGTGAACTAACGCTTTGGCGACGGCTGCGAGGGCGCGGCTGCAGCCGAAGGGTGGAACTCGACACCGTGTTTCGCAAACAGCGCCATCAATTCGGGTTTTCCGGCGCTGTACTTCCCCAATTCACTCATCAAATACCCCAACGATGACTCGGTTGCTTGCAGTTGCGAAATCTGACGTTGCCGAACGCTGGCCGTGCCTATGAGATTGCGGTTCTGCTTGTACACGAACGCGGTCAACGCGACGCTCACGATCAGCAGCCCCGCTCCCAGGCCGCACACCAGCACCCGCAATTGCCTGACGGCCGTAGTCACATCCATCGGCTCATCGACCGGCCTATTCGCGCCTGGTTCGTTTTGGATTTCTTGTGGTGCGCTCATCGTCCCGCTCCCGGTTGGCGATTCGGATCCGCGGGCGGCGCGCTCAACGCGCTCGGCCCGGCCATGGCTTGTACCCGCTTGAAAATCGCGGCAATCTGCGGATCATTGTTTGCCCGCGCCGCGAACTCTTGTGCGACACCCTGCACGGCTTGTTCCCGCAACATCATCTGCTGGGCCTGCGCGTCGGCGAGGGCCGCTTTACGGTAAACCTCCACATGCCGCATCACGACCCAGATGTTGAGAATCGCGCTAATGGCCAGCACCATGCTGCCGTACCTGACTACTGCCTGAAACGTTTTTTCCGTCATTTGCATTTCTCCTCCGCCCAGCGGTCGAGCAGGGCGAACAACTCTGACACGTTAAACGGCTTCTCCATGAACGCGGCGGCCCCCTCCCGCATCATCTCGTCGCGGGTGACCCCCAGCGAGCGGTATTCGCCCGACATGAGCAGCACCCACTTGGCCGACCCTGCCGCGAGAATCGCCTTCATCGCGTCCACTCCATTCATCCGCGGCATGGATACATCCAGCACCACCACATCCGGCCGCAACTCCTTGGCCAGCGACACAGCTTCCACCCCGTCCTTGCCCTTGCCGACAATCTCATGGCCACCGTATTCGATCGTATCGGCCACGACTTCGCATACCGCCGGCTGGTCATCGACGACTACCACCCGCAGCTTCTTGCCGTCGGATGTCAATCCCGCTTCCCCCCCCGAAGCCGCGTCGCTCCTTGCCATGAGGGGGGCACTGTATCGGTTCGCCAACCGCATTGCAAGCATACGATTGCATATATGTATTGGCGTCATGGCCCATCTGATTCTTGACAAGATTCACCCAGTGCTTGCCAACCGCCGCCCCTTTGCCGTATTCTTTTCATTCGCCGAACGTTCATCCCGTGGAGGTTCAGTCATGAAGATTCTGATCGCGGACAAGTTCTCTGAGGACCACGTCGACCAACTCAAAAAGCTGGGCTGCGACGTCACCTACAACCCCTCCGTCAAAGCCGAGGAACTGCCCCAGCTCATCGCCCCCTATAAAGTCCTCGTCGTCCGCAGCAAACAAGTCACCGCCGACACGATCCAGGCGGGCGACCAACTCGCCGTCATCCTCCGGGCCGGCGCCGGCGTCAACACCATCGACGTCAAGACCGCCAGCGCCCGCGGCGTGTACGTCACCAATTGCCCCGGCAAAAACTCCATCGCCGTGGCCGAACTCGCCTTCGCGCTGCTCCTCAGCATCGACCGCCGCATCCCCGACAACGTCGCCGCCCTGCGCGCCCACAAATGGAACAAAAAGGAATTCAGCAAGGCCGACGGCGTCTTCGGCAAAACGATCGGCGTCATCGGCATCGGCCAGATCGGCCGCGAAGTCATCAAACGCGCCCAAGCCTTCGGCCTCCACGTCATCGCCTGGTCGCGTTCGTTTAACCTCCAGAAAGCGCGGGAACTCGACGTCGAATACAGCCACGACCTCGACAGCGTGTTCCGCCGCGCCGACATCATCAGCCTGCACGTCGCGTTGAAGGCTGACACGAAGAAACTCGTCAATGCCGACCGCCTCGCGATGATGAAACCCAACGCCATCCTCATCAACACCGCCCGCGGCGAAGTCGTCGACCAGGCGGCGTTGCGGGCCGCGCTCGAAGGGAAGAAAATCCGCGCGGGTGTGGACGTGTTCGACCCCGAACCCGCGGAAGCCACTGCCGATTTCGCCGACCCGATCCTCGATCTGCCCAACTTCTACGGCACCCACCACATCGGCGCGTCCACCGAACAGGCGCAGGAAGCCATCGCCGAGGAAGCCATCCGCATCATCAAAACATTTGTGAAAACGGGCGTCGTCCTCAACTGCGTCAACCTCGCCACGCGCACGCCCGCCAAGTGGCAACTCATCGTCCGCCACTACGACCGCGTCGGCGTGCTGGCCTACGTGATGGACCAGATCCGCCGCGCCAACACCAATATCGAAGAGGTTCAGAACATCATCTTCGACGGCGCCGCCGCCGCCTGCTGCCGCATCCAACTCAACACCGAACCCAAGCCGGAACTCCTCGCTGCCATCAGAACCGGCAACCCCGACATCATCAGCGTCGAATCCCTCAAGATTGGTGAATGAGCTCATCTTGTAGGCCGCGTGCCCCCACGCGGCGGCTGGCCGGTCCCCGTCCCCGCCCCACGCGGTGTAGCCACGCCGCCTGCTCGCGTGCCGTTTACGGAGCTGCGAGGCGTGTTCGCCTCCTGTCTCGAGGCGCCCCGCCTCCCCCGAATCCTTTTCGGGGCTGTCTCCTGTTCTCTTCTGTCTTCATTCCTGCCCAAAAACGCCCTCCCGGAGCCTGTTTTCCAGCATTTATTTCCTGTTTTTTGCCTCATTTTGCAAAACGAACCCAACTCGTATTTTTCCCCAACCTATTCATTCCAAAACACTTCCGCATTTTTCAGTTGGGTTCGTTTGGTAAAAAACCACCTTTTTTGGAAAGTCCCGTGCCAACCGACGTTCCTTCGTCGTTGGTAGGGACGCCTCTCCGAGGCGTCCGCTCCGCGCCGTTTGTCGCGTCGTTGTCGTCATCACCGCTCTTCTTATGTCAAACAACCGTCGTCATTCTACCACCTCCGCAACGCCCCGTCCAGCACAAAATATCAATTTTCGATACTCGCCGTCTCCGGTTGTAGCCGCGGGCGCTGACCGCGGGACGTTCGTTCTTCCGTCCCCTTCGTCCCTTTCGTCCTTTCCGTCCGCGCCGCTTGTAGGCCAAACCGGCCCGGTTGGCATCATTGCCGCGCCGCAGGCCCGCCGTTCCTGCCCCGGTAGGGCGGGCTGGCCCTAGCCCGCCGTCCGTCTGTTCCCCGTCGTTGGTAGGGACGCCTCTCCGAGGCGTCCGCGCCGTGCCCGGTAGGGCGGCGTGGCCCTACGCCGCCGCTGGGCTTGCCCTTGTGCGGGGTTTACCCGCCTAAGGAGGCTTGGCCCGCGCCGTTTCCCCGTAGCCGAAGGCCGAGCCGGGCGGGAGTGAGCGAGTGCAACCGGTTCACTATTCACACAACCCTTTCATGCTCGAATAGTACCAGATCGCCGAAGAACCCGTTATCGCACTTTGGAAGGTTTGGAAGGTTTGGAAGCTTTTCTTTTCCGGTTGTAAAGCTTTGGGAGCCAATCCGATGGGAGCGCCGCGGGCGATGTTTTGCCGTTTCCGCAGCGTTTTGTAGGGCTCGATGCCCGAGTCCGACGAGGGTATCCAGCCGAATACTGCGCCGCATCATTTCCCCGGTAGGGCGCGACCGCCGGGCGCGCCGTCCGCTCCGCTCCTTCCTAATTGTAGGGCTGGATGCCTGAGTCCGACGATGGTATCCAGCCGAGTATCCCGCCGCATCACTTCCCCGGTAGGGCGCGACCGCCGGGCGCGCCGTCCGCTCCGCTCCGCGCCGTCTCGGAATTGTAGGACAACGGGCCCCGTTGTCGCTGTCGTTTGGTAGGGCGGGTTGGCTCAGCCCGCCGCTCTACTTTGGAGTGCGGCGGCCTGCCCGCGATTCCTAATCGGGGCTCGACGCCGCCTTGCCGTTGCGGGGCTTGACCCGCTCCGCTCCGTCGCCGTGCCGCCCCCCGCCCTTAAACGTTCCTGCGGAAATGCCGATAGACCGTATGCGTCTGAAGGAGCACACATGTTAAGGTCGGTGTTGCCGCCGGTGCTCTTGTGAAACCGTAACGTCCCCAACACGGCTTACGAAACCCCTCAGTATTGAGCACTGGTCGCAACAGTTATTTCGATTGTGGGGAAACGCCGCGCGGGATAAACTCAAACTACTGTGTGCTCGATCCTTTATGAGGCTCTGGCTCGCTCGCAGCTTGTGCGGGAATACACAGAAGCATTTTACACAGCAACGGGCTTGGCGCTGTGGCTGGAACCGGTGAGCGGGCGGTCGAAACGAACGACATTCGGGCGGCGAGGGAATCTGTTTTGTAAGCTTGTCAACGAGGCCACGGGCGGATGCCCGGCGTGCCTGAGAATCCAGGAGCAACTTCAAGAGCGCCTCCGGAAAAAGCTCGCGTTTCAACAAATCTCCTGCCCGATGAAGCTGACCGATCTGGCCGTGCCGGTCGTTGTCGGAGGCGAACACCTGGCGACGTTGTGCGGGGGCCAGGTGTTCCGCCAACGGCCGAAGCGGCACGATTTTGAGCGGGCGGCAAAAGTGCTGCTCGGGTGGGGAGTCAGCCCCGACGATCTGCCGGCGCTGAGGGAGGCCTATTTCCAGGCGCGGTTTGTCGCCGACGCGCAATTCGAGGCGATGTTGCAGCTGCTCGTGCTGTTCGCCGAGAATCTGGCGGAGTCGGCGAACCGCTGTCTCTCGGCGTCAAACACTATGGAGCCAACGCCGGTGACCAAGGCAAAAGAGCTGGTGCAGGCGCACCTCGGCGAGTTGTTGACGATGCGGGCGACGGCGCAACAGGTGCATCTCAGCCCGTGCTACTTTTGCCGGTTGTTCGGAAAGAACACTGGGTTGCCGTTCACGAAATATGTATGCCGAGTTCGGGTCGAGCACGCGAAACGATTGTTGTTGCGGCGCTCGCTACGCATCGCGGATCTGGCAATGGAGTGTGGTTTTGGCGACGTCTCCTACTTCAATCGGATCTTCAAGAAGCGTGTCGGGGTGACGCCGACCGAGTATCGGCGCGCAGGGGCGAGGCGCGTGAGCCGCGCTTCGAAGTTCTAGCCCTCTAAGACCCTACCGCAAAATTGTCCAAGAAAACGTCAATCCTGTCCTAGACCATCCCAAGATGATCCTTTTAGGATGCTCCCTGCGAGACGAGATGGCTTTTTTTCTTCACTGGACGTCTGAAGAATTAAGTTGGTGAAGTAGTACCCGAATCAACCTGGCGCGAACCGTTGGCACAACGCAGGGCGCCGCGCCGCATCTCCAAAGGAGAATTGTCATGCATGTGCGAGCAGCGATGTCGGCAATTGGGGCGATTGTGTTGTACACTTGGGGAGCTTACGCTGGTTCATGGGCGACGCTGGACTTCCCTGGCGCGCAAGACACCTATCCGTGTGGCGTTAGTGCCGGGACCGTGGTTGGTCGGTACGATGTAGGCGGCAATGCTCATGGCTTCACTTGGGATGGGGCGAATTTTGCCACGGCAGATTATCCCGGCACAGGATCAGGCCATTCGACCTGGCTTAACGGGATCTCCGGGAGCACTGCGGTTGGCAACTTTGGAGTAACTGGCTGGACAGCAGATGGGAGGCTATACAATCTTGGAAATTCGACATGGTCCACGCTTTCCTCCCCGTATCCTCAATATCCCGATTTGTACCTTTTAGCTATGAGCGGCAACAACATTGTGGGCAAGCTTTGGGATGGGAACCAGATTCACGGCGCAAGTAGCGGCGTTCTTTACGACGGGACATCGTGGAGCCTAATAAGTCCTCCCGGGGCAGTGTCATCCGAGGCACGCGCTATACAGGGAAGCACCATCATCGGATCGTACAGCACAGACTGGACTCACGCCCAAGGCTTCATTTATAATGGGCTGACTCTGGCCTATACTACCTTTGATGTGCCCGGTTCGACCTCGACCTGCCTTGGGGGTATTAGCGGTGGCAATATGGTCGGGTGGTTTATTGACGCGGGGGGAGAACACGGTTTCCTTTACGACGGAACAACCTTTACGACGCTCGACTACCCTGGCGCAACGCGAACTGATTGCTTATCTATCGATGGGAACACTATTGTTGGCTACTATACCGCTGGGTCGGGTTCGGGCAACGGTTTCACATATACGATTCCTGAGCCGTCCTCGTTGTCCCTCGTGACCTTGGCCGCGTTGTGCCTGTGGGTGTGTCGGCGGTGCAACCGGCCGCGGTAGTCTTCTCCGCGCACTTACCCGGGTCAGACTCCTTGGGCATCCAATCTAATCTAAGGGGTCAACGGCTTCTTGAGGGGCTGTTGCCCAAATGCCGTTTGCTGTTGTAGGTGCGCTTCTGCGAAGCGCGGATCATTCATTTCCCGAAGGAATTCGGCGTTTCACAGAGACGCCACTACACCAAAACGCGCCAA
>Ga0187861_10003358_pt1 | contig 14210 bp, 13 predicted proteins | sample June2016WEW_10_1_3_FD_132986 | JGI IMG/M metagenome (GOLD analysis project Ga0187861, IMG submission 132986) | Peatland microbial communities from SPRUCE experiment site at the Marcell Experimental Forest, Minnesota, USA - June2016WEW_10_100 | ecosystem: Environmental > Terrestrial > Soil >...
CCGCAATAACGACCCCTCCAACCGCCACCGGCACCACGACCGCTGCCGAAACGACCGCCTCTGCACCCGTCGTCTTCTCATCCGCTGATCGCATGGTAACCCTGACGACCGAGGGTATTGACTATGCTGCGCTCCTGATGGTCAGTCAGGTGAACCCCCCGGAGAAATGGCTCATGGTCAGTGATGCGTACTCGATCGCGCCGGATTCGCTCGTGTTTGCAAAACCTGCAACCATCTCCTTCACGGTCCCGGCATCCGCCGGAGACTATGCCTGTTTCATCGCGTCATTACAGAACGACCAGTGGGTTGTCGTGCCCAGCCGGGCCGGGACCACCACCATTGACGCGACCATCGATCATGTCGGTACCTATGCCCTGATGGCGTACAAACCCGAGAGCACCATCCCGGCAACAACCGCCGCTGCCGGAGAATCCACGTCTGCCCCGGTTACCCTGAAAGGAACTCCCAAGGTGGCATCCATTGCGCAGGAACAAAATCCTGCGGCAGCTCCCACAAAATCGTCGCCTCTCGATCCCCTGCCACTTCTCGGGGCACTCGCGATCTGCACGCTGGCAGTGCTCGTGATCAGGAAACGACAGTAATCCTTTTCCCCGGTTTTTTGGCAGGACTACGTTTTTGCGGATTGCCCTAGTGCATTCCATCCTCTCGATGCCCGGCAGCCGGCCCGGGACCGTATCCGAACACTCTGTTTAACTCCCGGGTTGCCAGAGGCACCTTCTTCACGTGGCGGGGGGATATGCCTGAGATCTGCCCGGGGGATTGCATCGTACCGCGCTCTGCCGGAAAGAATGCACCTGATGTCGCTGCAACTCTCCCGGTAAACGGGATAGAGGAAAAACCGGTCGCGCTTTTTCGGGACGCCGGAAAAACCGCAAACAGAACGTTTTATATTTCACAACCCGTCATATTCTTTTATACAGTACCGATGACAGCGCAGGGAATCGATGGCATCTGGCGGTGCCGTAACCGGGCACATACCAGGGGCTGTGATATTAATAGTATCTGTGGAGACAACCATGAAACCCAAGATTATCCCGATAGGAATCTGTGTAATCGTCCTGATCGCGCTGGTGTTCAGCGCCGGCTGCACATCCTCGCCGGCGGAAAACACACCGGTACAGACCAATAGTCCGACTGCAACGGTCGAGACAACCATACCGGCAGCAACGATGACTCCTATCGGGAGTGCTGTCCCGACTTCCGCGGTCATTCCTTCCGGCACGACCAGTCCATTGGTAAATTTTAAAGAGCCGACAACTGCCGCAGGAGCAGTGATCACCGGCGAGCCTACGGTGATGGAAACTGAGCCCCTCACACCGGTAATTACCGGGACCCCGTTTGTGGAAGTGACCCTGACGGAAACGCCGACACCGGTTCCCACGATCCCCTCCGTTGCCAACACCTGCAGCAACATTGGTGGAAACATCTGTCAGGCCAATGAGACGTGCTCGGGAGCATATATCAGGACAACCGATGAGCCGCAGTGTTGCGCCGGCGTATGCGAGAGCAGGTGAGAATCTCCACAATTTACCCGGCATCTGTTTTTTTAATGAAATCTGGTTTTTCAGGCCGTACCGGTATTCCGGCAATTCATCCCTCTGAAGGCACTGGCTGAACCTGTTTCCGGTATTATCGTACCGCACAGGAGGCCGGACGGAACTGCTGTCCGGCATTCATTACAGAGAAGGTGATACCGTATCCGCACCGGAACGTCAGCATCTTCACGGATCGCTGCACTGCAGCCCGGTTTTTACCCTTTTTCGCATTCCGGAAGAAGAGTCTCTGCCAGCGCGGGAATTTTCCGGCACTCTCCGGTTCCAGCCACTATTCCTGACGGTACGCCATCATCAGGGTCCTGACGGGCGCATGGAACGCCATCACTATGGCAGATGCCGAGGCTCCCGGGCAGAGCCGGTGAAATCCGTTCTGTTATTTCCGCACGGACAACGAGGGGTTTCAGCTCTCCCAAGAGGCGAATGACCGGCCCCTGCACATCACGCGATCCGTGTCGCCAGACAGGGGTTTTCACGGATCGCAGGGAGACCGGGCTTCCGGGATTTTGGAAGAAAAAGATAGGCCCCCGTGAAAATCCCGTTTCATAAAAAATTTACAGATATCTCAATGAACCGGTATAAGCAAACGATTTGAGCATGTGCTGGAAATCACCGGAATACTTCTCAAACTGGTTCTCCTCGTCCAACTTCGGGAAACTGGAGCGATAGGTGATCATATACACCTTACCGCTGAATAACCCGAATACCCTGGTTACGTACGCCTGGTCCCCCCCTTCATAACCACTATTATATTCCAGGCTGTAAGCCTTGGTGTTGTTCAGGGTGATCACGGGACTCGACCGTCGCATGCCAACAGAACTGTCATCGGTCATCGCTACCGTCCTGTTGACAAAATATTCATCGAACGTCATATTTGCAGGCAAATTTGCCACATCCACACTTACTCTGGTCCGGATATATGCGCAGTCACCCGAGTCCGACGGATCACACCGGGTGATCGAGGGGGAATAAAAATCCACGACCCGGATTCCGGTCTCGCTTTTCGGGCGGGTTGCGTTTATTGTTTTCAGGAGAGCCGGGCTCATCTCCGCCACAGTCCAGTTTGCCGGGTAATCGATAGAGAAGGTGTAGCTCTCATTCGTATAGGTCCGGTACCGGGTTGCATTCGAAGTTGCCGGTGAACTGGTTTTTACCGATCCCGCGGAGGTAGTGGTGGACCTGGCAGGTGTTGCATTCGATGTGGTTGTATTTTTCGATGAAACCGTCGGGCTCACCAGGGCTGGGTTCAGCGTGGCAGAAGCTGTCGGGTTTCCGGTGGATTTGTCGACTGCCGGCGTTGGTGACGGTCCGGAACCGAGCATGCCCCGGTCTGAGGCAAGTGAAAAAATTGCCGTGGTATTGATGATGAGTAAAAGGATGATTACCCCGATGAGTATCGACTGTTGTTCTGAATTCATGCGTAATAATTCTTCGGTCTTAGTATTATTAGGTTCTTCCCAGACCGGTTTTCTTCGGCTGTCAAAGTCCCTGATCCGGTCACCGGTTTTCTTCCCTTATGGTGACGGGAATGCCGGGGAGAGGATTGTTGGAATTTGTACAACAAAAAAACCCGTTGATGGTGGTGTTTTAAGCACATGAATATTTATCCTGTCCTCTGTACTCCCTTTATTTGCACCATGACATCGCCCGGGTTGCCTTCCATAAATTTACATCACCAATTATTTAAATAAATCAAAAACATACGTAAATTCATATGGGCACCATTACGATCAGCGTCGATGATGATACCGAGAAGCGTTTTCGGAAGGCGGCAAAGAAGAAGATGGGAGAGCGGAAAGGGTACCTCGGTAAGGCCACAACCGAAGCCCTGGAGTGCTGGATCCTGAAGCAGACTCAGGAGGAGATAGCACGCGACGCACTTGCTCTCCTGGAAACGGGATATCATCTTGGCAGGCATCTCTTTAAGGAACGAAAGGATCTCTATGACCGCGCCACCGGCTCTTATTGATACGAATATCCTCTGTTATACCCTCGATGCCGGAGAGCCGGAGAAGCGGGAGGTGGCAACAGGACTTCTCTCCCGATGCTGGCGCTCCGAGCTTGCTCTCGCTGTTTCGGTACAAAACCTTGCAGAATTCTCCGTCGTCATGATGGAGAAAGTTGAACACCCGGTGCCGGATGCTATTGTTACACGGTTTATCCGGGATATCGTCTCGTTTGACGGATGGACGGTTATCGGCTATGATCCGGGGACGATTAAGGATGCTATCGGTATCAGGAGCAAGTACGCGCTCCACTTCTGGGACGCCCTGCTCGCTGCAACCATGAAACAGCACGATATTGGCACGATCTATACCGAGGATTCGCATTTTAAAAAAGTCCCGTGGATCACGGTTATCGACCCGTTCACCAGCGGGTAATTTTATTTTCACCCGTGCCGTTGGGATAAATTTCGGTTAGGAACACGCGATCACGGGTACCGGGTGTCAGGAGCATCCTCACCGATTCCGGGGGAGCCCTTACCGATTTTCATCATTCGCATGTGAACTCTTTATTCATGCTCGTTTCTCAAGAGTAAAAAGTATTTTTTTAATTCCCGTGCTCCCCATCAGAGCAATCCGGTACGGTGTTCCGGAACGATATCTTTGGACCTGCATCGTCACAAGGTTTTTTCAGCCTGGAGATTTTTTAATACTCCCTGTCAGAATTATTGCATTACCGGTAATGCCAGCACATGCCGGGAAATGACCGGGCAATTATTTGTACGAACTGTACCAGTGCTCGTACTCCTTATGACTGGTGAAGCAGTGTAATATATACGTTCGATCTTCACGGATTTCGTAGATTATTCTCGCTTGTTTTGTTACGTTTTCAACATGACAGGGAATGCCATGTTTCATATGTTTGCGGGGTGGCCTGGATTGTATTTTCTCAAGATGCATAAGGAATACCGGTTTCATATCCTGCGGCATCTCTGCCAGCTCTTTTCCGGCCGAATCTGAAAAAACAAGTTCCATAATTCCCGGACGGTTAGCTTTTGAGGAGTTTTTTTATCTCATCAAATGAGTGGGTGGGAGTTTTTTCAGCCTCAATCTCACTCACTTCAACCGTCACGGCCCTGTGGACGAGCATGAGTTCTTCCTCCTCAAGCATCCGCTCATAGGCAAGGATTGCCTGCCGGATCACCTCGGTCTGGTTTCCGGCATACCCTTTATCGATGATCCTTTTTATCACCGCCTCATACGGAGGTCCAATGCTGATATTCATAATTCAGAACGTATGCATATTGATTGCACATTCAAAGATATAAATAATGTTCATGTATTGCATTAAGCGGCCCTTATGATGGTTTATAACTCCGCTGGTTTCCTGATTCGTCGCATTCCGTACAGGATGATGAACTCCCCCCTTTTCCACGAATACTTCCCGCCCGAGTACGGCAAGTTTCTCCTGTCGTTTTTCCCATGCACTCCCGCACGCAGAAGATGATGAAGGAGTTCGGTATCGACGCCGGTGGAACTACTATCACCGGGCCGGTCGGGTATATGGAGTTCCTGGAACCCGAGGCCCACGCCCGGCTGGTCCTTACCGATTCCGGGGGAGTCCAGGAAGAGGCCTGTAGCCTTAAGATTTCCTGTGTTACGCTACGGGAGAATACCGGGCGGCCGGAAACGATCGAGGCCGGGGCAAATATGCTGGCGGGTACCGACGCCACGCGTATTATTGAGGCAACGGGCCGGATGCTTTCCGTACTGAAAGAGTGGCAGAACCCATATGGTGACGGGAAGGCCGGGGAGAGGATTGTGGGGATCTGTCAGGAAAAAATCGAATGATTCATGTTGCTAAGACCGGAGCCTGAACCGGGCTTTTTTTACATTCTGCTGCTTTGCGCCAGGATCCTGCACATATGGAATATCTCCGTGCAGTAGTCTTCTACATTTCTGTCTAAGACTGTTGGGATTGAAGAGTACAATCCGATGGGAGCGGGGCGGACAAGGATCCGTTTATATATCCACTTCTGTTGTTCGATACCTATTAATAAACTGTTTAAAATACATGATATGCACGCAATAAGTTATCTCCGAGACGTGATCATGAACAACGAACCGGGTATGTCGTCAACAGATCCATACTATTGCGCAATAAAAAAACCCTATGACATAATCCTGGTCATTCCCGCAAACAATGACGGCACGACTCTCGGAAGTATTGTTCTTAAGGCGCGTCCCCATGTTTTAAAAATTATCGTTGTTGACGATGGTTCCAAGGATCGTACTCCCGATGTTGCTGAACTCGCCGGGGCAGAACTCATCCGTTTCCAGCATCCTGCGGGAAAAGGTGCTGCCTGTATCGAAGGCTTAAAACGGGCATATCGGCTTGGTGCCGGTATTGCCATCCTTATCGATGGCGACGGGCGATACAAGACACGGGAGATCCCCTGGCTGATCTCACCTATCCTGAGTGGAAATGCCGATGTTGTAATCGGATCCCGGTACCTTGAAGCAAACGGCGATATCCCCCTCCGGCAATTAATTGCACAAAAAATTGTCCATGCCCCGGAAAATTCCGGAAATCCCATAAAAATTACCGATCCGCTCTCCGGATTCATTGCCCTGAACGGAAGAGCACTCGAAGACCTCAATTTTTCCATGACCTCCTATGATTTTAAGGAGCGGTTCCTTGAGCATAGTATCAAACGGAAGCTCGTCATTCATGAAGTCGCGGTGACCGAACGCCAGGATATCCCAAAAAAGGTTGGTTGGGATGAGTGTATCAAGACCGTTGTTGCACTCCCTGCATTCAATGAGGAAAAGTATATCGCGAAAGTTATTGAAGGTGCCCGGAATTATGTCGATGCTGTCCTCGTTGTGGATGACGGATCCACGGATGCAACCGCAGCCATAGCGGACCGGATGGGTGCGATCGTTATCAGCCACCCCGCCAACAAGGGGTACGGGGCTGCGATTCAAACTATGTTCTCCACTGCACGGGAGATGAACCTGGAAGCCCTTGTTGTCATGGATTCTGATGGTCAGCACGACCCGGCCGATATCGAGAAAGTCCTTGCTCCCCTTCTTTCAGGAGCGGATGTTGTAATAGGCTCCCGTTTTCTTGATGAAACTAAGAACAACATCCCTCAATATCGCAAGGTCGGTATGAAGGTGCTCGATACGGCAACTGCGGTTGCCGGAGTGAAGAATGTGACCGATACCCAAAGTGGTTTTCGTGCGTACGGGAAAAAGGCAATTGACGCGATCAGTCCATCAGGAAGCGGAATGTCGGCAGGTTCGGAGATCCTTATCCAGATCAGTGATCATAATTTGAATATCGTCGAAGTTCCTATCAAAGTAAGGTATGATATTGAAAATACTTCTACACATCATCCCGTCGCTCACGGACTTACTGTCCTCTATCGCATCATCAACCTAATCAGCTACCGGAAACCCCTAACGGCTTTCGGGATTCCTGGATTTATTCTTGTAATTGTTGGATTATTTACAAGTTTTATTGCGTTTTCTGAATACTACGATACATCAAAATTTCCCTTTGCGCTGTCAATGTTAAGTACGTTATTGCTGATCCTGGGACTATTAATGGGAATTGCTGGGATTATTTTGAATGCGCTCATTATTATTGTGAAGAAAGACTTGGCAAAAGAAGTTTGATATTGTCGAGAATTTAACTATCAATAACCTTTTGTTTTAATAATGGTAAACCCAAATTAATACTTTATAGATTGTTCTATGTGCGGGATTTTTGGTGTATTAACCAGTGAGGGATCCGATATTTCTTCGCAATCTGTCGAGGATCTTGTCACCCATCTGTTTCAGTTGTCAGAGTCAAGGGGGAAAGAAGCTTCGGGGCTTATTCTCAGGACCGGAAGTTCGATCACCGTATTAAAAGAACCGATCCCTGCCTCTGCACTAATACGATCAAAATCTTTTAAGAGTATTTTCAGATCCTCATTTTCGGGAAACAGGAATGGCTCTGCGGTCATGGGACACTCCCGGCTCGTGACCAATGGCAGATGTGAACTGAATACCAATAACCAGCCGGTCATAAAAGACGGTGCCGTCGGAATCCACAACGGGATCATCGTAAACGATTACCTGCTCTGGAAAGCATTTCCAGTTCTTGAAAAAAAATTTGATGTCGATACGGAAGTACTCTTAAGTCTCCTGCAATCTTTTCGCACTGCCGGACTTTCCCTGACAGAGGCAGCAAAAAAAACCTACGGCCTGATTGAAGGTTCGGCATCCATCGCGGTGACTTTCGATGATATAAATATGGTATTGCTGACATCGAATACCGGATCGTTGTATTTCTGCACAAGCAGGAAAGGGGACATCATTGTATTCGCATCGGAAAAATTCATCCTGAAACAATTGTTCAAGCGGCATGTTGGTCTGTTCGATCCGGATACCATAGAACAGATCCGGCCCGGGACCGGCTGTGTCATCGACCTTTCAGATCTGAAAAAAACTGCATTTTCTTTGCAGGATAAGGGTACCGATACTTTCACAGGACATAGATCACCAAAACTTCCTATCTCTGATATCTCTGCTGAACAGGGGCCTCTCCCGGATATCGATAGCAACCGGTTTATTCTTACCGGGGAAGTAAAGGACAGGATGTTAAAAACCTGGGAATATATCTATTCTGACAGGTCCTCCCTCCGGAGGTGTACCCGATGTCTCCTGCCCGAGACGATGCCTTTCATCCACTTTGATGAAGAGGGTGTCTGCAACCATTGCCGGCAATACGAAAATGAAAAAAAACCCTTGAAAGGGGAGGCTGCCTTAAAAGAATTTGTCTCCCAATACCGCCGTAGCGACGGTGAACCTGATGTCCTGATTGGGTTCAGCGGGGGACGGGACAGCTCGTACGGACTGGATTATCTTAAAAACAAACTCAACCTGAATCCGCTCACCTTTATTTATGACTGGGGGATGGTAACGGATCTGGCCCGGAGGAACCAGGCACGGGTATGCGGGAAGCTCGGGATCGAACAGATCCTAGTTTCTGCAGATATCAGGAAAAAAAGGGAATATATCCATAAAAATCTAGAAGCCTGGCTGAAAAAACCAGACCTTGGCATGGTCCCCATCCTGATGGCAGGGGACAAGGAATTTTATTATTATTTCCATAAAATCCGGAAAGAGAACAATATCCGGTTATTTGTTTTTTGCGGGGGGTACGAGGGCGAAGAATCGTCGGGTCTTTTTAAACTGGGGTTCTGCGGGGTAGACCGGGGCAAGGGATCGGCAGAGTACCGGATGACAGGAATTTCGTTTATCAATAAACTGCGGCTTATAACCTATTACCTGAAAAGTTACCTGACGAACCCCGCCTATATCAACGGCTCGTTGTTCGATACCCTGTTCGCATTTTATTCGAGCTACATGCTAACAGACGATTATGTGTACTTATATCAGTATATTCCTTGGGACGAGAAGATGATCGTGTCGACTATCCGGGAAAAATTTGACTGGGAAATAGAGACTGACACTCCCGCCACGTGGCGAACCGATGACGGAACCGCGGCAATATACAACTATATTTATTTCGCCATCGCCGGCTTCACGGAATTCGATGGCATCAGAAGTCATCAGATCCGGGAAGGAAAACTTACCCGTGCAGAAGCAATGGAAATTATCAAAGCTGAGAACAAACCGCGGTTCAAATCCCTTGAATGGTATGCTGAAACCATCGAGTTCGATCTAAACAGGGCAATAGACATCATTAACAGGACGCCGAAACTCTACCAATAATCTGGACTTGGTTTGCATGAGTATGAGGATATCCGTTGTCATTCCCGTTAAAAACGAGGAGACGAAAATTGTCAATTGTCTCAAAGCTGTTTTCAACCAGACACTCCAACCATTTGAAGTGATTATGGTTGACGGGCATTCGTCTGACAAAACTGTTGAGAATGCACAACAATTTCCCATAACCCTTCTGTATGAGGAATATAAAACCGTTGGGGGGGCGCGCCAGGTAGGTCTTGAGAATGCGAAAGGAGATTATATTGCATTCACTGACGCCGATTGTATCCCTTCGGAAACGTGGCTGGAGAATCTTCATAAATCCTTCAGCGAAGGTAACCAGCAAAAGATCATGGGAGTGGGCGGGGGAATTAAAAATATAGGTGAGAGTGTCCTAGAAAAATCAATATTTCTGGTTTTCAACACATACCTCGGAAGTGCGGATTCTGTACAGGATCGCTTCTTCAATGACACACGTTTTATTAAAAGTTTTTGTGGCTGTAATTGCATGTACCGAAGGAGTGATCTGATCGAAGCCGGCGGATACAACACGACCTTGTCGCTTTGTGAAGATTCCGATATGGACGAACGACTGATAAAAAAAGGAAATTTATTGTACATTCCTGATGCCATCGTGTTGCACGATCAAACGTTAACATTATCCAATTTTATGGAAAGGAACTATTCATTCGGCTATGGACGGGGAAGACACCACTTCTGGGATCTGCAGGTAATCCCACCGGTCCTCGGACTGATGACGCTGATCTTCCTCTTCACCATTCCGGTTCTCTTCATCGCGATGATTTCACTGTACTTCCTGATTTTATTTGCATATGACATTCTGATTTTTATCAAAGAGAAGCGGGTAATCTATTTACTTACCCTCCCAGTCGTGTTCATCATCGAGCATGTAATGTATTCTATCGGGTTCTGGGTCGGACTTTTCGCAAGTATCGCTGATATTTCAAATAAATCAAAAAGTCTACACAATGATCATTGAATTAAAAAATTCTAAACAAAATGATTCTGAACTACAATGAATACCCATTTTTATGGTATTAATTATAAATTACATAGAGATCGGAAGGTAATATGCAACGAGCGAATAAATCCAATAATCATTCTCATTTTTCCAAAAAAGTTGTGATGATTAAGTCAAATCTCATCGATATAGACACACGGCTCATGAAAGAATATGACACCTTAAAGAAATTTGGATATGATGTAGCTCTATTATGCTGGAATCGAGAAAGAAAATCAGACCTGGGGGATTACCACTTAAAAATACAACCATTAAATCTGAAAGGACCATATGGCATAAAAAGTCTGATATTATTACCAATTTGGAATTTATTCGTCCTGTACAAATTAATGGTTTGCGAATATGATATAATTCATGTCATAAACTTCGATTCCTATCTACCGTCACTTATTGCGTCAAAGATCAGAAGAAAGGTCGTAATTTATGAAATTGAAGATACTTACGAAGATCAGATCAAATTACCCACGATAATCAGAATATTTTCACTAGGTTTCGATAAATTTTTTTTGAAATTTGCAGATGGCATCATTCTTGTGGATGAGTGTCAGATTAATGAATTCAAGGGCCTCGGTCATCCAAACATTCAGATTGTCTATGATTCTCCTCCGGACATGTCAAGAAAATTTCAGCAAAAGATGACGGATAAAAAAACTTTCACCATTTTTTATCCGGGGGTACTCGATAAAGCAAGAATGCTGAACCTCAACCTCATAATCCAATTGGTTGAAAAGATGGATAGTGTCCATTTAATTATCTCGGGCTATGGGGATCAGGTCGAGGATATTAAAAATAAATCTGCTACGATGCCAGAAAAAATGAAATATATTGGCTGGATTCCCGATCGGCAAGAAATGTTTAATATGATGCATGATGCCGACATTACATTTGCATTGAAAGATCCGTCTGTGCCTTTAAACCGGTATATTTGCGGAAGTAAATTATTTGAAGCAATGATGTGTTCGATTCCTATTATTGTGAATAAGAATTCATCTGCCGCATTAAAGGTAAAAAAACATAATTGCGGTATTGTTGTCGATGCAAATGATCAATTTGAAATCGAGCTCGCGCTTATAATGTTCATTAAAAATCCTGCATTAAGAGAGCAATTGGGAAATAACGGCAGAAGAACATACGAGACTATTTACGACTGGGATTTTATGGAGGAGAGAATTCAACATGTATACAAAAATGCATTATAACTTCCCCAGCGGATTTATTCCGGATATTTTATTCCGGATATGTGATATAATAAGACATATCATCCTGAATAGTTCCTATAAAGAGAGAAAGATTTCATGCCGGAAAAAAATCTGCGGATAGGAATATTTACTGTACCTTTAGAGAGTGCCAGTGTCCTTCCCTTATCAAATCTCATTGAAATTCTATTCAGTATTTCGGATTCTTTTGTAGTAATTACCGGCAATGAGGGTTATAATAAATTTAAAAAAGAACGCCGGTTTAAGGTATATGGTATCAACTATAAAATTGGAAATCCTTTTTTAAGAATTGTCAGAGGATTCTGTGGTCAGATCAAAGCTTCTTTAATAATATTGAAACTCCCAAAAAAAATTGATACATGGATTTTTTATGAAGGGGAATATGCGATTATTCCAGTAATTATTGCATCGCTATTGAAAAAAAGAGTTATTATTTTGCTTTTAGGCTCAACGGTGTTTAATTTATCGCTCGCACAGGATCCCCTCGTAAATATCGTAAGAATAACCTCTAAAATAAATTTAAAATTAGCTGATAATATTATAATTTATTCTCCTACACTTATTGAAGACTGGAATCTACAGCAATATGCACATAAAATTCTTATCGCCCGAGAGCATTTCCTTGATCTTAATACTTTCAAGATTATCGTATCTCTATCTGACCGCCCCTATCTTATCGGCTATATTGGCCGGCTGAGCGAGGAAAAAGGAGTCCAGAACTTCGTCCAGGCTCTACCTGCCTTGCTTAGAGATCAAAAGGATCTACGAGTCCTAGTTGGGGGTGATGGGCAATTGAAGGAGAGTATTAAAGCATCTTTACAAGCAGAAAAACTAACGGGCTATATGGATTTCCCTGGTTGGATCTCTCATGATGACCTTCCCTATTATCTGAACCAGCTCCGGCTTCTTATCCTCCCCTCCTATGCCGAGGGACTGCCCAACATTATGCTTGAAGCAATGGCGTGTGGGACACCTGTGCTTGTGACACCGGTTGGGGCGATACCGGATTTCATAAGAGATAGCGAGACAGGATTTATTATGAAAAATAACTCGCCGGAATGTATAGCAGAGAATATTATGCGGGCGCTGAACTCTCCGAACCTGGAGAAGATCGCGTCGAATGGAAGAAGATTTGTGGAGGAGAATTTTACTTTTGAAAAGACTGTGGAACGATGGAATGACATTTTTTAATAGAGATAGTCTTTTATCTTTCACTTTTTATTCTCATCAAAAAAGAATACCCTATCGACAAGTAATAGGATTTATTAAATTCTAACCTTTCATTGTCTGTTCTCACTTTATTTTGCAATTCAACTGTTGGATTTAAAGCATCTTCCTTTTAGAGTTCTTCGCGTATGAATGAATTGTTTTAAAGTCGAAATAATTCAATACGAACAGAGATCAAATGATATACTTGACCTGAATTCTCAATATCAAAATATTCTTTGATCAGGAACCAAAAACGAAAATATGCAACATGAATGAGGAAGTATGCGGTTCAATCTGCTTGAATATCCCTTGGAGAAATTTTTTCAGGTTCTCGTCATAATCGGTATAATCTGTGTTTATTCATTATCTTATATTATCAATAAGGAACTCCCCCTTTCTATTTTTCTCGAGACATCAATTTATCTTGTTCCTTGCCTGTTCGTCGTTCTTTCACTTTCCTATCTCTATCGGTACAACGTTGACCCGAAACGGTCACAGGCAATGTTCGGCTTTAACAGAAAACTGTTATCCTCGGTTTTTGTCCTTCTCTATTCACTTTCCATCATCGTACTGTACGGGAGTGACACCCGACCTTGGTATTATTTCGTCATAATTTCAATTCTGTACCTGATCATTTTTTTCCAGATCTTTTCATCGTCATTGAATTATATTGTCATCTTATCAGAGATCAGCCTGGTGTTACTGAATTTAATTTACGGGATAACCTTCAAGTATCAGCTCTTCTTCAGCATGACAGATACTCTGGATCATATCACATGGTCGAATTATATTTTTTTAACGGGACATATCCTGCCTGCAGACTACAATGCCCTCTATGCCAATTTTCCACTTTACCACATCCTCGTTGCAATGAGTTCCCATCTAACGAATCTCAATGTAAAAATGAGTTTGTTCTTTATCATGGGCCTGATTTTTGTCGGAACCATCTGGTTTGTGTATCTGTTCCTGTTCTTTACGATAAAAAATAAACAGATCTCGTTGCTAAGTTGTCTGGTCTATGCAAATTTTACCATCGTCGTGTTTTATGGAAGTTACATGATAACCCGTGCTCTGGCATTTGTCGGGTTTATCATCATGTTGTACTTGGTGTTCAAGATATCACAGGAAAAAAGATACCGTCGGCATTACATACTCCTGATAATTCCGGTTTTTGTTTTTCTGGTCACGGTCCATCCGGTTTCTCTGCCCCAGTTTCTCCTCATAATGGCAGTAATGCTTGCCTGTGTTTATCTCTTCTGCCAGGATCGGATCAATGATTTTTCCATTCTCGCGGTACTGGTAATCATTTTCATCGCATACTGGATGTATGTCTCTCTTGACCTGGCGAGTGCACTTACAGATGAACGGCTCCGTTCAATTACTGTTGAAGGAATCTTCAATGCCAAAGATCCCACATATGCCTTGATGACAAAAAAGGAAG
>Ga0187861_10003361_pt1 | contig 14208 bp, 6 predicted proteins | sample June2016WEW_10_1_3_FD_132986 | JGI IMG/M metagenome (GOLD analysis project Ga0187861, IMG submission 132986) | Peatland microbial communities from SPRUCE experiment site at the Marcell Experimental Forest, Minnesota, USA - June2016WEW_10_100 | ecosystem: Environmental > Terrestrial > Soil >...
ATACACCCGGCCAGCCAGCAGATTTCCATGTTCAGCAACGCTCAAAACCCTGCTACCGTTCCGGGAAAAGACGTTGATTCAAACTCGACATTAAGTATCCTTGAAACCACACCTCATACCTATCATCTTGCCGGAACAGTCGAAAAACGCGCCGAACTTATTAATTTGCTGAAGAATCAGAAATCTATCTGCTTCGATACTGAAACCACCGGTCTTGACACCCACGAAGCTGAGTTGGTGGGGATGTCATTTGCCTTCCAGCCGCATGAAGCCTGGTATGTGCCCTTGCCGGAAAATTATCATGATTCACTCCAGATAGTACAGGAATTCAAGCCGGTGTTTGAAGACGAAAAGATTGAAAAGATCGGTCAGAATATGAAATTCGATCTTTCGATGCTGAAATGGTATGATATTGCCGTGAAAGGGAAGTTCTTCGATACCATGCTGGCTCATTATCTTCTTCAACCGGATCAACGGCATAATATGGATTTTCTTTCGGAAACCTACCTCAACTATAAACCAGTTGCTATTGAAGCCCTGATCGGGAAGAAAGGGCTGAAACAGTTGAGTATGCGGGACGTCAAGATGGAATTGATAAAGGAATATGCGGCAGAAGATGCCGATGTTACCTTACAGCTGAAACAGGTGTTCGAACCGATGCTAATTTCCACTAATACCCTGGAGCTTTTCGATAAGATAGAAGTACCACTTGTTCCCGTGCTTGCTTCCATGGAGGCAGAAGGCGTAAAATTGGATTCGTCGGCTCTTCATGATTATTCCGCACAACTTTTACAGGAGATCAAAACGCTGGAAGCCGGGATTTTTGAAGATGCCGGAACCACTTTCAACATTGCATCTCCAAAACAACTCGGGGAGATCCTGTTCAACCGGCTGAAAATCATCGATAATCCAAAACAAACAGCAACAAAACAGTATTCGACCGGTGAAGACATCCTTACTAAACTCGTCAATAAACACCCCATCATCCAGAAAATACTGGATTATCGTTCGCTGACGAAACTTAAATCCACTTATGTTGACGTTTTACCCACACTGGTCAGCATGAGGGATGGACGGATCCATACTTCATACAACCAGGCTGTGGCGGCTACCGGGAGGTTGAGCTCAAACAACCCCAATCTCCAGAACATCCCGATACGTACCGAAAAAGGCAGGGAAATCCGTAAGGCATTTGTCCCGCGAAATGAAAATTACATGTTGCTTTCTGCAGATTATTCCCAGGTGGAATTGCGGATCATCGCCCACCTGAGCAAGGACCCTGAAATGATTTCTGATTTTCGCGCCGGGCTTGATATTCATGCGGCGACAGCAGCAAAAGTATACGGGGTAAAACTGGAAGATGTGACCCGTGAGATGCGGAGAAATGCCAAGGCCGTGAATTTCGGGATCATTTATGGAATGTCATCCTTTGGCCTGTCCGAAAGGCTGAATATTCCCCGGAAGGAAGCATCCGAAATCATTCAGCAATATTTCAGCAGATATTCCGGGATCCGGACCTACATCGATCAGACCATTGCCTCGGCCAAAAAGAATGGCTACGTAGAAACCATGATGAAACGCAGGAGGTACCTCCGCGATATCAACAGCGGGAATGCTACCGTTCGCGGTTTTGCCGAACGGAACGCCATCAATGCCCCGATCCAGGGAACCGCCGCCGACCTGATCAAGATTGCCATGATCAATATTTTCAAGGAGTTTTCGTGGCTGAACCTGAAAAGCAGGATGATCCTTCAGGTCCATGACGAATTGGTATTCGACGTTCATAGAACCGAGGTAGAACAGGTCAGGACATTGGTTGAAGATAAAATGAAAAATGCAATCCCGATGGATGTTCCCGTGAAGGTGGAAATCAGCACAGGCGAAAACTGGCTGGAAGCGCATTAATAGAAGTACGAATTGGGAAGTACGAAGGACGAAGTAATTAAATTATAATCACACTTTTTAATTCAAAATTTATTCGTACTTCGTAAATTTAAAATTCAAATCGTAAATCTGAAATCGTAAATTGAAATGACTTTATAAACTGCTTTTCATGAGCTATAATACCGATAAAAGAGTGGTAATGACCCTCGATGCGGGTGGAACGAATTTCGTGTTTTCCGCAGTACAGGCTGAAAAAGAAATCATTGAGCCATTAATCCAGTCTGCCAAGGGGGAAAATCTTGAAGCGATCCTGAAAAACATTATTGAAGGATTCAACCGTGTAAAATTAAAGATCAACAAAAAACCCGTTGCCATTAGTTTTTGCTTTCCCGGTCCGGCAGATTATGAAAATGGCATCATCGGCGACCTGCAGAATCTGCCGTCATTCAAAGGTGGGGTTGCATTGGGACCGATGCTTGAGGAGACATTCGGCATTCCAGTATTCATAAACAATGACGGCGATTTGTTTGCATACGGTGAAGCAATATCGGGTTTATTGCCCGATATCAACCGAAAACTGGAAGAGGCCGGGAATCCCAAGCGTTACCGGAATCTTCTTGGCGTCACTTTCGGAACAGGATTTGGCGGCGGCATCGTCACAAGGGGTTCACTTTTTCTGGGTGATAATTCGGCACAGGGAGAGATCAACCGGGTAAGAAATGGCGTTTTCAAACAATTTGATGCAGAGGAAAGTGTCAGCATCCGCGGGATAAAAAGGGAATATTCCAATTATACCGGGATCAACCTTGCAAGTTGCCCGGAACCCAAAGAGATCTGCGAGATCGGATTGGGAAAGAAACCTGGAAACCGCGAAGCAGCATTAAAATCTTTCGAATCATTTGCCATTGCAGCTGCAGATGCACTATGTAATGCCATCACCCTGGTTGATGGACTGATTGTGATCGGCGGGGGTTTGTCGGGTGCATATCCCCTGTTCCTGCCGAAACTGGTAAGTGAAATGAACCATCCTTTCCAAACTACGGCCGGACAACTTCTCGAACGGCTGGAGATTACTGCTTTCAACCTGGAAGACAAATCTGACCTGGAAAAATTTCTTGAAACTTCTGCTGTGGAAATCCCAGTTCCCTTCAGTACCAAAAAAGCGTTGTATGACCCCATTAAAAAAACCGGTGTTGGAATTTCACGGTTAGGGACTTCCAATGCCGTTTCTATTGGCGCTTATGCCTATGCTTTGCAGAAGTTGGATGCAAAATAATTTGAAATACATGTATGAAACAAATCTAAAATATATATTTATTTCCCTGCATTATTGCATTATTTAATTATTAAATTTGTAACATTCAAATTATTCTTAACCAATTAAAAAAGAAAAAAATGAAAAAGCTTCTACTTTCTTTCGTATTTATTTTATCGGTAATGGCTGTGATGTCGCAGTCAACCCGCCAGATGGTACTTGCCGAAGACTTCACAAGTACGTTATGCCCGTATTGCCCGGGATGTGCCATGGGAATGGATGATCTCCTCTCAAATGGCCAACTTGTTGCAGTAGTTGAGAGTCATAGTAATTATGGTAGCAGCGATCCTTATAAAAACACCTATTCGCTGGCGCGGAATGCTATGTATAATGTCCAGGCTTATCCTACAGCAAGCTTTGATGGTTGGGAGCAATTTACAGGTGGGCAACACTCAACTTCAATGTATAACAGCTACGTACCGTTATACAATAACTGTATGGCGCTCACCTCTCCTGTGACCATGTCAATGGTTGTGACCAATAGCGGATTGAATTACACTGTGGTTGTTACGTTGACAAAAACCGATGTCATCTCATCCACGACTAATATTCTATATTTTTTCGTAACACAATCTCACATTACTTATAATTGGGAAGGTCAAAATCATTTGGAACATGTTAACCGCCTGATGGTTCCTGACGCAAACGGAACAGCCGTTAATTTTACAAGTGGTAATACCCAAACTGTAACTCTGAATTTTGCCATGGATCCTTCATGGCCAATTTCTGATTGTGAATTCATCGCAACTTTCCAGGATAAAGACGCCGGTCAGGGAAATCAGTCTGGAACCGCTAGTGGTTATCCGATAAAGAAATTCAAAGTATACCAAACCATTAAAAGGGGTGTCGTTGACTTGCTTGTTGATTTTACAGCCAGCCAGACAACAGTTGCAAAGGATGGTATTGTTACATTCACCAATAATACAACCGGTGGTTATATCGGAACGCATGAAACATACCAATGGACTTTTCCGGGTGGCACACCGTTGACCGATACAGCTAAGAATCCTACAGTAGTTTATTCCGATTGCGGCCCCCATGATGTTATACTCATCGTAAACCGTGGCGGCCAGATAGATACCGCCACTAAAGTGAACTACATCCAGGTTGGGCCTGTTGTGAATGTTCTGGCCATTCCTAATGATACAACCTGCAATTGGCAACCTATTACACTGGATGCAACCACCCCCGATGCCACTTATCTCTGGGCTCCCGGTGGAGAGACGACCCCTTCAATCACTATAGATGCTTCCGTAGTCGGACTCGGTGCCCACACTTACGCCGTGACGGTCGACACACCTGACGGCTGTTCACAATACATCATCACTCATATCTTCTTTGATGACTGTACCGGTATAGCTCCGAATAAAAATGATATGAGCGCGGCGCTTTACCCGAATCCGAATTCAGGAAATTTCACCCTTGAAATGAATTCATTGATTCCTCAGAACATCAATATTAAAATTACCAATGCATTGGGAATGACAGTGTATTCTGATAATGGCTTAACCTTCAGCGGAAAACTAATGAAACTCATCAACCTGAATAATGTTCCCGCAGGAGTTTATTACATGTTGATCCAAAATTCAGGGAAGAATATTGTTCAGAAATTCCTGGTGAAATAATACACTTTTTTTTCAGATTCATAGAAAAATGGACGGCATTTGAGATGCTGCCCATTTTTTTTGATTTGAATGGAAATGCTTTTTTGATTGCTCCATTTACAGAACCAGAAAAGGAACTTTTTCATTAACGGGCAACGAAAAATGGATTAACTTTGTCTTACGAACAAACATTTAATAGATGAAAAAGATATTTATATTTTTCTTCATTTCTTTTTTTTCAGCAACAGTTTTTTCCGGAAATGTCGAAAAAACATTTCATATCGGTAATTGCTTGATCCGGAATGCCGGCCAATACCAAACCGTAACGATTGACAACGCCGTACTTTCCGGCATACCCGGGGAACCTACCATGCCTTACCTGGCCGTTTCACTGATGCTTCCGCCAGGAGAATCTGCCGAATCCATTGAAATCATCCGTGAAAATGAAATCATTCTACAGGGAACTTATGTGCTCTTTCCCAAACAGGATGTCGTTCCTCTGTCCAAAAAATCTTCCGGGGAATTTCGTAAAAATGAAGCTATCTACCGGATGAATGGGAATTATCCTGCTTCGGTTTCAGGTCATCTCCTAACTCAGTATCTTAATGGTTTTGCCTTTGCTTTGTCGACCTTCACCCCGGTGAATTATAATCCCGCGACCGGAAAAGTTTCTTATTTCCGGGATGTGACGGTAAGGATCAAGACCAAGCCAGATGCTACTTCGGTGACTTCGTTGAAAAATCTTACCTCCTCAAAGGATGCTCTAAACCGTGTCCGGGCTTTTGCCCAAAACCCGGAAATGATGAATCAATATCCTGTTGCATCGAAGAAAAGTACAGGCTACCAGATCCTGATCATTACTCCGTTATCATTTGAAAATGGATTTAATGATCTTGTGAATTATTACACCTCAATAGGGTTGACTGCCCAGTTTGCCAGCACCGAAGATATTAACTCCGGTGCATCTGGTTACGACCTTCAGGAAAAAATAAGGAACTATATCAAGCAGGAATACCAGAACAACGGTATTGAATATGTCATTCTAGGAGGTACTGAAGAGTGGGTTCCTTCCCGGAAATTCTACTGTATTGTTTATGATGGCACTGGCGCTGAGGAAGAGGAAAGCAATGACATTCCAGCCGATCTTTATTATTCTGCATTGGATGGTACCGATGATTTGAATGGCAACCACATATACGGTGAAGTTGCAGATTCCACCGACCTGTTACCCGATGTGGCAGTAGGCAGGCTACCATTCAGTACTCAAACCGATCTGGCTTCCATGGTCCATAAGTCTGTTTCTTACCAGGCTAACCCTGTACCTGGAGAATCCAACCGTCCTTTGCTGGTTGGGGAATACCTTTGGCCATCCCCCCTTACAATGGGAGGTGATTTTATGGACCTGCTGATCGGAAACCATAGTGATAACGGGTATTTAACCTTTGGGATCCCATCGGACTCTAATTACATTGAAAAGCTCTATGATACGCTGACCGGGCCTCCGGGTTCAACCAATCATTGGGAATGGAGCCCGGATTCCCTGATGGCAATGATCAACCGGGGAACATCCTTCATCCATCACCTCGGCCATGCCGCTACTTCATATATGTTGCGTCTTTACGCCAGCGATATTACCGATGTTAATTTTTATGGGGTCAATGGCATTGATCATAATTACTCCCTTCTTTACACGCAGGGTTGTGATGATGGAGGCTTCGACAACTCTGACTGTATTGCTTCGCAAAGCCTTGCCATCAATAATTTCGTTGCAGCAGGAATCTTTAATACCAGGTTTGGATGGTTTGACCAGGGGACCACTGATGGGCCATCAGAACATCTGGAAAGGGAATTCGTAAGTGCTCTGTTTAATGATACGCTTCCCGAAAAACATATTGGTAAGGTCCAGATGATATCCAAGATCAGAACAGCGCCCTGGGTCGGGTTACCTGGTGAATTTGAACCCGGCGCACAACGCTGGACCCAATATGACTGCACACTGCTTGGAGACCCGGCACTTTGGATACAAACTGCAGGTACAGCTACCGGTATCCCGGTTAAAAACAACTCAATGTATTTCACACTTTACCCTAATCCATCCCATGGTGCTCTAACTGTTAGTTACTCTCTGCCCGGAACTTCAGATGTGACCTTTGAAATTCTCAATACTACCGGTCAGCAAGTCGGGAAAGATTATTCCTGGAAAGAAGAAAACAGTGGAAACCATCAGTTTTCTATTGAACTTGGCGACTTGTCATCAGGAATTTATTATTGCAGGCTGGAAACCAATAAAACTACACAAACCAAAAAACTTGTTGTCATCCGGTAGCTCCGGGAAAAACATACATTACGATTTCTTCCCTATGAAAAAGTTATCCTGGATATTTATCTTCCTGTTTACTTTTTCTTTTATTCCGATGGAAGCACAATTACACCGGTTTTCTCCGGGGATAACTCCTGCCGGGAAAGGAAAAGTAAACACGATGGTCGATAACATGGGATACTGGCAGCGGATGCTAAAGCTGGGCTATGTTACAGCTAATCCTAGGGTAACCATACCAAAAGCGGTTTTTACCGGAAGCCGGATAACAGCAAAAGGAATACAAACACAGGACTCACCGGATATATGTGTAACAGAAACAAACGGTATCACGCAAAGTGAAAATTCCATTTTCATCAATCCTGAAAATGAATATGAACTCCTGAATTCAAATAACTCCAGCGATTGGGACGGTTCTTATGCTAATTCCCTCTTCGGAGCCGACGATCGTTCGTCGGAAGATTTAGGAGTAAGCTGGGCGGGAGATATTGATGGTGCAGGTAATGATAATATGGGTGATCCTTCAGTTGCTGTCGGACTTAACGGAAGATGGTATGCCGGGAAGATCAATAACAACTTCGGTCAATCTGTTGCATGGTCAAACGATCAAGGCGTAACCTGGCACGATGTTACCGTTTCAACTGTACCTTCACCCGGCCAGGATCTCCTGGATAAAGATCACCTCTGGATCGATAACACGCTCACCAGTCCCTTCCAGGGCAGGCTCTATGATGCCTGGACGAATTTTGTCAGCACTTCAGCCAATTATCACCAGATTGAATTATCACGATCGGATGATAATGGATTAACCTGGACAACACCATTGGCCATAAGTCCGGCTGTTGCAGCCGGAAGCTTTTGCCATGGGGTCAACCTGCAAACCGGCCCTGGTGGTGAGGTTTACTGTACTTTTATCGTTTACGATACCTGGCCCGGGGATGAATCTGCCATCGGATTTTCTAAATCTCTTAACGGGGGATCTGTATTTACCCCGGCCACACGGATCATCAATAACATCAAAGGAATTCGTACAAGCGGAACTACAAAAGACATGCGGGTGAATTCTTTTCCTTCCATGACAGTAGATATCAGCAATGGATCCCATAAGGGTTATATCTATATTGTTTGGGCCAACAACGGGGTTCCGGGTATCAATACCGGAACCGATATTGATGTATACATGCTCCGGTCCATCGATCAGGGAAGCACCTGGTCGGCGCCCATCAGGGTAAACCAGGATGCTCCCGGCCTGGGCAAGCAACATTTTTTCCCCTGGATCAGTTGTGACCCTGTGACAGGAAATCTTTGCGTGATCTATTATGACGATCGTAATGTGTCGTCCACAGATTGTGAAACATGGATTTCTTATTCATATAATGCCGGGGATACCTGGACCGACATGAAAGTCAGCGATGTTTCATTTACCCCAATCCCGATACCAGGACTTCCAATAAACTATTTCGGCGATTACCTTGGGGTGACCTCACGAGACATGATGGCATACCCGGTTTGGACCGATAACCGGAACGGCAATGCCCTTACCTGGCTTTCGCCTGTGAACCTGGGGCCGGCACCCAACCAGCCCTATATTGTTTATGATTCCTACGACCTGGTATCAATTCAGAAAAAAAGCGGGCAAACCATGAATTATGGCGATTCGCTGTACCTGACTTTAAGCCTTAAAAATGTGGGCGACCAACCTGCAAACAGCGTCACAGCTTATATTTCTGCAGACTCCCCTTACATTATAATAACCGATAGTACGGAATTTTATGGTAATTTTTCTGCCGGAGAAGTGAAATCAGTCGCCAATGGATTTTCATTTAAAGTATCGGATACCATTCCCGACGGATTAAGGGTACAATTTAACGTCAGGGCTGTAAACATCGATACTTCCTGGTTGAGCAATTTCAGGATCGAAGCCCATGCTCCTAATCTATATATCGGAAAAGTCGTGATCCATGATTCCATCAACGGCAACAACAATGGACGCCTGGACCCCGGTGAAAGTGTCGATGTAGCTGTAACCATTGCGAATTCAGGGGATTTCGCCTGCCATGGCACATGGGTAAAAATAGCGTCTCCATCGGATTACCTTGTCTTTTTAGTCGATTCCGTATACCTCGATACTATTTCACCCATTTTAAATAAAACGGCTGTTTTCAAATTGGATGTTGCCCCGGATGCCTGCCTTTATTCCTCTGCCGATCTTCACATGGTTGCAGGTTCTGGTTTGTACCGTTCGAGAAAGACAGTATTGGAAACTATCGGGTTGCTCATGGAAGACTGGGAAACCAACGGATTTACAAAATTTCCATGGATCTCCGGCGGAAGCGCCAAATGGTTTATTGATACGATCCATTATAAGGGAAGTTATAGTGCCCGGTCGGGAGTGATCGGCAATAACTCTTCATCATGGCTACAGGTCACGTTCAATGTTGGAATCGACGATAGTATTTCGTTTTACAGGAAAGTTTCTTCCGAACAGGATTATGATTGGCTCCATTTCTTTATCGATAATGTGCCGATAGGACAATGGTCAGGAGAAGAAGACTGGAAAAGGGTTGCATATCCTGTTTTAGCCGGTTCACACACATTCAAATGGGACTATATCACCGATATTTCCACTTTGAACGGCAGTAATGCGGCCTGGATCGATAACATCGTATTCCCGCCACCATCTTTGCCCAATGTTTATGCAGGAAACGATACTACGATTTGCACAGACAATACATTGCAGCTTCATGGAACAGCTTCTTCTTATGATTCTCTCCGTTGGACCACTTTCGGGGATGGAACTTTTTCGAACGATACGATTTTAAATCCAATCTATACACCTGGCGCAAACGATGTGAGCGCCGGGTCTGTAAAACTCCGGCTGAAGGCAACAGGAGCCAACGGATGTTGTGCAAGCAGCCTGCATCTGGCAATTGCAGCAAATCCGGTTCCTCACCTCACCATACTGCCCAATGATACGATCTGTGGTGGCCAGCCGGCTTACCTCTTTGCCGACACTATCCCTGGCGGACATTATCTTTGGACACCCGGAGGATATACTACCCCCGGAATCACGGTCGATTCATCCATGACAGGTGGCTTTGGTTCAAGGTGGTTCCGGTTGCGGATCACAAATTCCTTTAATTGCTTCTCTTTCGATTCACTGAGGGTCACCTTTAAGGATTGTTCAGGAATTGAGGAAATACCAGCCGGTTCCAGGTATGAGGTCTTTCCAAATCCAAATGATGGAACCTTTAAGGTTAAGATCAGAAATCACAGTCCGGGGCATCTAGCCATGCGGATGCAGAATGTGATTAATCTTATGATCTTCGAAGATAAGGATCTGGAAGTTTCCAGGGATTTCATCAAAACCTATAAACTGAATATACCTTCCGGGATCTATATACTGACGTTCGAAGACAATGAAGGAAAAACCAATATCAAGATGATTGTAAAATAGCTTCTTTAGGTCTGATATTTTATTCCTCATTTTTTTACCTATGCTATCCCGTCAGAGAAACAGAACCTTGTAAACGGGTAAAAAAGATAGTTTTAATTATTGTTCGGATAATTTTATATTTTTGTATTGCCGGGATAAAAATTCAGGGTGATCAGATGATACGGAAAATTTTTTCTCTCTTTTTTGCAGGGATGATGTTTTTTAACCTTTTTGGATACTATTTTGTATTCAAATGTGATCAGATCTATGTGAAGAACGAGATGAAAGAAATGATTCGTGATGGTTCTCTCCGTGGCCAGTATGAAGAAATCACCATTCTCAATCCTGCTACCGATCGTAATTTTAAAATGATTGACAAGGATGAGATCCTTTACCGCGGAAAGATATATGATATTATTTCCTCCAAAACTTCAGGAACTTCTGTTGTTTTTAGGTGCATTAATGATACCAAAGAAGAACAATTGCTTGCCCGTTTTGATAAATATTCCACCTGGGTTACCGGCATGAATTTACCGGAAAGAAGCAAGAACAGCCAGGCTATGCTGCATCATATAATTAAGCATGCCCTCCTGAATAAATATTCTGTTCAGCTTCCTTCGGTTTCTTTTATTTTACTCTTTTTTGGACCGCTCCAGGATTTTAATTCCATTTCTATCCAGCCCTCTTTCCCGCCTCCCTGGTCAGTTTAAATTTTTTTCTTTTTTATTTCTGGAAAAGTAATGAAGGCATCATTATGCATTCTTCATTCTTCATTTTTCATTATTCATTATTTTTTTTAACCAATCCAAGCCATGAAATTAACATATTTTATTCTCATTTTTATCTTGTCCCTGGCTTTTCTCCCGGTTTCCGCCCAGGAGAAAAAAAACAAGCCGGTTCAGAAGCAAGACACACTTCTGATAAGAAATCTCGGGGAAATTGATGTGACTGCAGTCAGGACCAAAACACCACTGAATGAAATACCCGCAGCCATTTCCGTAGTTTCACCTGATCAGTTAACCACCTTTTCAAAAACCAACGATGCGGAAGAAGCATTAAGGCTTGTACCTGGTGTGCGGATTGATAACGGTGCATCAGGCGGATCACGCGTTCATTTTTACATTCGCGGACAAGGTGTATTGACCGAAAGTGGGTTCAGGGGTATCGGCGTAATGATCGATGGCATTCCCGTAAATGACCCGGGTGGATTTGCTCCCGACCTTTATGATGTTGACTGGGCTACCGTTTCCAATGTCGAATTAGTAAAAGGACTTGCCGCTTCCTTATATGGAGCCGGCGCTACCGGTGGAATGGTGAACATCCTTACTGCCGATGGAGGAAAAAAGCCTGTCAACAGTTTGTTCTATGCATCTGCAGGTTCCTATGGCTTTTGGAAAGTCTTAGGACAGGTTGATGGGACCCAGGACAATATAAATTACAGGGTTTCCTATTCTCATAACCAAAGCACTGGTTATCGTACACACCAGGCTTATTACGGGGATATCTTCAGTGAAAAAATGAACTGGATCCCTTCAAGTAAAATTAAAATTACCCAATTGCTCTCTTATACTGATTTTTTCAACCAGAATTCCGAAGGCATCAGCATGGAACGTTATGAAGAATTTGGTCCTCAGGCTGCAAACACCGACGCGGTTCCATACAATGAGTTTCATAAAACAAAAAGGTTGACCGGCGCGCTTATTGGGAAATTTGACCTTTCAAAAAATCAGGATATCCTGGTTAAAGGATTTATGCGGTTGAATGATTATCGCGAAACCTCCAATAATGGCGACGACCACAAACCCTTTGTCAACAGCGGCTTGTCGGCACAGTATAATCTTCATTTCGGGAAAGAAAACCTTATGAACCATATGAGCCTGGGTGTGGATTATGAATCAAAGACAATGACTGAGACTGAGTTTGCGGTTCCTCCTGAAACAGGAAAAGACTCCATTAATCACGGAAGGATTGACAGTCATTTCAGCGAAGCCACTTTCGACCTTGATTCCGTATTGATCAACCAGATTATTAAACAGAGAAGTATAGGTGTTTTCTTTATTGACAAACTGGATATAGCGAAAAAGTTATTTGCTACTCTCAATGTCCGTTACGATTACGTGTACAATGAACTCATCAATAATATTCCATTACCCGACTCAGTCGTACAACCATCAGGAAACAGGTCATTTCAAAATACCTCTTTCCGTTTCGGGTTGGCTTATGACGTCGCAAAATTTCTCAACCTGTATGCAAGTTATGGTACAGGATTCCTGGTACCCACGGAAGACGAGTTGTACAATAATCCGGAGCATTGGGGAGGATTCAATGAACTGATCAAACCTTCCACATTCATGGGTGGTGAATTAGGCGTGAGAGGCGATGTTGGAAAAAGATTTTATTATGATGTTAACGGGTTTTATGTTAATTCGAAGAATGATTTCTATCGTTACAGTATTGTCGGAAGAGGAAACAATACCGCATTTTTCGGGAACATGGGTGCAAGCACCAGATATGGGGTAGAAACTTATTTATCCTATATACCGGTTGATTTTCTGAAATTCGATCTTGCCTATACTTATTCCCATTGCCAGTATACTTCCCCTGATAGTGTATCAGGCCATTGGATCCCACAGTGCCCGCAGCATGTACTTGTTGCGGAAGGAGCGGTGAAGTTCCTGAAACATTTTACTGTTGGAGTGAATGTTGAATATCAATCGAAGTGGTATATCCAGGTTGACGATTCGATCTACAACCAGTATACAGATGTTGTTAATGGCAAAAGCATCAAGAACAACTCCTGGGTGAAAGGCTTTACAACCTTTGGTGCAGACCTGAGCTATAAATTCAACATCGGGCCTGTGAAGAGTGAGGTCAGTCTTTTTGCAAAGAACCTCTTTGATGAACGCTATTTTGGATTCACTGAACCCAACAATGGGCCGGAATATAACAGTTACCAGCCTGCTCCGGGAAGGGAATTTTTCTTAAGTCTGAAGTTGAGATTCTGATAAATTGTATTTTTTTTAACGCAAAGACGATAAGATGCTAAGGAGAAACCAACTTTAACCAACATATTTTTTCATCTCTGTGAGCCTTAATATTTTCTCTGTGTAACTCTGTGTAATAATTTGAAACAATCCCCGAATTGGAATTACACTGAGTCACACAGAGAATTCACAGAGAAACACAGAGACAAAGAAATATTTTTTTAGCGTTTTTGTGTCTTAGCGGTGACTTTTAAAAATGCCTCTTTTATTTTTCCTTTTGACTTTTTTCTGTGAAACTCACTTTTGCCGAAAAGGTAAATAAGGCTTTTAGTTTATCCCAGAAATCGCCACCCAGCACGAAAAGGCTGATGATGAAGACGGCATCGAAAGAAATATTCAATATCACACGCAGGTAAAAATTTGATGAGAAAAACAAGGGGGCATAGGCCATGATGTATGTCGGAATAAGTGGCAGGCAAAACAGGATCAGGCCTATATTGTAACGCAGGCGGCTGGCATGATAGGGTTTGATCACCCGTACAAAGTAATGCCGGAATATCGATTTAATAAAGAGATAGGAAGGTTTCCCGAGTATGGCTACACTGGTGATCTTCATTGCGGGTGCGGTGAGCCAGAATATCCCGACAATGATATGCCTCAGGAAATGG
>Ga0187861_10003373_pt1 | contig 14178 bp, 10 predicted proteins | sample June2016WEW_10_1_3_FD_132986 | JGI IMG/M metagenome (GOLD analysis project Ga0187861, IMG submission 132986) | Peatland microbial communities from SPRUCE experiment site at the Marcell Experimental Forest, Minnesota, USA - June2016WEW_10_100 | ecosystem: Environmental > Terrestrial > Soil >...
CGACGGCAGTGCGTGGCTGGATCTGGCCGTCGCCGATGACGCCATGCAGCACGCCGACGGCTCAACTTCGGAACGCGACCGAATCCTTGCCTGTCTCGCTGAAGGCGCTCGGCTGCGGCCTGTGTCTCCCGCCGCCAAGCTCAGGTACGGCGACTTTTATTTCCGGAGCGCTATCAGCGCTCTGCAGCGCGGCGCTGACCCCGGCGAGGATTTCGCACAGGCCGGGAAAGAATACGCCGAGGCCGCCGCAAGATACCCCCTGGCGCCGGCTTTCTTCATCCTGGCAGGCGATGCCGCGCTGATGCAACAAGACAGCTTCGCGGCGGCCGTGTATTACCTGGAGGCCCTGCGCAAAGATGCGTTCATAACTGACACTAATGTGTGTTTGAGCAGCATCTTCACAGACCCGCGCCCCGGCGCAGCCGCGCGCCATCGCTGCGACAGCGATGTGCTAGTGTCCCTGAGCGGCGTGCCGGAAGCGTCCCAGTCGTCCGGCCTGTTGCTGCGGCGCCTCCTGGCCCTGGCTACTTTGCTCAATGAGGACAGACGCCGCGGTGGCCAAACACAGGCTGGACAGCCTGCGGCGCTACAGGTGGACATGCTCAAGACGGGCCAGGCGCTGGTCCTGACGATCAAAGACGAAGATCTGCAGCTTCGAGCCCACGCCGCGCTCTTCCACGCGCTCAGTTTCCAGCTTGCCGGGGACGGCACCGCAACTGCGAAGGCTGAGGCCTGGGCGCAGGCCCGCAAGCTTCAGGAGGAATCCGTGCGCCAAGGCAGGCCCGGCACACCGCCGTATCTGTTCTATGTGTACGACCTCTGGTACAGGCAGGGAAGGCAGTAACAACTACCGTGGCGCGCGCACCGTCACGTGCTATGGGAGGAATGGGAAGAATAAGAGGAATGAGGACCGATTTCGGGTTTCTAAACATGTTTCTGGTAGGCGCTGAGGATGTCTTTAAGCCAGACCTTCTGATCCCCCGCCCAGCGTTCATTGGAGAAAATCTCCACCTCGACCCAACCGTTGAAGCCGGCTCGTTCCATCCACCCGCGAATCTGCCGTATGGCGATGCAGCCCTCGCCCATCAGGCCGCGGTCGTTGAGCAGGTCGCGAGTCTGCACACGCCAGTCGCAGACGTGGAAGGCGTGCAGGCAGCCCATGCGGCCGGCCGTAGCAATCTCCTGCTCCAGAGTTTCGTCCCACCACACGTGATACACGTCTACCGCGATGCCCACCAGGCGCCGGCCACAGGCTGGAAAGCCTGTGCTACTGTCCAGCTCCGCGGTGAACGCTGCGCACAACTCGCGGGCCTGTTTCATCGTCAGGACCGCGGAACGGTCTGCGGCATACATGGGGTGGAGCGGCTCAATGGCCAGCCGCACGCGCCTGGCTTGAGCGTGAGGCGCCAGCTTGGCCAGTGCTTCAGCGATCTGTTGGCGCGCATTCGGCAGCGGCAGACCCGGCGTCGCGCCGCAGACGAGCACCACCAGCGGCGCGCCGATGGTGGCCGCCTCATCCAGCGCGCGCAGGTTGTCGTCAAGCGCCGCCTGCCGCGCGGCCGGGTCTGTGCCCGTGAAGAATCCCCCGCGCACCAGGGCCACGACCTTGAGGCCGGAGTCCGCGAGCAACTGGGCGGATTCCTTCGGTCCTTGCGGGGCCAGAGCTTGACGCCACACAGTTATGGCCGGCACCTTCTCGCGCCTGTAATTGTCAATGCACTCGCGCAACGACCAGGGCTTGGTCGTGATCGTGTGAATTGCCAAACGTTCCATTGGAGCGGGGACCGCAATCGAATCGTTCCTGTTATTCATCTGTGTTTATCCGCGTTCATCTGCGGTTCCTAAAGTGCCGGCACATCCACCCACCGCTTCTCCCGCGAACTCCTGAGGCCCAGCTCAGCCAACTGCACACCCTTCGCGCCCTCGCGCAGCGACCAGCGGAACGGGCCGCCCAAGGCCACGTGGAGGATGAACAGTTCCCACTGGGCCTTGAAGGCGTTGTCGTAAGCGCAAGCTTCAGGGACTTCCTGCCAGTGGCTGAAGTGGTTGAGCGGCGAATCAATGTCTGGGTTCCAGATGCAGCGCGGTGTGGCGGAATGGGGTTGGATCCAGCACTTGCGCAGGCCGGCCACAGCCGTGCCGTTGATGCCGTCCGCTTGCACCGTCAACAAATCGTCGCGCCGCACGCGGACGTTCCAGCAGGAGTTGAAGTGGCAGAAGACGCCGCTTTCGAGTTCAAACGTGGCGTAGGCCGCGTCCTCCGCCGTGCAGCGGTACTTCCGGCCTTGTTCGTCCACGCGTTCGGGAAGCAGCGTCGCGGCAGTGCAACTCACCGCCTTGATCGGCCCGAAGAGATTGTCCACCAGGTAACGCCAGTGGCAGAGCATATCCACAATGATGCCGCCGCCGTCTTCCTGGCGGTAGTTCCACGAGGGCCGTTGCGGCGCCTGGTCCGGAACCAGGCCGTCAAAAACCCAGTAACCGAACTCGCCGCGCACGGCCAGCAGCCTGCCGAAGAAGCCCTGGTCGCGCAGCATCTTCATCTTGCGGAAGCCGGGGAGCCACAGCTTGTCCTGGACGACGCCGTTCTTCAGGCCGGCGTCCTCGCAGAGCTTGGCGAGACGCAGCGCCTCAGCCGCGGTGACCGCCGTGGGCTTTTCGCAGTAGATCGCTTTCCCGGCGCGCACGGCCTGCTCGACGAATCCTGCGCGCTGGAGCGTGCCAGAGGCATCGAAGAAGATTTCGTACTGCTTGTCCCCCAGCGCGGTGTCCAGGTTGGTTGTGAAAGGCAGCGGACCTTTGGGGCCAGGGTAGCGTTCAGCCAGCGCCTTGAGCTTGCCTGCGTTACGCCCGGCCAGCAACGGCGCAGGCATGAGCACCAGGTCATCGCTGACCTTTATGCCCCCTTGCTGCATGATGGCCAGGATCGAACGCACCAGATGCTGGTTGGTGCCCATGCGTCCGGTGACGCCGTTAAGGATGATGCCGATGGTCTTGAGTGCCATGCAAAGCCCCTCCGCGCATACCTATGCAACAGTCTCAGGCCCAGTGCCCCTATCTTCTCGTGTCCACCCTGTCCCCTTTGGTCGGAAGGGCGGTGGCCCGTGCCTGGCTAAAGCGATTATCAAAATGATTGAGGAGCATTTCAACGAACCGCCCGTGGTATACGCCATAGACCGCCCGCGATAGATGTGTTTCTTTGGGTGCTAGGATATTAAGAATCAGCCGATCTTCGGTAATCGCTGGCCGGAACCAGGCTTTATTTTTCCACTGTTCCGCAGAGTGGGTGAAGTCACCATCCGAGTCAACGGACCAGGTATCAATGGCTCTCTCCTGCACGGCCTCCTTGATTGCTTGAAGAAGGCCCGAAGGGTTTTGAGAGACGACGTAAACAGCCATGGCTATTCCTCTTCACTTTGCGCCTAAGGGGCATCTTGTTCGGGCTTGACAGGTATCTGCTTGGGCCTATTTTCAGGTTCAGAAACTCTTTCTGGTTTGGAAGAATCAGGGGGCGAAAGAGCGTCGTAGTATTTGAGGAGCGTTTCGACATCACTTGGTTTTGCAGAACGTTGATCTTCAATGGCAGCCGACAAACGTTCCTTGACTTCAGCAAGCGTACCTTTGTCAATAGGAGTCTCAAGGAACCTCTCAGCATCTCGCAGGAACGACTCGGAGTTATACATGTGAAGTCTTTGCCCAGCCTTTCCACGAAACTCGACAACCAGTTCGGGACGCGGCCCTACGCGGCGCTCTTTCTCAATCTGCCACCAGTCTTCCGTGCTATCATCCGTAACAAGGATAACCGGTTTCTTATGCTGCTTGCATATTTCAATGAGCTGCACCCATCCGATGAAGTCTCCGAAGGCACCCGGGTCCCCTTTTTCTTTCAGGTCTTCGTAACCCGGCGGTACTTTCTGTTGATATCTTGCCCTTGCCTCATCATGCCATTGTTTAAGCTCCTGCTGCGAAGGCGCCGCCCCGACCCTGCCATCAAAGACGCTGAGAATCCTGTCAGTGTGGGGGTCGGTGCTTATCAGGGCCTCCATGGCCTTTCTGTTGCCTTCTAGTTCGCGCAGAATCCGGTCAAAGGCACTCTGCGCCTTGCGGGAAAAGAACGGATGATCTCTCAGGGGTATGATCTTCTCCTTGTGCAACTTCTTCAACTCGTTCTCAACATGCAGGTAGTTTGCCACCTGCTTTATAATAACCTTGGCTCTGTTTCTGAAATACTCTAGTCCGAACTGATGAGGCAGCCAAACCCGCTCTTTGAGGCCCTCCAGGACTTGGAGCAGTTGTTGTTGCGTATTCGTTGAATACCCAAAAACGTTGAGCAACACAGACGCGTCAAAGGAGAATGCCGCATCTTTCCATATTTGGGCCAACTCTTCTGGAGTTGCCTTAAGGTAATCGCAAAACGCTCGCCGCATGTTAACCTTCCAGAGACTTGGGCTTTTCTGCCAGGATCGCAGAAGCCAATACCCCGAAGGGCCGCTTGAGGCCGCGATCATGGCCGCCTCGCTTCAGTTTGTTTAAGGCCTTAACTTCAGAAATCAAGACCAAATCATTCTTCAGCGATACCTCCCATACGTCCTCGCCGTCTCCACCATGGCCCGCAGGTTCTCGTCCGGCGTGTCCCGGCCGCACTGGTCGCCTGTGGCAAGGATAAAGCGCCCGCCTTCCGCCGCGGCGTCAATCGCCTGCCGGCTCGCGCGCACAACGTCCTGGGCTGAGCCGAACAACATCGTGCTGGTCGTGTGGAGGTTGCCTTTGAGCACGATCTTGTGGCCGTAGAGGCGCTTGAGTTCCGCCAGGTCGCAATCGCCCATCGGCGGCTGTTCGAGCGGGTCTATCACGGTCAAGTTGGTCTCCGTGGCCATGATCTTGACCAGTTCCTTCTCGGGTCCACAGGAGTGGATGTGCGTGGGGAAGCCGGACGCGGTGGCCAGTTCTATCGCGCGCTTGACCGCCGGGAACGCGATGCGGCGGAAAATCTCGACGGTCTGGAAGATGAGAGTGCCCGAACCGCCTACGGCCAGGAAGTCGGGCTGGACCTCCATCTTCAGGATGTTGGCAAAGCGTTTCTCGACGCGGGCCACGCGCTCCTCGGCCAGGCGCTCATACTTGCCGGGATTGTCATAATAATCGAAAACCGCCTCGTCGTTGCCCAGGACGCAGGTATGCGCCAGCCAGATGCCCACGAGGCCCTGGGCGCCCATGAGCGCCTTGACGCGCTTGAGGACCGCGGGGCTGGTGTCCACGGGTTTGGCGCCTACGACCGGCTCCCAGCTTTGCGGCTGGGGCGGCAGGCCGATCTTCTCCGGTTTGACTCCGGGCGTCGGCGGGTCGGCGACGTAGTAAACGACGACCGTAGGCTCCCAGACGCGCTTGCCGCCGTCCAGGTATGAGCGCTGGGTGACGATGCGCTCAGCACTGCGGTACACGATGAACGGTTCCCACTGCGGGCCGGGCGGCTGTTCATCCGGAAACACCAGCGGAAAATAACCGTCCATCAGCGAATCCACATCAAAGTGCTTGGCGCAGGCGATGTAGGCTTCCCAGAGAGGCGGGTCGCGGTAGAGATACAGGTCCCAGAAAGGCTTGCCGGTCAGGCGCGCGGGGATCATGTTCGAGAAGTCGGGCATGACGGGCACACAATCCGGAATCCCGCCGCGCAGCACCGTGAGCAGCCGTTCGCGTGAGGTCATGTCAGTTCTTCTTGTCCACGGGTTTCTTCTTGGCCGGCACGTACTGTATCCGCTCGCGGCCCGTGATGGCGCCGAGGATGCCGGAGCTGTATTCCACGTCCAACTCGTACTCATCCGGCGCCAGGCGGGTGGGCTTGAAAGCAACCGGGCCCAGCTCGCCGTTCGGCTGCACCTCGAACGCTCTCCCGCCCGTGGGGATCTTGTGTTCAACCTTCATCGGGTCGGTGAAGACCTGCGCCATGGACGCGCGAACCGGGGTCAGGTGCAGGTTATCCGGGACGTACTCCTCAGTGGCCGCGCCGACAAAGGTTGGCGGGGAGGCCACGATGCCTTTCTCCTCGATCGCGACCGTGAACTGCGCCTTGACCGGTGCGCCCCAGAGTGGCGTGGCGGTCTGGCCGACAGCAACGGAGAAGCTCGTCTTCTGGCCCTTGCGCATGTAGACGACTTCCTTGGCGCGCTCGAACAACCCGAACACCAGATCGTAGGTCCCGGCCGGAACCACGCTCGTCTTGTGCTGCTCATCGAAAGAGAAGGAGCCTTCCGGGCCGGCGATTATAACCATGTGGATCCTCAAGTTTTCCGCCTTTTGCGGGGGTTTGTATTTGGCAAACAGATCCACCGTGCCCTTGTCCAGCTTCCCCGCGGTGCGGATCTCGACCGTCGCACCGGCAGGGTGCACGAGGATTTCGTAAAACTTGTCACCGAGCTTCAAGTACTTGCCAAGAAAGCACGGCGGCCCGTCGCCAACGATGACCACGTCCTGGCCCACGTCGTCGTACTTCCCGTTGCCGTTGTCGTCGAGGAACACGAGCTTATGCCCCTGGAACTCCACGGTGCGGGCCGCGCAACGGACCAAGGCATACTTCTCGTTCTCCACCACGGTCTTGAGCCCGAAGGAGTATTGTCCGGCAGTGCCGTCGTCATAGTGCAGTTCGCAGAAGAACGGAGCCAGCGTGCCGTCGCGCGAGAGGGTCCGGGTTTCACCGGGGCTGATTTTCCCGTCGCCGTTGAAGTCAATCCAGACGACGTTCTGTTGGAGCCGCGCCAGAATGGCGGGGTACTCCTTGCCATCCTTGTCCCTGCCGCCGTGCGGCAGGCCGGTATCAACCGGCCCGCCATCCTTGGGGAAGACGATGTATCTTTGCAGGTCCTTATCGAACAGTCCGGGCGACAGGACCTGGCGCGGTTGGGGCAGTGGCACCAGGTGCGTCTCCAGCTTCTGCCATTCACCGGGCGCCTCTGCTGCACCTTGTGCTTGTGGGGCGGGCGCAGGCTTGGCCGATTCCTCCGCGCCGGCCAGGACATTCGCCAGGCAGAGAAAGCAGGCCAGCGCAGTGCGGATTGCAGATTGCGGATTGCGGATTTTCTTCATGGTGGCTGCGCCCTCAACCGCTTCCCAGCATAAGCCTGACGGCCCAAGGCGTCCAATGCTGCGTCCATTTGCTTGCGGCAGCAGTGCCGAAGTGGTATACGGAGCGCGGCGTGATTTTTGGGTTTTCTCCCAAGAAAGCCTGGATTTCAACCGCGCGCAGTATGCTTACGCAGTGCTTTTTGAGTGAGTGGCGCCTGGAGATGTGAACGGAGCTGTGGTGAATGGCGAGCTAGTACTGATCTCGGGACGCTACCGCGGGCACCGTATTCCCTTGCGGAAAGCTTGTGTGCGTATCGGCCGGGACAGAAGCTGCGAGATTACTCTGGATGACGAGGCGGCCAGCCGCGTCCATTCGGAGATCGTCCAGCAGGACGAGCGGCTGATCCTGCGGGACCTGAACAGCACCAACGGCACTTTCCTCAATGATGCGCGGGTCACGGAATGCCCTCTGGAAGACGGGGACCGCATCAGCGTGGGCGACACGGTCATGCTCTTGCAGTTGAAACACAAGCTGGAGCGCCACACCCCGTCCGTGGTCTTCGCCAAGGAACAAAGTTCCGTCAGCACGCGCTGCCGGCTGAGCTTGACCGACACGCGCTTCCTGGGACTGAAGGAAGGCGCGCTGATCCCGGATGCCCAGCGGCAACTGGAGTTGCTGTACGATTTCATGGTGGACATCGGTTTGGTGCTGCACATGCCCGCGCTGCTGGAGCGCGCCATGAACCATTTCTTCAAGGCCATTCCCGCCGAGCGCGGCTTGATTCTGCTGCTCACGCCCGACGGCGACCCCGGCCTGAAGGTCACGCGCGTCAGGCCCGGCGTGGCGCAGGACAAGGAGATCCGCATCTCCCAGACAATGGCGCAATTGCTCCTGCAGAAAAAGGAGAGCTTCCTCTCCGAGAACGTCTCCACCGACCAACGGCTGGCGGCCACCGATTCCTTGCGCAACATCAATGTCTTCTCCATCCTGGGCACGCCGCTGAAGGTCAAAGACAAAGTCATCGGCCTGCTCTACTTCGATAAGGTGGGCGATCCCAAGCCCTTCTCGGAACAGGACCTCAGGCTCCTCACGGCCATGTCCATGCAACTGGCTGTCTGTCTGGAGAATACGCGCCTGTACAACGAACTGCTCGACGCCGCCGAACTCAACAACTCCGTCATGGGGGCGCTCAATTCCGGGATCATCGTCGTGGACAACAGCGGCCGGATCCTGCGCGTCAACCGCGCCACGGAGGAGACTTTGGGCTTCAGCGAGGCGCAATTGCTGGCACAGCCGCTGGACAGTTTCCCCGAACTGGCCGAACTGAACCGCGTCGTGCAATGCACTCTGTCCACAGGCGTGGCGGGCGACCGCAACGAAGTGCTGGTGCGGGCCAATGGCGAAGTCGTCCCGCTGGGGCTCAGCACGGCCGTCCTGAGCGACCATGCCGGCAGGATCATCGGCGCCGTGACCAACTTCCGCAACCTGACGCAAACACGCAAACTGGAGGAGCAGGTGCGGCGCTCCGAACACCTGGCTTCCCTGGGGCAGATGGCCGCGGGCGTGGCGCACGAGATCCGCAATCCGCTGAACTCCATCCGGGGCTTCGCCCAGTTGCTCCAGGAGAAGGCCGCCAAGGACTCCCCCGCCCAGGAATACACGCAGATCATCCTGGAAGAAGTGGACCGCATGAATGGCATCGTCCAGGACCTGCTCGATTTCTCCCGGCAGCGCGATCTGACGCTCACGCCGCTTGACCTGGACAGGGTGCTCGAGGAACTTGTCCGTGAAATGCAGGACACGGCGCAGCATTACGGCATCGCCGTCAGGTTCCAGCCGCGTGCCAGCGTGCTGCCCAATGTGCTGGGCAGCGCGGACAAGCTGCGCCAGGTCTTCCACAACATCATTCAGAACGGCATTGAGGCGTGCAAGCCCGGCGGGCAGGTGGTCCTGACCGCCGCGCCGTGCGAGGAGAGTGCCGCGCCGGACGGGACGCTGGACAGCGGCCTGCGCCCGCGCCGCCAAGTGGTCGTGGCGGTTGAGGACAGCGGCTGTGGCATTGACCCTGCGATAATGCCCAAGATATTCGACCCCTTCTTTACCCTGAAGGAGGAAGGAACCGGACTGGGCCTCTCGATCTCGCAGAAGATTGTGGAGCAGCACAGTGGGAAGGTGGAGGTCAAGAGAGAACTGGGTAAAGGCTCGGTCTTCACGGTCTTTCTGCCCGCGGTGTAGCGCCTATTTTTCAACGCAGAGAACACAGAGGACACAGAGGAAAAAGCATTGGAAACAACAACAATTCCTTTCATTCAATCTCCTCTGTGTTCCTCTGCGCCCTCTGTGTTTAGAAATGCGGGCTGGCTGGAGAAAGCTTAATGCGCACTGTACGGACGTTCACTGTGGTTCCTTTTCTGCCGCCGCGGCTGGCGGCCCTGCGCGACATCGCCAACAATCTGTGGTGGACCTGGACGCTGGATGCGCGCGAACTCTTGACCAGCATAGACCGGGATGCCTGGGAAGCCTCCAAGCACAACCCCGTGGCCATGTTCGGACGCCTGCGGCAGGAGCGCCTGAAGGCCCTCAGCGAGGACGACGGCTTCCTCGCGCACCTGGACCGCGTCAAGCAGAGCCTCGACGCGTACCTGAGCGCGAAGACCTGGTACGACCAGGCCAGCGGCACGCAGCGCGGCGCCAGGATTGCGTACTTCTGCGCCGAGTTCGGGTTGCAGGAATCCCTCCAGATCTACTCCGGCGGCCTGGGCATGCTGGCAGGCGACCACCTCAAGGCCGCCTCCGGCATAGGTCTCCCTCTGGTGGGCGTGGGTCTCTTCTACTACAACGGCTATTTCAGGCAGTACCTCAATCCGGAAGGCTGGCAACAGGAATACCTCCAGGGGCTGGACCCCTACAATCTGCCTTGCACCTTGGAGCGCAAGCCCGATGGCAGGCCGGTGCTGACCTCCGTGGACCTGCCCGGGCGGAAAGTGTCCGCGCAAATCTGGCGTGTGCAGGTCGGCCGCGTGCCGCTGTTCTTGCTCGACACGCGCATTGAGCAGAACCGGGCTGAGGACCGCGCGATCACGGACCAGCTTTACGGCGGAGATTTCGAGCACCGCCTCCAACAGGAAATCCTGCTGGGCATCGGCGGCGTCCGCGCCTTGCGCGCCCTGGGATATGAGCCTGAAGTATGCCACATGAACGAAGGCCACTCCGCCTTCCTGGCCCTGGAACGCATCCGTATCCTGGTGGAAGAGAAAGGGTTGAGTTTCCATGAGGCGCTGGAAGCCAACAAACCCGGCAACGTCTTCACCACCCACACCCCCGTGCCGGCAGGGAACGAGGTCTTCGGCATGGATCTGATGGATCGCTATTTTGCCGACTGGCACGGCCGCCTGCGCCTCGACCGCAAGTCTTTCCTGGCCCTGGGCCGGCAGAACCCCCATGACGACGCCGAACCGTTCTCGATGACCGTCCTGGCCCTGCGGACTGCCGGATACGCCAACGGCGTCTCCGCGCTGCACGGCTATGTCTCCCGCAAGATGTGGGCGCGGGTCTGGCCGGAAGTGCCGATCCATGAAGTGCCTGTCGCCTCGATCACCAACGGGGTGCACACCCGCTCCTACGTTTCCGACCAGCTCAACGAATTGCTGATCCGCTATTGCGGGCCGCGGTGGTCTTACGACGCTGCGGTGCAGGCCCGTGCTTGGAAGGGCTTGGAGCACGTGCCGGACGGCGAAGTCTGGCGGGTGCATGAGCGCCGCAGATCGCGCCTGGTGACTTGGGCACGGGCAAAGGTGAAAGAACAACTGGCGCGCTCCGGAGCGGCCCCCAAGGAACTGGCCGCCGCCGATGAACTGCTCGACCCGGAGGCGCTGACCATAGGCTTCGCGCGGCGCTTCGCCGCTTACAAGCGCGGTACGCTGCTCTTCGCGGACCCCGAGCGGCTGGCGCGCCTGCTCTCGGCCAAGGCGCAGCCGGTGCAGATCATCTTCGCGGGCAAGGCGCACCCCAAGGACACGGAAGGCAAGAAACTGATCCAGAATATCTACAAGTTCGCCCGCGATCCCGCCTTCCGCAACCGTGTGATTTTCCTCGAAGACTACGACATGGTGGTGGCGCGCTACATGGTGCAGGGCGTGGACGTCTGGCTGAACACGCCGCGCCGCCCGATGGAGGCCTCCGGCACTTCCGGGATGAAAGCCGCCGCCAACGGCGCGCTGAACTGTTCCATTCTCGACGGCTGGTGGTGCGAAGGCACCGACGGCCAGAATGGCTGGACTATCGGCCGGGGCGAGGAGTACACGGACCTTGAATATCAGGACGAGGTGGAAAGCCACGCGCTCTACGACCTGCTCGAAAAGCGGATCATCCCGCTCTTTTACCAGCGCGGCAGCGACGACCTGCCCAGGGAGTGGATCCGCCGGATGAAACGCGCCATCCACACCGCCGCGACGCTGTTCAGCACCAACCGCATGGTCCGCGAATACTTTGAGAAATCCTACGCCCCGGCCGGCGAAAACTGGCAGTTGCTCACCAAGGACCATTTCCGCTCTGCGCGCGAACTCTGGCAGTGGAAACTGGGCCTGTACCAGCGCTGGGCGCAAATCCGCGTCGAGTCCGTGGAGGCCGCCGTGGCCGACGGCCTCAAGGTTGGGGACACTTTCAAGATCAAGGCGCGGGTGCACCTCGGCCCCGTCTCCTCGGATTCCGTCGAAGTCCAGGCTTATATCGGCGCCCCCAACAACGAAGGCAAACTGGAAGAGGGCCGGCCGCTGCCGCTGACGCACTTGAGCTACGGCTCGGACGGCGTGCATCAATACGAAGGCTCGATCCCCTGCGAACTCTCGGGCAGTTTCGGCTACGAAATCCGCGTCATTCCCAGGAATCCGCTGCTCATTTCACCCTTCATCCCGGGGTTGATTACCTGGGGGTAGAAATCGGCGAGGTAGGACAGCCTCTCCAGGCTGTCCGGACAGGAAAGTAGGACAGCCTTTCCAGGCTGTCCGGACAGGCTAGAAAGCCTGTCCTACCGGGAATCTGTCCAGCAACCACTGTGGCGCCCGCACTGGTTTCCCGGCCTGGTTCACAACGGCGTGGATCGTGTAGCCGTGCACCACGGCGGCGCCGCTGCCCGCGTGAACGATTGCCACATCGAAACGCACGCGGGCCTTGCCGCAAAGGGCCACGCGGGAGGTCATCCTGAGTTCGTCATCGTAGCGCGCCTTGCCCCGATACTCCAGGTGCGCCTCAATCAGGGGCAGGCGCAGGCCGCGGGCTTCGATCTCCGTGTAAGGCAGCCCCGCGGCGCGCATCAACTCTGAGCGTCCCCACTCAAACCACTCCAGGGGGCGCGAGTTGTAGTAGGCGCCCATCTGGTCTGTTTCGCTGTAACGCACGCGGAAAGTCGTGACGTGTTCGAGGCTCGGCATCGGGGGCACTCTACCCGGCGGCACGCGCGGCGTCAACAGGTCTGCTTGTGGTGCAGGCATCCTGCCTGCACTGGCAGGCCGGGGATTGAGGAGGCAAGAGTGGTGCAGGCAAGATGCCTGCACCACAATGGCAGGCTATGCACGCGCGTCAACAGCTCCTTGACAGCGAAGGGTGGCGTGGTACAGCGCGTCTTGTTATAGGCGGGCAGGCGGTCCCACGGAGGAAACGAAAATGCGGTTTGGCCGGGTGATGCTCTTTGTACTCCTGAACATCGTAGTGATGGTCACGCTGTCAATAATAGCGGCACTGCTGGGCCTTGATCGGTACTTCACGGCCCGCGGGCTCAATTATCCAATGCTCATGGCCTTCTGCCTTGTTTGGGGCATGGGCGGAGCGCTGATTTCCCTGCTGCTCTCAAGAATCATGGCCAAGATGGCCCTTGGCGTGGAGGTAATTGATCCTGGGACGCAGGACCCTCGGGAGCAAGAATTGCTGAACGTCGTGCATCGGCTGGCGACCGACGCCGGCCTCAGCACCATGCCCGAGGTTGGCGTCTACAACTCGCCGGAGGTCAACGCTTTCGCCACCGGCCCGACGCGCTCGCGGTCCCTCGTCGCGGTGTCCACCGGCTTGTTGCAGCGCATGGAGATGAACGAAGTCCGGGCCGTCCTGGGGCACGAATTGGGGCATGTCACCAACGGCGACATGGTCACCATGACCCTCATTCAGGGCGTGGTCAACGCTTTTGTGATGTTCTTGTCCAAAGTTATTGCTTTCGCCATCGCCACTGCAATGGCGGACCGTGGCCGTGACGACAAGGGACGAGGCTCCGCGCCCATATCCTGGATGGCCTACTATCTGATTGAGATCGTGCTCCAGATTGTGCTGATGATCCCGGCCATGATGCTTGTGTGCTGGTTTTCCCGCTGGCGCGAGTTCCGTGCGGATGCCGCCGGCGCCCGCTTGGCGGGCCGGCGGAACATGATCGCCGCGTTGGAGACGTTGCGCGGTGAACTGGGGCGCGTGGACAACAGGACCGCGCCGGCCCTGCAAACGCTGAAGATCTCCAGCCAAGGCACCGGCTTGATGCGTTTCTTCATGAGCCACCCGCCGCTGGAGGAGCGCATCGCGCGGCTCCAGTCCGGGGCGGAGTAGGCGCACCTCACCGTACGCCGGGTCGTTGCGGTTCAAATCCAAAATCTAAAATCAAGGATTGCCACGTGCCCGCGGCATGGGGTAAGATGGTATACATGCGAACACTATCTGCCCTCATGTTCGTGGCGGCTGCCGTGCTCTCCGCAGCGGAACCGATCCACCCGAACCGGCCTAACGAGATCGCCTTCGCCCCGGCGGATGCGCGTTTCATCCGCTTCCTGATCCACGCCAGTTCCTCCGGTGAACCGTGCATAGACGAACTGGAAGTTTACGGGCCTGACGGAGCGCGCAACCTGGCTCTGTCAAAGTACGGCGCGGAAGCTTCAGCCTCCTCATGCCTGGCCGGTTATACCGAACACGCCATCTCACATCTCAACGACGGTTGCTATGGCAACGAATGCAGTTGGGTCGCCGCCACTGCTGGCGAAGAATGGGCGCAGATCAAGCTGCCCGAGCCGGCCAAGGTGGCGAAGGTCGTCTTCTCGCGGGACCGCCAAGGCCATCTGACGGACCGCGTGCCCGTTAATTTTGAG
>Ga0187861_10003375_pt1 | contig 14176 bp, 7 predicted proteins | sample June2016WEW_10_1_3_FD_132986 | JGI IMG/M metagenome (GOLD analysis project Ga0187861, IMG submission 132986) | Peatland microbial communities from SPRUCE experiment site at the Marcell Experimental Forest, Minnesota, USA - June2016WEW_10_100 | ecosystem: Environmental > Terrestrial > Soil >...
CCGAGCCAAAACACCAGAACACCGTCTCGAAAACGACCAGGCTGATGATGCCCCGCGTCTGGCACGCGTATTTCAGGCCTCCACCCAGTTCGCGGAGGTACTTGCCCAAGGTCATCTTCTCCGCCACGGCCTGCGCTGCGCCGGATTGCGGCTGCCGCATGTTGCCGGGGACAGCGGCAGCGTCAGGCAGCAGTGCCAGCAGCACGACAGAGACGGCAAAGCAGCCAGCGGCTATCAGTATAGTGTTGGCCGGCCCGAGGTGCCGCGTCTGTGCCGCATAGCCGCCCAGCAGTGAGCCGAGCAACAGCGCTATCAAGCCTGAGGTGGCCATGAGGCTGGCGCCCAGACGCCGGTGTTCCAGTGGCGTCACGTCGGGCACCGCGGCCGCGCGGGCCGGGCCAAAGGGCGCGTCCACCGTGCTGAGGATGAAAACCAGCGCCAGGCCGAGGAACCAGTTCTTTCGCACAAACTCCAGTGCCGCGGCATCGCCATGGGCGGTCACGTGCCACAACAGCGGCAGGAAACCGACAACGAAGACGCCCTTGATAGCCATCAAGCCGGACATCAGCCGGCGGCGATCAGTGGTATCCACCAGCGTCCCAGTGAGCGAGTAAGCGACGACCAGCGGCACTGTCGAAATAATCTGGATGTAGGCGACCTGGTTTTCCGGGGCAGCCCCGGCAAAGACCACGAACGCCGAGGTCAGCAGCGCCATTTGGTACAAACGGTCGGCCAGCTTGCCCGCCAGCGAGCCCAGGAAGAGCAGGTTGAACCCCGAGTAGGCAAAGATGCTTCCAGCGACGGCGCTCTCGCCGGCCGGACGGGCAGGTGCCGGAGCCGGTGATTCGCCAATGGGATTAGTCATAGGGGCACATCCCAGTCTGCATTTTTCAGAGGTTCAAGTACTGCTCTCTGTGTTCTCTGTGTCCTCTGTGGCAAAGAGTCCTCGTAGGGATATGTAGCGGCTTGGCAGCGGCTTTCCAGAGAAGAAAAAAGCGGAGACCAGACACTCTGCCTGATCTCCGCTCTCTGCAAGCCACCCGGGATTGGAGGGCCGTCAATGCAAACGATGCGGCGAATCGCCCTGTTACTTCCTGGGGGCGGTGCTTGAAGCCGGCGCTACCTTGGCTGCAGCCAGGTGCTCTTTCTGCACGCTCACCGTATTCGGCATGATGACAATCTCAACGCGGCGGTTCTTGGCACGGGCCTCAGCGCTCTTCTCCGGATGTACCAAGGGCTGGAACTCGCCGTAGCCGGCCATGTACATCTTGCTCGCCGCGATGCCGCCGTCCTTGATCATGAAATCGTAGACCGCGCGGGCGCGGGCGACGGAAAGCGCCATGTTATCCGGGTACTTGGCCTTGTTGTGGACCACCGGCGTGCTGTCCGTGTGCCCTTCCACGCGGATGCAGTTGCCCGGGAACCGCGCCTTGACCGTCTTGCAGACGTTGAGCAGCATCGAGTGCGCGCTGCTCTTCAGATCCGCCTTGCCGGAATCGAACAGGGCTGAGCCTGCCACGGTCAGCACGATGGCGCCGTTACGATCGTGAGCCCCTATGACTTGGTCGGGAGCCAGGCCATCCGCTGGCCGCTGGGACACTTTCAGGTCCTTCATCAACTGCTCCATGCCGTCCAACTTCTGGGTCAACGCCGCGACCTTCTGGTCGGTTTGGATGGCGATCTTGGCATTGTTTTCCGCCAACTGCCTGTTCTGGTCACCCAACTGGGCGTTCGCCTGGGCCAACTGGTCCTTGTCGGCTTGCTCCTTGGCAATCCGCTCCTGTTGCTGCCGGATGGTGTCATCCTTGGCGGCAATGGCCACCTTCTCCCGTTCATCGCAGCCCGCGGCCAGGAACAGCACCCCAGCCACAAGCACAATCTTTGTTACTGCTGCAAACCGGCTCATGTCCAAACCTCCCGTTCACCCGGACGCCAAGCGGTTTCGGCCTGCTGGCCGCTGCTGGCGCTTCCGGCCCCAATCCCTGGCGCGGTCAGAAGGCTTCCCCCATGAAAGACACTCTCCGCGAGCCGTATTATTCATCGGCAAGAAGACCCTCGAACCTAAAGGGAGATTTTTCCGAATTTCGGATTTCGTGACCGTTCAGTCTCCGGGCCGCGCGCGTAAGCAAGTCCCGAGCCTTCGAGACCCCGTTGCCTGCTATGGGAAGAATGGGAAGAATAGGAACGATGGAACCGCTGCCACCGGGTCGCGGCTCGGACTGAACGGTTACCAAATTTCGGACTTCGTGTTGCGGGTTTCTGTTTCTCAGATTGGCACGGTTTGGATGCTCGTCTTCCTCATCAGCCGCTCGACGTAACGCGGGTCCAGGCAGCCCGGGTCTGGCGAGGCCAGTTTGGCCGTGCCGCACGCGACGGCGCGGCGCAACGTTTCCTCGAGCGCGCAGCCCTGCAAAATGGCCCACAACCAGCCTGCGGTGGCGGCGTCGCCGCAGCCGGTGGCGGATTGCGGCTGCCTGGGAGCGCCGGCGTCCCGCCGGCACGAAGGGGCAGCGTTACCGCTTAGTGCCGGCGGAGCAGCACGCAAAAGTTTTCCCGGCACGGCCAGAACCGCTCCGGCAGCCCCCAGCGTACACAGGACCGCGCGCGGCGCGCCCGGGCGCGCGAAGACGTCTTGCAGCGCGCGGCGGCTAACGCGTTTGGCGGGATCAAGCGCTTGGCCGAGCCCCAACCAAGCGCCTATTTCCGCCGCATTGCCTTTCAGGCCGTCCAACCCCGCCGCCGCAGCCAGCTCCAGCGCCGCGCCGCTGCTATCGGCGATGAGCGCGCGCACGCCTGCCTTCCGCGCGACAATGTAAACCTCGCGCAACAACTTGGACGACGTGCCTTCCGGCGCGGAGCCGCACAAAGCTACGATGTCGTCGCGGCGCACGAGACGCCGCCAGAAGCCGAGGAATGCAGCCTCGTCCGCGCGCGAGGGCGGGGGCATCCGCTCCTTGATGTGGGTTTCGCGGCCGGAAGCTTCCAGCAGCGTGCAGGCGAAACGCGTGAAACAGGGGCGCGCGCATAAAACCGCGCGGATGCCGCTTATTTCGGCCAGCCGTTTCGCATACCACCTTCTTTCGTCCTGCCCGATCCAAGACACGGCCACGATCTGCCGCCGCGCGGGCCAGACGCAGCCCAACGTCCGCGCGGTGTTCGTGCCCTTCCCGGCAGGCACGGTCATGAGCATTTCCGCGCCGAAGGTCGCGCCCGGCTGGAGTTCGCGGATGCGGACCACACGGTCAATGGTGGGATGCAGCGCCAGCGTCAGGACGCGCATAGAATCTCCTGGTAACCCTTCATCTCTCTCCCCTGCGGGGAGAGGGTGGCGCTTTAGCGCCGGGTGAGGGGGCCACACCACGCTCATCTTCGCCCCCTCACCCCGCGTTCGCTTCGCTCACGTCGGCCCTCTCCCCACGGGGGAGAGGGTGAACGGATACGATCTCCTGGTACAAGCGGGCGTATTCCGCGGCCATGCGCTCAACCGAGAACCTGCGCTGCGCTTCGGCGCTGGCGGCCACGCCCAGCTCGGCGGCGCGGGGAGGATCCTGCAACAGGTTCAGCATGGCCTCGGCCAAGTCTGCGTGCCGGCCTTTTGGAAAAACCAGGCCCGTCTGCCCGTGAGTGACGAGCTCCGGCAGACTGTCCGCGTCACTTACAATCACAGGCCGCGCACAGGCCATCGCCTCAGCCACGGCCAGGCCGAAACCTTCCCAGGCCGAAGACTGCACGTACAGGCTCGCCCCTTGCAGCCAAGCCGCCACATCCGCAACAAAACCGCTGAACTCCACGTTGCGCAGTTCCAGCTTCTCGCAAAGAGCACGCAACCGCGCCGCTTCCGAGCCAACGCCTGCGATGGCCAGCCGCGCCGCGGGCAGGCGCGCATTCACAATCCGCCAGGCGCGCAAGAGCGTGGGAAAATCCTTCTGCCGGTCCAGGCGGCCAATGGAAACGACGAGCGGCGCTGTAACGCAATCCTCCGGATTGCGGGGCGACCCTGTAGCACAATCCTCTGGATTGTGCCGCAACCCGGAGGGTTGCGCTACAAAGCGCCTGAGGTCAATACCGTTCTCAATCACACGGAAGAACCCGGCGGGCAAGCGGGTGCGCTCCTGCTGAAAACGCGCCACGGCGCGGGAGACGCAGACCTCCACACGGGCATAACGCGCGGTCAGGCGGTCCAACGCGAATTGCCAGGGACGCCAACGCCGCTCAACCACGTGGACAGTGCTGAGCATGTGCAGGCCGTTGCGCTCCTCTTTGCTCAAGCACGCATAAGCCAGACGCGCGGCTAGATTGGCATGAAAAAGATGCGCGTGGACAATGAGCGGCCTGCGTGGCGGAATGAGTTTGGCCAAGGCCCAAGCGCAGGCCAGCGTCCTGCGGCGCGAAAGGCGCAGCCCCTGGACGGAAATCCCCTCCGCCGCCAATTCGATTCCGATTGGCGCGCGTTCGTCTTCGAGACAGAGCACTGAGGAGCGAAAGCCGTGGGCGGGCAGGCGGCGCGCAAGTTCTGCAACAACGCGTTCGGCCCCGGCGCGTTCCAGTAGGGGCAAGACGTAGAGCACTTCAGAGGTCGCACTCACGGCCCGCATTGTATACCGTGCGCGGTGTCCAGTGTAGCGCAGGCTTCCGGGGACATGACCCGATTTCCGGCTGTTTGGAAATCGGGATCGTGTCCCCGGAATCCGCCGGCCACATCCGTGGCACAAGCCGATGAACAATCCGCCCGCACTGTTCGCAGGCAAGACGCCTGCGCTACACTCAGCCAAATCCTAAATCCATGCCTTGCCAGAATGTGGTTTGGGGGTATTGTTGTGGTTGCATCGGATCGCCAGAGTTGGCGGCTCGCCGGGGAAGCCGGGCGTGTACTATCGTACCCCGGGTTGCAATTGGCGTGACTTATTTCGGCGGATGGTGGTAAAGCTAGGTTGTCGTGTCACTGAGGCGGGGGGAACGCTGAATGACAGTTGAATATGGGAAGCGAGTGGGTTCTTGGCCGCTCGCTAACGGTTCTTGGTGCTTGGCCATCGGCTCTTGCCTCTTGGCTGTCGGCTTCGCGGCAAGCGCAGCCGAGGATGCCACAGCGCCTGCCGTGATCAAAGAGGGCGAAGCGCCCCCGCCGGCGCCGGGTCCGGAAAGGCCCAAGTTGCGCCGTTGGCTGGATGAGCCGGGAGCAAAGGCGGCTGGCGAGGCTCCGGCGGCCGCACTGCCCACCCCTGCGGATGAGGCCGAAGCCGAGGCGCTGAAGGCCACACGGGCGGAGGTGGCGGCCAAACTGGTGAAATGCAAGGAAGCCTTCAAACTGGCCGACTACCAGAGGGTGATCAACATTGCACGCGAAATCCTCAAGGTTGAGGAGCGCAACATCGTGGCGGCCGAATGGATGCGCAAGGCCGTGGGCAAAATGCTCGACGCCGATGAAGTGGTCACCAATGCCGCCAGCGAGCGGCGCGACAGGGAAGCCATCATAGAAGCCACCCAGCATGCCGTGCGGCCACCCCAGCGGATGAAAGAGGTGCGGCCGCATTGGCCCCGCCGCGGCGAAGATCCGGAGACGCCCAAGTACCGGAAGATGGCCGAGAAGATGGAACAGCCCGTGACCGTGGATTTCATGAAAGCCGACTTGGAATGGGTGCTCAACACGCTCTTCATCCTCACCGGCGTGAACATCATCGCCGACCAGGCGGCGCTAGAGGGCAAGAGCCTGACGCTGCACGTCGAGGAAGTGCCGCTAAAGGAAGTCCTGAACTTCATCGTCCGGAACAACGATGGCATCCAGTTCTCACTCACTGAGGATGCGGTGTGGGTGACAGCCAGCGAGGCCGCCGACCTGAAGAAGATCATGTATCCGCGTATCTACCCGGTCCATTGCGGGCTGGTCAGCACCGCGGAGGGAGGAGCTGGCGGGGGCGGGGGCGGGGGTAGCGGCCGTAGCGGCCGTGGCGGAGGAGGCGGCGGCGGGGGCGGCGCTCAGGGCGGCAGAGGCGGCGCTCAGGGGCGCAAAGGCGCGGGTGGACAACAGGAAAAAACCTTCCTGGAAACGATATTGAAGTGGCTCAAGGACGCCAAAGACCTCCAGTCCTTCCCGGACGGTTCCGACTACATGCTGGACTACCAGTCCAATCAGTTGGTCGTTTTCACCACCGCCTCGGGCCACGACTACATAACGAAGTTCCTGGACGCTTTCGACCAGCCGCCCATCCAGGTCCTGATCAAATCGCGGTTCCTGAATATCAAGTTCAATGACGAGAAGGAACTCGGAGTGAACATTGACGAAATCAAAACCAACGGGTCTACCATCAGTAGTGCGGCGACGAGCAACACAACCGGCACCACAGGCACCACCACCGGCACCACAGGCACCACCACCGGCACCACAGGCACCACCACCGGGACCACAGGAACCACAACCGGAGTCGCAACCGCCGGCTTACCCGCGGCGATTGCGGGTCTGGCCCGCCAAACGGTGACCAATGCCACAGGCATCAATCCGTTCCATGCTTTCGATTTCACCAGTGGAACAGGATCAATCGGCATCCCAGGCACGCTGAGCAACGGCGAGACCTTCACCTTGGTGGGCAACCGCACAAACCCGCAGTTCCAGATGACGATCGCCGCGCTCCTGGCCAACCAATCAACGAAGATCCTCTCCGAACCGCAGGTCCTGGCCGTAAACAACAAACCGGCCACAATAGACATTACCACGCATTTCTCGTACATCACCAATCTGCAACCGGTCGTCACGTACACTCCCCCCACGGTCACTACCGGGGCCATCCCCAGTGTGCCAAGTTATATCCCACAGTTCGACGATGAAGTCATCGGGTTCACGCTTACAGTAACGCCCTCAGTCGGCCGCGACCTGAAGACTATCAACATGCACCTGGTGCCTGTTTTTGATTCCCTGTCGCAGGGGCAACAGATCTCGCAGTTCCAGAACTTCAGCGCCTCGGTGGCGTCCCAGACTGCCAGCGGGCAAACGCCGACTATCCAGCGGCCGACAATTGACCAGACCAGCCTGGAGACAGACGTGGTCGTGGAAGACAACGGCTATGTGATTATCGGCGGGCTGATCCGCCTCGATACGATGACGCAAGAACGCAAAGTGCCGGGACTGAGCCGCATCCCGTACCTGGGAGAGCTGTTCAAGTCGAAGCATGTAGACCACCAGAAGAGCAACATGATGATCATCGTTGAGGCACAGATCATCACTACCGGCGGGCGCACCTACTTCAAGGACAACGCGCCGGATGACGCCGAGCCGCGCGAAGGCGGCACCAACCGCTCGCCCGGCCAAACTTCGCAGCTTGACCGCCCCGAGAGCATCACTTCGGCGCTGGGACTGGCGTACCATGAGCCGCAAGCTCCGTCCGCTTCGCCAAGAACGGCCCGGGCAGGCAAAACCTCTGCCGCCGCCGCGCCAGAAAACCAGGCCGACAATCCGGCAGGCCAGCCGGAACGGCCAGCGCCGCCTGTGCCAAAGACGAAGACGCCCGTGCCACAAGAGGTAGCCGAGGCCGCGGATGCCGGACACGGGCAAGATGCCCGTGCTGCAAAAGGGGACAGGCAGGATGCCCGTCCTGCGCTGAGCCCGCGGGAACGGATGGAACGGCTGGCTCGCGCCAGCCGCGCCAGCGTGCTGCCCGTGCCGGTTACAGCCCCCGGCTGGGCGGTGCCAGAAGAGGAAGGCGGCGACGGGGGCGCGGACGCGCCGGCCGAGGTCGTGACGCCACCGAAGGAATAGGGTTAAACGCCCTTGGGGCGTTTAACCCCCTTCGTTCCGTCCCCGCCGGGAAGCCCCTGCTTCCATATGGCAGAAGGTTTCGGGCCTGCGGAAACCATACTTTTCACGCCAGAACCGTATTGTAGATATAGGGGCGTCCATTGTGGAGCCTGAAGCGTGAAGAAGTCGTGGATCGGCGGTCCTAATCGTCAGGCAACTCCTGGATTAGGACCTCGCCGAAGCCCTGCAAGCCGCGCGTTCAAATGGTGCGTCAGTTGAAGCCAGTTCGTTGGCAAAGCTTTTCTGACTTTACGCAAAGGGTCTGCAAACTCTGTGCAGAAAGTGAGCAATCACGCGACAAAACGTTTCAAGAGTTGAGTGCCTTCCGTACTGGTGTATCTCTCATAACATCTTGGCTATAGGGCACTTGCAGCAATCCGATATGCTCGATACCAAGGAAGAAGGGTGCTTGCCCTACAACCGCACCGGCCAAATGAGCGCGGTCAAGGCACTACGCTGCGGTTGCATCGCTCCCATTCCTCCCATGAGTCACATAGCGTCCCCCAGAGCGCTTCCTGTGTCCGCTTGCTCACGCGCGCGGCTCGGAGACTGGACAGTTACAAATAATCCAGTAACTTTGGTGGCGGCGAAGCGGTTAGTGAAACAAGGCGCGTGCAACACAGCGTCGTAGAACTAACTGGGAGTGCCAATGCCTACAGCCGTAGGGATAGATATAGGTTCGGAAGCCATCAAAGGCATTGTCTTGAACGTCAGCAGAAAGGGGCTGGCGGAAGTGGTCGCCGCAGGCACTCTGCCGCTGGGCGAATTGGGCCACATGGAGGACAGCCAGGACAAGGCCTTGGCCCTGGGAGTGAAACTGAAGCAACTGGTCCGGGATGCGGGTCTGCGCGGACGCTATCGCAGGCTGGGCGCATCCGGCAAAGCCACCTCCATCCGCTATGTGCAGGTGCCTCCGGTGCCCCCCTGGCGTCTGGACATGCTCGTGAAATACGAGGTCGAGGAGAAATCCGGAGACAAAGATAAGAACACTTTCGACTTTCAGATTCTGGACGTGCCCGAAGCCGGCGGCCAGTACACCATCATGATCGGGACGTTGAAGGAAGCCGCCGCCATCGAGCTGCTCGCTCTGGGCCGCGCCGCGGGACTGGGTGAGGCGGAGATTGACCTGGAAGCGCAAGCCCTCTACAACGCTTACTACCATGGCCACGGCTTCGACAACGACAAGACCGTCCTGGTCGCGGACATAGGCGCGGACGACGTGACGGTCCTGCTCTGCCACAACGGCGGACTGTATTTTGCGAGGACCGTGCCTGGCGCCGGCCGCCGCTTTACGCAAGTTCTCGCCGAGGAACTGAAGATCGAGCTCGCAGAGGCCGAAACGGTCAAGACGAACCAGGCCGAGATCTCCTTCGACATGGCTGCGCAGGCAGGCCGCTCCGGCCGTTATGCTACGCGCACCGGCGTGACCGGGGTGGTCCCGCGTGCCAGCGGCACCGCAACCATACAGCGCGGCAGCGCGCCACAGACTGCCAAGCTGGGGCTGCGCACCGCGCCTCCGGCAGGCGGCACCAGGAGCATTCCCGCTGCATCCGCCTCGGCTCCGGCACAGGAAAATCAGGAGGCCGCAGCCAAGGCGGGGACCAGTCCCAGCGCCCCAAATCCGCAGGCCGCGGATGATCCGGGGGCGGGTTTGCCTGAAGTTGTACCCAATATGCCGGAAGAGACATCGCGAACCGGAGAGTCGAAAGCAGACGATGTTGCGGGCGCCGCTGCCAAGGCGGGGGCCAGTCCTTGCGCCCCAAAGCCTCCGGCCGCTCACGATTCTGACGAAGCCCCGCCGACGGTCTTCGCGAAGACGCCGCTGGAACTGCTGCAGGCCAGCCAGGCGTCCGCCGCGGCAGCCGCTTCCTCCGCACCGATAGCACAGGACGATGCGAGTGCCGCCGCAAAGACGGAAACAGGTTCCAGCGGCCCCAAGCCGCCAGCCGCCGGGGATCCGGGTCTGCCTCAGCCCAACTACGTGTTCAAAATGCCGAACGGGTCGGCGCAAAATGGAGAAGCGCCGGCGCCGGGGGTCAATGGTCCGTCTGCCGGCGCTGCCGTTCCCAGGCCGGACTCGGCGGCAGCATCCAAAGTTGTGCCAGTCCCGGACACGCCGGAGGAAAGGCGCAAGCGGCAGATGTCCAACGTGCTGCTGCGCGAGGCCGCGGCGCTGTGCGCCACGCTGGAAAACGCGGTTTTGGTCTGCAAACAGCAGACTAAGATGCGCGAGATCAAGGTTGACCGCCTGTATGTGACCGGGGGTGGCAGCCGGCTGAAAGGGCTGGGAGAGTTCATCAGCCGGCGCATGCGCGTGGAAGTGATGCCGCTGGAGCCTTTCCGGCAGATTTCCCTGGACCGGCTGGCGCCTGAGCAGGCCGCCGCGCTGCGGTCGGAGCAACACACGCTGGCGGTGGCCACGGGGCTGGCGCTGGGCTCTTTGCAGAAGAACACGCTTTCTTTTCTGCTGTGGCCGGAGGCGGTCAAGCAACGCAAGGCCTTCTGGTCGCGTGGCGCGTACCTTTACTACGCTGCCGCGCTGGCAGTCATCGGCCTGGCGGTTTTCCTCTTCACGCCTTACCGGAACACCCAGGCACTGGTCCAGAATTTCACGGTCGCCGAGGAGGCCTACAACGACGCCGACGTCAAGTACAGAGAGCTGAAGAAGATGCAGGCGGATTACGACGAGAAACACCTGCAACTCAAGCAGATTGCCGATAACACGCTCTCCGGGCATTATTTCCTCAAGCTGCTGGCGGAACTGAAGAACAAGTACATCATCAGTGACGACATTTACCTCACGCAGATATCCACCAGCATCCCTCAGCAGGTGATTAGGGCCGCAGAAGGCGAAGGCGGGGAGGGGGGGCCAGGTGTAACTCCTCCGCCTGCGCCGGGCACGCCGCGGTCCGCGGCGAGGGCCGCCGGTACGGACCCCAATGCCACCGCTGACACCTTCCAAACGCAACGCGTCGTGTACCTGCGGGGGTTTGCACGCAGCAAAAAAAAGGATCAAGGCGATGACCGCATCCTGAGGATCATGGAGTTCTATAAGCGCCTGGCGCCCCATCTTGAAAGCCCTGACGATCCCAGCAATCTCTTCAAGGACATGCGGCCGATCTGGATCAGCCCGGACGATCTGAAGGTGGTTCGCGAGGACCCAGACGACCCGAAGAAAAACGAAGACTGGTTCCTGACCGAGTTCATTCTCGAAGCCTATAGCGAGGGCACGCGGGAGAGGACGGACAAGAAGCCGCCTGCGAAGACCGCGAGCACAATTCCGGTTGCGCCCGCGGCGGGAACTGGGGCGCCAGTGGTGGCGCCGCTGCTCCCTGCGGCAGTGGCGCCCCTTCAGCCCGCCGCCCAGCCGCAGGCCGCGCCCGCAGCAGCCCCAGCCGCGCCCGCAGCAGCCCCGGCCGTGCCGGAAGACGCGGGGAATAAACCAAAAAAGAAGAAGTACACTCAACCTTCGGACCAACCGCAGCCCGTGCAGCCGGGGGCGGCTGGCGCGCCTGCTACGCCGGCGCCCGCTGTGCCCGCGACGAAGGCGCCTGTCGCGCCTGTCCAAGTTGCTCCTGAGAAGCCGGCGCCTGTCGCGCCGGCCAAAGCCGCCCCAGTGACGCCGGCGCCCGTTGCGCCGGCCCCAAAAGCGCCGCCTCCAGAGGCAAAGTAGTGGGGGAACCCTGGCAAGGACGTTCTGGGCGTAGAAGAGTTGGGATTTGCGGGCGGGACGCCCGCGGTACGGTGCTAAAGCATGGCCCTTGATGACACGGATAAACGGCTGATGAAAGGCCTGATTTGGCTGGCAGTCTTCGGCCTTCTGGCCTACGTTTTTCCAGGCTTCTGGTTCCTGCCTGGCGGCTATAGGGTGCAGGCGGATGGCGAAACTAAAGCCAAGGGCGACCTGACACATACCGGTGAGAAGTTTCGGAAATTCTACAAGCCCATCAGCAAGGCGAACTTTGGCGAGTACACAGAGGATTCTGTTCCCGATCCCCCGGGTTCGCCCATGACCCAACTGAAGGATCAATTCTCCAAGAGCAGCACCGAGATGCAGCAGTTGATAATTCAGAAAGAGAACTGGAGCCGCATGACCTTCCCCGAGTGGACGAAAGTGCCGGAAGCGAACCAGCGCGACCCAGGCGTGTACTTCGCCTATATGCTTGAGAAAAAGAAGAACATGCTGGCCAGCGACTGGTACGCAGCGAAGGTCGAATGCCTCGATCCGCAGATCGGCTTCACCAAGTATACAGGCCTCTTCCGCGCCTGGGGCGTGAACAAGGCGGAGGAGATGCTGCGCGAACTATTCATTGCGGAGAAGATCATCACGCTGTGTATCAAATCCAAACAGGGGCAAGAGGAATTCGAGAAAGGGCACGGCTTCAAACAGGAAGCCTTCATGCGCATCATCAGCGTGACCCCGGCGGATTCCTCGACTTCAGGACCCACGGCGCTCATACCCAACCCCCAGTATAACCCTGAGGTAAAAGACCCCAAGTCCCCAAGTTTCCGCAAGTATAACGTGAAGTACTCAAAGCCCTTTATCCAGGAATACCCAGTGGATATGCTCTTGCAGTGCGACGTGAACACCTACATGCGTTTCCTGCACTCAGTGCGCTCGCCGGGCCAGTTCCTGGTGATCCGCACGCTGCAGATTCTCTCGCCCTTCCTGGAGGACAGCAAGTACGATAAGTCCGAATGGGGCGCTGCAGACATGAAAGATCCCAACGACCAGGAGAAGACGCTGAAAGTGCTCCCTGAGCACATCCTGGTGAAGATGTCTGCGGCAGGCATGGACTTCTTCGACCCGAAGACGAACCCTCGCGGTCTGTACGAGGAGCGGAAATCTAAGGAAAAGACGGAGGAACCAACTGGAGGGAGGCATGTGAGGCACATTCCCGCAGCGGGCCAGCAGTGATCCGGGGTGTAGCGCAGGCATCCTGCCTGCTTGTAGCGCGGGCATCCTGCCTGCCCGTTAACTTTGGGTTTGATACGCGAGGAAATGCAGGCTGGAAGCCTGTGCTACAGCGGTTTCCGGTTTTTGAGTTTTTGAATTTGGGGATTTGGGGTTAGGATGGTGGGCCGGAGTTGAAGCAGGAGACGGGCGGCTGGGGAATCGAGGTGTCAACTCGACACTGTAGTTTCCAGCCTCCGGCCTGAGGGTAACAGGTATGGCGCGGCAAAATACAGCACAGGGGTTCAACAAGGAGAAGCTCACCTTCCTGGTGGCAGCAGCGGTGATCTCCTCCGGCGTGTACTTCTTCCTGCTGACGTCGCCCGTGCTGCTGGTGGTGGGGCAGCCGTTCAGCTCGGACTCCGTGCCTGTAAAGGAGCCGGACAAAAACCCCGATCCGCCGCAGCATGAAGATTACTACGTCGTGGACGGCAAGATCACGGGTGATAAGGATGTGCGCACGGGCCGCTTGGTGAACCGCGAGCGCAAAACGCCCTTCAACCCCGCAGGCGACTTCATCCTGGCCCCCAGTGAACGTGCCAAGCTGAAGGAGAAGTCCGGCGACGAGGCTGGCAACAAGCCTCTGGCCCTGCCCCCGCCTCCTCCGCCCCCAAAAGCGGACGAAAAGAAAGAAACAACTGAAGGCAAGAAGAAGAAGGAATTCGGTCCCCAGGACGTGTCCTCCGAGGTCGAGTACGTGGGTGTGTTCACCATAGGGAACCTCACCTACGCCATGTTGCGCCTGAAGGACACCTCCACCCTGGTGCGCAAGAAGGTCGGCGATGTAATCCCGGGCTGCAATTACACGGTCACAAGCATCGAGAAGCAGGCCATCGAGGTCGTTGACGACAACAACAACACGTTCCTCTTGCGCAACCAGCGCTACACGGATGCCGGAGCAACCCCCGATTCCTCTTCGGACGACGACAAGGCTGACGCAAAGGACGACGGCAAGAAGAAGGCCGATGGCAAGACGCCGCCCCCGGCGCCCCAGCCTGCTGTGGCCGCACCGCCTGACAAGAAGGCCCTCTCAACCAAGCAACTCGATCACAAGCTTGAGCAACTGGAGAAGCTGAAGGCCAAGATGCAGGCTCACTAACCACAGAGGGGCATCATGCGGGCCTTGGTTCTGCCGGTTCATCTGTCGTTGGTTCTGCTGGCGTTCGACGCAGCCGCCGGCAACGCAGCGCCGGACTCCGCGAACCAGGAGCTCTTCCGCATTGGCACACCTGACGAATCGCCGCTGGAATTCGGTCTGGTGGACGTGCGCTGGCCGGAATATCTCAAGAGATACCCCGAGCCGGTCGTCTTCACGGTGGGCAAGAGCGCTCTGCGCGACTGGCCGTATATCCACCCCAGTACCCACGACTCCTGGGCCGGCTCCAAGCCGCATACTTTCACTATTCGTTTTCGGATTGAGCAGGCCGTGCCGCGGC
>Ga0187861_10003382_pt1 | contig 14161 bp, 16 predicted proteins | sample June2016WEW_10_1_3_FD_132986 | JGI IMG/M metagenome (GOLD analysis project Ga0187861, IMG submission 132986) | Peatland microbial communities from SPRUCE experiment site at the Marcell Experimental Forest, Minnesota, USA - June2016WEW_10_100 | ecosystem: Environmental > Terrestrial > Soil >...
AGGGTCTTCGACTCCAGGCGCCGGAGTTCTTCGCGTTCCACATGACGTACGCCCATCTGCACACCTCCCATGGTCCTTATGACCAAAATAACCGGTGTGCCAAATGTCAAGAAGGTAGGGGCGTAAGAAAAGGCTGCGCGCGCCGAACCCCAATGGTCCCTAATAGGAATCAGGATAAATGGCAGTAGGCGGCGGGGGGTGGCGTGGGGCGCTCGGGGTTTGCAGCGGGCGCTAAATCATTGAGTCCCATGCCACCTATGGCCATTTGGGAGTGGCGGCGGTGGCGGCGGCGGAGTTCGCACATTATTTGCCACTCCCGCGAAATCCTGGCTTTTTCACAGGTGGTGGAACGAAGAATCAATGACTTAGCGGGAAAGTTGCGAAAAGTGGGTTAAACCATAGATCCGCAAGCATTTATGGGGCGCTCGCCACTTGAGGCGGCGGGATTTCTGCATTAATCACGAATCAAAAGAGGGCCGTGGCGCCGCTGGAGCTCGTTAATCTATTACCTTTTCGGTCCAATTAGAGGAGACTGGCAGCATCTCCGGCCAAAATGTGGGCATGGGCCTGCGCTTTCGAGGTTCCTTTTCAGATCCCCGTATCGGCTATATAATGATGCCCATGGGCTACCGAGTCTTCCGCTTGATTGGGGCGCAGCCAGGCGCCGTGGCGCTGGCTGTCATGGTGTGCGTACTGGCCGGCCCGTGTACCGCAAAGGATCGCACGGACCAACGACTCAAGGGCGTCACTTCCGTATTCGTGTCGGGAAATAATCAGGCCGCTGAAGCTGCGCGTCAGGTGCTCCTGAACGGAAAGACGTGTCTCATGCTGGCCGGCAAAGCGGCCGATGCCGATGCGGTGCTCGATGTCAGCACGGACAGCCAACGGCAGGGCGGCGGGTTCGGCGACTTCGGCGGGCGAACCTGGATTGCTTCCGGCACTCTCACGCTGAAATCTGGCGATCTGGTCTGGTCGCACAGTGAACGCTTCTGGGATGCGCCGATGAAAAGCGGAGGCAAGACGGCGGGCAATCTTCTCGTTCGTCACCTGGCTGATAACGCCGGCTGCAAGGAGCGGCGGAAGTAGCCGCGCTCGGCGGGGGAGCCTGCCGGGGGCGGTTACTTTTTCCCTCGGTTTGGCCTTTTTCCCGCGGAGTCCTTAGCAAAAAGCTGAAACCGAAGAAATTCCAAGGCAGCGCGGAAATGCTGAACGGTGGCGCTCTCGTGCCAGTGCGCGGCCCACAAGTGCAAGATATCGGCGACCGATTGATCGACGGTACCACATGCCTCAACCACATGTGCCACGGCTGGCGCGAACTGGCGGAAGCCGTAATCCTTGATTTTTTGCTCCGGCAACCCGGCCAGCAGCGAATGGGATCTTTGAATCTCCCGAAAAGTCGCTCCCGTCACCAGGCGCATCATCGCGATTGTCTCCTCAACCGTCCGGCCGCCACCAACCAGGTTGTGAGTACAGTAGGCTTTCAACTCGCGCGTGATTGTCTCCGACTCAGCAGCCGCCTCTGTACCCGCCGTTTCGGCCATGCCTAGAAGGTGGACGAGAACGAACGGGCTAGGAAGAAAGGCTCCAAGCTCGTAGCGGCTGACAGTGTTCCGCTGGCAGCCGAGCAGTTCCGCGAATTCCATCTGGCTTTTGCCGAGCCGCTTACGTAAACTTCTGACCGCCTCGGCGATGGTCACGGAGCACCCCGCAAAATGCTACTTGACGTAGAACAGCGACTTGGAGTAGAATCATCAACGTGAAGTAGCATATGGAAAAGGTAGCAGACGAAACCGGCACGCCACAACAAGGAGGCAATGGCGATCCTCTCGTCGGGCGGGCCGTTCGGGATCTTAGGAAGAGCTTGGGACTGAGCCAAGCCCAGCTCGGGCAGAAACTTTCTTTGACGCGGAATTCGGTCTCGAGGTACGAGTTGGGTGCCATCAGACCAAATCTCCAAGTCCTTCTCCTCCTGTCCATCTTGGCGCGTTCTAACGGCAAACAGGGAATGTTTCTGGAAGCCCTAGCCACGGCCGGCATCCGATTGAATGCGTCGGCCGATGTAGACTTCGCGCCCCCGTTTTCGACCGGTATTGATCGGCGTCCAGCGCCCGAAAGTGCATTTTTTCCGCACGGGGGGAACGCCTGAGATGGCGCAATCACCAGCGGGCCTTTTGACAACCTCTCCAGACCGGCGAAACGCCCGATTATCGGGTATTTCGGGCGAGGAACGCGTGTTGTCAGACAACCTGCTTAAGCTTCGCGCGGTCCTGCTCATCTTAGCTGCGCGCCATGGCTGCAAATTGGAGACCGCGGGTAGAGTCGTTTCGGAGATAAAAAAGAGAGGCGTGAGGGCTTCGGTCAGGTCAGTCCATCGCTGGCGCGCTCGTTACCTGCGTTCTGGATTCGCCGGCATCGTGCGCCGGCGGCGCAATGATCGCGACTGCCCGCGTGCCTTCGCGGGCAAGATGATTCCCCGCGTAGTCGATGCCGCGCTGCGAGTGAAACGGCACGGCGACGGGATGCGCGAATTTCGCAACCTTGGCGCCCCGTTCTGCTACCATACCTTCCTCCGTTGGGTGCGATGGATCCAGAAGGAGCTTCACCTCACAGAAATTCCGCGAGAGGAGGACAGGCTTGATCTCCTGCAGTAGAGTCCAGAGCACGGGGCGCCGCGCGTCTTGCGCGCCGGCCGGGATCGGCTATCTGCCCGTGCCGGATCCCCGGACCTGGCCCGCAGAAGCGCGCGAGCGATTTCATCAACTGACGGGCGATTCGGGGCCTTTAGACGTTTTCATTTTCGTTTCCGGCGCGTTCGCGGCGATGTACCTCGCGGACGCGGTAACGATGGCTGGACTTGTCGAGATAGACCCGCGAGAGTGGCACACAGAGGCGGCATATCCTGGTTTCCAGTTCGACTCGGAGAGAGTTGGAGTATACGCCGACACGTTGACGGCCGCCGGCTATGTCGTGCACGTCCTTGAGCCGACAGAGCAGATCCGCGAACAGTTTGCCGGGAGCACCCAACGCGCCGAGGTTGTGAACATTGCCGACGCGCGGTGTAAAAGGCGAAGTTTATGAAAAGCAGACCATCCCACTTGGCAGTCGCGGTGCCGACCGCGGCTGTCCTACAAACCAGCGCCGGCGCGAATGCTCAGCTCATGAACGCGCCGGAGCACAGCGGGAGTTTTCCCGCGATCAAGAAACCCGTCGAGGTTAACCTGGCCGATCCGGGGACCGCAGTTTACTGGGAAGATTCGCGCGTGGACGCCTTTGTCCGGCTGGAAGAGCTGTACCCAGCCGATCCGGGACAATTGAGCGGCGCTATCCTTCGCATCGGCCTATCCGACCCATCCGCAGATCTTTCAGCGGAGATCGGCAACATTCTCCAACCGGATGGCAGCCGAGGCATTCACTCTCTCGGGTATCTCTCTCCCGAAGACCTTAAGGACTTCGTCAGGGGAGTCCACAGGGGCGGCCCGTTCATGATGTCCATGCGCGAGCTCTGTCCCCACCTAAGGCCGGACGCGTTCAGCGGAGCAGAACTGATTTTCTGCGGGTGGCATCAACCGCAGATAAGGCTCTGCTTTGGCACGCACTGCCTGGGAGTTCTGCGGGACGGTGGCCTTCTGGAGGTATTTCTGCATTGCGCGCGAAATCGCTGCGCGGGGAGGATAGCGGCGTAATGGTTTCGGGCGCCAGCGCGTTAAAACCGGAAGTCGAGCAGCCGCCCTGCTCGAATGGACAGGGCGGGGCGGCTGAGCTGACCTTGTTACCTGCGGGCGCCGGCTGGGATCTCGCGCCGCTTGCCGAGGCTTCCGGAGAGCGATCGCTGGCGCCGAATCCCGTCAGGGGATTGAACGGTGATGAAGCTGAGCAGAGCAAGGCGGGCGAGCAGTTCCGGCGGCTCATCGATCCTGTCCTGAATCCCGCGCGTTACCCCGAACTGCACAGCCGTTTCGCCTGCAAACATGACCTGGTTGAACACATCGCCCGCGAAAATGGCCTGCACCCGCGGACTCTTTGGCGGAAGCTCAAAGCCTGGCAAGAGCGGCAGATCGTTGGCCTCACCCGGAGAATCCGCGCGGACAGGGGCACATCGCGGGCGCTGACCGAGGCCGCACGGGAATTTATTCTCGGGGCCGTGCTACCCAAGCCGGGATCTTACGGTGAACTGAGCACCAAAGACATCTTCAGGGAATATGAAGAGGAACGCCGCTGGCGGTTCGACCATGCCGGCGAGCGGCTCGTCCCGGCCGGCAGGGCGCGCTACAGGCGCTACGTCGGACCGGACGGGTGCTTGCTGCCGGCGGCGCAGTTGCCGGAGGCTTCCTATGCCACCTTTTGCCGCCAGGTGGCGCAGATCCCCGAGCTCATCAAGACCATGGCGCGCCGTGGTGAGGAGGCTTACAGAAACGCCGAGCTCATCACGTACCGAGACCTGGCCAGCCTTCAGCCGCTTGACTACGTGGTCATGGATCACCGCGTTCTGGACATCTTCTGTCTGATCCCCCAGCGCCGCGGCTGGAAACTCGGGCGTCCTTGGCTGACCGCGGCGCTCGATATGCGGACGCGGAAATGGCTGGCTTGGTGCATCGTCGAAACGCCCTCAAGCGACTCAATCGCGGCGATCTTGAAACAGGTCTTCGTAAAGTTCGGCCTGCCCAAGGCAGTCCTGTGGGACAATGGCAAGGATTTCCGCTGTCAGTGGCTGGAGGGCCATAGAGAAAAGAAGCGGTCCACTGGGGCGATTAGTGAGCTGCCCGAGAAGTGGACCGGGGTTCTGGAAAGTCTCGGCGTTCGCGTTCACCACGCGATCGTCAGGAACGCCCGCGCCAAGATCATCGAACCGTGCTTCATCAACATCGCGAACTTTGACCGGACCTTGCCGGAATGCTGTGGACACAGGCCCGGCGCCCGTCCCGAGCGATTTGAAAAGCTCTTGAAGGAGCATGAGGCGTGGTTATCGGGCGGGCGGGATTCCAGCCCCTTCCGAACAATCGAGGAGATCGCCAGGCTCTACAGCGATGCGATCGAGGATCTCAACGAGCGGCCCCACCAAGGCGAGGGCATGCGCAAGGTGTTGCCCACGGGGATGGGATGGCTTTGCCCGAACGAAGCATGGGAGATCTTGATCCCGCGAGTTGCGCGCCGTTCCGTCCCGGAGGGCGTGCTGCAATTGTGCTTTGCAAAGCGCCGTGAGCTGACAATCCGGAACGGGCAGGCGTCTGCCACGTTTGGCGGACGACAGTATCACTACCGGCTTGAAGGGAACCGCATGCGGCTCCTGGCATACAACGATCGGAAGGTGGAATTGGCATATGATCCGCTGGACCTGAGCGATGGAGCCATTTATTCCGGCGGCGAGTTCCTTGGGTTGGTCCACTGCTGCGAGCTCCGCCGCATGGGCGAAGACGCGTTTGTGCAGGATGAGAAGGACAGACGCTCAGCTCGCCGCGAGGTGAAACGATTCATCGCAGCCGCGCACCAGGCGATCCCTATACCTGACGCCGAGACGCACCTGGCGCGGCGGCGGGCCGTTCTCCCGGCCCGCGTCTCAGCAGAACGGCCGGACATGTCGGTGGTGGTTCCAGGCGGGGTCATGGATGCGCACGCTGCGAGACAGGCGGAGCGGGCATTTTCTTTCGAGAACGCTAAGCCGGTTGAGGTGGTAAAGCGTCCCGAGCCTTCGGATGACGACGGGGATTTCAATTTCTTTCAGACAAAGGGGGACTGACGGAGTGACGAGGCAATTGCCGGACGATGTTTGCGACGCGGCGCGGAGTGAAGCTCTGCGGTTCTTGGCGTCCAGGCCGGATTTAGGGCCTGCGGACATTGCGCAGTACACCACGCTGGCGGAATGCACTGTCCGGATGTTTCTGCGCGGGGCGATGCCGGGGGGCCGGGAAGTGGTGGCCGAAGTGGAGCGCGTAATCGGCCAGATCAAGGCTGGCGAGATCCTCCAGCCCGGCGGCGCTCAGCAAGCGATTGTGTTTCTCGAATCCGGCCGGCGCCACCAGCAGCGCATCATGCGGCGGGGCTGTTTTTATGAGACAGAAACCGCGCGCCGAATCTTCGACGTTTTGGACTATGCCGCCGAGCACTGCGCGATAGGCGTGGCAACGGCTGACTTCGGGGTGGGCAAGACTGAGGCCGTGAGGGAATGGCGGCGCCGCACGGCCGGCAAAGTCGAAAGTACCATGTTCGAGTTCGATGAATTTTCCTCCTGCAACAAGGTGGATTTCATCCGCGCCCTGGGCCGCATGTTCGGCATAGAATGTGCACTCGGCTCGTTCAATGGCGGGCTGGTCTTCCGCGAACTGTGCGACCGCCTGCGGCAGCAGCCAGGCCTCTTGTGCTTCGACCAGTGTGAGACGATACGCCCGCGCATTTGCCAGATCATACGCCAGATCTGGGACCGCACGGCCGATGCCGGAGTGGGAGTGGTGCTGTTGGCCGCGCCGATCCTCTTGGCGCGGCTGAGCAACGGCAAGATGGCCGACCTCGGAGCACTGAGCTCTAGGGTGGGAGTTTGGGCCCCGCTCGCCGGCATTTCGAAGGACGAGATGGCCGCAATAGTTAAGCAGGAGAGCGTGACGGATGTGGAGCCGGCCGCGTTCGATTTGTGGTGGCAGGCTACCGGGGGATCGATGCGCCGGCTGCTGCGAGCTATCGACCTCTTGAAGGCGAAGCACGCGGGTAAGCGGATTACGGAGAAGACGGTCGAAAGCGTGGCCGGCTTCTTGTGGGGAATGAATATTGCGAGGGCTGCGTAGCGATGCGGACATCGGCAGGTCTTGTGGATCGCTTCTTAAACTCGGGATTCTGGCACTTCCCTCATGGCCGCGACTGCACGCGGCGCGCGGTGCGCGAGTTCCTGCTGGAGATAGAGCCCGACGAGTTTTCTAGGGCCGCGCTCCGCCGTGAGCTGCTGGTCATTGCGCCGGCCCGGCATGAGCTCACCGCCACGGTCCCGTATGGGTTAGAAGTGGCGGATGCCCCTCGCGATTGCACGTCGCCGCGTGGGCCTGGCCGGGTGGTCTATTTGAGTGCAAGGATCGAACAGCTTCCAGAGTCCGAGATCCGAGCTCTCGTGTTTGAGATGCTGGCGTACGTTTTTGCCCTTGCACGGGGCGTGGACGAGAAGACGGCGGTACAACTGGGCCGTGGTCGCGGGACTGTTGAACGCTGGAACGGAAAAAGGAAGACTGCCGCCTGATTGCGGCGGGAAGGAGAGTAGGACAACGAACATGGAACGACATTCAACCGCCGCCGGCGCATCAACCGCGCCGGTCCAGGCTTCAACCGCCTCCGGCGCGCCGAGAGCGCCGGCCCAGGCTTCAACCGCCTCCGGCGCGGCGACAACGCCAGCCCAGGCGAACCGGGCGCCGTGCCCGACTTTCACGCTACGGGCGGACCATCAGGGCCACCTGCGAGCCTTGCTCGTGGCGATCAACGAGCTGCCGGCGGAGGAGCGTAAAAATGCGCGCTCCACGCTTCGGGAGTTCGAGCTATGGGAGGAAACACACCGATGATAAATTTAGGAAGAGCTATCGTCACGAAACGGGGCTGGCGGTATTCCGATGAAACAGCGATGCCGCTGACCGAGAGTGATCCATCAAATTCATTGACACCGGCAGTAGTCATCCCAGGGAAGACCGTTCTCGCCGGCCTGCACGAAGTCAACGCCGTGATTGCACGCAAAGTCGAGGCCAAAATGGCTGCGGGGCGGTCAGAGTGGGCGACGTACGATGCTGCCCTGCGTGCCGTCGCTCTGGAAGAACCGGACCTGTTCCTCACGCTGGCCAGGCTTCAACTCGATGCCGAATACCGCGACCAATCGATCTATTTCGACTTCATCGACGGCCAACTCGTGAACCCGGCTGTGATGCAGGGCGGAGTACTGATACCGATTCCGTCGCCGCTTGACAGAACGCCGCTCAATCCAGTGATCGGCCCCGAAGAGGAGATGGCAATTCGGATCGCATCCAAGACGATCAGGGTCCTTGCATCCGAGGGGATGAGGCTCCCTTATGTAGAGGCGGTCCGGCTGGTGGCCTCGGAGAATCCGAACCTGATGCGGCGGCGTAATCGCGCAGCATCGCGGTGACGAGAAATGGAGAAGAACGTTATGCCAATAGATCCAGCTCCAAGCACGATGCTGGCGATCTCAGCCCCGAAGATTCAGCAGCTCATGGCGGCCCTGTCGAAGCAGTATCAACAGCACGCTACAGTCGTCATGGAAGCGGAAGTTGCGGCTGGTGAACTAGCCAGGGCGACCGGAGAGGTTGATCGCCTGACACAACAGATCATGGCGAACGAGGCCGAGTTGGCCCGTTCGGGCGCGGCCCTTCCCGAAGAACCATTCGCCGAGGAAGCCCGGCTTACGCGGGCCGAAAGAGAGCAACGTATTCTCGGCTTGCGGGCTGAGATCGCGCGGGACCGGTTGAAGGCCAGCCAGGCGGAAATCGACCGGCTAAAAGCCGAACTCGATATAGCCTGGCTGGAATTCGGCAAAGAGCAGCACCAAGAGGCGCTCGCGCGTTTTGAGGAAGCGACCCTGGCTTTGCGGGACCGCTTCACCGACGTCCTGGTACTCGCGATGATCTTCCGATCTCTTTCCCCTGATATTCCGCTGGTCGTGGTGCGACACGGGCGCCCTCATAGGGCGTTGATCGATACCGTTGAGGAGGCCTGGAAGGCCGAGCAATGGGCCACCGCATCCGATTATTATGCGGGACTCTGCGCTACGCGCCGCCAAATCGAGGAAGGGAAAGGCGGACGCCGGCAGAGCGGCGAGAAAGATGAAGGCCAGATACCCGATTAAATGCCCCGGCGCGCGCGCCAACGCGGGCAAAGTGAAGCGCTCCTCCGTCGGCACCAAGCTGGCCGGCACCATCGCCGCCTGCAAGTCCGCCACTACCGCCAAAACAGGCTGCATAGCGGATAGGAAGGCATTGGCGGGCGCTGCCGTTGAGCAGGCCGGGCGCAACCGGCGGGGCGAGGGGTTGGATACCGGCCCTTTCAGCCAGCGGCCTCTAAGCGCGAAATCCGGCGATTCAATTGGCAAGAGCGCGGGCCTATCAACTCGCGTTACGAAGGCTCGGCAGACCACGACTTGCATCCGGGAAACCTATAGCATCGGCGATCTCGCTCAGGTCTTCGGCGTGCATCATGAGCGGGTCGAAAGCTGGGTCGGGCGGGGCCTCCTGGGAAGGACGCGGGCCATCGGCGCGGACCGAGGAGATACCCGGTTCGCCGAAGCCGATGTCGCGCGGTTTGTCCGGGGGAATCCGCGCGAGTACGACCTCCGCCGGGTTGACCAAATGTGGTTCAAGGCCATGGTATTTGCGAGCCTGGCTGGTTGCGGGATGAGAGCGGGGTACGGGAGAAAAGATGGCGATTGATTCTACTGCCACCACGAGCGCGGGGATCACCGAGAACCCGGAGGCACGGTTCAATTGGGGGAACGGGGCAAAGGTGCAGGGATGACGGAACCGGAAGCCGCTCTGCTTGAGGTTGCGGTTTTCCTGGAACGGTCCGGTCTGCGCTATATGCTGATTGGCGGCATGGCCGTCGCCGTCTGGGGTGTGCCGAGGCCTGTCCTGGATGTGGATCTTTGGGTCCGAGTGGATTCGGCGGCCCTTGACGACGTGATCCGCGCGATTGCCACACGATTCCGGGCTGCGCCGCATCGACTGGCGCGCGCACTTGTATCGCACATCCTGTATGTAACCGCCGCCAATGGGGTTCAGGCGCAGCTTATGTTCACGACTGGCCTTGACGACGGGGTTTTCATGGCCCGCGCGCGGACGAAATGCGTTGCGGGGTTCGACATCCCCGTGCAGTGCGTCGAAGATGTGATTTACGGGAAGATCGAACCCGCACGTCCCCAGGACCTGGCAGACATTCGTGGGCTGCTAAAGCGTTTCGGTGGGTCGCTGGACCTCAGGCAGCTCCGAAACCGATGCCTTCAGAGCATCATTGACCCGCAGACTCGCTGCACCATCGATCAGATTTTCCAAGAGGAGATCAAAGTCCACAGCCAATTGGTTAATCTTTGCCCATTACTGGAGCGCCTGAGCGTCATCGCCACATGGAAAACTGAGCCGAGCGGGGCCTCTTGGGAAGGGCGCGCGGCGTCGGCGCGGACCGAAGAGATATCCGGTTCACCGGAGCCAACATCGTGGGATCATTTGGGGACCATGCCGGTCCCCTACGTTCCTACTCCTCCGGAGGTGGTCGAGACCATGCTGAAGGTGGGCGAAGTCAAGGAGGGAGACATCCTGTATGATCTCGGCTGCGGAGACGGCCGGATCGTGATTATGGCGGCGCAGAAGTTCGGCGCCACTGGCATTGGGCTGGACATAGACCCGGAACGGATCAAGGAGGCGGAGGACAACGCGCGCCAGGCCGGGGTGAGCGACCGGGTGCGCTTCCTCCAGAAGAATTTCTTCGATGCCGACTTCCATGACGCCACGGTGGTTACGCTATACCTGCTGCCCCATGTCAACATGCTCCTGCGCCCGAAACTACTCAAGGAATTGAAGGTGGGGACCCGCATCGTCTCGTGGGACGCCATCGGCGACTGGAAGCCCGATAAGAAGGTAGGCGTGTACCTCTGGACCGTGACCGAACGGGCCAAAGCCGAATGGAAAAGCACCGGTGGCGGGACCCATATCGGGGCGTCTCGCGACACCACTGAGAGATCTCAGGGCGGGCTTGTGAACTCAGAAGGGCTCGGGAAGGAGAGAGCAAGCTAAAAACCGGCAAAACCCGCTCACTCGCCGTTCCCTCTGTTCTTGGTGTGCCCCTTCGTCCTCATGTTTCCCCCCTCTTCCACAGTGACAAATAGCGTGCGAACCAGTGACAAATAATGTGCGCCGCTTTAGTCCCGCCTACTCGTATCGCAAGGCTTCCACCGGCTCCACGCGGGCCGCGCGGCGCGCTGGCACATATGCCGCAACCAGCGCCACCGCAATCATCGCTGCCACGCCAAAAACGACCGGAACGCCGCTCTTTACCGGCAGGTTCTGGATCAAACTCGCCGCGAAGCTCTTACCCCATAGCGCCAGGGGCACCCCAATCGCCAGGCCCGCCGAAACCATCCCTAGCGCATCTCCCAGCACCATTCGGGACATGGCGCTTTCGGTCGCGCCCAGGGCCATGCGGATGCCGATCTCATTGGTGCGTCGCGCCACCGTGTAGGCCAGCAGCCCGTAGAGGCCGATGGCCGCCAGCACCGCCCCCAGCCCGCCGAACAGCCCGGATAGCATGGCCATGAGCCGCTCCGGAACAATGGACGCATCCACTACATCGGCCAGCGTCGTGACACCCGCTACGGGCACGGTCTTCAGCGATGCGCGCACCGTGCGGCGCACTTCGCCCGCCACCGCCGCCGGGTCAACCGCGGTCCGCAGCGCAAATTGGGAGAAATTGCGCCCCAACTGGAACATATTGAAGTAGACGAAGCGCAAAGCAGGTTCGCGCATGTCCGTCGACTTCATGTCACCCACCACACCCACGATCTCGAACGGCCGGTCGTCACCGTCGAACGTAATGTGTTTTCCGATGGGGTTGGTGTTGCCGAAAAAGTAGCGGACCAGCGTCTGATTGACGATGGCCACGCGCAGGCGGCCCTGGTCCTGGAAGCTGAAATCGCGCCCCATCCGCAACGGAATGCCGAGGGTCTCGAAGTACTTCGGCGCAACCCAGTTTTCCGAGAGGAAGCGGCGTTCTCCAGGCTTGGCCTGGTAGCCTTCCACGGTCGCGGGGCGCATCGCTCCCACACCGGAGGCCGGAAGGATCGCGCAAATGGTGGCCGAGCGCACGCCCGGAATGGCTTCCAGGCGCCCCAGCAGTTCCTGGTAGGCGCGGGACAATCGCTCGCGGTCATACCCGCTGTTTGCCGGATTGAGATCCACCAGCAGAACGTGGTCGCGGTGGAAGCCCAGGTCGAGGCGCTCCAGGTTCGACAGGTGGCGGACAAACAGGCTGGCGGCGCTCAGCAGCGCCACCGACAACGCCACCTGCGTCACCACCAGGCTCTTGCCGAATAGCCGCCGCAGCCTGGTTTCGCCGGCCCTCCCCGCGTCGCGCAGAGAAGACGCCGGCGCGCACCCCGACGCGCGCCAGGCGGGAGCCAGTCCGAACAGGACGCCGGTCAGCAGGGCGACTCCGGCGGTGAAGAGCAGCACCACCAAATCGGGCCTCGCCTGGAGATCGATGCGCTCCCGTCCGCTGGCAATGATCCGCGCCAGCGCGCCCGTGCCCCAATACGCCAGCAAGATGCCGAGCAGGCCGCCCGCCGCGGCCAGCAGCAGGGACTCGGTCAACCCCTGGCGCAGCAGGCGAAACCGGCCGGCGCCCAGCGAGACGCGCAGTGCCATTTCCCGCTGCCGGGCCGCCCCGCGCGTCAGTAGCAGGCTGGCCACATTGGTGCACGCGATCAGCAGCAGCAGCGCCACCACCCCCATCAGCAGCAGCGCCGGCTTCGCATATTGATCGCGCAAGTGCGAGAGACCGGCGCCCGCGGGCTGCACTTCCATCTTCCAGTCGCGAACGCTGCGGTCGTCATTGGTCTTGAATTCGTCCTCGATAGTCCACTGGAACAGCACGGCCATCTCCGCGCGGGCCTGCTCGATGGACACACCCGGCTTCAACCGCGCCGCCAGCTTCAGCCAGTAGCGCGCGGTGGTGGCGTAGCTGGGGTGGTGGGGGCCCAGCGGCAGCCAGATGTCTTGCCTGGTCGCCGGCTCCAAGCCAACGAACTCGCTGGGGGCTACTCCGACAATCGTCACCGGCACTTCGTCCACAATGATTCGCCTGCCGACGATCGCCCGGTCGGAGTTGAACCTGCTCCTCCAGTAGGACCAGCTCACCACCGCTACGTCGGCGGGCGATTCCGCGCTTCCGTCTTCGGGACCGATCGGGCGGCCCAGCGCCGGGTGCACGCCCAGGACGGAAAAATAGTTCGGGGTTACATACCCGCCATGCACGATCTCCGGCTCCAGGCCGTCACCATGCACCGCGAAGGGTGTGTCGGCGGACGCGATCAGCCCCGAGAACACATGATTGTGCTCGCGATAGTGCTCGTAGCTCTGCAACGAAAAGGCGTTGAAGTGGTCCTGGCCCGGCGCTTTGAACAGCAGTTCCACAAGCTGCCCCGGATGCTCGACCGGCAACATGCGCAACATGAGGGTGTTGATCAGGCTGAAGATCGCCGTGTTGGCGCCGATGCCGAGAGCCAGCGACACCACCGCCACGGCCGTGAATCCGGGAGTGCGCCGCATCCCGCGAAGCGCATAGCGAACGTCCTGCCAGAGCGTTTCCAGCGAATTCCATCCCCACATCTCGCGTGTGACCTCCTGAACCAGAGTGCGATTGCCGAATTCGCGGCGGACGGCCAATTCGGCGGCGTGCGGCGTATCCCCCTGTTCCATCCGGTCGCGCGCGGCCATGGCCAGATGAGCCTGAATCTCTTCCTCCAACTCCCGGTTGCGGCGTCCGCGGGAAACCAGCGGCCACTTGCTCATGCCTGGCCCTCCCCTTCACCGGGATTCATGAGCCGGGCAATGGCGGCGCTCACTTCGTTCCATTGGCTGTGCTCCCTGGTGAGCTGCTTCTTGCCCGCCGCCGTGAGCTGGTAATACCTGGCGCGCTGATTGTGCTCGGACGTTCCCCATTCGGATTCGATCCAGCCTTGCTTTTCGAGCCGATGCAGCGCCGGGTACAACGACCCGGTTTCCGCCTGCAGAACGTCGCCCGATCCGGCGCGGATCGCCTGGCCAATGCCATACCCGTGCTGCGGCCCCCAGCGCAGGGTTTGGAGAATCAGCATGTCCAGCGTGCCTTGGAGCATCTCGATCCGGTTCCGGTAGCGTTCCCGCTTTGCCATGGATGTAGATATTCTACACCCTGACGCCCGCTCCCGGACGGTCGCGGCGCGGTAAGGGACCACGCAAAAATAACTTCACATTTGGCTACTTGGCCCCGTGGCGCAGGCACTCGTGCCCAATGCCACTTGGTTTTCGGAAACCGAAAATCCGACGAAACTTGTGGGGCAGGCTTTTCAGCCTGCGGACCCGCTTTCCAGCGGGTCCAGCCGGCCGGAAGGCCGGCTTGCGGGCAGGATTGCCCGCCCCACAATCCATGCAGAATATCG
>Ga0187861_10003384_pt1 | contig 14156 bp, 10 predicted proteins | sample June2016WEW_10_1_3_FD_132986 | JGI IMG/M metagenome (GOLD analysis project Ga0187861, IMG submission 132986) | Peatland microbial communities from SPRUCE experiment site at the Marcell Experimental Forest, Minnesota, USA - June2016WEW_10_100 | ecosystem: Environmental > Terrestrial > Soil >...
CACCGACGTCCTCGTCAAAGTCAAAGTCGCCTCCATCTGCGGCACCGATCTCCACATCTATGAATGGGACCGCTGGGCCCAGGGGCGCATTCATCCGCCGCTCATTCCTGGACACGAATTCTGCGGCGAGGTGGTCGCGTTCGGTGATGAAGTCACCAGCGTCAAGGAAGGCGATTTCGTATCTGCCGAAATGCACGTAGCTTGCGGCAAGTGCCTGCAGTGCCGCACCGGTGAAGCTCACATCTGCCAGAACGTGAAAATTATCGGCGTTGACACCGACGGAGCTTTTGCAGAGTACGTCGTCATCCCCGAATCGAATATCTGGAAACTCGATCCCGCCATTCCGCAGGAATACGCTTCCATCCTCGATCCACTGGGCAATGCCGTGCACACGGTGCTCGCCGGAGAAATTGCCGCGAAAACTGTAGCCGTCACCGGCTGTGGTCCCATCGGCCTGTTTTCGATCGCGGTGGCGAGAGCCGTAGGTGCAACCACGATCTTCGCGATCGAAGTTAACGAACACCGGCGCAAGCTTGCAACGAAGATGCATGCCGACTACGCGCTCGATCCGTCTAAAGATGACGTGCGCGCCATCGTCGCCGAAAAAACTGGAGGGTTCGGTGTCGACGTGGTCCTCGAGATGGCCGGCCATCCCGACGCCATCCGAACCGCGTTCGATATCGTTCGGCGTGGCGGACGCATCTCTCTCCTCGGACTCACCTCAAAACCCATTCCTCTCAATTTCTCCGAAGATATCATTTTCAAAGGCATCACCATTCAAGGCATCAATGGCCGGCGCATGTATCAGACGTGGTACCAGATGACCGCATTGCTAAAAAGTGGACGCCTCGATCTTCATCCCGTAATCACCGACCGCATCCCGATGAAGGATTTCTCCCAAGCCATGGCCCGCCTGAAGACCGGCGAAGCCAGCAAAATACTGGTGTATCCGAACGGGATGAACTAACCTTTCGAGTGCCTTAGGTCCTGAGTTCTCGAGACCCGGGAGCGGTCGCCCCCATTCTGGTGCGACTCCTGGCATAAAATTGAGACTGGAGTAAAACTGTTAGTAGCCGGAGAGGTGGCCGAGTGGTTGAAGGCGCCAGTCTTGAAAACTGGAGTACGGGAAACCGTACCGAGGGTTCGAATCCCTCCCTCTCCGCCAGAATTTCCCCAACCATCGTAAACAGGAGTGCCGCAACCAAGACAACGACGCGAAGATCGAGCGCTTTGGTCCCGACGGCAAGCCTATCCCTCAACTGAAGCCTTGATTCACTGGGCGCAGCGAAACGAACCGAACGAAATGTCCTGGGTGCGCCCGTGGATCGGTCTTGGGTGCGCGGCAGTGCCGGTGGTAGACTGACGCCTATGTCCGTCAAAAAGAAGACCAAAAAGAAGCAAACAGAGTTGAAGAAAACTGCCGCGAAGAAGGGGAGGCCAGTGAAGAGGCCGGTCAGAAAGAAACTGGCTAAAAAGAAGCTAGCCCTGAGGAAAGGGTTGGAGAAGAGGCCCGCTTTGAAGAAGGCGCCTGCGAAAACGAAGGCACTCGGCAAGAAGGCCGCCGGCGCGAAGGCTGCGGGTGCCTTCGAGAAACGAACTCCGGGAGAGAGTCAGAGTCTGGATGCCGAGGCAATGGCACTCCAAGGATTCAGATCGCGGTCAGCGGTGCAATCGGGAGATCTGCAGGGATTATCCAACGTCGAAGCTGCGGATTCGGAGAGCGTGGACGAGTTAATCGAGGAAGGGAACGCGTTCGAGGCCGACGTTGTGGCTGGCGTGGAAAGTGCTGGGGACGCTGACGAAAAGGAAGTTCGCACTCACGAGGTGCCGGAGGACGATGTTCCGGGTGAATATCTGGACAAAGAGTAAGAGCGGAATTGCCGGAGCCAGCGCGCATCCGATGATCTTGCCCGTCGCTGGGGAAGCCTGACTAACTCCCCGAGTTAGCCATCATGAGCCCGAACAAGGCCGGCAGATAGATGATCGTCGCCTGCAGCAATCTTCGAGCCGACGGTTTCGATGCCGCAGCTGTTGCCGGCAGTCGCGGATACGCCATTCCCACTGCCACCCGGAACAGCGCCGCGCCTATCAGAACCGCGCCCACCAGATAGACGCGTCCCGCCATTCCCATCGCAACCGGCAAAACACTCACCGGAATCAACGCGCCGGAATACGCCAGAATCCGCCACACCGTGGACTGCCCATCGGAATCCACCACCGGCAACATGCGAATGCCGCCTTGCGCATAGTCCTCGCGATAGAGCCACGCGATCGAAAGAAAATGCGGAAACTGCCACACAAACATGATGGCAAAAAGAATCAGCGTCTCCGCTTCCAGTTTTCCGCGTGCCGCCGTCCAACCCAGTACCACCGGCATCGCTCCCGGAAACGCACCCACAAATGTGCACAGCGGAGAAACTTTCTTCAGTGGAGTGTACGCCGCCAGATATACCAGCGCGGTTAAAAATGCCAATAACCCAGTTAGTAAGTTTGCATAGATGGCAAGATAAGCTGATCCACCCAGAGTTAGTGCCAATCCCATCATGGCCGCGTGGGCACGGCTCATCCGTCCCGCAGGCAAGGGACGCAGCGCCGTGCGCCGCATCCGCCCATCTACGCCCGCTTCCAGCACTTCGTTCAGCGCCGCCGTTCCGCTCGAAACCAGCGACACCCCCAACAGAGCATGGAACAAGCCCAGCGACCACGACGAACTCCCCATCCGATGCGCGCCAAAAAAGTAGCCGCACCACGCCGTCAGGACGATCAAAGTCGTAATGCGCGCCTTAGTCAGTTCGGCGTAATCGCGCAGCAGAGAAATCAATGTTTGCAACATGAACCCCACGCTCACCCGTTTGCCCCCTCCGCCCTCATCTGGCGGTTTAGCTCAAACCGGCAGTCATCGAAGAAATCCCCACGAAACTTTGGCCCTGAAACCGGGCTCCTCAAAGACAGCATTCGTACCGCGCCATCTGTCCTAATGTCAAGCCAAAAGTTACAGCGATGGTGCGTCTCGTCAAACGGGTCTTATCATTCGATGCTCGCACTAAACGCAATCCGAGGCAACTCACTGCGGCAACTAGCGAGGGCAACTCGTATCGCGAACGCGTGATGATTCATACCGCGGCGAAACGAGAGGCGATGCTATTCTGCAGCCCGTCAAAGTCCTTGCCCAAAGCGGGATCTGATCCACAAACGGGAATTTGTGGATAGTCAACGGCCTCCAATGCGGGAACCGCCTTGATATCCAACTTACAAATGATAAAATCTCCAAATGGCAAAAACCCTAATTCAGTCCGTAGTCAAACAACTCCACCAGGAACGTGCGAGACTGGAGAACGAACTCCACCGCGTAACCGCTGCGCTCACCACCTTTGGGAACGTTTTCCTGCAGGGGAGCAAGCGTGGCCCGGTCGCAGCTCGCAAGAAGCGAAAAATTTCAGCTGCGGGACGCAAGAGAATAGCAGCAGCACAAAGGGCACGCTGGGCAAAGGTTAGGGCAGCCAAGAAGTGAGGCCGCGATTCCGGCTGCAGAGACGAGCCGTCTCCAGACAGCGGTAAGTCTCTACGGATATCAACGTGGGGGACTTCAGTGTGGGAGGCTCCGCATTGTAGCCGCCACAAACTCCGTGAACTGCCGTACATCTTCTTCGGTCGTGTCGAATGAGCACATCCACCGCACCACCGGCTCGTCTTCATTCCACACATAGAAGAAGTACCGCTCTTGTATTTTCTGAACTGCCTCCCGAGGAATTTTCGCGAACACGCCGTTCGCCTCCACCGGATACACAATCTTGACGCGTGGAATTTTCCTCACCTCCTCTTCCAGCAGTCGCGCCATCCGGTTCGCGTGTTCCGCATTCCGGCGCCAAAGATCATTCGTCAAAAGCGCTTCCATCTGCACCGACATGTAGCGCATCTTCGATGCCAACTGCATCCCCTGCTTCCGGACAAACAAGAAATTCTCCGCCAGTTCCGGATGGAAAAACACCACCGCCTCCACGCCCATCAATCCGTTCTTCGTCCCGCCAAACGAAAGCACATCGACTCCCAAATCGCGCGTTGCCTGGCGAAGGCTGAGTCTCTGTGCCGCCACGGCGTTTGAAATCCGCGCCCCATCCATATGCAGGAACATTTTACGTTCATGAGCAAACCGCGCCAGGGCTTCGATTTCTGCGGGCCTGTACACCGTCCCCATCTCGGTCGATTGCGTAATCGAAATCACCCGCGGCTGCACATGATGCTGGTCCCCAATTCCGTGATACGCATGCGCTACCGTTTCCACCGTCAACTTCCCGTCTGGCGCCCGGAGAGGCACCAGCTTGCAGCCCGTAAACTGTTCCGGCGCCCCACATTCATCGGTGTAAATATGAGATAGTTCAGGACATAGCACCGCATGAAACGGCCGCGTCAGCGCCTGCAAACTCAGCACATTCGCCGCCGTCCCATTAAATACAAAGAAGACCGCCACATCGGCTCCAAACTGCTCGCGGAATTTTCCTATCGCCGATGCCGTCTGTGGATCATCTCCATACCCCACCACATGTCCATGGTTAGCGCGTCCGATCGCCTCCAACACCTCGGGATGCACCACCGCGTTGTTGTCGCTGGCAAAACTTCGGCTCGGTTTCATAACAAAACAATTTAGCAGAAGCGAAAATTCTTCGGAGCTTCCTGCCTTTACCGTGAATCTATAACAATGATCTAATGTTGCTGCGTTTCAAACCACGATATGTCTAGATTGTCCGCAAGAACGCCGTCTTTGATTCTTTCCACGATTGCACTTGGCTTCATTTCAGCCGTGCTTCTTATCGCCACCGGCTGCGGCAACAGCAAGGAAGCCAAGGCTGCCGCCACGCAAGCCATGACGGTCAAAGTCCAAACGGCTAAAGCCGAGAGAGTCGACGACACTACCGACTACGTTGCCACCTTGAAGTCGCGCGACTCCGCCGTGGTTATGCCGCAGGTCGAAGGCATCATCACGCAGATTTTTGTCCACTCCGGCGAAAGCGTCGCTGCTGGCGCTCCCATGATGCAGATCGACCCCGCGAAACAGCAGGCCACGGTCAACAGCCAGGAGCAAGCCCGCGCCGCCCAGGAAGCGCAGCTCAAATGGGCGCAGCAGAATTACGACCGTGTCAGCGGGCTAGCCAATGCCGGCGTAGTCAGCAAGCAGGATCTCGACCAGGCGCGGGCGACCCTTGACGCCGCCAAGGCACAACTGCATTCGCTCGATGCTCAGGTCAGCGAGCAGCAGGTTCAGTTGCACTACTACCAGGTCGTCGCGCCGCGTGCCGGCGTTGTCGGTGATGTACCCGTTCGCGTAGGCGACCGAGTTCTCACGACCACTACACTCACCACCGTCGACCGTCCCGGAAGTCTCGAAGCCTACATCTACGTGCCCATCGAGAAATCTGCCCAGTTGAAGATGAATCTTCCCGTAGAGATGGTGGACGGTTCCGGAAACTCGCTCGCCACCAGTCGCATCACGTTTGTCTCGCCACAGGTGGACACCTCAACACAAACCGTGCTCGCCAAGGCGCAGATCGCAAATGCGAACGACCATCTGCGTACGGCGCAGTTCATCCGCGCCCGCGTAATTTGGGCCAGCGAGGAGAGGCCGGCGATTCCGGTCGTAGCGGTGTCTCGAATCGGCGGCCTCTATTTCGCTTTCGTCGCCGAGCCCGATCAGAAAGGCGGATTCATAGTCCACCAGAAACCGATCCAGATCGGTCAAATCGTCGGCAACAATTATGTCGTCCTCGACGGCGTAAAGCCGGGAGACAAAGTGGTAGTCTCCGGCACCCAGTTTCTAGTCGATGGAGTACCCGTAGTCCCGCAAGAAAGCAGCAGCTAGCAAAGGTCCCAAAAGACTCTCTCGAAACCAGCTCACAAATGGCAAACACCATGCGCTGAAGACTAAGAGCTGAGAGCTGGAAACTTTTTTCTTATGGTCGACTTTTTTATTCATCGCCCGGTTTTCTCCACCGTCTGCGCCCTGATGATTATTCTCGCCGGCGCCGTCTGCATCCCCACGCTGCCGATCGCACAATTTCCCAATCTTGCGCCTCCGCAAGTCGGTGTCAGCGCTGTCGATACAGGAGCCAGCGCCCAGACGGTGGAGTCCGCCGTCACCACGGTTCTCGAGCAGCAGATCAACGGCGCCGAAGGCATGAAGTACATCACCTCTTCCAGCGGCAACGACGGTTCCAGTTCCATCACCGCCACCTTCGATATCACCCGCGATCCCGACCTCGCTTCCGTCGACATCCAGAACCGCGTCAACACTGCGCAAGGGCGTCTCCCCAACGCGGTCAAGCAAGTCGGAGTTGTAGTGGCCAAGACGTCGCAGAATTTCGTCTTCGGCGCCGGTGTCTACTCGCCCGACGGTCGCTTGTCCACGCTCTTCATGAGCAATTACCTCGATGTCTACGTCCGCGACAGCCTGAAGCGGGTTCCCGGCGTGGCCGACGTCATCATCTTCGGCGAACGTAAATACTCCATGCGCCTGTGGCTCGATCCCGCACGCATGGCCAGCCGCGCCCTGACTGCCGACGATGTGGTCAACGCTCTCGGCGAGCAGAACGTTGAAGTCGCGGCCGGACAAGTCGGCTCTCAACCCTCGATCCCTGGCCAGCAATTCCAGATCAGCGTCCGCGCCGTCGGACGTCTCTCGGAACCCACTCAGTTCGATGACATCATTCTGAAGAGTAATGCCGATGGCACTCTCGTCCGCTTGCGCGATGTCGGTCACGCCGAGCTTGGCGCCGAAGATTACAGCTCCGACCTCGATTACAACGGACACGACGCGGTTGGCCTCGGCGTCACCCAACTCTCTACCGCCAACGCCCTCGACGTGCACCGCAAATGCCTCGCAGAACTCGCGCGCCTTTCCAAGCGCTTTCCGCCCGGCATGAAGTATGAGGTCGCCTTCGATACTACTGACGCGGTCGGCGAATCCATCCGCGATGTAGTCTCGACTCTCGGCACCGCTATCATCCTGGTAATCCTGGTCATCTTTGTCTTTCTCGAAGATTGGCGCTCGACCATCATCCCGGCAGTTACCATCCCCGTCTCACTAATTGGCACGTTTGCTTTCGTCAAGCTACTCGGCTTCTCCATCAACACGCTAACGCTGTTCGGTATCACGCTAGCCACTGGCCTCGTTGTCGACGACGCCATCGTTGTCATCGAAAACATCGAACGACATCTTCAAGAAGGGGAATCAAATCCAGTCAAAGCCGCGTCGGACGCCATGAAAGAAGTCACCGGCGCTGTCATTGCTACTTCGCTGGTGCTGATTGCCGTCTTTGTGCCCGTCGCCTTCTTCCCCGGCACCACCGGAATTCTCTTCCGCCAATTCGCGCTAACCATCGCTTTTTCGATCGCCATCTCCGCCTTCAATGCGCTAACGCTTACGCCTGCACTCTCGGCGCTCCTGCTCGGCCGCGAGCACGGCGAAAAGAATTGGTTTTTCAAGGGCGTCGACCGCGTACTCAGCGCGATCAACAACGGCTACGTTCGCGCCCTCCGCGTTTTCCTGCGTTTCGAGGTCGTCGCGCTAATCCTGTTTGCCACCGGCCTCGGTCTCGCGTACTTCGTCTTTCGGCAAGTGCCTCAGGGCTTCGTCCCCACGGAAGATCAGGGATACCTCATTGTCGCGATCCAGGCTCCCACCGGCGCTTCGTTGGAATACACGCGCCAAATCGGCTCGCAGGTGACGGCGATCACCAAGAATTTTCCTGATATTCTGGGCACCTTCGCGGTCTCCGGCTTCAGCTTTGGAGGCAACTCACCCAACGCCGGTCTCGTCTTCCTCACCCTCCAGCCTTATGAGAAACGCAAAGGCCGCGACCACACCGCCGCTGCTATTCTCGATCGACTGCGCGGCCCTTTGTTCGGAATTTCCGGCGCGATCGTCATCGTCTTCGAACCGCCCGCCGTCCAAGGTCTAGGCCAGTTCGGCGGATTTCAATTCGAGCTTATGGACCAGGGCAATCACACGCTTCAGGATCTCGACAAAATCACTCACGACCTCACTCGCGCCGGCGACGAACGTAAGGACCTCGCCGGACTCTTCACCACCTACACCGCGAGCGATCCGCAGTTTGTCGTCACCATCGATCGCGAAAAAGCGAAGAGTCTGCACATCCCGCTCAGCCAGATCACCGACACCCTCAGCGTCTACATGGGTTCGGCTTACATCAACGACTTCGATTTCAATAATCGTTCTTATCGGGTTTACGTGCAGGCCGACAAGCAATTCCGCTCGCACCCGCAGGATATCGGCCAGTACTACGTTCGCTCGGATTCCGGCGCCATGGTCCCGCTGGAAAATCTCGTCAGCATTAGCCAGAGCGTGTCGCCCCAGGTCATCAGTCACTACAATCTTTTCCGCTCGGCGGAAATCGACGGCTCCGCAGCCCCAGGCTTCAGCTCCGGGCAGGCCATCGACGCCATGCAGCAGCTCTCCGCGAAAAGCTTGCCGCAGGGCTACACCTACGAGTGGTCGGGAATTTCGCTGGAAGAATTGGCCTCGGGATCGACCACACTAATCCTCTTCGGACTGGGAACTCTGGTTGTCTATCTCACGCTCTCGGCACAGTATGAAAGTTTCGTGCTCCCCTTCATTATTCTTCTCGCCGTGCCCATGGCGTTGCTCGGAGCGCTCTCCGCGCAATGGCTCCGCGGCCAGCAGAACGACGTTTACTGCCAGGTGGGACTCGTCATGCTCGTAGGTCTCGCCTCCAAGAACGCCATCCTGATCGTGGAGTTCGCCGAGCAGTTGCGCGAACGCGGCATGACGATTCTAGAATCCGCCGTAGAAGCCGCCCGCATCCGCCTGCGTCCGATTCTCATGACGTCCTTCGCCTTCATCCTCGGTGTTGTCCCCTTGGTCACCGCCAGCGGCGCTGGAGAAAACGGACGCCACTCTGTGGGGACTACGGTATTCGGCGGCATGATCATGAGCACGATCCTGAACCTGTTCTTCATCCCCGTGCTCTATCTTTTGATCGAAGGCTTCAGAGAGCGACGCCGCAAGCCCAAAACAGTCTAAGCAAGCGGAGCGACGAATCGCCGTCCGCCCATCTCTTTTATTCACCGCACAGAGTTCTGTCCGCCACTGGTCTATTGCCAATACTTCAAATTGGAAGTAGGCTGTCTGGCACCGGTGCCGGGCGCAAGAAAAAGCAACCGCCAGGCTTCTTCCTGCGTCTGAAAAGTCCAGGGAATCTCACGGGCTCTCACCATGTAATGAAGAAATCTCGCGTGAGGTCAAATCAATGAAGAAACTCCTCGCAGTTCTTGCCCTGTCACTGATTTTCTCAACAACGATCTTCTCGATGGCGGCCCTCGCCAGTCCCACCATCCAGGACAACCAACCAACTGGCGCGCTCAGTCAGAAGAGCATCGATCGCATCATAAAGGAAGTCCATCACGAACTCGTGATGCTTCCCTTTTACGGAGTGTTCGACAACCTCGCCTACAAGGTCGATCCCGATGGTACCGTGACCCTGCTCGGGCAGGTTGCGCGTCCCACTCTCAAGTCCGACGCCGAAAAAGCCGTCAAGGGCATTGAAGGTGTCGAGAAAGTCGTCAATAACATCGAGATTCTGCCCACCTCCCTCAACGACGACCGAATCCGCCGCGCTGCCTACCGCGCCATCTACGGCAACAGCGTCCTAAGCCAGTATCAGCTGCGCGCCGTTCCCCCCATTCATATTATCGTCAAGAATGGAAACATCACGCTCGAAGGCGTGGTGGCTCGCCAGATGGACAAGCAAATCGCCGGCATCCAGGCCAACGGCGTCCACGGCGCATTCTCCGTGACCAACAACCTGGCAGTGGAAGAACAAGAAAAGAAAAAGTAGCCCGTTTGTGGTTGAGAGGTTGACCTCCGCATCCGCAAATCGAGCGTCCGCAATCTACAATCAGCTATGCCCGAAACCGTGGGTCCCGGCGAAATAGATTACGCCGCCCGGCTCCTTCGAGACGGACGCCTCGTAGCCTTCCCCACCGAAACCGTCTACGGTCTAGGAGGGAACGCCCTGGATGCCGAAGCGGTCGCCCGCATCTACGCCGTCAAACGCAGACCCCGCACTAGCCCCCTCATTGTCCACGTCGCGTCGATTGAAATGACGCACTCACTAGTTACAAACTGGCCAGAAGTCGCCGATCGGCTGGCGCAGAAATTCTGGCCCGGCCCTCTAACGCTCGTCGTAGAAAAGCAACCGGCGATTCCCGACATCGTCACCGCTGGCCTGCGCACCGTCGGTCTGCGTATGCCCGCGCATCCCATCGCGCTCGCCCTGATTCAAGCCGCCGGCATTCCACTCGCCGCGCCCAGCGCCAATCGTTTCACCGAACTCTCCCCCACCACTGCCGAGCACGTTCGCCGCAGTCTGGGCAGCGAAATCGATTGCATCCTTGACGGCGGCCCCTGCAGTGTGGGTATCGAATCCACCGTCCTGTCCTTAGCCGGAGCGCAATCCGGATCGCAACCCGTGCTGCTTCGTCCTGGGGGGATCCCACGCACCGAACTGGAAAAGATCGTAGGGCCAGTATCCGCCGCGCAAGAAGTTCAAGAAGTTCTAGGCGGGGCCCATCCCGCGCCCGGAATGCACCCGCGCCACTATAGCCCGCGCACGACTTTATATTTAACAACCGATGGGAAACTGCCCGACGAGGACCAAAACAAAGACCAAGGAATTTACCTGCAGCACCGTCATCCGCCCAGCCGCGCCAACCTCACCATCCACCAGATGCCACAGTCCGCATCCGATTACGCAGCCGCGCTCTACGAAGTTCTTCACCAGGCCGACGTCGGAAATTACAACTGGATTGCCGTGGATCTCCCGCCCAGCACGCCCGAGTGGGAAGCCATCCAAGATCGCCTGAAACGCGCGGCAACGTTCTTGTGTGGGAACGGGGCTTTGCCCCGTTCAAGCGGGGCCTAGCCCCGCTTCCACACTACCCTCGAGCCTCTCCCGGCACCCGCACCCGGATCGTGTGCGGAATCGCGCGCAGCTTCAACAGCATCTGCTCATCGCAATCCCGATTGATGTCGTAAATCGCGTATCCCAACGCCCCGCGAGTATCCAGCACTTGCCGCTCAATATTGATCCCTCGATCCGCCAGAATGTCGTTAATCGCCCGCAAGATTCCGGGCACGTTGTGATGGATATGCATCAGCCGGTGCGATTCGGGCTCATAATCCAGATGACAATGCGGCAGATTCACGCTGAGCAGAGAATTCCCGCTCTTGAAGTAATCGATCATCCGCGCCGAAACAAACTGCCCAATATTCTGTTGTGCCTCCTCCGTGCTCCCGCCGATATGAGGAGTCAAAATCACATTAGCCAGCCCCCGCAGCGGACTCGAAAACGCCCCACCAGTCTCTGGTTCCGAAGGAAACACATCCACCGCCGCACCCGCCAGCTTCCCACTCTTTAAGTGCCGAGCCAAAGCCTCATGATCGACCACAAACCCGCGGCTAAGATTAATCAGGCAAGCCCCATCCTTCATAGCGCGAAACTCGTCTTCTCCAAACAAATCCTGGTTCGACACTTTCCCGTCGACATGCAAAGTAATGACGTCGGAAGTCTCTAATAACTCTCGAAAGCTCACCGGACGAGCATTCCCGCGAGCCAGAACATGCGCCACATCATGAAACACAACCCGCATGCCCAAAGCCTCAGCCAGATCCGAGACCTGCGACCCAATCTTTCCATAACCCACAATCCCCAAAGTAAGCCCGCGCACCTCATGCGCTCCCGCCGAAGATTTATTCCAAACTCCGCCATGCAGCCGAGTACTAGCCTCAAAAGTCCGCCGCATCAGCAGGATGATCTCCCCCATAGCCAACTCGGCCACCGATCGGCTGTTAGAGTGTGGATCATTAAACACCCCAATCCCCCGCTCGCTCGAAGCCGCGCGATCGATCTTGTCGACGCCTATACAAAACGCTCCAACCGAAACGAGGTCCGGAGCCGCATCCAAAATCGCCGGCGTAATGCGAGTCTTGGAACGGACGCCTAAAATCGAGGTTCCGCGCACCTTCTCAATCAGCTCGCGCTCATCCAGCGCGCCCTTAAGCGACTCCACTACAAACCCAGCCTCTTCAAACTGAGAAGCCGCCACCCCGCTGATGTTCTCCAGCAATAAGACCTTCAAAGACCCTCCGAGATTTCGTCGCAATTGATGAACGAGAATTATAATGGCGAGGTTCGCTCGCGACTGAAGCCGCGCCAGAATGTTACAAATATAGGCGACCGCCGGGACAACCACCTCGCCCCAGCGTGAATCTTTCCGCCGCACGCGGTCATCTTTAACACTTTGGAGGAAATGAAAATGGCACAAACTTTGGAGGAAGTGAAAATGGCCCATGAACTGCCGCCGCTGCCGTACGATTACACAGCGCTCGAACCCACCATCGACGAAAAGACGATGCACCTGCATCACGACATGCATCACGCCGCCTACGTCAAGAACCTGAACGCGGCCCTGGACAAGCATCCCGAACTGCACGAGAAAACTGCGGAAGATCTAATCCGCGACCTGAACGCAATCCCCGAAGATATCCGAGGCGCCGTCCGCAACAATGGCGGAGGCCACGTCAACCACACCATGTTCTGGAACATCATGAAGCCCCATGGCGGAGGCGATCCCACTGGTCCCATCGCCGACGTAATCAAGAAGACGTTCGGCGACTTCAGGACCTTTCAGGAAAAATTCAACGCCGCCGGAGTAGGCCAGTTTGGCAGCGGATGGGTCTGGCTGGCAGGAGACGGAAAAGGTGAAGTGAAAATCCTCTCAACGCCAAATCAGGACAACCCAATTTCGCAAGGCCTCCATCCCATCTTCGGCAACGATGTCTGGGAGCACGCCTACTATCTCAAATACAACAACCGCCGCCCCGAATACCTGCAAGCTTGGTGGAACGTAGTCAACTGGGAAGAAATCAACAAGCGCTACCAGTCCTCGGTAAAGAAATAGCTCGTGTGGCGACGGGGCTCTGCCCCGTCCAAGCCGAGAGTAGCTCTGCAAGTGCCGGCGCGGACAAGAATATCCGCGCCGTTTTCGTTCTAGCAGTTTTCAAAAAACGCCCGAATCTCCGCCCAATACTTCCGAACAATCAAATCCGTGCTCAAATGCCCGCCCCGCCGCAACAACTTCAGTTTCACTCCCGTAACCCGCGCAAATTTCCTGACCGATTGATAGGGAATAGCAGGATCGTCCTGCGCATGAAACATCATGATCTTCGACGGACTAACTTCCGCAGCATGATGGATCGGGTTATAAAACTTTCCACCAAAAAGCTTCTTCCAATTCCGATCCGACAGCCGATACCCATTTCCAAACGCCGCCCGAATATATGCAGCATAACTAGGATTCGAAGTCTCCTTCTTCTGTTCGCGCGGAAGAATCGCCCAATCCACCACCGGACAATTAGCAACCACTTTCTTCACGCGCGGATCGAGCGAGGAAAGAATAGCCGCCGCCCCGCCAAAACTCCCCCCGATCACAAAGAATTCATCCACCGAGACGCGAAATCGTAGCCCAAACGCCAGCTCGCGAAACTCTCTCGAAAGTCCCCCAACCACGTCCAAAATATCCAGGTGCGGCGATCGTGCCAGAAACTCCCCGCCACTCTCCCACGCTCCCCGATAGCGCGGATAAAACACCCAATATCCCTTCCCGGAGAGGAATTCAACCAAGGGCTGTTTCCGCGGAATCGAAGGCATCCCATCGCACAAGATAATGGCCCGTTGAACCTTCCCAGTTCGAGCTGGCGGCAAGAACTCAGTCACAATGTCGCGTTTGAATCGTGCTCTGAACATGGGGTCGAGCAGTAACCCTCCCATCGACCCTCCGGTGAAGATGTTGACGCCCGCAATCCGCAATTGCACGCCCGCGCTAGTACACTCCCAGATCCCGAGCCGACACCCACGGCCCCGAATACTCCTTCCCAATCTGCTCCACCAAGTCTGCTTCCGGCAATTTCTCCAAAGACTGGTGATACATGACCAGCAACTTAGGATGAGCCCGCCAGGCAATCTCGCCTAGTTCCGCCGGCGAAGTATGAAAAGTCCGAAAATATTCCTTCCAATGCGCATCCTTTAACTCATCCCCATGCGGATTAAAAACCTCATGCAACA
>Ga0187861_10003385_pt1 | contig 14154 bp, 6 predicted proteins | sample June2016WEW_10_1_3_FD_132986 | JGI IMG/M metagenome (GOLD analysis project Ga0187861, IMG submission 132986) | Peatland microbial communities from SPRUCE experiment site at the Marcell Experimental Forest, Minnesota, USA - June2016WEW_10_100 | ecosystem: Environmental > Terrestrial > Soil >...
CCCGGCGGTATGGCCCGGTCGAGCGGCACTGCGGTGCAGCAGGCGCGCGCAATGGCCATGTAGGCCAGCGCCCACTCCGGGCAGTTCTCGCCCAGCAGTGCAAGTCTGTCGCCGGGATGGAGGTCCAGGCGCGCGAGGAGCAGGCGCGCCAGTTCGCCCGAACGCTCGAACATGGCGCTGTAAGTGATGCTTGCCTGCTCCGCGCTCAGCCCCCCCGCGCCCGCGCGGTGCATTTCCATCAGGACCCTGTTGCCAAAGCGTTCCTGCCCGCGCCCGCATAGGTCCACCACGGTTTGCGGGACGCCCCGGATGCTCGGCGCCCCCGCTCCGCGGCGCTTGCGGATGGCTTCGTTCTCTTCGTCCAGCAGGTGCCCTTCGCCCGCGCCGGTGCGCGGCACGGCGTCCATGCGCAGGATGTTGCGCTTGAGGCCGGGGATATGGACGTCCTGGATGTAGTTCTTCCAGCGGATCTTGCGTGGGTCGAAGTCGAACTTGGCCCGCTCCTCCGGCGAAAGCATCTCCAGCAGTTCGCGCGCATGGGCGGTCTCGAAGCGGCAGTCCAGGGTGACGTACGGGCCGTAGATGTCCACGTAGTAGAGCAACTGTTCCAGCTTGGAATTGAAGTTGCGCAGCCGCGCGCGGACTTTGCGCGTGCCGGGCAGAGGCAGCGGCCCGTTGAGGATGGCGTGCGCGGCCCGCAGCGGCAGAGCGCGGTTGCGCAGCCGGCTGCGGTACTGGGCCACGGTCGGGAAACGCCACGCCGGCACGGCGACCGGCTTGCCGGCCCGGTCCGTCATGGGGTGCTTCTGGAAGTAATCGCGCACGTGCTCGTAGAGGGTGCGGAAGAGCAGCGGGTTCTCGGACGAGCTGGCGATGGTGAACAGGCCGAAGGCGCCGGGCCGCGCGGCGATGTACGCGGAGGCGGCCAGGACGCCGTTGACCACCAGGTCCGCGGGGATGATATCCAGCGCGACATTCAGGTCGGCGGGGAAATCCGGGAGCCGCCCTTTGCCGAAACCGATGATGATGGGGTCGGCCATGCGCAGGCCGTCGAGCCAACCCGGTTCGGGCTCTCTGAGGCTGGATTCAATGATGGCCGGCCGCACGACGACGGCGCCCACCGGCTGGTGATTCAGCTTGACGAGCTGTTCACCGAGAAACTTCGTGTAGGTGTAGGTGTCGTTCCAGCCCAGGCTTTGCGCGCGCCGCATCCCGGCGCTGACCAGCGCCTGGCGCAATTGCAGGGCCGCTTCCTCGCTCTCGAGCGCCCAGCCCTTCTTCAGGAAAAGTGCGCGGCAGTCGCGCTTGATGCCGTCCACCAATTCCGCCAGGCGCGCAAGCTCCTCGCGGACGTCGAACTTTTCCGGCCGCGGCACGCCGGGCGGCAATTGGGCGTCAATGGCGGCCAGGGGCTCCAGCACTCCTTCGGGGACCAGCCCCGTCCTCATGCCGCTGACATAGGCCGTGGAAATGTGCACGTAAGGGCAACTGGCGGCCTTGGCCAGTTCCAGGAGCCGTTGCGGGCCGAGCGCGTTCAAGTCCAGCGCCATGTCGAGCCGCTCGTCGAAGACCACCGTGGCGGCGCTGTTGATCACCAACTGGACTTTGCCGGAGAGGTCCTTGAAGGCCGCTTCGTCCAGCCCCAGCCGCGGCGCAGTCAGGTCGCCCGCCACGCAAGTGATCTTGGACTCGCAGAAGCGCTCAAAGTCGTCGCCAAGCTGTTCGCGCAGCCTGCCAAAGGCGCTGTTGCGGAGGATTTCCTCGCGCAGCCGCGCTCTGGGGTCCACGCGTGAGCCGTCCGGCTTCACCCGGGCGCGGATGAGCAGGAAGATGCGGCCGATCTCGGGGAGGTCACGCAGAATCTTCTCCACCACGGCCTTCGCCAGAAAGCCGGTGGAGCCGGTCAGGAGCACGCCTTTGCCGGCGAAACAACCCTGGATGGAGAGCTTCTCTTGCTGGCTCATGCGCCGCGTAGTGTAAAGCGTAATCGCTATTTGTCATCTGCCATTGGCAAGCGGAGAAGTTCTTGACAAACTCACCGCATCAGGTCAGAACTTTTTTCTTGAGAAACGGCGCAAAATGAGGCCGGAGGAATTGTGATGATGAACACGGAACTGTCACGCCGGTGGCGTTACGGTGTCGTGTCTGTAGTGCTCATTGGATTAGGCGTGCTGATCTGGATCGCTGTCAACACCTACACGGGCGACGTTGGGGCTCCGGTTCCCACGTGTGTCGTGGACATGAACGGCCAAACAGTTTTTGCCGGCGCGGACATCATCGCCGGGCAACAGGTATTCCAGAAACACGCGCTGATGGAAAACGGCACGATCTGGGGACACGGCGCCTACCTCGGCCCTGACTTTTCGGCGGCCTACCTGCACCAATTGGCGCTCGACACAAAGGACCCGGCCACACTCTCAGAGAACCGGTACGACGCGAAGACAGGCACGCTCCGGTTTACCTCGCAAGAGGCGGCTTCTTTCCACCGCCAGATCGAACAATGGAAGACATACTTCGACGGTTCCACAGCCAGCCACGGTTTGCCAGCGCAGACGATTACCGATCCGGAGGAACTGCGCAAATTGGTGGCGTTTTTTGCCTGGGCCGCGTGGGGGTCGGCGGCGCGCATGCCGGGTAAGTCCTACTCCTACACGCAAAATTTTCCGCATGAACCGCTCCTCGGCAATGGGCCATCGGGCGAGGCGGTTTTGTGGAGCGGGCTCAGCCTTATCGCGCTACTGGCGGGCACGGGAGTGGTGCTCCTCGCCTTTGGCCGATTTGATTTCCTCGGCTGGAAGAGCGGGAGCTCACACGTTCATCCACAGTTGTTACCGGGTCAGACCACGTCGAGCCAGCGGGCGACCTTGAAGTTCTTTGTCGTGGTGGCGCTGCTGTTCTTGGTCCAAGCGCTTCTCGGCGGTGCTCTCGCGCATTACCGCGCGCAACCCGGAAGTTTCTATGGCTTCGATCTGGCCAGCTACTTACCGAGCAACTTGTTGCGAACCTGGCATCTGCAATCGGCCATCTTCTGGATCGTGACGGCTTACCTGGGCGGTGGACTTTTTCTGGCGGATGCGCTGGGATCGCACGAGCCGCGCGGACAGGCCCGGAGCATCAACATATTGTGGGCCGCGCTGTTGCTGGTCGCCGGTGGCAGCATGATCGGGGAACTTATCGGGATAAAGCAGATGGCGGGCGAGCTATGGTTTTGGTTTGGGAATCAAGGTTGGGAATACCTCGACTTGGGCCGTGCCTGGCAGATCTTACTGGCCCTTGGATTGGTGTTCTGGGTGGTCTTGCTCACACGAGCCATCGGTCCGGCACGGCACGATCCGCAGCGGCGGGAAATGACCACTTTATTCCTGATCTCCGCAGCGACGATACCCTTATTCTATCTGCCCGCGTTTTTTTTCGGCAGCGGGACGCGATTTACCGTGGTGGATACCTGGCGGTTCTGGATTATCCATCTGTGGGTAGAGGCCTTTCTGGAACTGTTCGTGACGGTGCTGGTGGCCACGCTGTTCTATAAACTCGGCTTGGTGGCTCGACAAACAGCAGCGCGGGTCATTTACATGGACGCCTTGCTGTTTCTTGGCAGCGGTATCCTGGGCACAGGGCATCACTGGTATTTTACGGGGCAGACTATGGCCTCGATGGCGCTGTCCTCGGTCTTTTCAGCGATGGAGGTGGTACCGCTCATATTGCTGACCCTGGATGCCACCCATTTCGTGCGGCTGACCAGCGGGCATTGCGACGTCTGCGGCAAGCCGGTCAGTTTGCCGCACAAGTGGACGTTTTACTTCCTGATCGCGGTCGGCGCGTGGAATTTCATTGGCGCCGGCATCTTCGGCTTTCTGATCAATCTGCCCGTGGTGAGCTATTACGAGGCCGGCACAAACCTGACCGCCAACCACGCGCACGCGGCCTTCATGGGTGTCTTCGGGATGCTGGCAGTGGCGTTGCTCGTCTTCGTCTTGCGGCAGGTATCCAGCGAGGCGCATTGGGAGAAAATGCAAAGATACCTGCGAGTCTCATTCTGGGGATTGAATCTCGGGCTGGGCGGCATGGTGGTGCTGAATCTATTCCCGAGCGGCGTGTTGCAGTTGCTGGACGCCATCAAGAATGGCTATTGGCACGCACGCAGCACCGAGTTTTCCAGCCGGCCGCTGATCGCCGCCTTGGAATGGATGCGGCTGCCTGCCGACCTGACCTTCATCTGCCTTGGGGTCGTGCCACTGGTGATCGTCACGCTGCTAACCTACCGCCGCGCGCAGGCCGGCGAGGCGGCGGACCTTCAGCAGACCAAGGCAAAAGGGCCCGCGTGATGCGAAAAAGTGTCAAAATGAGAGCGCCCCGAATCAATGCCAAGACCGCCGGGAGGGGAGGAAATAAGATGCCCCGTGCGGAACCTGCGCCCATCGTGCTGACAATTGGGCATTCCACACGCGCACTCGAAGAATTCATCGGCCTGCTGCAGGCGCACGGTGTGACTCGTATCGTGGATGTGCGCACTGTGCCGCGCTCCTGGCACAACCCACAGTTCAACAAGAATTCACTGCCGAGAGCATTGAAGAAAGCCGGCGTGAAATACCTGCACATGCCGGGGCTTGGCGGCCTGCGTCATGCGAAGCGCGATTCGCGCAACTTGGGCTGGCGAAATGCCTCCTTTCAAGGCTATGCGGATTACATGCAGACGCTGGGATTTGAGCAGAGCCTCGACGAATTGATCCACTTGGCGCACCAGGAGCGAAGCGCATTGATGTGCGCCGAAGCGGTGCCGTGGCGTTGTCATCGTTCGCTCATCGCCGATGCCTTGCTGGTTCGTGGCATTCGCGTCGAGGAGATCATGAGTCCAACGCTCCGCCGGGTTCATACGCTTGTTCCATTCGCCAAAGTCCACGGGACCACGCTCACTTACCCGGCCGCGGCTTCAGAGAAGATGCAAAGGAAGCTGCCGGCCAAACGCTGCCGGCTGCGGAAACGGGAAGCAAAAGCCACAAAGAACGAAAAACAAGCATCCTCTTCACGCGCGTCCTCAAATGAAATCCGCGTGCAGCGCTAACCCTGAGCACCTGTTGTCCCACAAAGGATAGAGAGAGTTACAGCAGGTTTTCCAGCGTTTTCTCCAGGGCCGGCTGAACCTGCTCCATAGAGACCGCAGGCGGCGTGTACTTGGCCAGAGCCGCCTGGGAAGAAGACCCCAGCGCCTCGCGGATGCGCAGCAGGAAGCGGTTCGAGTGCTTCGCGGAGAAGCCTGGAGAATCCTCTTTCAAGGACATCAGGTGGCGGTAGAAACCTCGCAGGACCACGCGGTCTTTTTCGCTCAGCCAGGTGTTCATGCTGCGCACAAGGTCAAACAGTATTCGCGCAAAGGCGAAAACATCGTCATAGAAGCTGGGCCGATAGTGCTGGAAACCTTCTTCCTCTGCGGCGGTTGGCGCCCGCTTTTCCACCAGGGCCACCGCTCCCAAGTGCGCCAGGCGGCGCTGGTGGTGCATGTAGCGGTACGTGCCGTTGTACCAGTACGTGCTGTTGTGTTCGTGGTTGGACCACTGGCGGCCCCAAGAGGGCTGATGCCAGAGTGCTTGGGCCAGGTCAAAAACCACCGGCCGCTGGGCGGGGTCCGCCGGGATATAGATGTTCGAGGGCTTCAGATCGTGGTGGATGATGCCATTCTGATGGGCGTAGACCAGCGAACGGCCGATGTGGCCAAGGATGTCCAGCGTGTGCTGCCGCTCCAGCGCAGGGCCCAGCGCCAGGTGCTCATACAGCGTGGCGCCGGTGGCGCCGGTGGCGCCGGTGGCGTCGGTGGCGCCGGCTTCCGAATGGTCAAAGGGTTTCATGCCGATGGAGATGCTGCCGTCGGACAAGGCGTAGACCCACAGCAGGGCGGGCCAGTCCTCGCGCATCCGCTCGCCCATGATCCGCGAGCCGTAGGCGATGCGGTTCAGGTGCAGCATGTGCGCGATCTCGCGCAGCACCGCGGGGGCTGAATCGGGGTTGGCCACCTTGACCACGTGGCCACGCAGAAAATAGACGGTGGCCTCGCCGCCGCGGCCCAATTCCTTGATCCCTTTCTCCACCAGGAACTGGTTGTAGTCCTGCTCATGGATCAGGATCGGCTCGGTAATGCCGAGTTGGCGCAGGAAGCGGCGGATGCCGTCGCGGCTGCACTGGGGCGCGGTCAAGGACGGCTTGTAGACCGTGCTGGTGCCCGGATAGCTCTTGGCCGCGCGCACCGGATTATGGGATGTGGGATTGTGCATGCCGCTGCTCGTGTCCTGCAGTACGCCCTCTTCCACTGCAACCCTATCATAGAACCAGGGCGCAAGCAAGCGGTCAAGGGAAGTGCTTCGGTAGGTGCTATGGGAGGAATGGGAAGAATGGGAAGGATGCCCATCATCATTTTGCCCATCTTTCCCATTCTTCCCATACCAGGTACCGGTGCGCTCCAGTGACCGCTTGCAGGCCTGTCCGGCCAGGGCCATGAACGGCTGTCAATTTTCAATTTTCATTTTGCGATTCTGTTTCTCTCAAGCGTCCGATATTATCGGTCCCAGTTTGGACGTGCACGGCCCGCCTCCCGTTTCCGGGCACTTAATTGTGAACCCCGCGCCGTGCCTTGCCGATAACCAGCACAGCCGGCCAAGGGCGGGGTTCTTGCCACGGGAGGACGTGCTGTGAGCGGCCAAAGCGGAACGGAACTGGATTTCAAGGCTGTGTCAGACAGCGTTGCGCCGGAGGTCTCCGGCGGCACAGCCGTAATGACTGAAGAAAAAGGAGTTGTCCGGCGCATGCCTGTCAAACCTGTGAGTGCAGTGTTGCAGCGGACCAAGACTGCTCCGCCTGGAAGCGGCCAGCGCCGGGGGTTGCTCGTGCCCCTGCCCCCGGCCGCCGGCGCCGGCAACGGCAAGCCCGCCCAGGCAGCTCCGGCTCCCGAGGCGGCCAGGCGGCCCAGTTCCTTCAGGGGCGCGACCGCTCACGAGATGGCCGCCAAGCACAGGGACATCTCGGTGGCGGAGTTCTTTCAGAAGAACCGCCACCTGCTGGGCTTCGATTCGCCCCGCAAGGCCCTGCTCACAGCCGTCAAAGAGGCCGTGGACAACAGCCTCGACGCTTGCGAAGAAGGGGGCATTCTGCCCAAGGTCGAGGTCAGGATCGAGGTCGCCGGCAACGGCAGCGCGCCTCCGCCATCCCAGGCCGACCGCTTCATCGTCACCGTCACCGACAACGGGCCGGGCATTCCCAAAGAGAACGTGGGCCGAGTCTTCGCCAAGCTGCTTTACGGCTCGAAATTCCACCGCTTGCGGATGAGCCGCGGGCAGCAGGGCATCGGCATTTCAGCCGCGGGCATGTACGGCCAGCTCACCACCGGCAAGCCCGTCCGCGTCATGACCAAGATCGCAGGCTGGGACAAGGCCCACTGCCTCGACATCAGCATTGACACCAAGAAGAACGAACCCGTGAAACACGAGTCCGACATGGTCGCCTGGGACCGCGAGCACGGCACGCAGGTCGCCATCGAGCTGGAGGGCCGTTACCAGAAGGGCCGCGCCAGCGTCGAGGAGTACCTGGAGCTGTGCTCCATAGCCAACCCGCACGCCGAACTTATCTACAAGACCCCGGAGGGCGAGACCAAAACCTATGCGCGCGGCGTGAACCAACTGCCGCGCGCGCCCCGCGAGATCAAGCCCCATCCGCTGGGCATCGAACTGGGCATGCTCATCAAGATGGCCAAGGAGACCAAGAGCCACTGGCTCAGCGGCTTCCTCTCCACGGACTTCAGCCGCTTTTCACCCAAGCTGGCCGAGGAAGTGTGCAAGCACGCCAACCTTTCCCCGCGTCTGCACCCCAAAGAGGTCTACGGCGACAAAGCCGAAGCCCTGTTCCGCGCCATCCAGCACACCAAGTTCATGAACCCGCCAACCGATTGCCTCTCGCCTATCGGCGAAAAAGCCATCCTCGCGGGCCTGGTCAAAACGCTCAAGGCGGATTTCTACGTCGCCAGCACGCGCCCGCCCAAGGTCTACCGCGGCAACCCCTTCATCATCGAATGCGGCCTGGCCTTCGGCAAGGGCGACCTCGCCCACGCCAAGGACCCGGCCCAGGCCGCGGCCGAGGAACTCGAAGGGATTCAGAACGGCGAGATTTCCGGCAAGGCCGAGGGCGAGGAGGAAGACGACGAGGTCGAGCTGGCGCGCGTGATCCGCTTCGCCAACCGCGTCCCCTTGCTGTACCAGCAGACCGCCTGCGCCATGTACCAGGGCGTGCTCAAGACCGCGTGGCGGAACTACGGATTGAGCCAGAGCAAAGGCGCGCCGCCCCAAGGGCCGCTGGTGATCTTCATCCACATGGCCTCAGTCTGGGTGCCCTTCACCAGCGAAGCCAAGGAAGCCATCGCCGGCTACGATGAGATCATGGATGAGGTCAAGCGGGCCGTGCAGGAGTGCGGCCGCAAGCTGGCCGTCTGGATCCACAAGCGCCAGTACGCCAAGAACGAGTTTGAGCGCCGCAACACCTTCCAGCGCTACATCGAGGAAGTCGCCGAGGCCTGCAAACGCATCAAGAACGGCAAGCTGGACGCCGAGCGGCTCAAAAAACAACTCCAGAAAATCGCCGAGGAGCTCACGGGCGGCGAGGAAGTTGACAAGCTGCTCAACAAGCAGAAGGAACAGGTGGACGAGGAAGACCTGGAGAACACGGTGGAACTGACCCCCGAGGGGCTCAAAGGCGATCTGCCTGTACTGCCGACCGAAGATGCCGCTGGGCCCGGAGAGGCGGCGGCGGCGCCGGTCGTGGCCGTGCAGCCCCCCGCGGAAAAAGTTGCGCCCGCGGAGACGGGTGAGTTGATCGCAGGGGCCACGGCCAAGGCCAAACGGATCAGGCTGGACCTGGGCAGGGCACAGGCCAAGAAGGACGCGAAGGTCAAGGGCGGCGCAAAAAAGGGCAAGGCCGAACCAGGGCTGTTCGACGCGTAGGGCGTGCAGCGTGGCGCGTGGTGCGTGGTGCGTGACAGGTGGCAAGTGACAAGAGATATGTCAGTGCGCGTGTTGTGCCATGACATAACTCCCCTGCTTCCCATAACTCCCATTGGAGGTTTCCTGAAATGGTGGCGGTCAGAGTGAAACGTGTGCACCGGCGGAGCAGCAAGGAAGTCGCCGCGCTGCTGGAGGGCCTGGCTGATACGGTGATCACGGCCGCGCGGAAGAAGGAAGATCCGCGCTTTGACGTCCCGGTGCGGGCTTTGTCCAATGTGGAGTTCAACCCCAAGAAGCGTTTCATCGAGATGGGCAAGGCGAAGACCGCCCGCCAGTTCTTCAACCTGGGCATGGCCAAGAAGTTCATGCAGACCATGGTCGTGGCTGATGCGCTGACAACCTTGCAGCGTGAGGACGTAACCACCAGCCTGCGCGAAGTTTACTACCGCACCAAACGCACCATGGCGGGCACCAGCGAGAATACCTTCGACGACCAGGACGAGTCGGACCCCATCATCGAGGACCTGGAGGTCACGCTGGCGCTGCTGCGCGAGGAACTGCACGTGCGCGCGAAGTCCTGGGGCACCATCATCGGGCCCATCGTCATCCGCGACGCCGGCGACACGGTGGACTGCTCGCGCCAGGGCATCGGCGGAAAGACCGTGCCGTCCATCGTCGAGCCGGGCTACGTGGACATCGTGCGCTGCAGCGCGGACTTCGTCCTGCTGGTCGAAAAAGATACGCAGTTCAGCCGTTTGTCTGAAGACAAGTTCTGGATGAAGCACAACTGCATCCTTCTGACGGGCAACGGCCAGGCCCCGCGCGGGGTGCGGCGTTTGGCCCGGCGGCTCCATGACGAATGGAAGCTGCCCATCTTAGTGCTTATGGACAACGATCCGTGGGGCTACTACATCTACTCGGTCATCAAGCAGGGCTCAATCAGCCTGGCCTTCGAGTCCCAACGGCTGGCCATCCCCGACGCGAAGTTCATCGGCCTTTCCAGCCGCGACCCCGAAACCTACGGGCTGCCGCGCAACGTCGGCATCAAGTTGAACGATAAGGATATAGCCCGTGCCAAAGAAATCGCCGGCTATCCCTGGTTCCAGAAGAAGGAATGGCAGCAGGAAATCACCTTTATGCTCAGGTCAAATCTGAAATACGAACTCGACTCCCTCGCCAACAAAGACTTCCGCTTCCTGACCACGCATTACCTGCCCGCCAAACTGAAGAAGAAGGACTGGCTGGACTAATAGTAAACGTTCCCGGCGCACCGGTCACAAGAATGTATAATGGGCCGCGCGGAGGGTCCAAGCCATGCGCAAGGTAGTTTGTGCAATTTTGCTTCTGTTCGCCGGTGAGGCCGTCCTCCCGGCCGCCGACGCCAGCTTCGATGAAATGAAGAAGCAGGAGGAATTCAAGAAGACTTACTCAAGCCAGCCGGACCATCTGAAGGCCCTGGCCTTGCTGGAGGGCGCCTCGCACCCCAGCACTTGGGAGTTGTTGATCAAGGTGGCACGTGTGGACGCCAGCCCGGAAGTGCGCTACGCAGCGTTCAAGATGCTGTGCGCCATGCCGGCCCACACGCCCAAACTGGCGGAGACACTGGCAACGTTGTTTGGGGAACTCAAGAACAACGATATCGAAGCGAGAACTAAGTACGCGGAGGAGATGGCCCAGTCTGAGTTCAAGTTTCAGATCTGCGAGACGCTGGCCGGCTACGGCGCCAACCTGCGCTATCCCAGCCTGTACACCGGGGCGCCGCCTCCGGGCGCCGGCGGGGGCGCCAGTTTTTCCGGTGGGGACCCCAATGTTGTGATCAAGAAGCAGCGCAAGGAGTTCGAGAAATTCCTGGAAGCGTTCAACAAGGTCTCCGGCGCCACGCTCCTCGCCAAAGACAAATACGCGCCTTCAACCATTAAGAAGTGGTGGGAAGATAACAAGGCCAAGGTGCTGGCCGAGGACCGCGAGAAGGCCCAGAAGTACGGTGCGGAGGACAAGGCCGGCCAGCCTCAAGGCGACAACCCGCTCCTGCCCAGATCGGGACAGAAGAAGACTGAATAGAGAACCGCTGCGCCCGGCGGCGCGCGGATTCCGGCCGGATAAAGTTTGCCTTGGCATCGCAGAACAGGTATAGTCGAAGGGGCGTCCTGGTGGCGGAACAGCAGGAAGGTGATTCGGGGGAAAGAAGATCAGGGAGGGGCTCCACAATGCGTTCTCACTCGATTAAGTTGAACATGGTCCTGGCTGCGGGGTTCGTGGCAATTCTCTTTTCCGCCGCGCCTTGTGCCGGGGCGACGACCAACACCTGGATCGCGCCCACCATTGACAATTGGAGCCACGGTACGGCTTGGTCGCAAGGGACTGTGCCGGCCGCAGGCGACAACGTGATATTTGACGGTTCAGTGAGTAATGCCACCTGCACTGTGGATCAGAACACGAATACCGTTGGTTCCTTGACAATGCAGAATGGCTACACGGGCACGCTTACATTCTCCAGTTTGTCTGTGTATACACTGTCCGTGGGCGGCAATGTCGCCTTAATCAGCGGCGCAACCCTGCAAGGAACTGCAGCGGGATATGGCACCTTGTCCTTCACCGGGAACCTCACCAACTCAGGGATCACAGTCTCCACGACGCCCAACCTCACCGCCAACGGTACTGCTGCGCAGGCCCTGGACGGAATCGTGGGGCTTGGCACCTTTACCGTGAATTCCACCAGCACAGTGACGCTCAATGGTCCTATAGGCTGTTCCATTTTCGGCATGGTGAATGGAACCTTGAGCGGCAGCAGCGTGACAGCCAGCAGTTCCTTCGACCTGATGAGCGGCACTGTAGCGTCCGTTTTGGCCGGCACGGGCGCCGCGACTACGAGTGGTTACGGAACAGTGACTCTGACGGCCGCCAACACCTACAGTGGCGGGACACAAGTCTATGCCATGAATCCCGGGACGCTCCAACTTGGCAATGCCAGCGCGCTGGGTAGCGGGCCACTCATGGTTCAGAGCGGCACTTTAGACTTGAATTCTTATGGGGTCACCGTGTCGGGCCTCCAGGGCACCGGCGGGATAATTACCGATAACAGCGCGGGGGCGGGCAACACCACGCTGACGGTCAACCAGATCAACAACACGGCTTGCGGCGCTGTCATCCAGAACGGCACCAGCAAGTCGCTTTCCTTGGCGCTTTCAGGCACGGGCATGCTGGTCCTGACGGGGGCAAGCACTTACACGGGCTCGACGACGATTAGCGCCGGCACCTTGCAGTTGGGCGTCAACAACGCCCTGCCAACCGGGACGGCGCTGTCCGTGTCCGGCACTTTAGATCTTGCTGGCGCCAGCCAGACGCTTGGGGCCTTGCTGAGCAACGGGACCGTGACCAACACGTCCAACGACATTGATTCGACGTTGACAGTGGCCTTTGGCGGCACTGATACGTTCTCCGGGACGATTACCGACTCTTTCCCCTCCACCAACAGGGTCCTGAACCTGACACTATCCGGCCCCGGGACTCTGACACTCTCAGGGATAAACACTTACTTCGGCTCGACGGTGGTGAACGGCGGGACGTTGCAGCTTGGCGTTGGCAACGCATTGCCAGCGGGAACTGCGCTCACTGTGGCCGGCGGCGCGACAGTAGACTGCAATGGCTTCAACCAGTCGGTCGCGGTCTTAGAGGGAGGTGCCAGCACGGCGGGGACGGTTGCGAACAGTGGCGGGCCAGCGACGTTCTCTGTGGCCAATAGCATCGCGGAAACGTTCGCAGGAACTCTGACAGGCGCCAATCTGAGTTTGGCCATGAACGGCACGGGCCAGTTGACTCTTTCAGGCGCCAACACCTATGGCGGCGGCACGACGATCAACGCCGGGACCCTGCAAATCGGCAATACCAGCGCCTTGGGCAGCGGCGGGCTGACCATCAATGGAAGCACTCTGGACCTGGATGGGAATTCCATCACCGTCGCGTCGCTGGCCGGAACCGGCGGAGCCATTGTGGCTCTCGTATCTATGGGGGCTGATCCCCCTGTCGTGCTGACGGTCAACCAGGGTATCAACACGACTTATGACGGCGTCATTCAGGATGGCTTAGCAACGCTTTCCCTCACGAAGTCCGGCTCCGGCACACTGTCGCTGACAGGGACCAACAACTTCACTGGGGCCACCACCATCAACGGCGGCACGCTCGAGGTAAACGGGAGCGACAGCAACAGCGCCGTTACGATCAATAGCGGCGGCACCCTGGCCGGGATGGGCACTGTAGCGGACGTAACAGTGCCGTCAGGGCAGACAGGGACCCTCAGCCCCGGTTCTGCGGCAACACCGGTAGCCACTCTGGCAACAGGCAATGTCACGCTCGCCTCTTCAGCCACCTACAAAGTGGCTCTGGACAGCGTTGCTCCGGCAGCCGACGAGATTAACGCGGGGACCCAGGCGGTGGACCTGGGTGGAAGCACTCTGTCCGTTACCAGCAACGGGAACCCGGCGCTGGGCAAAACATATACGATAGTGAACGCGGGGACGGTGAGCGGGACGTTCAACGGCCTGCCCAACGGGAGCTTTTTTGCCGCTCCCGCTGTTTCGAGGTGGTTTCAGATTTCCTATTCTGCAACTGCCGTGACGCTGACGGATGTCATTCCGCCGCCCATCATCACCAGCCCCACAACGGCTGCTGTGACTATCAACCAGGCTTTCAGCTACCAGATCACGGCCAACAACAACCCGGCGAGCTACAACGCGACGGGCTTGCCTTCTTGGGCCGCCGTCAACACCAGCACCGGAGCAATCACGGGCACGCCTGATGCGACAGGCTCAACCAACGTCACCCTCAGCGCCACGAACGCCACCGGCACGGGAATCGCCACGCTGACCATTACGGTCAACCCGCCTCTGCCTGTCATCAGCAGTCCCCTTACGGCAACAGGCGGTGTGGGACAAGCCTTCAGCTACCAGATCGCGGCCACAAACAGCCCGGCGAGTTTCAACGCCACGAGCTTGCCTGCGTGGGCCTCCGTCAACACCGGCACCGGAGCAATCACGGGCACGCCTAATGCGGCAAGCTCAACCAACGTCACCATCAGCGCCACCAACGCGGGAGGCACCGGTTCGGCAACTCTGGCCATAAACATCAACCCGCTGCCGCCCGCAATCACCAGTGCGGCAACCGCCACGGGAACAACGGG
>Ga0187861_10003387_pt1 | contig 14148 bp, 6 predicted proteins | sample June2016WEW_10_1_3_FD_132986 | JGI IMG/M metagenome (GOLD analysis project Ga0187861, IMG submission 132986) | Peatland microbial communities from SPRUCE experiment site at the Marcell Experimental Forest, Minnesota, USA - June2016WEW_10_100 | ecosystem: Environmental > Terrestrial > Soil >...
CCCGCCTTTTCCAGGTAGTCCTGCAACTGGGCCAGGTGCAGCGCCAAGTACAGTTGATCCCGCGTGCCGGAACTGAGCTTCTCGACGGGAAGCTCGACGGCCGGCGAGGACGCCGGCGCTCCCAGAGCAGGCGGGGACGCCTGCACCACAGCAGGCGGGGGCGCCTGCGCTACATTGCGCACGGCGGCCAGAACCGTCTGGCCGTCGTCTCCCGCGTCGGTTCGCACGCCGTTGAAAGCGCCGCGTGTCAGTTGGGAAAACAACTTGCTTGTGCGCGTCACCAGTGGGCCTTCATTTTCTTTCCGATACTGTTCAATCTCGCGGCCCAGCAGCAAAGCCGCCAGGCGCAGCCGCAGGTAGCTCTCAGCCTCCGTCCGGATCTGCCCGAGCAGAAACTGCGCCTGTTGGGCCGCCTCGGCGGCTTTGGCGCCGCCGTCCATCAGGCCCAAGTCGTGCTTCTTCCTGGCCATGTCGTCGGAGAGGGTCTGGCGAGAGGCCTCCTTCTCCCGAATCGCGCGGGTCTGGGCCTCTATGTCTGCGGGCAGAGCGTCGCGGTTGACGCCCTCTGCCTCTGCGCTCAGTTCTCCGACCGGGCCGAGCAACGACAGGTGCTCCTCTTTCTGTTGGATTTCCTTTTGGCATGAAACAAAGGCCGCAGAGCGCTTTTCGAGTTCCTCTATCTTGGTCTCGTCCGTACAATGAGCTTCGGCGTAAAGCGCGTCGCGTTTCCTATGCAGGGCCTCCAATTCCTTCTGGACTCCCTCCAGTTCCTCCTGCACCCCCTTGACTTCCTCCAGGGTCATCGTGCGAGTTGTATTGTCTTTCTTGGCCTTGTCCAAGTGCGTGTTCAAGGTGTCTGCCGCTTGTTCTGCGGGTGCGTTAACCAAGTCCCGCGCAACGCGCGCTGTCAAGGCTGTTACGTCAGCAGCGAATTTGCTGTTGAATTCAGTGATCTGGGTTACCCGCAGCAATTTATCCCGGTGCTCTTCGAGGTTGCTGAAGAGCCCGTCCAGTTCGTTGAGGAATGCATTGGCCTCCGCTGGCGAGGCCGTACCAGGCACCCCCAACCAACCCATAGCCTCACCCCAGTCCTCCTGCCACTTTTCCAGTTTTTTCCTGGCTTCGTCCCGTTCGCGCTCTTTCTTTGGCAGTTTCTCCCCTAATTCCTTAGCCTTGTTCTCTAATGCAGCGCGCTTGTTGGTCCGGTCGCTGATGGAATCGAGGACCCCTACAGACTTGCTCAATAAAGCGCTCAACGCGGCCGGTTCGGCCACTTGCTCGCCAAGGCCGCGCAGTCCAGCCGCCAACGCCTCTTTGTGCTCTTTGATTGCCTGCTCCGGTATGGACACGCGTTCCCGCAATTCGCGGTGCTCCTCGTCCCGTTTGAGCAAGCCCTTCTGGGCCTCCAGCCAGGCCTTCATTTCGCCAGTGTCACCGGCTTGCACACCCAAAACGCGCCACAGTTCCTCCCACTCCGTTTGGCACTGGGCACGTTCGGCCGCGATCCTGTCCCGCTCCTTTTCCAGGGCCCCCAACTCTTCGCCGTCGCGCTGCATGTCCCGCAGAGTGTTCTGTTGTTGAGCCACGCGGTTGGCGTCACGGCGCAGACCGTCAGCCACGTCATCGGCACTGCGAACACTCTTCTCATAGGCTTCCGGAAGTTTGAGTTCCGGATCGAATTCTCCGGCTTGCGCAGGATCTTCCTGGCCGTCCAGCCAGGCGCGCCGCACCAGCGCCCACCCACGCTCCCGATGCGCCCGCGCCGCGCGCAAATCCTCTTCACTGGGGATCGTGCCGCCGCGGCGCAAGTCCTCGAGTTTGCGCCGCAGTTCCTCAGCCCGGGCCTGGTTCGCCCGAAGCTGCGGCTCAAGCTGGTCCTGCTGCTTGTCAAGCTCTTTGAAACACCGTTCGAAGCGCGCCAATGTTTCAGGTGCCGGGACGCGCAGGCCCAGCAAAGCGTCCAGTGAGCCTGCCCAGAACCGCAAGCGCTGAAACTCGCGCTGCAACTGCTGCCCGCTGGTGTCCGACTTTCGCGTGGCCCTGGCCAGTTCGCTCTCCAGGTCTCCGGCGCTTTGCGCGCGGCGCAAGGCGGCTTCCAAGACACTCTTATCCGGAGGCGCTTTGCAGCGCGCGTGGGCTTCGTTGGCGCTCTGTAAGTCCGCGGCCAACTCCTTAACGTCCTTTGCCAGAGACTCGAACTTCGTTTGCAAAGCCTGGCCGGAAATACCGAGAGCCTGAATTCTGGTCTTCTTGGCCGCTGCGAGGTGCAACGAGTCAACCTCGGCCAGGCTCATGCCAGGCCGCAATTCTCTGAGGATCGCTTCGGCAGCGGCGCGCGCGGCGTCCGCCTGGGCCTTCAACCTTGGCAGGTCGGGCTTGGCTTTCTCATAGACGCCCAGGTCCTGCTGCAGTTTCCTAATGGCCCGCTCTTGCTCCAGCAGTTCAGTGCGGACCTGCAGCCCGTCAATGCGCTCCTGAAGCCGCCGCTGCTTCTCGATGAGAGTCTTTGCGCGCGCTTCGTTCTCTCGCAGAGACGCCTCTGTCCGCTTGCGCTCAGCGGCGAAGTCCTCCCGCAGCACCAGGACCGCGCCCATCTCCTGCCGCCGCTGCAGCAGTTCCTTGCGCTGCTCCAGGTAGGGCAGGGCCTTCAGCAGACGCTCCAGGCGCGCGCGCTGCGTGCCGAGCACGCGCAACTCCTCGTCGAGCTTCAGCCTATCTTTTTCGAGATTATCCAGGTCTTCCCGGCACTCCAGGTACTGCTTGCTGGGCACCGACAGCTTCCGGGCTGCCTGGCGCTGCTCCTCGTAGTCCCTGAGCGCCTTATTGAGCAGCGGATTCTGGGCTTTGTCCTTGTACAGCCCGCCGGCCTTCTCCTTGAGTTCCTCCAGGACAGCACGCACGTCCCCGCCCATCCTGGCGGAAAACAAAGTCAGGCCCACCTCGCCATGCTGTTCCAGCAGGCGCTTGCTGCCGCGCTCCAACGCCAGATGGTCAATGCCGAAGGCCAGGCTGAATGTGGCCTCATCTATGCCCATTAAGTATTTTTGCAGAACCGCGGGATCAACCTGCGCACCACTTTCACTCAGCAGCGACTTCTTGCCCTTGCGCCGGATGAAAGTCTGCTGTTCGCCCTTGGAATGCTGTAGCACTGCGCCGATGCGCAGAACATCGTAATCATAGTTGAAGTTGTCCGTAGTCCGGTCGGGGATGCCGAACAGGAACGACTTGATTGCGCGCAGCGCCGTGCTCTTGCCGGCCTCATTCAGCCCGTAGATGATGTGCAGGCCCGCGCCGTCACCGAATTGCAGCGTCTGGTTCTCGAAGTCGCCGTACTTGAGCAGCCGCAGTTCCAGGAACCTCATGGCCGGCCTCCGGCATCCAGAAGCCTCTGCACAAGCAGTTCCCTGACGTCCTCAAGCAGCTCGCGGCACTTGCCGGAATCGGAAACGTCAATCTTCTCCGCACCTTCCTTCAGCTCGCGCGGCAGTTTGTCGAGGAGCAGAGCGTTCTCGTCCCTGAACTGGTTGAGGACCTCATGTTCCGGTCCGGCCTCTCCGATGGCTTTCACCAGGCCGGACAGGAACGTGTTCCTTTGCAACGCGGCCTCACGACCGGCCGGCGGCCGCGTGAGGATTTTGACCTGTTCAATCCATACTTCCTCGCCGCCCTGGTCCCGTGCCACAGCGCGAATTTCATTGAGCGTGGCTTCGCGATCGGACAGGAGAGGCCCATGCGCGTCGCAGGCTCCCGTGATCTCGACTCGCAGCGCCAGAGGCAGCCCGTCGCTGCGCGCCTTCTCCGCTCGCACCACTTTGCCGGCCCGCTCGAAGACCTGGCGCGGCGTACGCACGCCCGCGGCATCCACCCGGCCGATGGCCCAGCGCAGCACGTCCAGCGCACGTTCCTCGCAGCCAACCACTGCGCCGTCGTTGACTGTCACCAGCGTGCAGCCTTTGCGCCCGGTTTCGCGCACGTGGCGCCCCTGGATGTTGCCTGGGAAGAGTATCACCGGGTCCCGATCCCGCAGGCACTCGCGCGCATGAACATGGCCCAGCGCCCAGTACTTGTAGTCCTTGGAGCACAGACCATCCACCTTGCATGGAGCGTAGGGATGATGCCCCTCGCGCCCCGTGGCGCAGGTGTGCAGCAGCCCGATGTTGAAGCGGCCCCGTTCGCCCTGCGGATACGCCTGGCTGAGGTCCTCTCTCACCTCGGGCTGCGGGAAACTTTGCCCGTGAATGGCAAAGCCTTCTGTCTCCGTCTCGAAGTATTTCGTTTCGGGTTTGCGTGACGAGAACTGAAAGACGTTTTCCGGCAGCGTCAGGTCTTTCGAGATTCGACTTTCGGCGTCGTGGTTCCCGGAGATCAGGAAGACCTTGATGTTGTGCTCGCGCAGCGCGGCCATTTGCGCCGCAAAGAACAGGCCCGTGTTGTAGTCTTTCCAGTCGCCGTCATAGATGTCGCCGGCCAGCAGAACGAAATCCACCTGTTCGTCACAAGCCAGTTTGACGAGGTTCTTCAGTGCTTCCCGCGTGGCCTGGCGGATTTGCCCGACTGGCGCTTCGCCATAGCTTTCCAGCCCCACAAGGGGGCTGTCCAGGTGCAGGTCAGCCGCGTGCAGGAACTTCGCCACTCCGTCCTCCGGCAAGAGCCACTTAGCGTTCGATACACACCGCGTTCGCTTCTAACGCCAGCCTTCCTTGGGTCAAGATGCTTTAATGCTGAGTTGCGGGGCAGACTGAGGGAGTGGATATGCCTGCCCCATTCATGCCAGTAAAACAGTATCTCTCCCTTGCCTTCGCTCCTGGCGCTCCCTCACCGGCACAACCACTCCGCAGGCAGCGGCTGCTTCTCGATCCCCGGCCCGGAAATCAGCAGCGCCGGTTTCTCGCCGCTCCACACGTACTCGTTGATCGGCGCCGGCTTGTTCAGCCGCTTGGGCCCGTCCATGCGGAAGTCTATGTAGACGATCTTGAGCTCATGCAGGCCCTTCTTCAGCGGCACGCTCCACGTCCCCAGCCCGTGCAGGCGCGTCGCGGGATACCAGAAGCTCAAATCGCCTTCGCGCCGCGGCTGGCCGGCATCGTCGTAGGTGGCATGGCCGAGATACACCTGCAGCTCGTAGCCCGCCATAGTGTCATTGTAGACGAACTCGCGCGGCGCGTGGAGTGTGTAGACGCCATCCTCGGGCGCCTTCAGCCAGCCGGTGTACTTGAAGGCGTAGGCTTTCTCGCGGGGGGCCAGCTTGTCCCCGACGGGCTTGTTGTCGGCTGGAATCTGCGTCATGTCGAAGAGCTCGTTCACGCCGCCCTTCTTCTTGGGCTGGAGCTTGTCGAGAGACAGCCACATATCTTTCCAGAAATCCTCGTAGTACTCAAAGTTCAGCCCCTGCACGCGCGGCGGGAGTTGGTCCGGCTGGGCCGGCATCTTCTTGGTGAAGACCGCGTAACTGACCGGCGTGGCATGGGTCCCGCTGGCGTGCGGGGGGTTCGTCTGGACGCCCGGCCGGTACGCGCGGGCTTTGACCACCGCGCTGCGGTCAATCCTGAATGGCCCCTTGTAGGGCGTGGACTGCGGCGTGGGTTCGCTGCCGTCGAGAGTGTAAGCCAGCGCCACGCCGGGTGTGTCGCACTTCAGCGCCACTTCCAGGCTGCTGATGAAGACATCGGCTTCGGGAAAGATCTTCACGGGGCTGATCGGGCGGTAGATCGGCACCGTCTTGAGCGACCCGGCGTCCAGAGGCGCCGGGAGCGCGAACTCGAAGTCCGGGTGGGTGACGGGAACGGGCTTGCCCGAGACCTGCAGGTCCGTGCAGCCAAGGACCAGGGCGTGCAAACCCTCGTCGCCAGGGCTGCGCGTGACCAAGAGCGCTTCGGCGACGGCTCTGAGGCCTTCGATCTCCAAGGTGGCGGAGCTGGTCTTGGTGCCGGCGGGGACGCCGGCGCTCCCAGTGGCCGCGGCAAGGTAACTGATCTTATCGCCAGCAGGGGTGACGGCTTCGAAGCCGGCAACGGGGCGCAATCCAGAGGATTGCGCCACAAGGGGCTTGATACTGGTGAGATCGTTCTCCGTGCCGTCCGGGTCCTTTTTCTCCAGCGTGGGCTTGCGCGGGAAGAGCGCGGTGACGAGCAACTGGTTGCCTTCGCCCTGCCAGCTCCCGCTGACGCGCTGCCAGAAGTACATCTCGGAGTCGTCCTTCTTGAAGGCGGCAGCGTACTTCAACGCCGCGCCGAACTGATACATGGACAGGTTGACGTTGGGAATCGTGACGTTCCGCATCCTGTCCCAGGACCAGTATTTATCCGTGTGCTTGCGCCGGGTCTTGATCGTCTGCGCCGCGTCGTCGCTGACGATGTCCTCTTGCTTGAAGCCGCCCAATTCGTTCTTGCGCACGGGGAACCACCACGTCTGCTCATACTCATGCTTCTTGGGCGTCGTGATGCGGTCGGTGAGAATCCACAACCCCGCGTGCCGCGCGCAGAGCGCCAGGCGCGGATGCGCGACATCCTCCAGGAAATCGTTGCGGTTGCGGTTGTCGTTGGCATAGACGCCGGAGTAGACGCCTTCCATGACGTTGAAGTGGTCCGACGAATGCCAGCGCCACGGCGCCGGCTCGGTCCAGGCCGTAACCATTTCGCCCTTGTGCGCAGAGGGCCAATCGGTGATGTAAGTGTTGTAGGTGAAGCACTGCCGCTTCTTGTCCACGTTGATGGGCGAAGTGGCGTGGAACCCGATGAAGCAATGGATGGTGTCATCGCCCAGCAAGTCCGTCCCGTATGCGTTCAGCGCGAAGCCGTTGTTCTTGCAAGTGGCGCCCACCGAACCGATGCCGGGGTGCGGCGTGCAGAACATGGCGCCGTAGCCCTCCTCCGCGCCCCAGCCCGTCCGCGCGATGTTGTAGCCGGCGTACGGGAACCACTCCGACGTCCAATCCGGCTGGCCCGCCAGGCCGTCGCCGTAGAGCGTCGAGTAGACTTTCTCGACGGCCGGATCGTTGAGCATTTCGGGCATCATGCGCAGGCCCTCGCGCATCTTGCCCTTCAGCGTGGGCGGTTCATGGTGCGTGACCAGCGGATACTCGCCCGCAGGCGTGACCCACTGGATCTGGTACTTCGCGCGCGGCAGCAGGTTCCCGATAAATTCCTTCCGCCACTCCGGCGTATGCAGGTCTTTCTCCCAGACCGGCTGCGCCCACGGCGGGAGGTTCTCGCGCGCGTCCATCAGGCGCAGCACGCCCATGTTGATCAGGCCCAGCCAGTTGTAGCCGGGCCACAGGTGCGGCTCGGTGCCGTCGCGCATCGTCTGGACCGTATTGAGGTCCTCGAGGTTGCGCCGGCGCGCCTCGCGAAAGTAAAGCGGCGCCACTTTGAACTCGTCAATCAGCATCGGAAAAAGGAGGCGCCCCGCGCCCGGCACCCAGCCCATCTGTGCGGAGCGGTAGTAGACGATGTCGTTGAGTACCGATTCCGTCGCGAGCTTCTTCATAATCCGCGCGAACGCCTGGGGCGGGACCGCCTCGCTGCCCACCGGCAGCGCCAGCGCCGCGCCGGCGAAGATGCGGATGGTGGTGACGTCCTGGTAGCGGCCGTTGTCGTGGTTGAAGATCGGGTGCAGCTCGTGGAAATAGCGCGCATTCAGCGCCCAGTCGTCCAGATAATCCACCCAGCGCTTCAGGTACTCCTCTTTCTTGGTGGCCCAGAACGCGGCGAAAAGCGGCCAGAAGCCGCCGCCGTTGTTCAGTTCCATATAGGGCTGCATCGCGCCGCCCGGGACCGTGTAACCGTAGGGCGGACCCGGCGCGTCCCAGTCCACCGCGCCCGGTTCGCCGATGTGGACCAGCTTGTTGCCGATCTTCATGTCGCCTTTCAGCAGAGCGTCGGCGCTCTCAACCTGTTTGAGCAGCCCCTCGCCGTCGAGGCCCTTGTCGAGCGGACTCACTGGGAAATCGGTCGCGCCCGCCGCGCCGCGCCCGTAGGGATGCACATCGGCGGCATGGTAGCCGAACGTCTGCGGGCGGCGGAGCTTGTCGAAGTAGTATTCGCGGAAGGCGCGCAGCGCCTCCAGGTGCTTGCCGGACTGCCTGAGCTTGCCGGCGGCGCTCAGCTTCTCGCGCATGCGGAGATTGGCTTTATTCAGTTCCGCGTCGGTGGCGAAGAGCATGTCGAAGAACTCTTTGGCCAGCGCCGCGGTGGCCTCTTCCGAATTGCGTTCCTTCCAGCGCACTGCCTTCGCCGCGGCTGCGGCCTGCTGCTCCTCGGCATGCCGTTTCACCACGCCGGCTTCGACCAAGCGGAACTCGCGGATCACGACCTCCTTGGCCGCGTTCGAGCGGGGAAAAGCCTTCAACATCACGCAGCGCCCCTGGGCCGCGGGGAAGGCCGCTACCGTCTCCTTCCCGAACTTGCCCTCAAACGGCCCCTGCGCCACAGGCGCTCCTCTGTTGGCGGCGGATTCGCTGACATAGAGTTCGTACTTTGCCATATCGCTGTCCAGGTTGTTGGGCCGGTTCAGGGTGATGATGGTGAAGGCGCCGAGCTCATAGCTCTTGCCGAGGTCCACGGCGATCTCGTAGGCATCCTGGCCGCGCGGCCCGTAGAAGGTCTCCGGGTTGTCGTCAATGAGGTGCGACGAATGCTCGCGCTCCCCCGGCCCTTCCGTGCTGACGGTGATCTTCCAGTCTTTGGTCGGGATGTAGTCGTTTTCAAATTCCCAGAAGTTCCAGCACGCCGCATTGCCCCAGAAAGGGCGCACGCGGTACTCCGACGCGCTGCTCCCCGGGCAGACGAGCGTCAGCACGCCTGCCACAACGCAGCATCCCAGCGCAATCCAGGCGTCCGCTGCCGTGCGGAAAACAGAGTGATTCTCGTTCATGGCGTCCTCTCCGTTCAAGGTCGTGGCAGTTGACTATTTACAGCGCGATTCAAGGAACCTGCGAGCGTAGCGGTCAAGGTTCTCGATTGAGCCGCCGTGCCGGAGCGGCGAGCAGGTCTCGTAGCTCACCCAGCCGTCGTAGCCGATGTCCTTGAGGGCCTTGAAGTAGCGCTGGTAATCCACCATGCCCTCGCCTATAGGGACCGCCTTGACCAGCGCCGGCTCCTTGGGCTCGTAGTTCACAAGGCTCGGGCGATAGCTGTAGCGAGGCAGGATGACGTAGTCCGCAGCGGTGCAGAAGACCAGCTTGCGGCCAACCTTGCGCAGCGCGCCCTCGATGTCCTCGCCGCGCAGGAACATCGTCCACGCGTCCACCATCAATCCGAGATTGGGCCGGTCAATCTCGTAGGACAGTTCGAGCAGGGCGTGGGTGTCAACGGCGATGTCGTGGTGGTTCTGGACGCCGATGGTCACGCCGAATGGGTTGGCAGCGTCGCAGCAAGCCTGGATCGCCTTCACGCACATCTTCCACTGCTCGCCGAACGGCTCCTGCGCGTTCTCGTAGCCGGTGAATATCCGGACCAGACCGCAGCCGAGTTGCGACCCGATCCTCGCGATCTCGCGGACGTAGCTCACCTGCAGGTCCGCCAGCGGCACCTCCCTCGATTCGCCGCCCGCGGTGAAGTTCGTGTACGCGGCCATGCAGGCGACCGCCAGATGGTTGGCGGCGATGAGTTCCTTTAGCGCGGCCAGGTCCTTTTCGCCCGCGTCATAAGGATACAGGTGCGGACGTTTGCACATGATCTCGATGCCCTCATAGCCAAGGGCCCGCGCTTTGACGACGAAGTCGCTGAGGGAAAGGCGTTCCTGGCCCCAAAGCCCCGCGTAACTGACTGAGAACAGGCAATTCCTCATTGTCACGTTCCTCCTTGCCGCATGCTTGACTCATAAGCTTTCATCGTTGCCAGCTCGGCGGGCAGGTGCCGCTCGTGGGAGCCCATGTTGAACCACTCGAAGCTTATGAACAAGTCCCTCTTCAACCCCATGAGCCGGCCAAGCGCGAGCTTGTGGTCAATGATGCCCTTGCCGATCGAGACGAACACCATGTCGTCGTACCTTTCGCAGTCGTGGATGTGAGCGTGTTGGATCCAGGGCTTCAGCGTCTCGAAGGCTTGCTCCATCGTCGAGAGTTTCGTGCGCACCGGATGCATGATGTCCCAGTTCACTGCGATCCATTCGTGGTTGACGCGCCGCATCACCTCCGCGATGTGCGTGGGATCGCACCAGTCGTCGTGCGTTTCAAGGCAGACCCGCACTTTTCTGCGGGCGGCGAGATCCGCGACGGAGCGCAAGGACGCGGCAACCTGCTCGATTGCCTGCGCGCGCGTCAGTCCGCCCTTGATGGCGCCGCCGAAGACGCGGAGATGTCCGCTGCCGACGTCCGCCGCCAACTCGATGAACTGCCTGGTCCTGTCAATCTGCGCGGCGTTCTCGGCGGGGTCTGAATAGCAACAAGAGGTGGCGACGCACGCGACCGCGACTCCGGCGGACTCGAATGCCTTCCTGGCGTGGGTGCGTGCCGCCTTGTCCGCGCTGAGCTCGATGCCGTGCGCGTGTTTGGCCTCAGCCCGCGGCTCCACGCCGTCGTAGCCGTAGCGCCTGGCCGCCTCGATCACTTGCGCACAGGTCAGCTCTGGACACGAGAATGTCATGAATGAGTACTTCATCGGCGCCTCCCTTTCCCCGTATCCTATACGCCAGACCCGGAATTCTCAACGCGGAGGACGCCGAAAAAAACATTGAACCACATCCGGGCTCATTGCCTGACCTTGCCCTTCGCCCGGGCCTTTGTATACCAGCACTGGAGGAAAGGGATGATCAACGAACAAGATCTTAGAAAACTGCTGGGCGACTTGGAATCGGATCAGGTCGAACGGACTATTTCAACAGGCAATACTGACAAGTTCTGCGAAGTAATCTGCGCGTTCGCCAATGACATGCCAGCGAACAACTGTCCCGGTTATCTTGTCATTGGGGCGCGAGATGAGGACGGCGCGGTTGCAGGCGTGACTGTAACGGACGAACTGCTCCAGAGACTAGCGAGTTACGCCGACTCTGGCCAGATCGTTCCGCTGCCTTCGATTACAGTACAGAAGATGTCGTTAGCCGAAGGGGACTTGGCGGTAGTTGAGGTACGCCCGTCTGACATGCCGCCTCTCCGCTACCGCGGACGCGTGTGGATACGCCGTGGCACCCGCAGGGCAATCGCCAATGAGCAGGAAGAGCGGGTCCTTATGGAGAAGCGGACCCATCATGCGCGTTCATTCGACCTCAGACCTTGCAGGGGGTGTGGTTGGGATGATCTTGTGCTGGATCTTTTTCAACTCACCTATCGAAATGCCGCGGTGGCCCCAGAACTGATCAAGGAGAACAACCGCGATCTGCTTCTCCAGATGGCCTCCCTTGGTTTTTGGTGCCCACGGGAAGCATGTGCAACGAATGCCGGAGCTGTCCTTTTTGCGGAGGACCCGCTGGTGTGGTTCCCAGGCGCGGCCATCCAATACGTGCGCTACGAGGGCGACGCCCTGGATACGGAGCCGTTGGACGAAAGGCGTTTCGCAGGCGACTTGATCACCGTGCTGCGTGAACTTGATGGCTTCCTGAAAACGCTGTTCCCTTCACAGCCCGAGCCCGTTTCGCCGCTGAAGGAAAAGAACCGCACGCCCTATCCGATGCTTGCGCTCAGGGAACTGCTAATGAATGCGGTCATGCACCGTGACTATGAATCCAACGCGCCAATTCGATTTTATTGGTTCAGCGGCCACATCGAGGTACAGAACGCGGGAGGACTCTATGGGGCCGTGACACGCGAGACCTTCCCGAATCAGAATGATTATCGCAATCCCAAGATCGCCGAAGCTATGAAAACTCTCGGCTATGTCAACACATTTGGGCGAGGTATTGTCCGCGTCCAGCGATTACTCTTTGAGAATAGGAATCCGCCGGCGGAATTTGGGATCAATGAACCCGCATTGTTCCTGGCTACCATCAGAAAGGCGGCACCATGAGAACGATCACATTCTTCAACAATAAGGGCGGCGTCGGCAAGACTACGTTGGCCTATCACGTCGCCTGGATGTGCGCGGAACTTGGCCAAGGCGTGTTAGCCGTTGATCTGGACCCACAAGCAAATCTGACCACGATGTTTCTTGACGAACAGCACCTGGAGACTCTGTGGCCTGAGGAGGGGCTGAACCGGAGCATCCTCTCTTGCATCTTGCCCATCATTGACGGAGTTGGCGACATTGCCGATGCCACGCTGCAACAAATTCGCCCTGGAATTCATCTCCTACCCGGAGATCTTGGCCTCTCCCAATTCGAAGACAAACTCTCGGACAATTGGCCCCGTTGTCTGGATCGAGATAAAGGCGCGTTCCGGGTCATAACAGCATTTCACCGCATTATCCATCATGCGGCTGAAAGGGTCGGCGCTGATATCGTGCTCCTGGATGTGGGACCTAACCTTGGCGCGATCAACCGCGCGGCGCTCATTGCCTCCGACCACGTTGTGATGCCGCTTGCTCCGGGCCTGTTCTCCTTGCAGGGCTTGAGAAACCTGGGCCCAACGCTCCGCGCCTGGCGGGACAGTTGGCAAGAGCGTTTGAACAAGAAACCCCCCGACTTGGACATTCCCATGCCAGCGGGCATCATGAGACCGGCTGGCTATGTGGTTATGCAACACGTTGAGCGCAAGGACCGGCCGGTCAAAGCTTACTTGCGCTGGATTTCAAAGATACCAGGGGTCTATCAGGAATACGTCCTCGGGAAGGCTGTCTCCGTGTCGAATCCCGACACTGACTCAAACCGAATTGGGTTAATCAAGAACTACCAAAGCTTGATGCCGCTGGCTGAGGATGCGCGCAAACCTATCTTCAAGCTCACGCCCGCGGACGGAGCAATTGGCGCCCATGCCGCGGCCGTGTCAAAATGTTACGGCGACTTCAAAGATCTTACCGAGGAGATCATCCGTAGGACGGACGGCTGCTGACCCAGCCTAAATCCCCTCTCTGTTCCGCCTCAGCAGTTCCCCCGCATCGCACGGCCGTCTGACCGTGTAGCCCTTGAGCGGGACGAGGTAGGCGTGGACCGCGTCCAGGATGTCGCTCTGGAACGGGAAGAAGGCCTGCTCGATCTCATCCGGCGGCGTGATCCAGTTCCGCGCGCCGACGACTGCCGGCGGGGCGTCCAGTTCGTCAAAAGCGAATTGCACGATCTTGGCCGCCATCGTCTGCAAGGCGCTGCCGCGTTCGCAGGCGTCGGAGACCAGGACGATCTTCCGCGTCTTCTTCACCGACTCCAGCACCTTCGCGTAGTTGAAGGGCACGATCGAGCGCGCGTCAATGACCTCGCAGGAAAGGCCGTGCTTCTCCTCGATAGTCTTGGCGGCTTCGAGCGCGCGGTAGAGTACCGCGCCAATGGTCAGGATGGTCAAGTCCTTGCCAGGCTTCTTGACGTCAGGCTCACCGAAAGGCACTTCGTAGTACCCGGCGGGGACGCCCCCTTTGACGAACTCCTCAGGCTGATCGTAAATCCGCTGGCTTTCAAAGAAGATCACAGGATCGGTGCCCGTCAGCGCGGAGAACATCAGGCCCTTGGCGTCGTAGGGCGTGGCGGGGAAGACGATCTTCAAACCGGGTATGTGCGCGCACATCGAACACCAGTCCTGGCTGTGCTGCGCGCCGTACTTCGAGCCGACCGAGACGCGGACGACCACGGGCATCTTCAGCAGTCCGCCGGACATGGACTGCCACTTGGAGAGCTGGTTGAAAAGTTCGTCGCCCGCGCGGCCAATGAAGTCGCAGTACATGAGCTCCACCAGCGCGCGCCCGCCTTCGAGCGCGTAGCCGACCGCCGTCCCGACAATCGCGCCTTCGGAGATGGGCGTGTTGAAGAGGCGGTGGTAAGGCAGCGCCTCGGTCAGGCCGCGGTAGACGGCGAAAGCGCCGCCCCAGTCGCGGTTTTCCTCGCCGTAAGCGATGAGCGTGGGGTCGGTGTAGAAGCGGTCGAGGACCGCCTCGAAAATGGCGTCGCGGATGCCGACACACTTGCCTTTGGGCAGCTTGGCGCCTTTCTCATCAAAGGCTGAGCGGCTGCGCTGGGCGAGCTGCTTGACGCGCGGGTTCTCCTCCTTCGGGATCAGCACTTCGGGCGCGCTGTCGGCCAGCTTCTCCATCTTCTGGCCCGAGAACATCGTTCTTTCGAGCAGGCTGCCGGCAG